>Ga0326728_10008433_pt1 | contig 25625 bp, 17 predicted proteins | sample MB3enrmetagenome_FD_207602 | JGI IMG/M metagenome (GOLD analysis project Ga0326728, IMG submission 207602) | Lab enriched peat soil microbial communities from McLean, Ithaca, NY, United States - MB31MN | ecosystem: Environmental > Terrestrial > Soil > Wetlands > Peat | place: USA: New York... | reverse complement strand
TGGGAATGCCGCCGTGGACGATCTGGTCGAGCACGGGTTCCTCTTCGCCGAAGGTCATCACGGCCACGCCGTCCACCTTGCGCTCCAACATGCGGCGGGCGCATGTGGCCAGGACGGCGGGATCGCTATTGGTGGAGCTGACCAGGATCTCGTAACCGTGCGCGACGGCGATCTCTTCGAAGCTCCGAATCAGCTCGGGGAAGAAGGGGTTGGTAATGTTTTCAACAATGATGCCGAGCAGCCGGCTGCGGCCGGAGACAAGAGTGCGCGCGTGGGTGTTGGGCAGATAGTTGAGCTGCTTGATGGCTTGCCAGACACGTTTCTTGAGGCGGTCGCTGACCGGCGGAGAACCGTTGACGGTGCGAGAGACCGTAGCGATGGAAACCCTGGCCGCAGCGGCAACGGCGCGAATGTCGGGTAGTTTGCCGGCGGCCTTGCGGGAGGATCTTCGAGGCACCCACTCATCGTAATCCAGGGAGTGGATGCGCGCTCAGAAAAAGTTTTTGAGGTTTTCCACCGCCGGGTGGGACGGCGATTCAGCAAGTCAGCCCGATCAGCAAACCAGCGAGTCAGCGTTGGCAGGTCTCTCTTCTTCGCAGGTTAGCGTCGCTTCGCGACGTCGCCGGTTTGCGAGTTGGCGAATCAGCTAATCAGCAAGTCAGCGAGTCAGCCTGATCCCGCCTAAAGAAGCTCATCGTTTTCCGAGATCAGCAGGCGCAGGTCGCGGAGGTTGTGGCCGGTGGGTCCAGTCACGACGGAATCGCCGATGGCCGTGAAGAGCGGACAGGCATTGAACTCGGCGAGCGACTCTTCGGGGTCGAAGCCGAAGGCGCGGGCGCGGGCCACGGTGGTGGGGTCGGCGATGGCGCCGGCCGCTGGCGTGTTGCCGTCGATGCCGTCGGAGCCGGCGCTGAGCACGGTGAGGTGCGCGCCGGGATACTTGGCGAGATCGAGAGCGCAGGCGAGGGCGAGCTGCTGATTGCGGCCGCCCGCGCCGGGCGTGCGGTTGAGCGTCACGGTGACTTCGCCCACGGAGACAAGACAAAGGCGTGCGTGCCTGGCGCGATGGTTGTGGAATCGCTCCAGCAGGTAGCGGGCGGCGTCGGCGTAATCCCAATCGTCGCAGCCGTTGTCGACGATGACGTGGTAGCCGGCTTGCTGCGCCAGAGTGCGCGCGCTTTCCACCAGATCGTGGCTGGAGAGCAGGATCTCGTAAACGGAATTTTGGAAGGCCTCGTCCTCACCGCTCATGTTTCTCGCCGAAGTCATGGAACGCGGACGCGTGTCATCGGTCCATGGCATCTTGTGCGGGAGGAACGTAACCCGCCAGGTCTTGTTGCCGGGCGACTCGGGCAAGTCTTCACGCTCGAAGAACGCGCGGATCGAGGCGGGAAGCTTTTCGTCGAGATGGTATTTGGCGATGAGTTCGCGCACATCGGCGACGGTGGAGTGGTCGGGCGAAGTGGGACCGGAGGAGAGCGCGTCGAGCGTGCGCAGGGGCACGTCGGGGAGCAGGAGGCTCACCTTGGTGGCATCGGGCGCGGCCATCGCCAGGCGGCCGCCTTTGACGGCCGAGAAATGCTTGCGCAGGGTATTGACCTCGTTGATCGGCGCGCCCGAGGCCAGCAGCAACTGGTTGAACGCGATTGTGTCTTCAAGCGTGACGTGCGCATCGAGGGGCAGTTCGAAAAGGGCCGAGCCGCCGCCGGAGATGAGGAAGAATACGATCGTGTCCTTGCGCGCTTTGCGCAGCAGAGCGAGCGCGGCGCGTGCGGCGGCGAAGGAATCTTCGTTGGGCAGGGGATGTCCGCTCTCAAAGTAGCGGAAGCGCCAGTTGCGATTCGCGGGCAACTGATTGGAGGCGCAGATGCCGCTCAGCCCCTGGCGGCGCTTCATGCGGCTCAAAAGAGTTTCGAGCATGGGAGCGGCGGCTTTGCCCAGCGCAATCACAAAGACCCGCTTGAACGCGGAGAGATCGATGGTGGCGGGGCCGCTGCCGTCGGGGAGAAGACGATACAGAAAGTGACCGTCGAATTGCAGGCGGCGGTCGAAGGCGGACGCGATGTCGCATGACTTGAGCGCGCCGGTAAAGATCCCGGTCGCCGTGGCATGCTGCGATTCGAGAGCGATCTCGCTGGCCGGTGTCATGGCAACTGCTCCTTTCGCCATCCGGCAAGCGTGAGGCCGCGCATGGCTCCAGGGGAGGGCGCACTCTTCAGAGCAGAAAAGGCCGGGCCTTTCCGATGTGTTTCAACTTGTAGGGGTGCGGTAGTCGCGCTCATGCCACTCTTCATTTTACGCCGTTTGGGGCGGAGGGCCAGTGGCGGAGCGTCGAAGCCGCATCGCGAGTAACCGCAGAGGTGACTACGGTATTCTGGCAATATCATGACGAACGATGCTTCCGCACCCACTCCTCTTGACCCGATCGCGCTGACACGCCAGTTATGCGAAATTGAATCAACGACCTACCACGAGGGAGCGGTGGGGGATTTTCTGGCGGATTTTCTTGGTCGGCGGGGTTGGGAGGTGGAGAAAACTGCCGTGCCGCAGCCGCCCGAGAGCGCCAACGCGGGACCGCGATGGAACGTCTACGCCGAACCCCAAGGACAGACCCCCGATCTCGTCTTTTCCACGCACATGGACACGGTTCCGCCGTACATCCCGTTCAGCGAGGATGCGGAGTTCATGTACGGGCGCGGGGTTTCCGACGCCAAGGGGATCATCGCAGCCCAAGTCGCCGCCGCCGAAGCGCTGCGCGCGGCGGGATTTCGGATTGGCGTGTTGTTCGTCTCTGGCGAAGAACGCGATTCGGCGGGCGCGAAGGCCGCGAATCTCAAGCCCAAGGGCAGCCGCTATCTGATCAATGGAGAACCGACGGACAACAAGCTGGCGCTGGCGTCCAAGGGCGCGCTGCGCACGGTGTTTCGCTCGACGGGCAAGATGGGACACTCGGCGTATCCCGAACGGGGCGAGAGCGCCGTGCACAAGCTGGTCGAGGTGATGGCGAAGCTGCTCAAGCTGGAGCTGCCGGTGAGCGAAGACGTGGGCCCGAGCACGTTGAACATTGGGCAGATTCAGGGCGGCCATGCGCCCAATGTGATTGCCGACCAGGCCGAGGCGCAGGTGCTGGTGCGGCTGGTGGGCGACTCGGCGCCGGTGCGTAAAGCGCTCACGGAAGCGGCGGCGGGGCTCGCGGACGTGGACTTCACGCTGGAGATTCCCTTTGTGCGGCTGCGCGCGGTGGAGGGATTGCCCACCGTGATCGTAAAATTCACCACCGACATTCCGCAGCTTTCAAACTGGGGCGAGCCGTTGCTGCTTGGCCCGGGGAGCATTTTCGTGGCGCACACGCCTTTTGAGAAGCTGGCGAAAAAAGAGTTGCTTGAGGCGGTGGAGTTGTACGTGAAGGTGGCAAAGGGGCTGCTGGCGTAGCCCGCATCCCGATCTCCTCTTTATTGGTAGTTGCCGATCAGGACGAAGGGCGCCCAGTAATACGGATGGGCGTAGCCGAGGCTGGATTGCGGAGAGGAAGCGGGCTCCGCAGTTTCGAAGCCGCGGCCGGTTTTAGCGCCGGGCGCGCTGCCGCCGCCGTGCAGGAAGGCGAGTTGCGCCTGGCGCAGCGCCTCGGCCTTGCCCGCGGCGGGATTCTTGACCCAGCGCGAGTAAAAGTCGCTCATGATGCGGCTGGTGCTGAGGTCGTTCACATCCCAGAGCGTGGCCAGCACGGCCTGGGCTTCTTTTTGCTGGGTCACCATGCCGAGCGAGTCCATCTCGAAGCCGTTGCGCGATGTGTAATCCTTGGCGGTCGAGCAGGCCGAGAGCGTGAGCAGCCGCGTGCCGCGGAAGGCGACCGTGGAGTTCTCCATGTCGGAGAGATTCCAGTCGAATCCGTTGGGATCGCCGGATTTGTCGCCGCCCATCAGGAGAAATGGCTCGTCGCCGCTGCCGGCGATGAGGACAAAGTGGCTGGCGATGTGCACCACGGAATATGGCTGGCCGGAGTCAAGCTCCGCCTTGAGGGCGGAGAGAGTGAACTGCTCGTCGGGCAGAAGTTTTCCCTGCATCGGCCCGTGCGAATCGGGAACCGAGGGATCGTGGACGACGGAATCGAGCTCCGGCAACACTCCGGGAAGCGCAGGCATTCCGCCGTAACTCTTCGAGAGACCCATGGCGAGCGCACGAGGGGCTTGGCCCTTGGGCGGCGGCGAATCGCCGATGTGGCCGTAGCTCTCGGGAGTGAAAAGCACATTGTGAAAGCGCTCGACCATGTAGTGCGAGCCGTCGTAGAGCGCGCCCATGGGCACGTAGCGCAGCGCATCGTCGAGCGACCAGAGCAGTGTGGGAACGTTGTTCGGTCCGGCGGCGAGCGTCTTCAGTTCGCCTTCGAGCGGGGCCACGACAATTAAATAAAGCGCGTGCAACTGCGGGCGGGGATCGGTGGAGGGCGAGGTGAGCACGTGGAGCGCGTCGAATGCTCTAGCGCGCAGTTCGGCGGAGGAGGCGGGAAGCTCGATTCTCTTACGCGACGTGGCCGTGACCACAATCGCGTAGGCGTGGTCGTCGCCGAGGAGAAGTCGAATGCCCATCACGTTGGGGCCGAGCCTGCCGGGCGAGTCGAGTTTGGCAAGCGAGTCTTGAAGCAAGCTCTTTCGAGTGCCGGCGGCGGCTTCACCCGGAGCGGATTGCGCATCGAGCAGCGGAATAATTTCGTTGTAGAGCGTGGAGTGAATTTCCTGGCTCATGCGTTCGATGTCGGCGGCGAGTGACTTGAGTTGCGCATCGTCTTCCGCGGTGTGCGCGGGCTTGTCATGAATCTGCGCGTAGGCGAGGCTCATCTCTTCGAGGTCGCGCGCCTTCTTTTCAAGATCGGGCAACGCGTTCTCGGCCTTTTGCTGCGCGGGCGAGAGCGCGATAGGTTCGAAGCCGGCACTGGCGTTTTGCGCCGCGCCGGCCACTAGATCTTTCAGCTCCTGCTCCTTGAGGAGATCGAGAATCTGCTCGGCTTGGCCCAGGCGGCCGGTCTGGATGAGCAGTTCGGCCAGGCCGCGATAGACCCCCGATTTCGATTGCACGAAGCCCGACTGCAACTGCTTGTCGAGTCCGGCGATATTTTTGCGGATCTGCTGATAGGAGTTCACCGCGTCGAGGCCGAAGAAGATCGCCTCCTCGGGGCGATGCTGCCTGCGGAAGCCGAGCATCATGGAGTTTTCGACCGAAGCTTCGATCTCCGGATCGCCCGTGGCCTTGGCGAGGCCCAAAGCGGCCAGGGCGCTCGAGAAGGACTGCTCCGGCTGCTTCATTGCGGCGTAGGCCCATGCCATGGTCATGAGCGCGATGGCTTCGTTGCGCTCGTCCTTCACCTCGCGCCAGAGGACGAGCGCCTGGAGGTCGAGATCCATCGCCTGTTGGGCTTGGCCCATGTCGGAGTGGTCGCGGCCCATGGTGTTGAGGTCCATGGCTTGGCCGCGGCGGTTGCCGGTTTCGCGATAGATGGGCAACGCCTGGTTGCCGTAGTCGAGCGCCTTCTGCGGCTGGCCGAGATCGGCGTAAGCTAGGCCAATGTCGCCCAGCGCCATCGCCTCGCCGCTGCGATTGCCGGTCTCGCGCCAGATGGGCAGGGCCTGGTTGTAGTAGTCCATCGCCGTCTGGTGCTGACCCAGGTCGCGGTAGATCCGGCCGATGTGGTTGAGTGTGAGCGCCTCGCCCTGGCGATTGCCGGTTTCGCGCCAGATCTGAATGGCTTGGTTCAAGACCTCGAGCGACTTTTGTTTCTGCCCCAGCGCGGCATAGGCCGGGCCCATATCGTTGAGCACCAGCGCCTCGCCGTTGCGCTGGCTCGTCTGGCGGAAGAGCGCGATGGCCTGGCCGTAATCTTTGAGCGCCTCGAGACCCTGGCCCATGTCGGAGTAGGCGCGGCCGAGATTGTCGAGGGTTTCCGCTTCGCCGTTGACGATGGTGGTGGCGCGGGAAGCGGTTGTGCCCGGCCCCGGCGTTGCGCTTTGCGGATTGTCAATCTCGCGCCAGATCGCCATCGCCTGATTGAGGACTTTGAGCGATTCGTCGTGGTTGCCGAGATTGTTGTAGACCTTGCCGATGTAATCGAGTGTGGCGGCTTCGCCCGAGCGCGAGCCCTGGGTGCGCCACAGGGGCAGAGCCTGATTGAAAAGCGCGAGGGCCTTGTCCTCCTGGCCGAGATCGGTGTAGACGCGGCCCATGATGTTGAGAGTGGTTCCCTGGCCGAGGAGGCTCGCGGCCTTCTGCTCGATGGGCAGGGCTTCGTTCAGGCAATCAAGCGCCTTCTGCACCTGGCCGGAGAGCCGGTAGAGCGAGCCGAGCGTGTTCAGCTCGGTGACGACGGCGCGCATGTCGTTTTCAGCGCGAGCCTGCGCCAGCTTCTGCTCCTCGTGAGCGATGGAGTCTTTGAGGGAGGTGGTTTGCGCGGCGGCGGGAAGGACGAGGGTTGCCAGGATCAGAATGACGGATGCGCGGAACATCTGGCTCCCCTTCCTGTTGTGCGATTGCGGGCTCGGCGCCGGCGTAGAGCATTTTCAGTGATGGTGCAAGGAAACTCCGTGCCCCATCCTTTTCACGTTCTTTGTGAAAAGGGTGGGAAACCACGAAACCCACCCTTTAGGAATAGTGAAAATGCTCTAGCCGCGGCAGCAATCCCTCTTCGTCAATCTTTCAAGTCATCAACTCTTCGACTTGGGTTTAGAGCCTGATGCCGGGCACGATGGCGCGGGCAAGACGGTGGGCATGCCCGCGACGGATTCGGCCGGCTGCACGCTGACTCTCATCGTGGCGTAGGTGATACAGGGCACTGCGCTTTGCGCGCGCTCGGCAAGCGGCAGGTTGGGGTCGGTATCCTTCGCTATCAGGTAGCCGTGCACCAGGTCCAGGTTGGGTAGAGCCTTGGACAACTCATCCGCGTGCCTCTGGGGAACCATGAGGTAGTCTCCGGAGGCGAGGCCAATATAGCCGGGTTCGCGCTCGGGATCGTCCAGGGCCTGCTGCGTGGCCACGGTGGTGGTCAGGTTGCCGGCCATGACAAAGCGCGTGCGGTCTTCCCAGTAGCTCAGCATCTCAGTAAATGAGCTGAGCGCCGGGACGCTGATGGCGGGAAGGCTGACGACGGGGGCCGCGATTTTGGCGCCCTGAATCATGACGTTCAAGGCCTTGACGAAAAACGACGCGGCCGGGGCCTTGGAGCAGTTGAGGGCCATCTTTCCTGTACCGCGGGTGAGCAGAATCCTGTTGGTGCCCTGCGTGGCCTGCGGCGACTTGAAGCCGAGCTGGTCCATGGACACCTGTCCCGCCTTGTTGGGATTGAGCGAGGCGATGGCCGACCATGCCAGCGGCGAGACGATTCCCATGATGGGATGAATCTGCGTGGTGTCAATGCGCAACTGCGAGGGATGCAGATTGGGCTCTGCGTTGGAGGGCCGGAATTGCGCCAGGGCAATGTTGACCGAGACGTCGCCATCGTGATCGAGCAGCTCCTCCCTCCGGATGTCGGAGGCGTAGCGCAGGCGCCTGTTGTTGGGGTCGTAATGCAGGTATTGTGTCTGCGCTGCGGGATCGGGCAACTGATCCCCGCGCCCGCGCGATGCCGCCTTGGTGCCGTAGTTGGAGCTCAGCGGATTCACGGAGTCGAAAAAACCGTTCCAAAAACTGTACGAATCGTGAGGCAGGTCCTCGGCTGCCGCCTCCGGCGACTGGGTTTGTGCGCGGGCGAGTTCAGGCAAGAGCGCGCTCATCAGGCCGAGCATGGACGCGTCAGCGAGAAAGTTACGTCGGGAAACGGACATCGTTCTACCTCCAGGTGTCGTCGGGAAACTCGGGCCCGCGAGCCGCCGGCTGATTAGTCAATGCATAAGGCGCGCATTCGAACTACACAGATTCACTTTGACACATCTTTCGGGGCGCTGTGCACGGTGGAAAGGCTGATGCCCCAGTTGGTCGGTTCCGGTTCGCTGATTCCGCGGGTTCCCCCGCTGGTGCTGCCGAGAAGCTTTTCGAGGGGCGACGTTGCGCCGCGCGTGCCGCGCGAGGCCACGCCGTCGAAGTCCAACGCAAACGGATCGGGCAACGGTTGCTTGGTGGAGAGCAGGATCAGTGTGTCCACGCCATAGGGCTTTGAGATGGTCATGGGCCCGGCTCCGGGCAGCAGAAACTGGCGCTCCTCGTCGCCCTTGTTGGGAAACTGATTCTCCGAGTAGTTGCGGGGATAGAGTAACTGCCCGCGGCCCTGGCAATCGATGTCGAGCACGTAGACCCAGCGCGAGTCGGTGATGCGGTCCGTCGAGGTGAGAGCCAGCTTGAACTGATCGCCCTGATGGGTGAGCTGGCCCTCGGCAAGCGCGGTGTCGCCGGCCGGCATGCCGTTCGACGCAGGAACGAGCGCCAGCGAATAGTACTCCGAGACGGAATCGTCCGTGGGGTTATTGGCAAGCTCGAGCCAGCCGCGCACCTTGGCGAGGCGCAGCGCGTAGTTGTTCAGCTTGTCGCTGGCGTCGTCGAGGCCGGCGCCCAAGAATACCCAGTCGCTGCGCACCGGATACTGCGAGGTGGTGGAGCAGCCGGGAGTGTGCGGGGAAGCATTGGACGAAGGCGGGCCGGCGGCGAGTTCGCTCTTGTGATACCAGGCGTAGGCGGGGCCCTTGCCGGTAAGCACGCCGGCAAGCACGTAATGCGCGGTAGCCTGCTTTTCCGTAATCTGAACGGCGCTGCCGGCGGCCGGCACGAGTTCCTGCGCCAACTCGTGCGGCGGCGGAAGATTGGCCCAGAGTTTTGCGTCCGCGGGAAGATGCTGCCGGAGCGCGTCGGCGGTGATCGCTGCGCCCAGGCTCACGGGCGCAGCATCACCGGCCTTCAGCAACATCCACTGCGAACCATCCCAGGTGAGAACGTGGGTCCACGGCTGCTCGGCGGGATCGGTGACCAGCGATGCGCCCGAAGCTTCGATCTCGGCAGCCGCGGCAAGAACCTGTTGGTCGGAGAGATTCGCAGGCCAGAGCCAGACGCGCAGCACCGCGGATTCGTCGGGAACCCATTGCGTGAGATCGAAGATCTCGCCGGGCGCGACCGCGGCGCCGGCAGGAGTGACCACGTCGGCGGTAGAGCGGGCGATACCGTTCAGTTCCTTGATGCGCAACACCACCGGCTTGCCGTCTTGGCCCGGTAGCTCCGAGGTGAATTCGGTGCCGGCTCCCAAACCGGCGGCCTGGCCGATGTCGAGCGAGACCGTGCCATCGCTGCCGGTGCCGAGCGCCGTGGAGCGAACTTTGCCGGACATTGCCGCGGCGCCGCCAAAAAGTGGTTGTTGGCGCCGCGCCTCGCTGGCGTCGAGATCGGGCTCCTGATCGGGTACACTGCTGCCTTCAAGAACGGCGCGCACGCGCTCGTAGATGAGAGACGCGGGCGTGTCGGCGGGCAGCACCTCGAGCGCTTCAAGCAAGGCCGCGGTGAAGGCCCCGTGCGGTTCGGCATTGGCGTCGGCCGGTGGCATCTCCTTGGCGGTCTCGTCCTGCTGCGCCGCGGAAAAGATCAGCGCGGGATTGTCCTTGCGCTCGGAGGGCGGAGTTTCTGTGCCGGGCGCTTCGCCGATGTCGCGCGGGTCGAAAGCGAGCGTGCGCTCCACATACTTGGTGCCGATGCCGCGGGTGATGCCGCCGGAGTGGCAACTGTCGAAGATCACGGTGAGATGCACGCCCTTGTCGAGCGCGGCGTTGAAGATGCGCGTCATCTCGCGGTCGCGGACGTCGTAGCCGCCCGTGTAGGCGTCCGCGGGCACCAGGGTGCTGTCGGCGTGCACATATTTGCCGTTCACCAGCACCGTGAGCTTGTTGCCCTTGCTGTTGACGCGCAGCGATCCGTGGCTGGCGTCGTAGAAGACCACGGTGTCGCCCTTCTGGGGAAGATCGACGAGATACCTCTGCATGGCGGCCAGAATGCCGTCGCGCGTGGTCTGGGAGGCGGGAAGAACAATGACGCCGGGCCTGGGATTGGGCGGCGCGGGATTGGTGAGCAGCACTACCTGATTGGCCGGAAAACCGAACTTGGGGCTGGTAAGCAGGTCGGCCATCGACGCGGCATCGTTCACCGAGCCGTCGAGATTCTGAAATGCCGTGAGCTCGCAGCGGCCGTAGGTGCAGCCGGCGGGATGTTCCGCGGTGGTGCCCTGAGGCTGATAGATATTGATGCCGATGAGCAGCGCCCGCTGGGTTTCAGCCGCGGCCAGCGGCCCGGCGAAGACCGCGAGCCAGGCAGAAAGCCAGGCGGAAATCAAGACATCGTGCGTCTTCATCGGCACTCTCGGTGCTGCAAGAATCATCGTGCGCGCTTCTCCGCTGGCCGCGTTTGCCTCCGCGGTCTCAACCCCGCCGCGTGACGGAAGTTGCTTGAGCGCGCGCCTGGAGTGGGTCTGCGTCTGCGGCCTTCTATACCGACGTAACGCAATGGGCCCAGGTTTCAACAAGGGCAGGAAGCGGAGGCCAGATCCTAAGCAAATCGAAGCGAAAAACCAACCAGGGAAACACCGCTCGGGCGATGGCAGAAGTATAGCGCCTCGCGGGCGCAAGGATATCGAGAAGCGTGGATGCGGGTGCGAGGGTGTGCGGCAGGAGCTCCGCGGAGCTTGTTCGGGAGATCGGCCACGGACTGCGCCATGGCGCTTGTCACCCAGACGGCAGGAGCGCCGTATCCAGCCCGGCCCGGAAGCCGGCGCATTCCTTAAAGTAAAGAGCCATTGTGGCCGATTGAAGAATTGGAATCACAGGGACCACCATGGCCAAAACGATCCTGGTCGTCGACGACTCCGTCACCATGGTGATGAGTCTGAGATCGACGCTGACATTAAACGGCTTTCAGGTCGAGTCGGCCGGCAACGGCCGCGAGGCGCTGGACAAGCTTGCGGCCGGTTTGAAGCCCGATCTGATTGTGACGGATGTCAATATGCCGGTGATGGGTGGAATGGAACTGATCAGAAAAACTCGTACCATGCCCGGATTGAAATTCATTCCCATTTTGACTCTCACCACGGAGAGCGAACTGGCCAAAAGAAGTGAAGGCAAACTTGCCGGCGCCACCGGCTGGCTGGTCAAGCCCGTCTCCGGCAACGACCTGGTGGCAGTGATCAAGAAAGTGTTGCCGGGAGCATAGCAGAATGGCCTCGATGACGATTGCCGCGAAAGATGCCACCGGTTTCGACCCGGCCGCCGGACCGGCTACGGTCGAAGAGCAGAAGAGGGAGGAACTGCGCCGCCGCATGCGGCGGATCGAGAGCCGCCTGCTGGCGCAAACTTCGGCGGTCATCTTCTTTACGGCGCTGCTTTGGTTTTCGCTTGGGCGCCTGATGGGGCCGGCATTCGACGCGCATCGCACTTCGGCCGCGCTCTTGATGGTTGCCTTCCTGATTGTGCCGACGCTGGCTGTCGAATGGATGAACTGGCGGTCGGCGTATCGCGCGGTTTCCGACATGTGGGCCTTCGGCGATCTGCGCTTCGACGAGCTTTCGCGGGTGCTGGCCGGGGGCAAAGCCGTGGCCGCGGAGATCGGGGATTCGCATGTGTACATCGACGTGCTGCACGAGCACATCGGCGGCTCGATGGGGGAATCGGAGCGGGAGGTCATGGGGGCGGTCGTAGAGATCAACAACCTGGTGGAGCGATCGATCGAACAAAAGAAACACCTGGCGCGATCCATGGCAAGCGGCAAGCAACTGACCGAAATCACGAAGGAAAGCGTGGGCCGCAATCAGGAGGTGGTGGCCGCCATCGAGATGGAGCAGGAGATGCAGATGATGCAATTGCGGTCGAATTTCGACCGCATCCGGAGCCTCTCGGGCGGAGTCAGCGCCCTCACGCCTCTCATTCGCGTCATCGCTTCCATCGCGGATAAGACCCACCTGCTGGCCCTGAACGCCGAGATCGAGGCGGCGCGCGCCGGCGACGCGGGCCGCAGTTTCTCGGTGGTTGCCGCCGAGGTGCGAAAACTTGCCGAGAATACGGCCAAAGCAGCGTCGGACGTTTCCAACAAGATCAGCTCCACCGCGAAACAGGTGGAGTCGGAGCTGCTATCGGCCCAGTCCGCGCTCAAGGAACAAGAGGAAAGGGCCGCGATCAACCATCTGACCAATGACCTTGACAAGATGCAGTACGATTTCTCGCACAACAGCGAGTTGCTGCTCGAAGTCATCTCCGAGGTCGAGAGCAATTACGGCGAAACCGTGGAACGGCTGTCGAGCGCGCTCGGGCACATTCAGTTCCAGGACGTGATGCGGCAGCGGATGGGCCATGTGCAGGAGGCGCTTGGCGATATGCGCGAGCATCTGCAGGAGTTGGCGGGGCTCGCCGGCGATGCCGAGTGGGACGGCGTTCTGCCCAGGACCTTCAAAGAGATTCTCGAGTCCCATCTTGGTCAGTACCGGATGGCCAGCCAGACCGAGACGCACCTGGCCGTCTCCGGCGGCCAGGCACAAAGCACCAGCAGCGGGCCGGCCATTGAACTCTTCTAAACCGGTTTGGGCCGGACAGCTTTCCGTAGAGGCGCCCAGAGCGGGGCCAGATCGATTTCCCCGTTTTTATGGGAGGAATTTAATGCAATTTTCACTGTTTTCCACTCGCGAATTGCCCTGTTGTCGCCGATGACTCTGAGGTCCCGCGTTTCCGAAGGCCGGGATGCCAGGATGAAAAACCGCGCGAGCGCCGCTCTCCGAACCGATTCAGCCGGCGCGAGCGTGCACCAAGCCAATTCTCACATGTTTGCGGATCCTGCCAGGGGGAAGGAATGGAAATAGCGCTGAACCAGGCCAACGACGCGAGCCTTTTGCGGCTGGAGGGCGTCATGGACATCTCGGTTGCCGCCGAGCTGAAGGCCGCGCTTCTGGAGGCCATGGCGGCGGGAAAAGCCATCCGCATCGCCGCCGGGGCCGTTACCGAGCTCGATGTCAGCGCCTACCAGTTGCTGTGGGCCGCGGAGCGGGAGGCAAAACGGTCCGGATTGCAGTTCGCGTTTACGGGAAGGCTCTCCGCAGAGATCGAGGGCCTTCTGGCGAATGAGGGACTCGAACCACTTGCCGCTGGGCAGTAATCGGCGAAGAACCAGGGCGATAAGCCGATGGACTCAAGGGCCGGAAGTTGCATGAAGTGCGAGCCATGAAGGAAGCGGTTGCAGGCAACGCCGAGCAGTTCAAACACGCCTTCCGCGAGGAAGCGCGGGAGATTCTCACCGAACTCGAGTCCGCGCTGCTTGCGCTGCATGAGAACCGCGGCGATAAGGAACTGATCGGCCGCATCTTCCGCGGTCTGCACACCATCAAGGGCTCCGGCTCCATGTTCGGCTTCGAGCGCATGGCCGCCTTCACCCACGATCTTGAAACCGCCTACGACCACGTGCGCAACGGGCGCCTGGAGATCGGCTCGGAGCTGATCGACCTGACGCTGGCCGCGCTCGATCAGATTTCCGCCATGCTGGAGGAGGGCGCGGAAGGCGTGGCGCCGGCCGATCCGGCGGTCTGCGCCGGCATTCTGGCGGGTGTGCGCAAACTGGCGTCGATCGAAGAGGAGACCAAGCCGGCGGAGAAGAGCCAGCCGGCCCCGGAGCCCCCGGCGGCCGCGGCCGGCCCCATAGAGAACTGGCGCATCCGCTTCGCGCCGGGACCGGATCTGATGCGCTTCGGCGCCAAACCTTCGCTGCTCGTCAACGAACTCGGCCAGTTGGGCGAGCTTGCGGCAAGAGCCATCCTGGACGCGGTGCCTCCGCTCGGCGAAATCGATCCTGAGCGCTGCTACGTGCGCTGGGAGATGGAGCTGGCCACGGCCGCGGGCGCGGAGGCCATCCGCGACGTCTTCATCTTTGTCGAAGATACCTGCGAACTCACAATCGAACCCGCCGCCGGCGCCGCGCCGGTTCTCGAGGAGACTCGGCCCGCCAGCGAGGCCGAGATCACGGCGCGGGCTCTGGCAGAAAAACGCAACGCCACGCCGGGCCGCCGCACCTACGACACGCCCGACAACGCCTCCAGCCTGCGGGTTCCTGCCGCCAAGCTGGACCTGTTTGTGAATCTGGTGGGCGAACTGGTGACGGTGCAGGCGCGGCTGAGCGAGATTGCCGCCAAGCACGACGATCCCGAGATCGCGGCCGTCTCCGAGGAGGTCGAGCGGCTGACCTCGTCCTTGCGCGATAACTCGATGAACATCCGCATGATGCCTATTCGCGCCACCTTCGAGAAGTTCCGCCGCCTGGTGCACGACCTGGCGCGCGACCTGGGCAAGAATGTCGAGCTGACCATCGAGGGCGCGGATACGGAACTGGACAAGACGGTGATCGATCAGTTGAGCGATCCGCTGATGCACCTGATCCGCAACAGCATGGATCACGGCATCGAGCCGGCCGCATTGCGCGCCGCGCGCGGCAAGCGCCCCACCGCGACCATTCATCTCGCCGCAAAGCACTCCGGGGCCAGCGTGCTGATTGTGGTTTCGGACGACGGCGGCGGCATCAACGCCGAAGCGGTGCGCAATCGCGCCATCGAGCGCGGCCTGGTGGCCGCCGGCGCCGAACTCACCGAGGCCGAGATCTTCGCTCTGCTCTTCCAGCCCGGCTTTTCCACGGCCAAGCAGATTACCGATGTCAGCGGGCGCGGCGTGGGCATGGACGTGGTGCGGCAGCGGGTGGACAGCTTGCGCGGCTCCATCAACGTGGCCAGCAAGGCCGCCGAGGGAACCACGGTAACGCTGCGCCTGCCGCTGACCCTGGCCATCATCGACGGCCTGCTGGTGAGCATCGGGGATGCCTTCTTTGTGCTGCCGCTGGCCAACGTATTGGAGTGCGTCGAGCTGACCGGCGCGGATGTCGAGCGGGCCAACGGCAAGCATATCGCCGACGTGCGCGGGGAGATCGTTCCCTACATCCGCCTGCGCGAGCACTTCGGCATCCGCACGCCGCGCCCGGAGATCGAGCAGATCATGATTGCCTCCACCGAGGGAGGCCGCTACGGCTTTGTCGTGGATAAGGTGCTGGGCAACTGCCAGACGGTGATCAAGAACCTGGGCCGCTTCTACCGGCACGTGAAGGTGGTCAGCGGGGCAACCATTCTGGGCGACGGAACGGTAGCCCTGGTTCTCGATCCGGAGCGGGTGGCGCACGACGCGGTGCGCGCCATCGCGCACGGAGTGCGCGCCGGGCCTTCCGTGGCCGCCATTGCGGCGGCGGTCAAGCGGGGCCTCCGGGGAAGGAGCGCCGCGCCGCAAAGAACAGTTTAAGCCATCGTCGGTGCTGGATCGAGCGCCAGCACCTGTCCATCAACGATTCAACCTGCTGAGTCTCGCGCTTCCATCTTCCTCCCTAGAGAGCGAACCATGGAAGAGAACGGATTCCAGCGAAAGGAAGAGGCGGATTTCATGCCAACTGCATTGGTAAATGAAGCTCGGAAGCCGCGTGGCGCGGTCTCCGGAGACGGCGGGAACGGACACGGGGTCCGGGAACGCGAGAGCGAGAAGAAACAACTGGTTGAAGATGACGACTCGATGCTTGTGCTGAATGAGATCATGCGCCTGGTGGACGCGGCCAAGGAGGGCCGTCTCACCGAGCGCGGCAAGGCAACTCAATTCAACGGCACGCATCGCGAGATCGTTCAGGCTGTCAACGAAGTGCTGGATGCGATTCTGGTGCCGCTTACGGAGAGCACCCGCATCCTGGCCCAGGTCGCCGAGGGCAAGATCGACGAGCTGATTACCAAGAACTATCTGGGCGATCACGAAAAGATGAAGGTGGGGATCAACAATATCGCCGTCGCCCTGCAACTTTTGCAAAAAGAAATGCTGCGCATGAGCGACTTTGCCAAGGAGGGGCAGCTCTCCGAGCGCGCCAACCCCGGTCAATTCAAGGGCTCGTACGCGGAGATCGTCAAGGGCGTGAACACCACTCTGGACGCCATCGTGATTCCCGTGGTGGAAAGCACCCGCATCGTGGTCCAGGTCTCCGAGGGCAAGGTCGACGAACTGGTTGTCCAGAACCTCAAGGGCGACCACGAAAAGTTGAAGAACGGCGTCAACAACATCGCTGGCGCGATACAACTCATGCAGAAAGAGATGCTGCGCATGAGCGATTTAGCCAAGGAAGGGCAGCTCTCCGAGCGCGCCAAGGCCGATCAGTTCAAGGGCTCGTACGCGGAGATCGTCAAGGGCGTGAACACCACTCTGGACGCCATCGTGATTCCAACGGTGGAAAGCACCCGCATCGTGACTCAGATTTCAGAGGGAAAGGTCGACGAACTGATCACCCAGCATCTCAAGGGCGATCACGAAAAGTTGAAGAATGCCGCCAACAACATCGCTGTTGCGGTGCAACTCCTGCAGAAGGAGATGCTGCGCATGAGCGATCTTGCCAAGGAAGGACAACTCTCCGAGCGCGCCAAGCCAGACCAGTTCAAGGGCTCGTACGCGGAGATCGTCAAGGGCGTGAATACCACCCTGGACGCCATCGTGATTCCGGTGGTGGAAAGCACCCGTATCGTGGTGCAAGTCTCCGAGGGCAAGGTCGACGAACTGGTTGTCCAGAACCTCAAGGGCGATCATGAAAAGTTGAAGAATGGCGTCAACAACATCGCCATTGCGTTGCAACTCATGCAGAAAGAGATGCTGCGCATGAGCGATCTCGCCAAGGAAGGGCAGCTCTCCGAGCGGGCCAAGCCGGATCAATTCAAGGGCACGTACGCGGAGATCGTCAAGGGCGTGAACACCACCCTGGACGCCATCGTGATTCCAGTGGTGGAAAGCACCCGCATCGTGACTCAGATCTCCGAGGGCAAGGTCGACGAACTGGTTACCCAGAACCTTAGGGGCGACCACGAAAAGTTGAAGAACGCCGCCAACAATATCGCCGTCGCGGTGCAACTCCTGCAGAAGGAGATGCTGCGCATGAGCGATTATGCCAAGGAAGGGCAACTTTCCGAGCGGGCCAAGCCGGATCAGTTCAAGGGCTCGTACGCGGAGATCGTCAAGGGCGTGAATACCACTCTGGACGCGATTCTGATTCCCATCGGTGAAGGCAACCGCATCCTGGCGCAGGTATCCATCGGTAAGATCGACGAACTGATCGCCCAGGTTTACAAGGGCGATCACGAAAAGATGAAGCAGGCAATCAACAGTATTGCTGTCGCTCTGCAACTCCTGCAGAAGGAGATGCTGCGCATGAGCGACCTTGCCAAGGCAGGGCAACTTGCCGAGCGGGCCAAGCCGGATCAATTCAAGGGCGCTTATGCGGAGATCGTCAAGGGCGTGAATACCACCCTGGACGCGATCATCGGCCCCTTGAACGTGTCCGCGCGGTATGTTGACCTGATCTCGAAGGGCGATATACCGCCGCAGATCACCGACACCTACAACGGCGACTTCAACATCATCAAGAACAACCTGAACGTGCTGGTTGCGGCGATGAACGACATCACGGCTGCGGCCGAGGAGGTGGCCAACGGCAACCTGACGGTGGAGCTGCATGACCGCTCCGCGCAGGACAAGCTGATGCAGGCGCTGGCTTCGATGGTCAGCGGATTGACGCGGACGGTCTCCGATATCCGGGGGATTGCCGGAGAGGTGGCATCTGCCAGCCAATCCATCTCGACGGCCTCGATCCAGGTCTCGAAGGGCGCCAGCGCGCAGGCGGCGGCGGCCGAGGAGGCCTCTTCCTCGATGGAGGAGATGGTCTCGAATATCAAGCAGAACGCCGACAACGCGTCGCAGACCGACAAGATCGCCAACAAGAGCGCCAAGGATGCGCAGGAGAGCGGCAAGAGCGTTCTGGAGGCCGTATCCGCGATGAAGGAGATCGCCAACAAGATCTCGATCATCGAGGAGATTGCCCGCCAGACCAACCTGCTGGCGCTCAACGCGGCGATTGAAGCGGCGCGCGCCGGCGAGCATGGCAAGGGCTTTGCCGTGGTCGCGGCCGAGGTCAGGAAGCTGGCCGAGCGCAGCCAGAAGGCGGCGGCGGAGATCAACCAACTGTCGGCAACGACGCTGCGGGTCTCGGAGAAGTCCGGCGAGATGCTGGACAAACTGGTGCCCGACATTCAGCGCACCGCGGAGCTGGTGCAGGAGATTTCTGCGGCCAGCAAGGAACAGGATACCGGCGCCGAGCAGATCAACAAGGCGCTGCAACAACTGGAGAAGGTGATTCAGCAGAACGCCTCGGCCAGCGAGGAGATGGCTTCGACGACGGAAGAGTTGACCGGGCAGTCCGATCAACTGGTCAGCGCGCTGGGCTTCTTCCACACCGGAGACGAAGGCGGGCGCAAGGGCGGAGGCGCAAAGGGCGTCAGGTCCGTGCCGGCCGCTCCCGCGCGTTCGGCGAAGGGGGCGGGCCACGCGACATCGGTGGGCGCCAAGGGAGGCGGAGTCAATCTCCGTCTCAAAGACAAACACGACGAGCTGGACGGTGAGTTCGAGCGTTTCTAGGTGCTAGCCGGGTGCTAAACAGTGCTTGCCGCCCGAGCAAATTCCGCCCGTGCGGCGAGCACCGGCAAGCACCCAGTCTTCACAGTGAGAGAGGAGTTTCAGTATGAGTGTCAGCGAAATCACGGAGACGCGGCAGTACCTCACCTTCAAGCTCGGCAACGAGATCTTCGCCACCGATGTGGCCAAGGTAAGAGAGGTGCTCGACCTCACCACCATCACTCAAATCCCCCGCACGCCGGAGTTCATGGCCGGGGTGATCAACCTGCGCGGCAGCGTGGTCCCGGTCGTCGATCTGAGGCTGTGCTTCGAGATGACGAAGACCGAGAGCACGCGCAACACCTGCATTGTGGTCGTCGAGGTGCTGCTGGACAACGAATCGACGATCATTGGCGCGTTGACCGATTCGGTCGAGGAAGTCATTGACCTGGAGCCGGATCAGATTCAGCCGGCGCCGAGGATCGGAACCCAGATCCGGACAGATTTTATCAAGGGGATGGGGAAGCGTGACACGCAGTTCATCATGATCCTGGACATCGATCGCGTCTTTTCGGCCGAGGAGCTTACTGTCGTCCGCGGCCAGCAGGAAGCGGTCAAGCAGGAAGCCGTCAAACAGGAAGCCGTCAAACAGGAAGCCGCCAAGCCTCCCGCGGGGAAGAAGCATGCGGCAGACCAGCAGTTGGTGGCCGCGTAAGGGGGAGGAGATGGGGCGGTTCAGGACAGAACAAGCCGCCCCATTCATAACATGGGCGCGCGCGACGAAACCATGTCCGGGAGAGATTATGCGCGGCTCTGCGAGTTGATCTATGCGCAGGCCGGCATCCACCTGGGAACGGAACGCAAGACCATGCTCGAGGTGCGCATCAAGCGGCGCCTGAAGATACTCGACCTGCACTCTTATAGCGAATATTGCGACTACCTCTTCGGGCACGCGGGGCTCAAGGATGAGCTGATTCACCTGATCGACGTGGTGACGACCAACAAGACGGACTTCTTTCGCGAGTCGGGGCATTTCGATTATCTGACGGGGAAGATGCTTCCGGATCTGGCGGAGCGCTTTGCCGGGCGGCACTTTGTGATTTGGAGCGCGGGCTGTTCGACCGGCGAGGAGCCGTACACGATGGCCATCGTGCTCAGCGAGTATGCGCTCACCCATCCCGGTTTCCGCTTCCACATCCTGGCCAGCGACATCTCCAACCTGGTTTTGGCCAAAGCCGAGCTGGGTGTTTATACCAACGAGGTGGTGGCTCCGGTGGCGCCGCTGCTTCGGAAAAAGTACTTCATGCGCAGCCGCGATCGCGGTTCCAACCAGGTGCGGGTGGCGCCGGAGTTGCGCAAGCTGATCGAGTTTCGCCGTTTGAATTTTATGGATGCCGATTACGGCGTTTCCGAAAAACTGGATGCCATCTTCTGCCGCAACGTGATCATCTACTTCGACCGGCCCACGCAGGAGCGCATTCTGCAGAAGCTCTCCAGTTATCTGCTGCCGGGCGGGTTCATGTTTGTCGGCCACGCCGAGACGCTGCACGATATGAACCTTCCTCTCGAGCCAGTGGCCCCGGCTCTCTACAGGAGGATCGATGGCCGGGGCTGACCCATTTGCGAAGGAGGGCTTGCCCGAAATCTATTTGCAGCCCGGCGAATCGCGCCTGGTCAAGGAGCCGGCGATCCTGCGCACCTTGCTTGGCTCCTGTGTGGGGATTGCCTTTCGGGTTCCGCGGCTGGGCCTGGGCGCGCTCTGCCATCCCATGCTGCCGCGCTTTCCGGTCAAGCAGGCTTTGACGTTGACTCGTTCCGCCGGACGCCGCTTCGTGGACTATGCCATTCGCGATCTGGCCCGGCAGTTTGACGCGATGGGCGCGCAGCGCGACGAGGTCGAGGTGAAGATCTTCGGCGGCGGCGACGTCCTGGTGGCGGTCAGCGATACGGCGCGGCCCACCGTAGGCAGGCTGAACTGCGAGATGGCGATGAAGGTGCTCGAGGAGGAAGGCTTTTATGTCTCCGCTTCCTCGCTGGGCGGCAAGCGCGGCGTCAACATTTACTTCAATACCCAAACCGGGGAAGTGCTGCTGCAACGGCACTCCTGAAAACCCCATTTCGCGCCCAGGACTGGCGGATTCGCGGAAACCGCCGAAGAAAGAAGAGAGAGCAACGAGGCCCGGCCCATGAGCACGCCGAAGATACGCGTTTTGATCGTGGACGACTCCGCCGTGGTTCGCCAGACGCTGCGCGAGGTGCTCGAGTCCGACCCGGAGATCGAGGTGATTGCCACGGCCGGCGATCCCTTTGTGGCCGCCGACCGCATCGCCGAGCAGATTCCGGACGTCATCACTCTCGACATCGAAATGCCGCGCATGGATGGGCTCACCTTCCTCAAAAAGATCATGAGCCAGCATCCCATTCCGGTCGTGATCTGTTCCAGCCTCGCCGAAGAGGGCGCCACCAGCGCTCTGCGGGCGATGGAGTACGGCGCCGTCGACATTATCACCAAGCCCAGGCTGGGCACGAAGCAGTTTCTTGAAGAATCCCGCATTGTTCTCTGCCAGGCGGTGAAGGGCGCGGCCGGGGCTCGCCTGCACGCGCTCGGGCCCATGCACACGGTCGAGCCCAAGCTCAACGCCGATTGCATTCTCTCGCAGGCCACGCACGCCATGGCCGAAACCACGGAGAAGGTCGTGGTGGTGGGCGCTTCTACGGGGGGAACCGAGGCGCTCAAGACTTTTCTCGAGGCCTTGCCGCCCGATGCGCCGGGAATTGTCATCGTGCAGCACATGCCGGAGCTGTTCACGCGCGCCTTTGCCAATCGCCTCGACGGCCTTTGCGCCATCACCGTCAAGGAGGCCGAGACCAACGACACCGTGATCCGCGGACGCGCGCTCATCGCGCCCGGCAACCACCACCTGCTGCTCAAGCGCAGCGGCGCCCGCTACTATGTTGAAGTGAAAGACGGCCCGCTGGTCTGCCGGCACCGTCCCTCGGTCGATGTGCTCTTCCGTTCCGCTGCCCGCTACGCCGGTCCCAACGCCGTGGGCGTCATCATGACCGGCATGGGCGACGACGGCGCGCGCGGCATGTTGGAAATGCTCCATGCCGGCGCCTATACCATGGCCCAGGACGAAGCCACCTGCGTGGTCTTCGGCATGCCCAAGGAGGCGATCCGGATGAATGGCGTCAATAAGGTGCTTCCACTTGGCGCCCTCGCCGCCGGAATCCTGAGCCATTGCCGGTAGACTATTGCCTGTATAGTGGGTGCGCGCCGGCGGCAACTCCCGGGTTCCAGAATCACGACCACGGGAACGCGCTACCTTCCCGCCGCCGCAAGCCCGCAACGCGGGCGAAATACGCTAAGGCATTTTCACTGATGGTGTAAGGAAACTCCGTGCCCCATCCTTTTCACGTTCTTTGTGAAAAGGGTGGGAAACCACGAAACCCACCCCATAGGAATAGCGAAGATGCCTTCGCTCCAGTCGCAAGACCGGGGACAACGGAACGGCCCCGCGCCGCAAGCCCGCAACGCGGGCGACATACGCTAGCCCCAGTCGCAAGACTGGGGGCAGCAGAACGGTCCCGCGCCCCAGCCCGCTTCAGCGGGCGTAAGAACCATCGCGCGCAGATTTCATTCGTCCTCGATCAGGACACGGCGGGGCAACCCGGGCCTTGCTAAGTGTGCTTCCCGAAACCCGGGCCACCCGCTTAGGACCTCATCTTTCGCCTGAGCGCTCCCGCCACGCCAAGCATCCCGCTTCCCAGAAGGGCCAGGGTGCCCGGCTCCGGAGTCTCGCTGTTACCGACGCCGGGGCTCTCCAGGAGCTGAAGGTTCAGGCCGGGATTGTCAGCCAGGAACCTCGGATCGATCTCGAAGGTCGGGTCGATGGTGGCTTGGAATGTGCCATCCAGGGGCACGTCCATACCGCTGGAGGCTGTGGGCCCGGTTGTACCGAAGGCGGATATGGTAAACGCGTATACGGTGTCTCCAAAGAGGAGCGGAATTGTGTCGAAGTCGCCGCAATTGTCGTGGGTAGATGCGGCACCGCATTGATACAGAGTTGCATTCCCAGTCGGTAAGGCGTAACTCAGGCTGACCTGGGCGCGTCCCGACCCGCTGGCGGTGGCGTCGGCTGCGCCGTCGACGTCCACAGGAACCCCCGTGCTTGCGCTGGCCCCATCAATCTTCACGTAAACAGTCAAGCTGTTGCTGACGCTAAGGCTCCAAGGCGCGGACGGGTAGGGGCCCCATCCAAGCGGTTCGGAACCGGTCGCGCTCACGAACGGGGCAGGCTGAATACCGAAGCTTCCACCGGGATAATCGACATCGCCAGGAATCCCGTAGAAATTGCCGGTACCGGAAAACAAAGTGACGGGATAATTGATGTAATTCTCCTCCAGGGTGAACGTAGCCTCAGGGAGGGCGTTCCCGACGCGTGGGGTGAGCAAAGCAAAGATTCCGCTGCATAGAGCAGCGCACGTTTTTCCCGCTCGGATCCATCTTGCAGTCATCGGAGCCACCGTCTCATTCTTTTGTGGAAATGTTGAATTGCTAGATAGCAATCCAGACGCCAAATTCGACGCAACGTAACACACCGTGATTTCAGCTACTTAAGCCTATCGTGCGCGTGTGTGCTATGTCGTATATGCAGAACTTTGCAAGATGTTAGGAGAACTCCCTTCCACATTTCCCTGACAAAGCTGGTTGGAAATGAGTGGTGCCGGGCGTCGAAACCTCGCATTCGACTGTTTTGGGACCCGGGAACCGCAACCGCTCGATTGTAGCGCCGGTCTCCCGACCCCCGCACCTGCAAACTCACCACGACAAAGGGCGCCCCGGGGCCTCCATTCTCGGACCCGGGAAAGTACCACCCTCACGCCGCCGCAAGCCCGCAGCGCGGGCGTAATACGCTAGCCCCAGTCGCAAGACTGGGGATATCGGTGCGGCCGCGCGCCTCAGCCCGCCTCAGCGGGCGTAAGAACTATTGACCTATATACCGCTCATCGAACTCCACGCCGTGGTTCCTGAGCAGCTTCAGAAACTCCTCCTGAAACGAAATGCGCCGGTGATGCTGTTCCTGGTCCTGCCGATAATTTGGAACCTCCCGCTGCCTTAGAAATGAGCTTCGGGTCCCGGGAAACCAGCCCGGGGCCAGCACAAAAATAAGGGAAGACCGAGATACCATGCTGGGGTATGGTAGTATTCCATTTATGCGAGTAGCCCGGTTCTTTCGGAAGCAAACTCACCACGAAATGGGACGCCCCGGGTCCCGATTTCGGGTCCCGGGAACCACAAAAGCCGGCACCCACCGGCCATGTCCTACAAGCCACCGGCTACAAGCCACGAGCCACCAACGGCCCGCGATTCACGGTTCACGGTTCACGGTCCACGCCCCACGGTTTTCTAGTCCCTCAGTCCCATGCCAGTCGAAACCCGTGTAGCCGCTTCGCGGCATCCTCATCGAACGTCAAGGTCGCCGAACAACCCCTCCAGGCGCCGAGAGAGCCGATCAAAGCGTCTTCGAATGTCCCGATCCACGTTCGCAGCGAAACCACGGCGTAGTAGACCTCTTGTTCGTTTTGAACTTCGAGCGTATCCGCCGCTAAAAGCATCTCGATGTCGTTCGCGATCTCTTGACGCGACCGCTCGAAAAGGCCTTTCAGAACCCAGACCACTTCAAGATGCGGCTTGTTTGAGAAGGCTACGGGCTGTCGGCTACAGGCGACCATCGCGTCACCCAAGCGTATAATTCCGGCGTACCGGGGAAAGCAAAGGGAGACCCTCATGAAGGTCGCGTGGATCGTGTGCCTTGTACCGTTGCTGGCAGCGCCAGCGTTCGGCCAGAACGGGTGGAACGCCGATGCGCAGACGTGCCAGGATCAGTCGGGCGACCCGGCGATTGATGCTTGCACGCGCGCCATTGCGTCCGGCCAACTGAGTCAGACCAACCTGGCTGAAACGTACATGAACCGCGGCGTTGAATGGCGCCACAAAGGCGACAACGACCGTGCCATGGCCGACTACGACGAAGCCATCCGGCTCGATCCCAACAATGCCATGACCTACAACGACCGCGGCAACGTCTGGACGGATAAGGGCGACTACGGCCGTGCCATCGCCGAATACGACCAGGCCATCCGGCTCAACCCTAACTACGCCAAGGCCTATTCCAACCGCGGCGTTGCGAACTATTACAGCCGGAATTGGGCTGCGTCGGCGGCGGATTTTGCCCGTGCCCATGACTTAAATTCCAAGGACGTCTACGCCATGTTGTGGCAGGCATTAGCGGGAATGCGCCAGCCGGATTCCGGCTGGGCCGCGCGGCTGGAGGCGCAATCGCAGGGGCTGAGCCAGGACTGGCCGTGGCCGTTGGTGCGCTTCTACGCCGGGCAGATCGATGCCGACCAGGTTCTGGCAGCGGTCGGCGGCACGGATTCGGGCCAGCAGCAGGACCGAATCTGCGAGGCCGGGTTCTATCTTGGCGAGTGGAAGCTGGTTCACGGTCAGGCCCGCGAGGCTGCCGAATATCTCGAGAAGGCGCGGTCGAACTGCCCGCACTCATACTCGGAATATGAGACCGCCGTGCGGGAACTCAAGAACCTTGGGAGCCAATAACACGCCGTCCGGGCAGGTAGCAGCGCGCATCGAGCGACAAGATCCGCGTCCCCTGATCCAGGTTCGACTTCCGGCCAAAAGAGCCTGAAAACACGCAAGTTGCCTCTCGCAAATGCCAAAATGGTCGGTCGCGGCCTGCACGGGAAGCTCGGGGGTTGCCAACGGGGCACATTTGGAGACATGAAGCCTGGAAGTGACTATAATTTTAAATTGGAGCGAAATGGTCCGGCATCCTCTCTGCAGTGATTGGGCACTTGGGTGAGGCGCTCGCAATCGCTCAACGATATTCGGAAGGGAAGCCCGCCACATGGCGACTGGAGACCTGGCCCTGGGTCAAGAGCAGGGCGAAAGCATCGTACGTCCGCACATCGCGAACGACTTCAGCATCAATGTAGCCACGGTGAACGGATCGGGGTCGCAGTCCGCCAACAGCGTGCTGCTCAAAAGCATCTTCGCGATGGGCGTTCCGGTGAGCGGCAAGAACCTGTTCCCGTCGAACATCGCGGGATTGCCGACGTGGTTTATCATCCGCGCCAGCAAAGACGGCTACGTGGCGCGCAAGCACGATTCCG
>Ga0326728_10008432_pt1 | contig 25629 bp, 16 predicted proteins | sample MB3enrmetagenome_FD_207602 | JGI IMG/M metagenome (GOLD analysis project Ga0326728, IMG submission 207602) | Lab enriched peat soil microbial communities from McLean, Ithaca, NY, United States - MB31MN | ecosystem: Environmental > Terrestrial > Soil > Wetlands > Peat | place: USA: New York... | reverse complement strand
CCGCTTGGCCCTGATCTTCGAGGGCCAGCTGGAGGCGGTCGGGCCGCCGGCCGAGGTCTTTGCCCACCCGGGCTCGAGGAGGACCGCCCGCTTCCTCGGCTACAACGTCCTGGCCGGGCCGACGGGCCCGGTCGCCGTCCTACCGGAGGACCTTACGGCGCGGCCCCCCACCGGCGCCGACCGAGCGTACACCGTGAGGGCCTCGGGCCCCGTCGGCCGGCAGTTCCTGTCGGTCCTCGAGGGGGTCGACGACGAGAGGGTCGAGCTCCGGTCGGACGAGCGGCTCTCCGTGGGGTCCGCGGTGGCGCTCTCCTGGGTGCGGGGCGTGCCCGTGCGGGACTGAGGCGCCGTCACCGTCCGTAGAACCCAAGTGCCTTGCGGCGATGGCCGCCGCGTGAGTCCCACCGACCCCCTCGGCGCTGCCGAGCCGGCCCGGCTGGGGGACGAGACGCTGACGGTCTACCGCCCGGACCGGCTGAAGGGGGTGGACCCGGAACGGCTGGCCCGGCGCCCGAGGACGACCCGCATCATCCTCGAGAACGCCGTTCGCCACTTCGACCCTCGACGCACCGACGCGAAGCTCCTCTCCGCCTGGGCCCAGGGGGAGCGCGCGATGGGCCCGGAGGAGCTCGCCTACTTCCCGGAGCGCATCCTGCTGCAGGACTTCACCGGCGTGCCGGTCCTGGTCGACCTCGCGACGCTGCGCGACGCGGCGGCGGCGCGCTCGGTCGACCCGGCGCGCGTCGACCCGGTCGTGCCGGTCGACCTCGTGGTCGATCACTCGGTCCAGGTGGACAGCTACGGTTCGCCTCGCTCAGCGGCGATCAACCTCGACCGCGAGTACGAGCGCAACGGCGAGCGCTACCGCCTCCTCCGCTGGGCGAAGGGAGCGTTCCACCGTCTTCGCGTCGTCCCGCCGGGGAACGGGATCTGCCACCAGGTCAACCTCGAGCACCTGGCGAGCGTCGTCGCGCGCGCCGACGGACCGGGCGGTCCGGTGGCGTTCCCGGACACGGTGATCGGCACCGACTCGCACACGACGATGGTCAACGGACTGTCCGTCCTCGGCTGGGGGGTCGGGGGCATCGAGGCCGAGGCGGTGCTGGTCGGCGAGCCGTACTTCGTGGCTCGGCCGGTCGTCGTCGGGGTCGAGCTCGTGGGCGAGCTTGCGCGCGGGTCGACCGCGACCGACCTCGTCCTCACCGTCACGCGCCGCCTTCGGGAGACGGGGGTCGTGGACCGCTTCGTGGAGTTCTTCGGCCCGGGGGTCGCCCGGCTCTCGGTCCCGGACCGGGCGACGGTCTCGAACATGTGCCCGGAGTACGGCGCGACCGCCGCGCTGTTCCCGATCGACGGGGCGACGGTCGACTACCTGCGAGGGACCGGCCGGCCCGCTGAGCTCGTCTGCCGGGTCGAGGCGTACGCGAGGCTGGTCGGGCTCTGGGGGTCCCCGGCTCCCGGGACGATCGACTACGACGACGTGGTCACGATCGACCTCGGCTCGGTCGAGCCGACCGTGAGCGGCCCCCGCAACCCCGAGGAAGGCGTCCCGCTCTCGCAGGTTCCCGGCTCGTTCCGCAAGGCGCTCGACGCCTACCGAGCGGCCCACCCTCGTTCGCCGAGCGGCCCGCCGCGGCACTACCCGTCCGACGACCCGTTGGGTCCGTTCGACGGCGAGATCGACCGGCCCCGCGCCGGCGCCGCGCGGGACGGCCGGGGCGAGGTCGAGGACGGCTCGGTCGTCCTCGCCGCGATCACGAGCTGCACGAACACCTCGAACCCTTCCGTGATGGTCGGCGCGGGGCTGCTGGCGAAGAGGGCGGTCGAGCTCGGGCTCACCGTTCCTCCCCACGTCAAGACCTCGCTCGCCCCCGGCTCGAAGGTCGTCACCGCCTACCTCGAGCGCGCGGGGCTGCTGCCGTTCCTCCAGCGGCTCGGTTTCGACGTGGTCGGCTACGGCTGCACGACGTGCATCGGGAACTCCGGCCCGCTGCCTATCGAGGTGGGCCGTGCCGTCCGCGAGCGCGACCTGTTCGTCTGCGCGGTCCTGAGCGGCAACCGCAACTTCGAGGCGCGGATCCACAACGATGTCCGGGCGAACTACCTCGCCTCGCCAATCCTCGTGGTCGCCTACGCCCTCGCCGGTCGGGTCGACGTCGACCTCTCCCGCGAGCCGTTGGCCCGTCGCCCCACGGGAGAGCCGGTGACCTTGAAGGACCTCTGGCCGGACCCCGCGGAGGTCGCTCGCTTGGTCGGCTCGAGCCTGGGTCCGGCGCTGTTCGAGAGCGAGTACCGGGGAATCGAGGTCGGGGACCGCCACTGGGACGCCCTCCAAGCCCCCTCCGGGCTGCGCTATCCCTGGGACCGCGGCTCGACGTACCTCGCCGAGGCGCCGCACCTTGCGCTCCCGCCGCCGCTCCTGCCTCGCGACGGGGAGATCGGAAGGGGGGCCCGGGCGCTCCTCGTCCTCGGCGACAAGGTCTCGACCGACCACATCTCTCCTGCCGGCGAGATCCCCGCCGACACGCCGGCCGGGGCGTACCTCTCGGCCCGAGGGGTGCCGGTGAGCGAGTTCAACACCTACGGCTCCCGCCGGGGCCACCACGAGGTGATGGTCCGCGGAACGTTCGCCAACGTTCGTCTGCGCAACGAGCTCGTCCGTCCGAAGGAGGGCGGCTACACGCTCCATCTCCCGAGCGGGGCGACGACCACCGTCTTCGACGCGGCGCAACGCTACCGCGCCGGCCGCGTGCCGCTGCTGGTCCTCGCCGGGAAGAACTACGGCCAGGGAAGCTCTCGCGACTGGGCGGCCAAGGGGCCTCGCCTTCTGGGGGTCGGCGCGGTGATCGCCGAGGGCTACGAGCGGATCCACCGCTCGAACCTGGCCGAGATGGGCGTCCTGCCGCTCGCCTTTCGCCGCGGCGAGAGCTGGAGGAGCCTTGGGCTCACCGGGCGCGAGTCGTTCGAGCTCCGCCTCGCGCCGGGTTCGTCGTTCGGGCCGGGCGGGGAGATCCGCGTCCTGGCCAAGGGCGACGGAGGCCCCGCGACGGAGTTCTCGACGACCGTCCAGCTGGCCTCCGCGGTCGAGCTCGAGCACTACCGCGCGGGGGGCGTCCTCCCGTTCGTCCTGGCACAGCGGTTCGCGCGCTGACCCGGACCCCGGCGGGTCCTCCTCAGGATGGTCGACCGACGACCGATAGGGTCGTCTCGGCGGAGGTGTTTCCGCGCGCGGCATGAAGGAGGACCGCACGGAGGAGATCTTGTCGATCGACCGTCAGACCACCCTCGCTTCATCGCGAGGCCCGGGCGTTCGACCTTTTCGGGGCGAGCGGCCGCGGTCTTGACCCGTCCGCAATCCTTGTATAGAAAACCTGTCGGTCCCAGCCCGTCTATGGTCGTCTCGTCCGTCGCCAGGAAGAAGGTCTGGGTTCTGCCGATCGTCCTCTGTATCGCGGGGCTGATGGTTCTACCCGCGAGCGCCGTGCTCGCGCAGCATGCGGGGCCCAGCGCCCCGGTCTCCGGGGCCGCCTCCACCCGCGTGGCGCTGGGGCAGGCGCCTCCTGCTTCGGCCCTTGTGCCAGGGCTCCCGGGAAGCGCGTCCCCCACGATCCCCGGCCTCAGCGGCCCGCACCTTCCTAAGCTCCCCGGATTGCCGGCGAGCGGAGTCCATCCGACCTCTCCCAGCAACGCTTCCCATCCGTCCGGGAGCACGCCGGCTTCCGCGTCCGGCCTGGGGCTCGCCAACCTGAGCGCTGACCTTGCCCGCATCAACGCCACGTTCGCCAAGGTGCCGGGCTCCGCCGCGGTGGCGGAGACCGCGCGCCTCATCGCCGAGGGCGTCGTCCCGGCCCAAGACGCCTACCTTCCCAATCTTCATCTCCTCTCCCAGCCGGCGACCTCGCCGGTCACCCCTTCGTACAACGTCTCGCCGGGACCCATGGGCCTGGCCGACCTCGGCCTGGGCGCGAGCGGCGCCTACTCGGTGTACACCCCCGGCGTCCTGGGCGCCCTCAGCCTCGACGGGTACAACGCTACCGCGGGCAGCCTCTACGAGGACACCGGGGCGTACTACTGGGACGGCTTGAGCCCGAACGCTGAGGCTACGCCGTGGCAGTCCGGCGTGCAGCTCAACACCGTGGTGACGAACATCTCCTACCCCGGCTCGAACACCGGGGTCTACTGGACCCAGAACGTCGTCGACTTCTCCGGCGACCAGCTCCAATTCATCGACAACGTGTGGAACTTCACCGGGCCGAACGCCTCCATGAACGCGTCGACCCTGTACTCGTACAACGGCTCCTGGATCGTGGGGGACTACTACTACGACGTAGGCCCTGTCCTCCCCCTCGCCTTCCCTCTGACGATCGACCTGTACAACAACGCGTCCAACGTCGGCGGCCGGTCGACCGTCACGTTCGGCTACCGCGTCACGGAGGGCACCAGCGTGTACACCGGCACCTACGACACCGTCGTGTTCAACTCGATGCCGACCAGCGGAGTGCCGCTCCTGACCCCGGACTTCCTGATTGACGGTTACCAGCCGGTCTACACGGCCGGTCCCTACCAGGGACCGCTCTACGACGCCGAGCTGGTCTTCGGGGGACCGGGCGGCGGGTCGAACGCCGTCATCAACTCTCTGAGCGGCTCCATGAACCTCGACTACCTCACCGGAACGAGCTGGTCGCCGGCGCCGTCCGCCTACGACTACGGCGGGGACACGGGCGAGACCGCGATCGGCTTCGCCGGATGGTGGCAGGGCTCGACGGAGTACATCAACCAGGGCCCGTCGATCCTCTACGGGCTCTGGAACACCCCGGGCGGGGTCCCGAGTGGCGAGACCCAGATCATCTGGTACAACTCCCCCATCTACGCGCTCGACTTCTGGGGCCCGACCGGCGTCGCGTTCGACAACCTGAGCTACATGCCCTCCGAGCCGAACGGCACGGCCCAGACGTGGCTCCCCCCCTCGACCACCGTGGGGTACACGGCCGAGGCCTTCGCGGACGGGTTCGACCCGGTCGTGGGCATCCTGTCACCCTCCTACTTCGGCGCCGGGGCCACGTCGTCGTGGTACTCCTTCCCCATCTCCGCGCCCGGGTTCTGGGACGCTCCGATCTACATGGACGGGTCGTCGCAGGCCCTCGCCATGGCGACCTATGCCACCGGGTGGTCGTCAGGGCCGTACGTCTTCGCGAACCTCGCCGTGAGCGTGGACCTCGCGTTCAACCACCTGAACGACTGGGGGTTCCCGGAGTTCGACCTGTTCTGGTCGTACAGCGCGGGCAACGAGCTTGTCGTCAGCAACATCTCGCAGGGCGCGGACTCTTCCGGCGGACTCTGCAGTCCTGGCGGAGCCCCGGCGACGTGCTATCTCTCCGAGGCACCGTTGGGCTACGAGAACCTCCCCGGCTACGGGGCCGAGATCGCGGACTGGAACGGATCCAGCGATGTGTTCGAGAACCTGCTCCTCGAGGGGTGGGACACCCCGATAGGAGTCGAGGTCGGAGGCGTCGTCTCGCTCTGGAACACGAGCGACGCGGTCGCCTACAACATCTCGAGCGTCGACGGCTCCTTCGGGGTCTGGGCGGCGAACTCGCCGTACCTCGAGGAAGTCGATTCGTCCGCCTCGGACGCCATCGCCCTGACCCTCCTCGACTCGCCGTACGCCCTCGCCGACACCATTTCGACCGGATGGTTCGGCGTGGACGTCCTGGACGAAGGTGGAATGGACGGCGATTTCCTCTACCTCGATGCTGCGGTCTACTCGACCGCTTTCGAGGGCCTGGCCGCGAACTACAGCGAGGTCGGGTACATCACCGCGGATTGGTTCTCGACCGGGCTCTCCCTCGAGTCGACCTGGGGCCTCGAGGGCGCCTTCATGACGGTGGAGAACAACTCCACCGGGGTCAACGGCTACGACCTCACGAACCTCACGGTCGGCTTCGTCTCGGTCACGACCGACTCGGAGGGTGTCGACCTCGAGGTCACGTTCAACACGACTCTTGCGTACTTCTACGTCAACGAATCGCAGGGCGGCTGGCTCTACGACGCCTACAACCCGTACGTGTTCGACTTCGAGGTCACCAGCGACTCGTTGGGCCTCGGCATCGAATGGGGCTCGGATCTGACGGCCGATTACATCACCGCGACCGACGCTAGCCTCGGGCTTTACCTGGAAGACTTCGGCGCGGCGAACATTACCGACGTCGTCGCCAACGACAGCCTCGGGGTCGAGGTGTCGAGCAACTACTTCACCGGTCCGGACCAGATGGTTAACGTGACTGGGGTGGACGTGACGAACAGTGGGACTGGTGTCGAAGGGATCTTCACCAGCGAGCTCGACGTCTACGACGTCCAAGCCAGCGCGGGCTCGCTGTTCGACCCAAGCGTCGGTGTCGACATTGTCTACTCGACTTACGTCCAGGTCACCAACGCCTCCGCGATCGGGTTCTCCGAGGCCGTCTATGTCTGGGACTCGGACGCCGTGGACGCGACCAACGTTTCGGCGACCGCCTCGGCCTACGGCGTCGTGCTCCTGTACTCGGACTTCGTCACCGTGACGAACGTCAGCGCCTCGTCGGGTTCGCTCGTCTTCCCAACCTCCGCGGTGTACCTCGACGGCACGTACTTCGTCGAGATCGCTAACGTCTCATCGAGCGGGTTCGCGTGGGGCGTTTACGCCGAGGACGTGTACGCCCTTGAGGTGACCGACGTCACCGCGGCCCTGGGGGCGACCGGCGTGTTCGTCCTCGGCTCGGACGATGTGGTCGTGACCGACGTCGTCGCGGGGACCGGTTCGTTCCCTTACGCGACCGTCGGCATGACGGTCAACGACTCGGAGTACGTCTACGCGACGAACGTCTCCGCGGACGGCTTCGCCGGCGGGGTCAACATCTCGTGGTCCGGCCTCGTCTACGTTACCAACCTCGCGGCGTCCAACGGGGCGCTCGGAGCCCGGATCACCAACTCCAGCGACATCTTCGTGACCAACGTCGTCGTCACGTCGGGCAGCACCGGCGTCGGGATCGAGGACGCGTCCTACGTCTACGTGGACAACGTCACGGCCACCGGTGCGACCGGGACGGTCGCCCTCAAATCCCAGTTCCTCTGGATCTCGAACACGACCGTCACCGACGTGAGCGTGTTCGGTGTCATCCTGGAGAGCTGCTCGTACGCCTGGGTCACGAACACCTCGGCCGCCGGCGGCGCGTTCGGCGTGGCCGCTCTCGACTCCGTCGAGGTCTTCGTCGGAAACACGCAGGCGTCCGGCGTGGGCACGGTCGGCGTCGCTTTCGCGGAGACCAACGACTCCTGGGTGAACGACACCTCGGCGACCTCTTGGGCGGTCGGCGTGGCCCTCTTGGAGACTGTCGGCGATCACGTGTCCCATGCCACGGCGAACGACCCGTTCCTCACGAGCCCGTGGGCGTACTACTCCGTCATCTTCCTGCCGACGGCGGCGGTCGTGACCCTTCACACCAGCGACACGACCGTCTCGGACGTCGCCACGGACACCTACCCGCTCGCCCTCTACGACGACGGGTCGAGCAACCTGTTCGTCCAGGACCTTTCGGCCCAGCACGGCGCGGTCGGTGTCATGTTGAACGGGACCTCCTACGCGCTCCTGCACGGGATTGCGGCGACCTGGGACGGGACCGGTGTCCAGATGAACGCGGGCGCCTACGCGAACATCGTCACCGCGAGCGACTTCGAGAACGACACCGGCTACGGGGTCGACATTCAGAGCGGCTCTTCCAACCTCGTCTACAGCAACGACTTCGCCTGGGACAACGGGGCGAACGGGACCTACAACGCGACGCACGTCCAGGCGTTCAGCAGCTCGCCCACGAACGAGTTCAACGACTCTGCGGGGATCGGCAACTACTGGGCTGACTGGCACACCTACGTGAGTGGGGTCCTCGCCCCGTACTACATCTCGAGCGGCGCCTGGGACTACCACCCGCTCGGAGCACCCGAGGGCATGGTGACGGTGACGTTCGACGCCACCGGCCTCCCGTTCGGGACGAACTGGTCGGTGACGCTCGACCACGTCGCAAAGTGGACCGTCGGCGCTTCGATCGTCTTCGACGAGTACCCCGGAACGTACACCTTCACGGTGGGCGCCCCGTCCGCGTGGTCGGCCTCCTCGTCGGGCGGGTCGGTGGTCGTCTCGACCGGGCCGATCGACGTCCCGGTCAGCTTCTCGGCCATCCCCCCGACGTACACGGTATGGATCAACGAGACGGGCCTGGCCTCGGGGACGAGCTGGAGCGCGGTCTTCAACGGGGTCCAGGAGACCACGACAGGGACGAGCCTCTCGTTCACCGTGACGGCCGGCACGTACGCCTACCAGATCGGAACTGTCGTCAACTACGCCGCATCGTCCTCCGGTGGCACAGCCACGGTGGGCGGGAACTACGCGATCCTGGTGACCTACACGTCCACGGTGGTCCCACCGCCGGCGACGTACACGGTGTGGATCAACGAGACGGGCCTGACCTCCGGCACGAGCTGGAGCGCGGTCTTCAACGGGGTCCAGGAGACCACGACGGGGACGAGCCTCTCGTTCACGGTGACGGCAGGGACGTACGACTACCAGATCGGCTCGGTCTCGGGCTACACGGTATCGTCGACGGACGGCACGGCCGCGGTGGGCGGGAACTACGCGATCCTGGTGACGTACTCCACACCGACCGTGGCCCCGACGACCTCGTCGTCCGTGCCCACCTCTACGTTCAACACCGACTGGGCGATCGCACTCGGGCTCGCCGCGCTGGCCCTGATCGTCGCGCTCGTCGCCTTGCTCCGCCGACCGCCGACCTGGGCCCCGCCCCCCGCAGCGGCTTGGCAGGAGCCGGCCTCTCAGGAGGGCGGAACCGAGGGCGCTTCGCCCCAGGAGTCCGCTCGCTAGGCCTCGCGGCGCGAGAAGGACGGACGTAACCCGTTCCCCGCTCCGGGCCCCTCGGGGCCCGGACGCCTCGTTCTGGAACCCAGGGACGGTAAGCCGAGGTCCCCGCGTCCAATCCCGCCCCCGAAAGAGGCCGGCTCCGCCAAGCACCGCGGACCCCCGGGGTCGTTCACGGACGGGCCGCGAGCGGTCGGCGTCCGGCGCAACGACCGATCACGGCCGATCCAGGCGAGTCTGGGTACTCGGGTGGGCCGGACATTGGGGGGACCCCTCCGTGGGGAGCTCGTATCCGACCGGCTCGAGGCCGAGCGCCTCGCGGAAGAGGTTCGCCGACGCCGGGGCGAACCCCGCGAAATGGTTGTTGAAGAACGCGAAGACGTTCGTGACCGTGTCCCGGACGCCTTCGACCCGGGAGGCCCACAGACGTGTCTCCCGGCGGCGGTCGACGCGGAGGTCGCCGTGGCTCTCCTCGGGAACGGTCGTGTGGTCCCCGATGAACCGCAGGTAGACGAAGTCGGTCGTCAGCTCGGGCGGGACGTCGACGTACGTGAGGTACGACCAGGCGAGCGCGATCCTTCGGTCGCCCAGCTCCCGAAGGAGAGCTGCCTTAGTCGTTCCCTGGAACCAACCCGCGTCCCGAAGCTCCACGGCGTGGCGCAGGCCGGGGTCGAGGGCCGGAAGCAGCTCGCTCAGGAAACGCCCGGCCCGGGCGGGGGTCGCCCAGGGAGGGAACTGAAGCAGCAAGGCCCCGAGCTTCGGGCCCAGCTCTCGAGCGTGCTCCTCGAAGGCTCCGATCGCCTCCCTGTCGACCGGGAGCTTCGGGTCCAGGAGATCGCGGGGGACCTTCATCGTGAAGACGAAATCCTCGGGGGTCGACCGGGCCCAACGGCGGACGAGAAACGCGCCCGGGTCCCGGTAGTACGACGAGTCTACTTCGACGGTGTCGAACAGGCGCGCATAGGCGGAAAGGCGTTGGTCGGACGCGAGCTCCCGCGGGTAGATCCTTCCCCACCAGGCCTCGGAGGTCCACGAAGAGCAGCCGATCCTCAGACGAGCCGACATCGGTCCTTCGGTGCACGGCCGTCGTGGGAGTTAGCGCCGGCGGGAGGACCCTGGCCTCGGAGCGCGGGGGCGCCCGCATCCGCGCGGGAGTCTCAGCGACCCGGGTCGGTCGTCGTAACGTCAGCCCTGGGGAATCGTGGCTCCGTCGGACCGGCCCCCGTCGGGGACGGACCCGAAGGTCTCTCTCGCAGCCCGAGGAGGCCGCTCCCAAAGGGCGAGCGCATACACGCGGTGGTAGGTGTGGGTCCGGTCGCCGACCTGCGCCCGCGCCATCGCGACGGCTCGTGCGAGCTTCTCCGGGGGAACCCGTAGGGTCCAGCGGCTCGCGCGCCGTTCGAAGAGGGACAGTTCCTGGACGAGCGGCTCGGTCACGTCCTCTTCGCTGATGGTGACCAGCCGGTCGGGAGGGTAGGCGGCGAGCACCAGGTGTTCGGCCCTCGGCGGTCCTCCGTCCGCCCGCTCGGGAAGCACGACGCCGTCCTGCCGGAGCAGGTCCATGACGATACGGCGTGGGCGAAGGTCCCGGTCGGGGTCCTCGGGGCCGGCGGTCGGTGGCCGGACTAGGGCCACCGCGCCGAGCCGACCGACCCGACAACCCTCGTTGATCGCGGCCGCGGGTTCGCCGAGGATGTGGAGCACATGGACGAACAGCGCCGCGTCCAGCGCCCCCGCGTCGAACGGCAGATGGTAGGCGCTTGCGAGCACGAGCCGGGGGATTCCCTTCTCCCTTGCCCGCGCGAGCATCCCCCGGGAGGCGTCGACCCCGGTGACCTCGAACCCCTTCGCCGCGAGCGGTGCGGCCACTCGGCCGGTCCCGACCCCGACCTCGACCAGTCGTCGGACTTCCCACGTGCGCAACACAGAGGCGATCGCCTGGACGGCGGTCGCTTCGAGAGGTTCTCGAGTAGCGTCGTAGACCGACGAGATCTCATCGAACTCGTCGGACTCGCGGGGCACGGGCATCGGACCCTCCCACCGGATCAAGGTATTTGGTCCGTCGGTCGCCAGCGAACGGCCGTCCATCGCGCGACCCTCGGACTCAGCGGTCTCCCGTGGCGGACCTGGGAGGACCCGTCAGGGCCGGACGCTCAGGCCGACCGACACGGGGTCCGGGCCCGAGGCGCGGGGCGGGGGAACGACAGGCCGGTCCTGGCGTCGGGAGGGCAAGCTTTCACGCCGTCGAGCAGTTTTCGGATAGGCTCTTAGAGGCACGGCCGATGAGATCGCGACCCCAAGGGTCACGAAACTGTTCCATGGCCCCTCGTTCCGTGAGCTACGACGGCGTGTCGTTGTCGCCGGTGATGCTCCGGTCGTCGCTGGCCGAGCTCTACCCCCTGCTCACGCCTCACGGTCAGGGCTCGGGGCTTCTCGAGACCCTGGGCCCGGACGGGATGTCCATCCTCGCTTGGGATCCCGCGGTCACCGTGCACGTCGGATCCCGATCGGTCCGCGTTCGGTCCGATCCCCACGTGGCGTTGGGGGGGGTCCCGCGGACACGGGCCCAGGTCCCGGAGTTCCTGGACCGCCTGGTCCGCCGGTTCCGGGTGGAGCGGCCGGCGGAGGGGAGGGCCGTCCCTGCGTTCCTCGGCGGCCTCGTGGGATTCGTCGGGTACGAGTGGGCGGCGAGCCAGGAGGGTCCGGATTCCGCAAGGCTGTCCGGCTTCCCCGACATGTGGTTCGGCCTCTTCGACCGCGCCGTCGTCCGCATGCCCGAAGGGGCCTCTCAAGTGATCGTCGTGCCGTCCGTCCGGGGCGCGGACCCCGACGCGACCCTGACTCAGGTCGCCAGGGCCTCTGCCCACGCCCACGCCCACGCGATCCGAGGCGCCGCCCGCGCCGGAGGACGGTTCACCGCCTCTTGGACCCGGGCCGACTTCGAAGGGGCGGTGCGCGAGGTCCGACGGCGCATCCGTTCCGGAGACGTCTACCAGGTCAACCTCGCCCTGCAGCTCCGCGCCCTGGGCATCGATCCGTGGCAACTCTACCTCGACCTGCGCGAGCGCAATCCTAGCCCCTTCGCCGGCTTCCTCGAGGGAGGCGGAGTCGCTCTCGCCTCCGCCTCGCCCGAGCGAGTCCTGCGCGTCCTGAGGACATCGACCGGGCCGCGATCGGTCGAGACCCGGCCGATCGCCGGGACTCGGCCGCGGGATCGCGGGGCTCAGGATTCTCGGAACGAGAGGGCGCTGCGTCGCTCTCCCAAGGAGCGCGCGGAGCACACGATGCTGGTCGACCTGAGCCGGAACGATCTCGGCCGGGTCTGCTCCCCCGGGAGCGTGGAGGTCGACGAGTGGCTCACGGTCGAAAGGTACTCCCACGTGATGCACCTGGTCTCGAACGTCCGCGGGCGCCTCCCGCCCGACGTGGGGATTGCCGCGCTCTTCCAGGCGCTCCTGCCGGGGGGCTCGGTGACCGGGACCCCGAAGATCCGGGCGACGGAGATCATCGCCGAGCTGGAACCGGTGCCGCGAGGCCCGTTCACGGGGTCGATGGGGTACGTCTCCCTCGAAGGCCAGATGGACTTCAACCTCCTCATCCGGAGCGCGTTCTTCCCGCGGTCGGGCGGAGAGGCTCTCGTCTACGCGGGGGCCGGCATCGTCCAGGATTCCCGTCCGGAGCGAGAGTGGAAGGAGGTCCAGGCGAAGGCGGCGGTGCTCTTGGAAGCGGCCTCGGGGACCCCGTCCCGGGGGTTCCGATGGAGCCCTCCCCACCGGTACGCGTCGTGGAAACCCCCCGCGCCGTCCCACCATCACGCGCGGCGGAACGTCCTCTTGATCGACAACTACGACTCGTTCACCTACAACCTCGCCCAGTACCTCTCCATGCTCGGGGCCCGGGTCCGGGTCGCCCGGAACGACGCGGAGGCTTTGGGGACCCTGAGGTCGTGGAACCCGACCCACGTGGTCCTCTCGCCCGGTCCCGGTCGGCCCGAGGAATCCGGCGTGACCGTTCCGGCGGTCCGGGCCTTCGAGGGAACGCCGCTGCTGGGGGTCTGCCTCGGCCACCAGGCGATCGTCGAGGCCTACGGGGGGTCGATAGGAACGGCCCGGCTCCCGATCCATGGCAAGTCCACCACCATCCACTGCGTCGGGGGGTCCGGCGGTGTCGGCATCCTCCAAGACCTTGCCCCCAGCTTCCAGGCGGCCCGGTACCACTCCCTGGTCGCGAGGGCGGTCCCCGCCGCGCTGCGGGTCACCGCCACGACCGCCGACGGCGAGGTCATGGCGGTCCAGCACCGAGAATTCCCGACCTACGGGGTCCAGTTCCATCCGGAGTCCCTTCGCACCGAACGCGGAATGACCATCCTCGACCGTTTTCTGGGGGAGGAGACGCGGCATGCCTAGGGCGCCTCCCGCTCGATCGAGGGGGGCGCGGTCCGGCCCCCGGGCTGGGTCGACCGTGGGAACGGGGATCCCGTCCGGGGTTCGATCGGGGGATGGGGTTTTCGAAACACTGCGAACGTACTCCGGCCGGCCGTTCCTTCTCGACCGGCATCTGAGGCGACTTTGCAGCGGCGCGGCGTCGATCGGCCTCGCGCCCGTCCCCTCCGTGCCCACCGTGCGCCGCGCCTGCTTGGAGATGCTCTCCCTGGCTCGAAGGAAGGGGCGGACGCGCGAGTGGGTCGTCCGCGCCATGCTGTACGCGTCGTCCTCCGGGGCGCAGTGGTCGGTTTTCGTCGAACCCCTGCCCCGGGGGGCTCACCGGCCCCGTTCGAAGAGGTTCGTCGCGGGGATCGCGTCGTATCCCCACCCGGGGAGGTATCTCACGCCCCCCGGGGCGACGGCGCCGGTGAAGTGGATGGCGCGCGGGCCCCTCGCGCACGCGCTTCGAGAGGCCCGTGCCCTCGGCTGGGAGGAGGCGATCCTCGAGAACGAGGAGGGCTGTCTCGTCGAAGGTACCCGGTCGAACCTTCTCGCCGTCGTCGGGGGCACGCTCGTCGCCCCCGGCCCGGAGTCGCTGGCCCTACCTGGGATCACACGAGCGGTCGTCCTGGACGAGGCGCGACGTCTCGGGATCCCTGTCCGGGAGTACGCGCCCGACAGGACCGAGGTGCGAGCCGCCACGGAGCTGATGGTCACCTCCTCGCTCCTGGGGGTCGCGTCGTTGACACGCCTGGTGGGGGTCTGGCCGGGTGCCGGTGTCCTTCGCCGGACCCCCGTCGGCTCCTCCCTTCGCGAGGCCTACGACGCGCGAACCCGTGGCGGAGATCCCTAGATCGAGCGAGCGGACCAAGGTCGGTTGCCCAGAGCGCCGGGCCCAGCTTCCGTCCCGGCCCATCTTCTCCTGACGAGGATGAGCATGTAGCCGCCCCCTGTCAGAACGCTCCGTTCACCGCCGAGGGGGCTGGACCCGGACCAGGTGCACGATCCCTTGGCGCGTGGCCACGTCCCTCCATTCTTGTACGCTGAGGCGGTTCGACCGAGCCGCCGCGAGCAAGGCATCGACGGCCTCCGAGGGCAACGGAGTTCGAGGCATGCGGGCGGTCCGCAGCAGAACGAAGTCGACGGTCCGCGCGGACCCGTCCTGGCGCCAGGTGGGCGGGGTCGAACGGAAGTCCCCGATGACCAGAGGACGGCGAAGCGCCGACCAAGTGCTGCCGGCCGGGGCCCGTCCAGGACTGCCGAGCGTCACCCTCTCCCCCGTGATCCACGCTTCGGTCGGCGGGGGCGGGTGCTGGCGGCGCGCCCAGAACCCAAGGAAGGCGGGCGCGAGGCAGCCCACGAGGAACGCGGGGCCCAGCCAATCGAGCAACCGCCGCGAACCCGAACTCCACACCTCGTAGAGCATGACCGCTCCACCGGCAGCTGCGGCCAGTCCGAGAAGGCCGGTGACCAGCCAGAGGCGACGCCACGGTCGGTCGATTCGGGCTAGCTCCGCGCTCAGCTCGGGGAACGCGAAATGCCCCGGATCGATGGGTGCCGTCAATCCGTCTCCCGATCGTCGCGGCTCGTGGTCGGCTCCTCGGTCCCCGTCCTTGGAGGACGGCCCGACCCGTCTCGCGAGGCCCACTCCCAGAACGCGATGGTCTAGTACGCCGGTCCGAGAGGGCCGCTGTGGGGTGGCAGCGAACTCCAGGGTATCGGGGTGATAGACTCCGGGCCCTCGATGACCGTCTCTACCCGGTAGGACGCGCCAGTTCCCTCGAGCGCGGCATGCACCTTGGCGAGGCGGCCATAGAACTCCTCTTCCGTGGTCCACTGGAAAGTGAGGTCATGGGTCCCGACGATGAACGAGAGACCAGCTATTCGCAACAGGCGTTTCGAGATCTCGACGGGCAGCACGGGCCCTGGCGTGAAATAGAGGTCGATGTAACTGCGCATAGGTAGGACGACCACAGCTGCGAGGGTCGCCTAGTTAAATCCTGCCCCGGAGGGGCGTGGCGACGCTCCGGGGCCTCCGGCGGTCCCCCTCCGAGAGAACGGTCGGCTTCCCGCCCCGAGGACTTCGCCGCCTAGGTGGTCCGCAAGTTGAATCATGTATGACCTTGGTCCCCTCGGCGCGCGGCCCGGGGCTGTGGGCCTAGCTCTCCTATCGGCGTGGGACCTGGGTGATGAGGCCGACCCACCTCGTTTCGGGTCGGGCGCAGGCGAAACCCATGGGTGATATTTATGGGCCAGCAGGCCGGGTTTATAACCGCGGGCCCCCCACGGCAGACCATGGCTGGCGCTGGCGGCGCGTCCCCCGATCCTGTTCCGGTGTTGGAGATCGACAAGTTGTCCATTCTCGGCGGACGTGGCCGTCAGGGGGAGACCGAGCGCGTGGCGCGCGTGGACCTCCGTATGGGGGAGGTGGCGAGCATCGTCGGTCCCACCGGCTCGGGGAAGACTGAGCTGATCAACGACATCGAGCGATTCGCGAACGCGAACACCCCCTCGGGACGGTGCGTCCTCGTCAACGATGCCCCGATGCCCGAGGAATCGTTCGGGGACCCCATCCGCAACCCCGTCGCGCTCATCACCCAGCATACGAACTTCCTGTCTGACCTACCGGTCCGCGAGTTCTTGCGGATCCACGCCGAGATCCGTCGCGGGGCCGACACCGAGGCGCTCTCGGGCCGGACCGTGGAGTTCGCGAACGAGCTCACGGGGGAAGCGATCGACCTGGAGAGCGCGATGACCGAGCTCTCGGGTGGCCAGACGCGGGCGCTCCTCATCGCGGATGCTGTCGTGATCGGGAACTCGCCGATCATCCTGTTGGACGAGATCGAGAACGCGGGGATCCACCGCACGCGCGCCCTCGAGCTCCTCCGACGGCACCGCAAGATCTTCGTGTTCGTGACGCACGACCCGCGGATCGCGCTCCTCTCCGACGTCCGCGTCGTGATGCGCAACGGGGCGATGCAGAAGCTGATCCCGAGGGATGCGCGGGAACGCCCGGTGGCCGACGCGCTGAGCCGCCTGGACGACATCATCCTCGAGTACCGCGCGAAGATCCGCGCGGGCGAGCCCCTGGACGATGGTGTCCTCGGGGAGCGACTCGCCGAGGCGCTCGTGCCCGGGAGGGTCGGCCTGTGAAGGCGATCACCTGTGCCGGTCCCCCAACGAGCGGCAAGACGACCGTTCTCAAGCAGGTCGCCCGTCGGCTGTTGGCGACCGGTCACAAACTCGCCTACCTGAAGACCGACGTGCAGTTCACGAACGAAGAGGAAGAGTTCCGCACGCGCTTCGGCATCCCGGCGCGGAAGGTCTACTCCGGGGAGATGTGCCCTGACCACTGCAACGTCATGGTCCTGGGCGACGCCGTCCGCTGGGCGGCGACCGAGAAGGCCGACACCCTCCTCGTGGAGACGGCAGGGCTCTGCCTGCGATGCTCGCCCTACATCGAGGACTCGCTCGGGGTCGCGGTGCTCGAGGCGACCAGCGGGATGAACCTTCCGAGGAAGATGGGGCCGCTGCTCACCCTGGCCGACGTCGCGGTGGTGACGAAGATCGACCTCGTCTCCCAAGCGGAACGGGAGGTCTTCCGGGCGAACGTCCTCTCCGCGACGCAGGCCGCGGTGATCGAGACCGACGCCCTGCACGGCATCAACATCGACCGACTCGTGCGTCGGGTGGAGCACGCCCCGGACCTCTCGGGGCGCCTCCAGCTGCGCGGGAACCCCCCCGTGGGGGTGTGCACGATCTGCGTGGGCAAGAAGGAGATCGGCTGGCAGCAGCATTTCGGGGTCGTCCGGCAGCTCGAGGGCGACGCGTTCTACCGGGGGGAGTGAATGCGGAGCGTCTACCTTGATAATGCCGCGTCCACGCCCGTCGATCCGCGGGTCCTAGAGGAGATGCTCCCGTTCCTCCGGGAGTCGTTCGGGAATGCCTCCAGCCTGCACGGCCCGGGACGGAAGGCTCGCGAAGCGATCGAAGGCGCGAGGTCGAGGATCGCTGCGCTGCTGGGCGCTTCCCGGCCGGAGGAGATCATCTTCACCTCGGGGGGCACGGAGTCCAACAATCTGGCGCTGAAGGGCGTCGCCTTCGCGAATCGGGGGGAGGGCCGGCACCTGATCACTACCCGGATCGAGCACGATTGCATCCTCAACTCGGCCGCGTGGCTCCAGGAGCAGGGGTTCACCGTCACCTACCTCGACGTCGACGCGGAGGGACGGGTCCGCCCGTCCGATCTCGCGGCGGCGATCCGAGAGGACACGATCCTCGTCTCGATCATGCACGCGAACCACGAGATCGGGACGATCGAGCCGATCCGCGAGCTCGCGCGGATCTGTTCGGACCGCGGCGTGCCGTTCCACACCGACGCCTGCCAGACGTTCGGGAAGCTTCCCCTGGACGTGGGGCGGGACAACCTCGGCCTCGTGACCCTGAACGCCCACAAGATCTACGGACCGAAGGGGGTCGGCGCGCTGTTCGTTCGCAGCGACGTGCGCCTCGCCCCCTGGCAGCACGGCGGGGGTCACGAGTTCGGTCTCCGCTCGTCGACCGAGAACGTCCCGGGCATCGTGGGATTCGCGACGGCGGCGGAGCTCTGTGCGGAGGAGCGCCTCCGCGAGACCTGGAGGCTCACGAGGCTTCGGGACAGGATCATCGACACCGTGCTGGGCACCCTCCCGGGCGCCTACCTGAACGGGCATCGCTGGCAGCGGCTCCCGACGAACGTCAATTTGGGGTTCCTCGGCCTCGAGGGGGAGGCGATCACCCTGTTGCTGCGGCTGGACGAGCGGGGCATCGCCGCGGCCACGGGTTCGGCGTGCTCCTCCCACCAGGGCGACCAGCCGTCCCACGTCCTTGTCGCGATCGGCCGCGACCCGGTCCAGGCTCGAGGAGCCCTCCGCGTCACGCTCGGTCGGTTCACTTCCGAAGAGGACGTCGCCTACTTCCTCGAGGAGCTTCGATCGGCCGTCGAGTCGTTGCGGCCCATCACGTCCGTGCGATTGGAGAACCTCGTTCCGGGAGGCGCCTAGCATGGCCGGTTCCGAGGCGGACGCGCAGGCCGTCCTGACGGAGCTCCCCGGACTCGACTGCGGGCTCTGCGGGTTCCGGAGCTGCGCCGACCTCGCCGCGGCTGCCGCGGCCGACCCGAGCCTCCTGAGTCGCTGCGTCATGCGCGCTCCGGCCCCCGGGCCCGTCTCGTCTCCCTCCCCCGAGCCCGCGACCGCGGGGCCGTGCGACAGCTGCGGGTTCGCCGTGGCGGTCCAACCCCGCGATTGGAAGGACCACCTTGGCCGCGACTACGACTTCGTGCTCCAGACGTTCCCGGAGGAGCCGGGACCCCGCGAGACCATCCTTCCCCACAACCCCCAGCTCACCCGGGAGATGCAGATCGTGAAGGGTGACGTGCTCATCGGCCGCCCGCTGGGCATGTCGTGCGGCTGTCCGATCACGCACTGCGGGGTAGCGATGTCGGTCGATCCCCGGACCGGCGTCATCGTCTGGTGCGTCACGGGTCCGCTCCGGGCCCGTGCCGAGGGGTTCAAGGACCTGGGCTACTACTCCGCCCAGGCGTACGAAGGTCTGGTCACCGAAGCGAGATCCGAGCTCCGCATCGGACAGCGTTACTGGTTCCTTCCGCGTCGGTGCATGCTCCAGTGGCGGCACAGCGGCCTCATCAACTTCCTTACCCGGACCTCCCGAGGGTTCCAGATCCGGATTGAAGGCCTGATGATCGGATAGGGAACCGTCCTGGTGGCCGTTCTCGGCGCGGCGAAGTAACTCTACCGCCGACGCCAGTCGGCTCTCCCTCATCTCGTAGGAGGGCCCGGACGAGGTTCCCCGTTCCCGATGGGGAAGGCCGCGTTCCGAGGAGCGAGGAGACGCTGGACGGCTGGCGGTCCCTGCCCGCCTGGGGGCGATGGTGGATGGACCCCTGCGGGTCCGTTCCCACGTGACGCTCGCCTGTAACGAGGGCGAGTCCGCGGGCATAAGTTCGTTCTTCGGAAGGGCGGGTCTCGCCAGGTTGGGGAAGCGCCCGTGCCGGGACTTGAGCAAGAATCTCTTCGAATCCTGTTCCCGAGAAGGACCAGAGACGTGGATTCTCCGATGGTAGATGAGGCAGGCCGTCAGACGGCTCCGCGCTTGCGAACTCAACGAGGCCGGTGAACGCGCCTAGCGGGTCGGACCCCTGGGGGTAGGTCCGGAGTCACGGGGTTCCGAGCGTGGGACGCCGAGAACCATCGCCGTAACCGGCCGAGCCCATTCGCCCACCGATGGAGCCGGCTCACCGGCTGAACCACGCCTGTCCCGGGTCTTTGCGCCTCGCCCATGCGACGCCTCGGTAGGACCGGCGAACCCGTTGCCCTCGGTGTGTCTGAGACAACGTCAATCGCTTTATCGGGAACGCCCTCTGGTCGTCCGTGTTCAGGGTCGCTGGGCTCGCGGCCGAGAGGCCGCCTTCGTTGCTGGGTATCACGATCCGAAGGTCCATCGTCGTCGGCCGAATCTATCTCATCATTAGCATCGGGTACCTGCTGGTCTTCGGGATCGCCACCGGCATCGCGTCGCCCACGGCATTCGGGTCCTTGATCACCCTCTTTCTTCCCGTGTTCGCGGTTACGGGATCGATGGGCGGATTGATGGTCTTCACCAACGACCGCCTGAAGGGCGTCTTCGAGTATCTCCTCGCCTACGGGGTCTCCTCTCGACGCCTGTTCGCGAACGTTCTGGCCACGACCGTGGTCATAGTGTCCATCGTACTCGGTGTTTCCTTGACGGTCGGACTGGGGGCGTACCTGGCAGGTGGGCACACTATCCCCGCCAACCTCGCGATCGACCTGGCCGTCTACTCCATCCCGATGAGCTACGCTTCGGCAGCGTTCGCCGCGACGGTCGGGATGTTCTGGACGTCGCTCTCCTCTCCGCGGACGGGGATGAACAGCCCGGTCGGGTTGATGCCGATCATTGGGATCGCCCCCTCGCTGATCACGATCGGCTGCATCCAGGCTGCGGCTTCGGTAGGCGTTTCGGCCCTGACCGTCGTGACCGGGGCGGTCGTCCTGGTCGCAGCCGCCGTGCTGTTCCTGCTGAGACACATCGGGCGGCTGATGCCTCTCGAGCGGCTGCTCTCGCCGACCTAGGACAAGGATCGGTTCCATGACCTCGGGGATGCTTGGGTCCATGGGCGAGTCACCGCGATCCACGGGGGGGGTCGGCATCTCCTGCCGGTCGGTGAGCGCCGGGTATCTGGGGACCACGGTCCTCCGAGACATCTCCTTCGCCATCGACGAGCCCGCCATCTACGTGGTCCTCGGGCCCAACGGCGCCGGCAAGACAACGCTCTTCCGCACGCTCGCCGGGATCCTCCGGCCCTCTCAGGGGGAGGTGCGCATCGGCGGAGAGCCGGTCGACCGTCAGGCGTCCCGCAACCACCTGCACTATCTGTCCCACGTGGACGGCATCCCGGATGGCCTGCGGGTGCGCGAGGCGCTCGAGTTCTACGCTGGGGTCGAGCACGCTACCTCGGCGGATGTCGAGCGTGTGCTGGATCTGCTCGAGATCCGGCAGCTGAGCGGACAGTTCCTCTCCCAGCTCAGCGCCGGGCAGAAGAAACGGGTTTCCATCGCGCGTGTCTTCCTCCGAGAGCGGGCGATCTACCTGCTGGACGAGCCGACGAGCAGCCTCGACCCCAAGCTCGCCCGCGAGATCCGCACCCTCATCCTTGAACTTAGCCGCGAGAAGATCGTCCTGTACTCCTCGCACAACCTCTTCGAAGCCCGGGAGATCGGCCGCTATGTGCTCGCGATCAAGGGCGGAGAGCTCACGCTGTTCGACCGCATCGAGAACCTCAGGGGCGCGCGTTTTGTGGTGGGGATCCGGGTGCTCGGACCCTCCGAGGCCCTGGGGGGATACACCCGCGAGGGCGACTACTTCCTGCGCGAGCTCTCGGGCCCGGACGAGGTCCCGGCCCTCCTCCGCGACCTCGAGTCGCGGGGCGTGAGGATCCGCGAGATCCGGGAGATGAACAACCCGCTCGAGGACCTGTTCGTCTGACCCTCGCCGAGAGGGCCCACGACGCGGTGGAGGGTCGGCTCGGGCCGATTCGACGCGGTGAGGGAGACGCCTGATCAACTGGGCTACTGGATTCGTTCTAGCGATAGCCGAGGATCCGGGAAGAATGGCAGAACGGGGGGCTAGAAACCCCTGGGTAGACAAGGGTCGATGTCGTGGCGGTGGCTCCTGATCCGACTCAAGCCGCCCGTTTCGAACCCTTGGCGCGCGGAAACGAGAACCAACCCCCCACCTTCGTCGGGGTCGGGAGGAGGACCGACACGAGGCGACCGGTGCCCGGCAGATCTCGTGCGGCCTGGACTAAGGCATCCGCGAACGGCGCATGGAATCTGCGGTTACTATGGGCACAGCGACTCGCCGCAACGACGGGGAATACCTGCGACGTGACCTGCTTTCCCCGATCCGGGCAGAAGACAGGGAGGTGGCTACTGCATGGGTAGGAGGGAGTAGCGACCTTCTCGGTCCGTCCATTCCAGCATGTACCCGGGCGTCTCGGGGCGAGCGCCGAAGATGAGCGTGCGCCCGAACCGGTGCTGAAACTTGAGATGGGTCTTCGCCGAGAGCAGGCAAGTTTGCAAAACGGGGTCCCCGGTCCTCCCGAAACCGAGACTGTGAAACTTTGGTAATTGCATATAGATCGTAAGCGTGAATGGGAACAGCTCGGGTCGAAGGCGCCGGCCACTCACCGAAGCCACGGCGTTGAGGCCGTCGAGGGATATCACGAACAGGGAGGGTCGGTCGGACCGCCCCTGTTGCAGGAACTGGTAGGCATCTGGGAGCGGCGGGAGCGCCGGAGCCGCCGTCGCTCCAGGAAGGTCATGGCCCTCCCCGCCGTCCAACCGAGCCGGAAGTACGACTCCTTTCAAGTCCCCGAGCGCGGGGTCGGACCCGCTGGCAGAGAGGATTCGGACGCGGTCACGAACCCCGTCCCGGGGAACGAACCGTGCGAGTTCATCGCAGACAAAGGAGGGTGAGATCTGCGGCGACGGTATCCACACGACCCTACCCCCCGACAGGAGGGCGTGTACGGCGACGGGCAAGGCGACGACATCCATGTACTCCTGCGAAAGTGCAGGGGGCATCTCGAAAGCCGTGAACGAGTGGTCGCGCAGGCGTCCGAATGCCTGGGCGAAGTCTACAGAGCCCGGCCATAGGGTTCCCTCGACGGGTTCGGGATCTGGGGCCGGTGGTCCGATGCGAGGGACGAAGGCCGACGACGTCCGGGGAGGACAGTAGAACTCGCCGTTGCGAACGGTAAAGCCGAAACGTGATTCGCCCAGCGAGGTCCACTTCAGGTTAGGGATCGAGGCCACGCGGATCCGGCATCCGTCTTGATCTTCCCAGCCGAGTTCAACCACGCCGTCCGCGAGCGATTGGATTTCGGGTTCGAGGGGGTACGGCGCGCAAAAGATCACGTGTAGCTGCAGCGTGCCGAGCAGATTGCGGAGCATGCGGGTGGTCGCGACGAACTCGACGACTCCCCCCTGTCCGGGGTGGACGTCAAACGTCGTCTCAATGTGTCGGCTCCAAACGTCCACGAACATGTATGCTCGCCCTTGGGCCGTCAAGCGCTCGAGTGCGGCGAGGACCAAAGGGGGTGCTGAGTCATCGAAGGCTTGAGTTTCAGAAGGGGAGAAGGCTAACGAAAACGACCGTGTCGCCCCGCCCGGAGATGCGTCCGGTGAGGTGGATCCTTTCGGATCTATCATAAGGAGGGAAACTGGGGACCTCGAGTTGTCGGAGAGGGCGGGGCCCATGGCGACCCTTGGATTGAGTCTGTAGGCCATGAGGATCCATGGGCCGTTGAGGCGGCGCCGTAGGGCCGCAAGGAGGCTGGTCTTTCCAATTCCAGGGGGACCTGCGATCACGAGCAGTTGGGGAGAGGAGGTTGAAAGAAAGTCTGTGAGATAGACCAACAAATCCATCTCACCCGCGGACCGGACACCGCTAGTGGATCCAGCCGCCGGGGGTGGTTGCGTCATCTGCAATCGCCTGCCGAAAGAGGACGAACGATTAGATGCATGTCGCGTGTACCACTAGCAGGATCAAGGGTCCCTGGAGAGTCATCTCCTGAGCACGTCTAGGTCCGACATCGGAATCGATGGCTCCGGATGGCTTTCCCCTCCGAAAACGATTCCCCCCTGAAGGGACCTCCGGACTGCTCGACCCATGGCCCGACCCAGACCACCCAATGGCGGGTGAAAGCCGAGTTGCGCGAAGACGCCCACGGCCAGCGGGGCGCCTGACGCAGAAGCCCGCAACGGAAGCGGATGCCCTCAACTGGCCCGACCGTTTTCAACGAGGAGGGTTGTCTAACCCCAGGTCCCCCTCCAGGGATGGATCGCCGGCATCCGGGGCCGATTCCACTCGGAGCCGCAGAATGGGCCCAGAGTGGGCCGGTTCCAAACCCTTTAGGGTTTAGAGACCCCCGAATCCGAGGGAAAGCAGACAATCCCTAGAACGGGTTCCCGCCCCGCGGAAGGGCGGGATTCGTCACTTTTGCGGTGACGCCCGTGCTGGGATTCGAACCCAGGTCTGAGGCTCCGCAGGCCTCTAGGATAATCCACTATAGCGAGAGGGGGTCGATCCCCCAACCTCGTAGCTACCCCACACGGGCACCCGCGCGCTCCCCGAGCGCGGTCGGCGCCAACGGCGCACCGTATTAAAGAATGGGTCGTCCCGCGCCTGAGAGGTTATACCGGCCGGAGTGTCGGCCGAGGAGGGAGGTGCGGGGCGGTGAGCGAGCAGGGACCCGCCGACCCGTGGGAGGTCCTCCGCTCCCTTCCGTTCGGCCAGCGGATCGAGCTGACGGCGGAGGACGGCTCGAGCTGGACCGGCACGGTCATTCCGTCCCACGACCTCGCCAGCCCGCGCATTCTCACCCTGAAGCTCGAAACGGGTTACAACGTCGGCCTTGAGGTCGGCCCGGGCACGAAGTACCGTCTCCTCGGGAACCCGCCGCAGCGCGCGGTCGCCCCTCCGGCCGCAGTCTCGGGCCATGCCCAGGGTCGCGGCGGGATCGAGCTGCTGATGACGGGGGGCACGATCGCGTCGCGCGTCGACTACGAGACCGGCGGCGTGAGGCCGGTGAGCGGCGAGGAGGAGATCCTCGCCTTCTATCCCGAGCTGCGGGAACTCGGCGCGGTCCGTATCACGCCGGTCCTGGACGTGCTGAGCGAGAACATCACGCCGGACGATTGGCTCACCTTGGCAGGCAAGGTCGTCGAGGCGTTCGGCCGAGGGGCCGAGGGCGTCGTCATCGCCCACGGCACCGACACGATGGGATTCACGGCCGCCGTGCTCAGCTTTCTTCTGGACGACCTGCCCGGTCCGGTCGTCCTGGTCGGCGCCCAACGTTCGCCCGACCGTCCGTCCTCCGACGGTCCGTCCAACCTCTACGCCGCCGCCCGCGTCGCGCGAGAGCGCGGTCTGGGCGAGGTCGTGGTCGTCATGCACGCCGGCCTCTCGGACGACCGGTTCGCCATCCACCGGGGGACCTGGGTGCGCAAGATGCACTCGAGCCGGCGGGACGCCTTCGAGAGCCGTAACGGCCCGCCGATAGGAACGGTGGACGCCTCCGGGGTCCACCTAAGCCCGGCGGTGCGCCGGCCCTCGCCGGGGCCAGCTCGCCTTGACGGGCCGCTCGACGCCCGCGGCGGCCTTCTCACGTTCTATCCCGGTCTTTCCCCGGCGAAGGCGCGACAGTTCGCCGACGGGCTGCGAGGGGTAGTCCTCGCCGGCACCGGCCTCGGCCACGTGGCCGTCGAGCACCTCCCCTGGATCCGGGAGGCGACCGCACGCGGGGCCGTCGTGGCCATGACGACCCAGTGCCTGGAGGGGGTCGTCGACCCGTACGTCTACGCCACCGGCCGCGAGCTGCTGCGTGCCGGGGTCGTCTTCCTGGACGACCTCCTTCCCGAGACCGCATACGCGAAGCTCCTGTGGGCGCTCGGTCACGCGAGCACGGCCCACGAGGTCCGGGAACTGCTCCTCCGCGAACGGGTGGGCGAGTTCCACCATCGCCGCCCTGTGAGGGCTAAGCCGTGAAGGTCGGCCTCGAGGTGCACCAGCAGCTCGCCACGACCAAGCTGTTCTGCGCCTGTCCGTCGGAGCTCAGCGAAGGCACCGACACGACGTTCGTGCGCCGCCTTCGCCCGGCGAGCGGCGAGGAGCGGACCGTCGACGCCGCGGCGTCGTTCCAGGCCTCGCGCGAGTTCG
>Ga0326728_10008430_pt1 | contig 25633 bp, 20 predicted proteins | sample MB3enrmetagenome_FD_207602 | JGI IMG/M metagenome (GOLD analysis project Ga0326728, IMG submission 207602) | Lab enriched peat soil microbial communities from McLean, Ithaca, NY, United States - MB31MN | ecosystem: Environmental > Terrestrial > Soil > Wetlands > Peat | place: USA: New York... | reverse complement strand
ATCCTGCAATACGTTCACAGCGGCGAGCTGGTCATCCCGCCGGGGAAATATTTCGCCATGGGAGACAATCGCGACGACAGCGCCGACAGCCGCTACTGGGGTTTCGTGGACCGCGACGCAATCGTCGGCCGGCCCATCATGATTTACTGGTCGGTGCAATCTACCGAGAACGAGTACGATGACACCGGCTTCGGCGCGTGGCTGAAGGATACGTGGGATGTGCTGATCCACTTGCCGTCACGGACTCGCGGCAGCCGGATGTTTCATCTCGTGCGCTGACCGGAGCGATCCGCGACCCTAAAATTGTGAGCGGGAAGTCAGGAGGCGAATGGCCGAAGCGGCGGAAATCTCAGAGCGCGGCGAGGCGGAAGGTTCCGCCGGGCACAAGCATACAACGTTACGCGAGTACGTCGAATCGCTGCTGGTGACGGTGATTCTGGCGCTCTTCGGAACGACCTTCGTCGTTCAGGCCTTCAAAATTCCGTCCCCCTCGATGGAACCGACTCTGCTGGTGGGGGACCACCTGCTGGTCAATAAGTTCATTTTCGGCGCGCGCAATCATTGGTACGATCATTTTCTTCCGTATCGCGAGATTCGGCGCGGCGACGTCATCGTGTTCCCGTGGCCGTATGACGACCATCCCTACTACGTGAAACGCGTCATCGGCCTTCCGGGCGATCGCCTGAAGCTTGTGGACCAGAAGGTGTACATCAATGGCGTGCCGCTCGACGAACCTTACGCCGTGCACGATTCGATGGCGCCCTACGACGTCTATCAGGACAATTTCCCGCCGGTGACGCTGGGATTCTCGCAGATTGGGATGCAGCCCGAATGGGCGGCCCAGATCCTGAGTTACGTTCACGACGGCGAACTGGTCATCCCGCCGGGCAAGTATTTCGCCATGGGAGACAATCGCGAACACAGCTCCGACAGCCGCTACTGGGGATTCGTGGACCGCGACGCCATCCTCGGCCGCCCCATCATGATCTACTGGTCCATGAGATCCACTGAAAACGAATACGAGGATCGCGGCCTGGGCGGCTGGTTGCTGGACGTGCTTTACTCGGTCATCCATCTGCCTTCGCTGACGCGCGGCAGCCGGATGTTTCACCTCGTGCACTGAGCCCTTCGCTCCGCCGGATATTCCCGCGGCATGTTTCTGGTCCCGGCTGAGACCCCTCGCGGCTTTCCTTCCGCCTCGCGATTTGCCACAATTTGTCGGACTTCCCCTCGGTCTTCGCCATGCGACGCAAACGCTGGTTGCGCTGGGTTGTGCTCGCGGCCGTCGTGCTCTTCGGCGGCAGCGAACTGTTTTCACGCCTCCTGCAGACCAAGGCCGCGCGCCGCTACCTCACCGCGCGCCTGCAATCCAGCTTCGGCAGGCCGGTGGAGGCCGATGGATTCGGCTTCAGCCTCCTGGACGGGCCGCGCATTGAAGTTTTGGGAGTCAGCGTCGCCGAGGACTCGCGCTTCGGCAATGAATATTTCCTTCGCGCCGAAAAATTGACCGCCGGCCCGCGCTGGTCCGAGCTGCTTTCCGGCAAATTTGAGTTCGGCACGCTCTCCTTCACGCGCCCCAGCCTCAATTTGGTGCGCGAGCCCGACGGCCGGTGGAATCTCGAGGGCTGGTTGCCTCCGGCGACGTCGCCAAAACGCGGCCCCTCCTCTTCTCCGGGTCTGCCGTTTCACTTGACGCGCATTGAAGTGGACTCCGGCCGCGTGAACTTCAAGCAGGGAAACGACGTTCGCCCGTTTGCCCTCGTGGACGTCACCGGCTACGTGCAGCAAGAAGGGCCGGGCCGCTGGAGCCTCGATCTCGAAGCGGAGCCGATGCACGCCGGCGTGGGGCGCCCGCAGACCGGAATGCTGCGCGTCAGCGGCTCGATTGGCGGCACCACATCGCGGTTGCAACCTGCGCAGCTCGAGGTGGCCTGGTGGGACGCTACGCTCGAAGATGCTTTGCGTTTGATCGATGGGCATGACCATGGCGTGCGCGGCTCGCTCGCTGCCAAGTTCACCGCGCACGTTGAGGGAATCTCCGCCGCGGGCGCTCAAGTGGTCGGCCCGCCCGCCCCGGCGGAGTGGGATGTATCGGGGACCGCGTGGGTGGGTGGGGCGCATCGCTGGGACCTGCGGTCGCGAACGAGCGATCCCCCCGTCAACGTCGCGTTCAGCGCATCCTGGCGGCAAGGGGAACGGCGTGTCACCTTTCCCACCATCCAAGTCGTGTCGCCAGGTTCGCATTTGAATGGGAGCGCCGCGGTGGATTGGACGCACGGTCTGCATCCGCATCTCGAGGTCGCGTCCGCCGAGATTGGAATGAGCGATCTGCTGGCGTGGTATCGCGCCTTTCGTGCGGGCGTGGCGGATGATCTGGTCGCGCGAGGCACGGTGCGCGCGTCGGCGACTTTCGACGGCTGGCCGCTGCGCTTGCTCAATGGCAGTGTGTCGAGCGGAGGCGGGAGCCTTTCAGCGGGGGCCGCGGCGCGGACGCTGCAATGGTCGCCGTGGAGCTCGACGCTCTCGCGGAGCGCGCTTTCGTCCGGGCCGGTGGCGTTCCAATTCGTTTCGCCTGCGGGGAGTGCGGGCGCGCCGCCGCCGGCTCCGCTGACGGCTCAATTCGATCTCCTGTCGCCGGCGGAAGGATGGTTGCCGGCGCGTGACGCCGCAGCCGAACCCGCGCGTGCGCGCCCGAACCATTGGGCGTTTCGCGCCGCGCTCGACGGCTCGGCCGGCCGCGTCGAGGATTGGCTTTGGCTTCTGCGAGAGATCGGTCACCCGACCAGCTCGATGTGGTCCGCCGAAGGAATCATCTCCTTGCACTTGAAAGCGCAAGGAACGCTCTCGCCCCCGGCGGCGAATTGGCAAGCCACCGGCGATGCCCGCGCGCTCCGGCTGCAATTGGCGTTCTTGAATCAGCCGTTGCGTTTTGCGAAAGCGACCTATGAGTTGACGCCCGCCGGCCGCAAGCTCATCTTGATCACCGCCGAGGGACTCGACGCCACTTGGACGGGAACAATTTCTAGCAGCGCCGCCGGAGGCGACTGGCAGTTCGATCTCACCGCGGACGACTTGGACGCCGCGGCGCTCGACCGCTGGCTCGGCAGTCGCGCGCGGCCCGGCTTCCTTGCGCGTCTCTTTGGCACTGCGCCCAATTCCAGCGAGGAGCCGGGGCCTGCGGTTCCCTTGAACGCGCGCGGGCGGCTTCGCGCCGGCCAGTTCACGCTCGGCTCGCTGCAGCTCACTCAATTGGACTCCCAAGCGGAAATTGCAGGGCGCAGGATCGTATTGACGCATGCAAAAGCGAATTTCTTCGGTGGGAGCGTGCAGGGCGATTTCACCGCTGCTCTGGCGTCCGGGCCGGCTTACGAACTGCGCGCGCAATTCCAACGCGTGAATTTGACTGCGCTTGTGGGAACAGTTCCGGCGTTGACCGGCCGGCTCGCGGGCGTCGCCGCGGGACAAATCAATTTGCGCGCAAAAGGCGTTGGGCGCGACGCGCTGCTCGCGTCGCTCGCAGGCGAAGGCTCCCTTTCGGTGCGCAACGCCGAGCTTCGCGGATTCGGCTTCGGTTCGCCTTCACCGAGCCCGCCCGCCGGTACGGATGCACGCTATCCCGAGGCCGAAGCGCGCTTCCGAATTGCTTCGCGGAAGGTGGCGGCAAATCCGGCTCAGCTCGGGCGGCTGGGAGAAGGCGTGCTCGTCACCGGCACGGTGGATTTCAACGGCGTCATCGATTTTCGCGTTGCGCCGTCGCGGAAAGCATCCGCGTCGGGCGAAATGATTTCGGGAGGCGCGCGCGGTTATCGTCTTTCCGGCACGCTGGCGGAGCCGCAGGTTGGCCCGCTGGAAACTTCCGCACCCGCTGCAAACGGCCCGGCGCCGCACGCGGTCTCTAGGCCGCCCCGCCCCTGAGTGTTCGCCCATGACTGACGAACAGCTAACGCAGCTTCGGGCAAGCGATGGGAAGATCCTTAAGATCACCTGCTCGGACGGAGAAATACTCCAAGCCAAGATTGTGTACGTGAATGAGGATCATCGAGATGTTATTTGCAACCTTCTGTCCACGAACAAGCCAGAGAAGTACAAGAAAGAAGGGCGCGTCTGTCTGTCAGTAGAATGGGATGACGTTACAGACCTCCAAGAAATCACAAAATGAGCAGCTACCATCCTCCCGTGCGCGCACTCGCAACGATCGCCTGCGCCGCCGTTTTCCTCGCGTGCGCGGCCACGCCCCTCGCGCAGGATCAGCCTCTCGAGCGCCGATTCTCCGCCGCCGCGGCCTCCGAATTTCAAATCGTACTCAAGGTGACGAGCCGCGTGGAGGGCCAGGAGACCGTGACGCTCGGCGCGAATGCTTACGTCAAGCCGTTCGCGCGCGAGGCCTCCGCTGCCATCGGCTGGACCGCGCGCGTCCGCGTGGCTTCCTTTTCCGCCGATTCCGCATCCATCGAGGAGGAGCTGGACGACTTCGAGACGCAGCCTGAATCCGCGTCCTCGACGAACGACGACCCGGAGACCTTGCGATTGGAGCAAGCTTTGCAAACTGCGTTGGCCAAGTGGGAGACGCCGAGAACGCTCTCCTATCACGAATCGCGCTTCGGCCAGGCCACGGACATTTCCGCCGATGGCGCGCCCGAACTGGGCGAGCAGACGCCCCGCGTCCTGACAGCTTGGCTCTTGCACGCGCTGCGCCCGGAGGCGGCGCTGCCCTCGCGGCCGCTCCGCCTCGACGATCGCTGGCAGGAGCCGCGCGCGGTCACCTTGCCCGCTTGGTCGGACGCGAGCGGCTGGGAAAGCGGCCAGTGGTTTGCCGCGTCGGATTCGCGCATGAAAGCGCGGCTCGACATCGTCCAACAGATTGACGCCACCGTCGCTTCAGGTCCCGAGAAGCCGCCGGAAGGCGACGCGGCCGCGAAATTTCACAGCGAATCGCTGAGCACGGTTTCGCTCGACGATGGCGGTTTGAGCTCTGCCACTCGTTCGGCCACGCGTGAAATTACCTGGACGCTCAAGCCCGTCAGCGGTTTGCCGGCGCCTCCGAGATTCAGTTCGCGCTTGACCGTTGAAATCCAAATTGTGAGTTGCGATGAAACTCCTTGCAGCAGTTTGCATTCTGCTCTGCGCGGCCGCGCTGCTGGCGCAAACTAGTCCGCCGCCACAGCCGAAGCCCTCGCCACATCCCCGCACGGCCGCGGCGCGCGTGGATCTCCATCCGAGATTCGCGCCCGGCCAGGTCTTGCGCTACAAGATCGAGGTCGAGACGACGACGGAAGGCGGTTCCTCCGGCGTGGTGCAGGACTCCGCCGCATCCGGCCGGCTCGTCGTTACCTGGGACGCGACCGTGCGCATTGAAGTCCTCGCCCCCGAAGCGGGCTCGAATGCGGCGATGCGTCTTCGCACGACGTATGAAAAATCCAGCGCCACCGTGCACTCCGATTCATACGATCCCGCCACGGACGCCGTGGTGGATCAGTACAAACGTCTCGAAGGCCGCGTCGTCGAGTTTGTGCTCGACGCGCAGGGCAAGGTCACGAGCGTCGTAGGCCTCGGCGACCTCTTGAATGATCCGAAAGCAGTGAACGACGCCAAACAGTGGATCGAGCAACTTTCCAGCGGCCCCGGCGGCGCGGGGAGTCCCGGCCGCGCCGGCGTGATGATCGGCCAGCAGTGGTCCGCCGAGCATCCGGCCGATGGACTTCCGCTGGCCGGTTTGGTCTGGCGAACCACCGCCGCCTATCTGCGAAACGCGCCCTGCCCCCGCGCGGACACTTCACCGCAGCAGAATTCCGCGCCGCCCAGCGCGGAACAGTGCGCCGTCATCGCGACGCACCTCGACCTGCTGCCTCCCAAGTCGCATCATCCCGGCGCATCCGATCCATTGCGCGCGCGCGGCGTGAAGGCCGCGGGCACATGGACGGGTTCGGGCGAAAGCACGAGCTACGTTTCGCTGCGCAAGGGCTGGGTCGTCAGCGTCAGCCAGACAGGGACCGAGAAGATGGACGTCACTTTGACCAGCGAGCACGAAGACTCTCTGCGTTACGTTGGAACTGTCCGCACCCGCACGATTCTGCAACTCCTGCCGGAATGAACCTGCCGCATCTCTAACCCGATTTTCTCACCAGGTCGGGCAATCCGATCCGAGTATTGGCGCTTTTCTCTGCGTATCTCTGCGTACTCTGTGTACTCTGTGTTTCTGCGCTATCCTTTAAGTTCTTCCTCAACCCTTAGACACCGTGTTCCCCACGAAAAACCTGCCTGCTCTGCCGGCAGGAATGGAAGTGGTCGATCCCGTATTTCTCTGCGTGCCTCAGCGCTCTCTGCGCCTCTGCGTTATCCTTGAGTTCTTCCTTAACCCTTAGACGCCGTGTCCCCACGAAAAACCTGCCTGCTCTGCCGGCAGGAATGGAAGTGGTCGATCCCGTATTTCTCTGCGTGCCTCAGCGCTCTCTGCGCCTCTGCGTTATCCTTGAGTTCTTCCTTAACCCTTAGACGCGTGTCCCTACGAAGAACCTGCCTGCCCTGTCTGCCGGCAGGCAGGCGGCCGGCAGGCGAAGCGATTTGCGCGGCGGTTTGTGCCGCGCAGCGTAGTGCCTGCCCGCCGTGGCGGGAAGAATCTAGTGGTATCGCGCAACTGGCAAAACGCGACCCACTCGCCGCCTGCCTCGTTCCCCGCGTTTTCTTAGTAGTGTCCTAAGGTGGAGTATCGTCGAGAACGAGCCATTCCCCAGCGCCGGAGGCGCGACACAAGTTAGCCCAGCGCGTAAGCGCTGGGTAGGCATAGCCAATTCTCGCGAGCCCCGGAGGGGCGACACAGACCAGGACACTACCGTCTCCTTCGCTGCCCCAAACCGTCTCCGCTGTTTGCGCTATAATGAACAGTTTATTCGCACAGCTTTGAACCCGCTGTGCGGCCACGACATGGATTTCAAGCTCATTAGCGATTACGAACCGCGCGGCGACCAGCCGGAAGCGATCGACCAGCTCACGCGCGGCGTGGATGCAGGCGAGAAGCACCAGGTTCTCCTCGGCGTCACCGGCTCGGGCAAGACGTTCACGATGGCCAAGGTCATCGCCGCCGCGAATCGCCCCGCGATCGTCCTCGCGCACAATAAGACCCTTGCCGCGCAGCTCTACCACGAATTCAAGAATTTCTTTCCGCAGAACGCCGTCGAGTATTTCGTCAGCTACTACGATTACTATTTGCCGGAAGCCTATCTCCCCGCTTCCAACACGTACATCGAGAAGGAATCCACGATCAACGACGAGCTGGACAAGCTGCGCATGAGCGCCACGCGCTCGCTCTTCGAGCGCCGCGACGTCATCATCGTCGCCTCGGTCTCCTGCATCTACGGCCTGGGCTCGCCGGAAGCCTATTACGGCATGCTCGTCATGATCGAGTGCGGCCAGAGCATTTCGCGCGAAGGACTGCTTCGCAAGCTCGTGGACATCCAGTACGAACGCAGTGAAGAGTTGCGCCGCGGCACGTTTCGCGTACGCGGCGACACGATCGAGATTTATCCGCCGTATGAGGACCTCGCCTACCGCGTCGAGCTATGGGGCAGCCAGGTGGACGCGCTGCGCGCGATGGATCCGCTGACCGGCGAATTGCGCGGGACGGAGAATCTGGCGCGGCTGCCCATTTATCCGAAATCGCACTACGTCATGCCCGCCGAGCAGCGCGAACGCGCCATCGTCACGATCCTCGAGGAACTCGATTGGTGGAAAGGCGAGCTCGACAAGCAGGGAAAATACGTCGAATCGCAGCGCCTCTGGCAGCGCACCATGTTCGACATCGAGATGATGCGCACCATCGGCTATTGCCACGGCGTAGAAAACTATTCGCGCCATTTCTCGGGCCGATTGCCCGGCGAAGCGCCGCCCACGCTGCTCGATTACGTGCCGCAGGATTATCTTCTGTTCGTGGACGAGTCCCACCAGACGATTCCGCAGCTTCACGCCATGTATCACGGCGATCGCTCGCGCAAACAGACGCTCGTGGATTACGGCTTCCGCCTGCCCTCCGCGCTGGATAATCGCCCGCTGACCTTCGAGGAGTTCGAGCATCGCACCGATCAGGTGGTGTACGTCTCCGCCACGCCGGGTCCTTACGAGCTGACGCGCGCGGGCGGCATCGTCGTCGAACAGGTGATTCGCCCCACGGGCCTGATCGATCCCGAAGTCGAAGTGCGGCCGGTGAAAGGCCAGGTGGACGACCTGCTCGAGGAAATTCGCGTGCGTGCCGCGCGCAATCAGCGCGTGCTGGTCACCACGCTCACCAAGCGCATGTCCGAGGATCTTTCGGAATATTTCATCGAGGTCGGAGTGAAGTGCCGCTACCTGCACTCCGAAGTCGAAACGCTCGAGCGCGTGCGCATTCTGCGCGATCTTCGCCGCGGAGAGTTCGACGTTCTCATCGGCATCAATTTATTGCGCGAAGGGCTCGATCTGCCCGAGGTTTCGCTGGTGGCGATTCTCGATGCCGATAAGGAAGGCTATCTTCGCAGCGCGACGGCCCTGATTCAAACCGTCGGCCGCTGCGCGCGCCACGTCGAAGGCCGCGCCATCCTCTATGCCGACGTCATGACCGGTTCGATGCGCCAGGCCATCGACGAGACGAATCGCCGCCGCGCCAAGCAGCTCGTCTACAACACCGAGCATGGCATCACGCCGCAATCCATCGTCAGGAGCGTGGACATGCAGCTCGCCCGGATCGTCGAGGCCGATTACGTCACGATTCCGGATCAGCCGCTCGTGGACGAAAACATCACCACCGAAGAACAGTTGAACCAGGCCATCGCGCAACTCGAAACGCAAATGCGTGAAGCCGCGAAGAAATTCGAGTTCGAGCGCGCGGCTGCACTGCGCGACAAGCTCCGCGATCTCAAGCAGCGCGATATCTCCGCGTTCTTCTCACCCGCCCCGCCCCCCGCGCCTCCCCCAGAAGCCGGCTAGCCCCGCTCAATGTCGCTGACCAAGACCCAACAGAAAGCTCACATCGATAGGCAGCGACGGACAACATTATTGTCATTCTGAGTCGGAGAGGCGGCTCTCTTCTCTTCCGCCCGTCCGCCGCGGCGGACGGGCAAGCCGCCTCGGAGCGAAGAATCTAGCGCCTGCCTGCCGGCAGGCAGGGTTCCTCGCGCTGGGCGCGGCGCGACCTTTCGACCGCGGCCCTCACACCGCTCCCTTCCTCAATTCCGCCAGCGAATAAAATGTTCCGCGCCAAGTAACGCCGCCCCGCCGCAGCGTAACAATCGCCGACCGCAATATCATCCAAGCAAACAACGTCGCGCCAAACGGCTGCGTAATCGCATAGAGCGGCGACTTCCGAACTGCTCGAAGCGACGCGCCCTGAATCGCCAACAGCGCTCCCAGGGCGAGCGCCGCGAATAGTCGCGCCCACCCTGTCGCAAAAATCACGCCGAACCACGGAACGACGCACAGCAGGATCTGCCCCAGCGCGGCGGCCGAAGCGAAGAAGATATTGAAGTGCATCGCGGCGAACATGTTCTTTGTAACCCCGCGAATGATGTTGCCGAGACCCGTGTGCCATCGCACCCGCACTTCGTCGGTCCCAACGGCGACGCCGGATCGAAAGCCGGCCATTTTGATGATCTTTCCCAGCTTCATGTCGTCAATCAGTTCGAGCGCCAGTCGCCGGTGCCCGCCGGCGGCCTCGTACGCCGTTCGCCTCACGAGTTGGAACGCGCCGACTCCCACGTAACTCGGCGAGCGGGGGTCGTTCACGCTCCAAACGGAATTCCCGAACAAGAAAATCAGCGTGAAATAACTGATCGCAGCGGTCTCCCAAACGCCGCGCATGTCCACGCCCGAGAGCAGCGTCAAATGGACCCATCCGCGTTCCTCGGCCAGCCCGAGTGCGCGGCTCAAAACATCCGGATCAAAGTGAACGTCCGCGTCGGTGAAGACCAGCCACTCGCCCGAGGACGCCTTTGCCCCGGCATCGAGCGCGTGAGTCTTGCCCAGCCAGCCCGCCGGCAACTCGTGGATGTCAATCACGCGGAGGCGATTGCTTGTCCGGGCAAATTGGTTGAGAATGTTAGCCGTTGCATCGCTCGAACGGTCATTGACTGCGATGACCTCGTACCGGGGATACGTCAACCCAAGCAGGCTGGCCAGCGCCGCCGGCAGTTTTTCAGCTTCGTCCCGGGCAGCGAAAATCACAGAAATCATAGGCAGGGCGCCTTCCGAAGGGGGCGTCGCGTTCGCGAGCCGCGGAATGTTTCGAAGTCCCACGAATGCTCGGAGGCCTGCGGCGATGGAAACTGCGGCGAGACCGGCGAAATAGAGGATCCAGAAGTTGTGCAAGGGCCAGGAACCCGGAGAGCAACGATCTTGAGACGCATTATGGTAGCACACGGCAATCCGACGCTGGGAATTGTCGGCGCAGGACGGGTGGGACGCGCACTGGGCCGCCGGCTGCGCGAGATCGGCTGGCGCGTGGGCCCCGTTGTGACGCGCGGGGAATCCAGCGCGCGCGCCGCCGTCCGGGTCATCGGCCAGGGCCAGGCGCACGCTGGGCTGACGCGGCAGATTCTCGCCGCGGACGTCTTGCTCATTGCGACGCCGGATGACGCCGTCTCGAAAGTCGCGGCGGAATTGGCCGAGATGGGGTGTGAAGAGTGGCGCGGCAAGATCGTTCTTCACACCAGTGGCGCGCTCGGCTCCAGCGTGCTGGAAAAGCTCAAGCTGCGCGGGGCGGAGACCGGCTCGATGCATCCGCTTCAGACTTTCAGCGGCCGCGAGATCCCCCGCCTGGAAGGATGCTTTTTCGTGATGGAAGGAAGCGTGGCGGCCGTGCGGATGGCGCGAAGAATCTGCCGGGAATTGGGCGGCATTCCGGTGAAAGTAAAGGCCCGAGGCAAAGCCGCCTACCACGCCGCGGGGTCATTCGTTTCAGCGTTCTTCCTGGCCTCTTTCGAAGCGGCGACGCGCATTCTGATGGCGGAGGGATTCACGCGGCGCCAAGCGGTGCGCGCTCTCAAGCCGCTGGCCCGGCAGACGGTGGAGAATGCGAAGCGTCTTGGGCCGCGGGCGGCCTGCACCGGTCCGATCAGCCGCGGCGACTTCGGCACCGTGGAACTCCACGTCCGTGCGCTCGGTGAATTTCCGCGCGAGTTTGGCGCTGCATATGCGGCGCTGAGCCGCCTGGTGGCGTCCTTGCTCTCTGCCGAGCCGCGCGCCACACTGAGAAGCGTCGAGCGCGCTTTTGCGGCGGCGGGCGGCGGCGACAAATCAGAACCCCAAGGGGAAGAGACTCGGTGAAAAGTTTCCAAATTCCCATTGAAAGCACGACGTTGCCAAACGGCCTGCGCGTCGTCATTGCGCCCGATCGCGCGGCGCCGGTTGCGACGGTCGGCGTGTATTACAACATCGGTTTTCGTCTGGAGCCGCGCGGCCGCAGCGGGTTCGCCCACTTGTTCGAGCACATGATGTTTCAGGGCTCCGAGCATGCCGGGAAAATGGTGCACATCAAGCTCGTCAATTCTTCGGGCGGCGTGCTGAATGGTTCCACGCACTACGACGTGACGAACTACTACGAGTCCGTTCCCTCGAACGCCGTCGAACGCGTGCTTTGGCTCGAGGCCGACCGCATGCGCGCGCTCAAAGTGGACGACGAAAATCTCCGCAATCAGCGCGACGTCGTCAAGGAAGAGGTCCGCGTCAATGTCCTCAATCAACCGTATGGCGGCTTCCCGTGGCTGGATCTTCCGCCCATCGCCTATCGCAACTGGGCCAACTCTCACAATTTCTACGGCGATTTTGCCGACCTCGACGCCGCCACGCTCGACGACGTCCAGTCTTTCTTCCGCACCTACTATGCTCCCGCGAACGCTGTGTTACTGATGCTCGGCGACGTTGCACCCGAAGAGGGATTCCGCCTCGCCGAGCGCTACTTCGCGGATATTCCCTCCGGGCCGGCGATCGCCCCCGTGGATGTGAGCGAGCCGCTGCAATCGGGCGAGCGCCGCGGAACCGTCGAGGAGAAGTTCGGATCGTTGCCCGCGGTGGCCATCGGGCACCCGGCGCCGCGCCGCCTCACGGACGATTGGTACGCGATCGCGATGCTCGATCAGGCCTTGCACGGCGGCCGCGCGGGCCGCGTCTATCGCAGACTGGTGCTCGAGCAGCAGATCGCGGTGGATTCGGAAGGCGGCGTGCACTATCCGGTCGGCGATCTGTTCGATTACAACGGCCCGACGCTGATGGTCACGCGGATCATGCACAAGCCGGAACACTCTGCGGAAGAGACGATCGGCGCCTACGACGCGGTCTTGGACGGCGTGAAGCAGAAGGGAATCGAAGAGACGGAACTCGCACAGCTCAAAGTGAAATTCCGTTCGGATTATTATTCCATGCTCGAAGGCGGACACGGAGGGAGCATCCCCCGCTACGGCCTGATGCACTGCATGGCCTGCTTCACTTTGTTCGACAACGAGCCCCGCCTGGTCAACACGATCCTCGATCGCTTTCTCGACGTCGCTCCCGCGCGCGTGCAGGAAGTCGCGCAGAAATATCTTTCGCCGTCGCAGCGCTCCGTGGTGCTGCGCCAACCGCTGCAAAAAAACAGTTCGGCCGGGAAAGGAGCGGCGTAATGGCGGCCCCGCTGGCGCCGGATGTTCGCTCTGGAGTTCCCGCGCTCGGTCCCGAGCGGCCTGTCGTTTGGCCGCAGAGGACTCGCGCGCGCCTGCCGAATGGTTTGGAAGTCGTGCTCGTGGAATCCCACACGATCCCGAAGTTCACGGGAGAACTTTTCTTCCGCAGCGGCAACGCCTCTGCCGCGGTTTCGGTGCCCGGCCTCGCCAGCCTCGCCTCCGCCGTTGCGCGCACGGGAACCTCCCTGCGCACCAGCCGCCAGATTGAAGAGGATTTGCGCCGCATGGGAGCGGATCTTTCCTCCGGCGCCGGGATGGACACGAGCGTGATTTCGTTCGCGGGCCTCGTTGATGCATCCGAGGAACTGTTGCGTTTGGTGGCGGAACTCGCGACGCAAGCCGAGTTTCCCGCAGCTGAATTCGAGCGCGAACGCCGCCAGATGCTCGAAGGTGTGCGGATCGAACGCAGCACTCCCGGTTTCCTGGCCGGAGAGCGAATCCGCAAGGTCCTGTTTGGCGCGCACCCGTACGCAGCGGTTGCGCCGACGGAATCGCAGGTGGAAGCGTTTCGCCGCGAGCAACTGGTCGAATTCTACGAACAGAATTACCGGCCGGAAGATGCGCTGTTCATCGCGGTGGGCGATTTCCTGCCCGGCGCGATGCTCGCGCAAGTCGAGCGCGTGTTCGGCGGATGGAGCGGCGCGAAACCCGCGGCTCCTCCCGATACGCCGCTGCCGGAATTCCGAGGGCGCGGTGTTTCCTTGGTCCACATGCCCGGCGCGGTGCAGGCGCAAGTCGTCGCCGGCAATCTCACGATTACGCGGCGCCATCCCGACTGGCTGCGTTACACGCTGGCCAATTCCATCTACGGGGGCGCGTTCAACTCACGGCTGGTGATGAACATCCGCGAGCAGAAAGGCTACACGTACAGTCCGCGCAGCAGCGTTTACGCACTGCGGCGTCACGGTTACTTCACGGTGTCCGCGGCGGTGCGCAACGACGTGGTCGCCGCGACGCTGACCGAGATCTTCTACGAGCTGGACCGCATTCGCGCGCTGCCGGTGGGCGAGGACGAACTGGCGGACGCGCGCAACTATCTTTCCGGTATCTTCTCGCTCGGCCTCGCGACGCAAGATGGTTTGGCGGGCCAATTGGCGTCGGTGACGCTCGAAGAATTGCCCGAAGACTATCTCGAGATGTACCGGCAGCGGATCCGCGCTCTCACCGCGGACGATGTGCTTGCAGCCGCGCGCCAATACTTCGATTCCCCCAACATGCAAATCGTCGTCGTTGGCGACCGGGAGCAGATCGGACACCAGGCGGCGCTGTTCGGCCCCGTTGAAGTTTACGACCAGCAAGGCAATCGGATTTGAGCGAGAAGATTCGCGAGGCAAGGAAACAAGGAAGCAAGGAAGTTAAGATGCGGCGTCAAGGTGCCGGCAAATTCCTCGTTGTTGCCTATGCGGCCGCTCTGCTTGCGGCGAGCGCGAGTCTCGCGAAGCAGCCGCCGTCGAAGCCGCTCGATCTGAACACAGCGACCGCGGACGAGCTGCAGCAATTGCCGGGAATCGGACCAAGTACAGCTGCGGCGATTGTTGCGTTTCGCGAGAAGAGCGGGCCGTTTCGCCGCGTGGAAGATCTGCTCGCCATTCACGGAATCAGCAAGAAAAAGCTGGAGGCGATTCGGCCGTACGTGATTGTCGTGCCGCCTCCGAAATCGTCTTCGCTGCTTCGCTTCCACGCGCCGGGAATCGCTTCGCGCGCCGGCTGAGATTACGAGCGGCTGCGGGAAGGAAGGGAAGCGGCGACGGGAATCGGCACCTGCTCGGCAATGCGCAGGCCGTATCCTTCCAAGGCGACAACTTTCCGCGGGTGATTCGTGAGAACGCGAATCGAAGTGAGGCCCAGATCGATCAGAATCTGCGCGCCGATTCCGCTCTCGTACTGCAATCTCTGCTGACAAGCCGGCTCGGCCTCCGCGCGGGCGGTCTGCGCGGGCTGATTGCGGGAATGAAAGAGAATGCCCGGCAACTGGCCGGAGGTTGCGGCGGGCTCGACGCCCAAACTGCGCGCGCCCACGTGGAGATACACGAAAACGCCGCGGCCATCGGCCACGATCGCTTCCAGCGAACGCTGGACCAGTTCGTAACAATCGCAGGCGGACGAGGCAAAAACGTCGCCTGCAAGGCAATGCGCGTGGACGCGAACCAGCGGCGGCGCATCGAGCGCTTTCGCTTGCGCAACCAACCGCGCTTCCGCAGGCAGGCCGGCTTCCGAAGACAAACCGCGAATGAGCGCGATGTGCTGGTCGCCGTTGACTTCCGAGGAATAGACGATCATCCGGAAATCGCCGTAGCGCGTCGGGAGAACGGATTCGGCGACGCGGCGGACGTAGCGTTCGTGCCGCATGCGATAGCGAATCAGGTCGGCGATGGTGAGGAGCTTCAGGCCGTGCTCGCGGCAGAATCCGGCGAGCTGCGGCAGGCGCGCCATCGTGCCGTCGTCGTTCATGATTTCGCAAATGACCGCGCCGGGATAGAGGCCGGCGATGCGCGCCAAATCCACCGAGGCTTCGGTTTGCCCGGCGCGCACGAGGACGCCGCCGCGCCGCGCGCGCAGCGGGAAAACGTGGCCGGGCCGCGCCAAATCCGCAGGACGCGTGGCCGGATCGATGGCGGCGAGAATTGTGGCGGCGCGATCGGCGGTGCTGATTCCGGTGGTGGTGCCGCGCCGCGCGTCGATGGATTCGCAAAAGGCCGTGCCGTAATTCGAGGTATTGACCGGCGACATCGGCGGCAGGTTCAATTCTTCGCAGCGCGCTTCGGTGAGGCTCAGGCAAACCAGGCCGCGGCCGTACTTCGCCATGAAGTTGATGGCTTCCGGCGTGACCTTCTCCGCCGCCATCGCCAGGTCGCCTTCGTTCTCGCGGTCCTTGTCGTCCACGATCACGATCAGGCGGCCCTGGCGAATCTCTTCGAGGGCTTCCTCGACCGTTGCAAACGGGATGTGATTTTCGTTCATCGCGATCTTCCTAGAATTCCTGCAATCATCATAGCGTATGCGCCCCGGCAACGGCTGAACCATCCAGCGGCGCGTACCAAAAGGCATCATTTCAGCCCGAGAATCTCGATCCGGCGATTCGGCCTGGGGCGAAATTCGAGCATCGTCAACGAAAATACCTCGCCGCGCGGCTGGCCGGGTGGATTGAAGACCAGCGTCGTCCGAATGGTCGTACCGGACGCGAGCGACACGCCGCGCCAGATGCCGCCGACTCCCGTCATTTTCACGTTGAAGATTCCGGCAGAGTCAATTTGGCTCATCTCCCAGCGAATGCCATATTCGTCGGTGAGATAGGTGCCGCCGCGCACCATGGCGAGCTGAAACGTGAAGCGAGAGAGGCCGGTAAACTCGAGGGTGACGCCGATGCTGCCACCGGCGTATCGCTGCAACGATTTCACCGTCACCCGGTAAGAATCCGTTGCGACGCTGCCGACACCGGTGAGCGACGGTTCCGCGGGCGGCGCCGGTTTGGGAGCGCCGTGCTCGGGCGGCTTCGGGTTCGGCGGCGCGGCGGCGGGCGCGGCATTTGGCGCAGGAGCAGGCGCGGGCGCAGGGGGTGCAGCTGGTGCGGAAGGGGGCGTCGCGGCCGCTGGTGCGGCCGGGGCGGCTGAGGTGGGAGGCGCAGGCGCCGACGCTGCTGGCGCGGTGCTGGGCGCCGAAGCAGGCGCTGAACTCGCCGCAGGCGGGGCGGGCGTTGCAGGCGGAGGCGTGGCAGCGGCTGGCGCGGTCGGAGTGGCCGGTGCGGCAGGAGTAGTTGGTGTCGCTGGTGCAGCCTGCGCGGACGAAGTGGCGGGTGCGGCCGGCGGGATTGGCGCGGAGGAGCCGCCCTCGGCGAGCAAATCGTTCAGGTCCTTCGAGCGCGGAATGTCCACGGATGAGGTCGCGAGGATCGCGGAGTTCGATTCGTCAAGGACCCGCGCGGAGAGGTGAATGTGGTCCGCGAAAGGCGTGAGCGTGCCCGTGACGACGGCTTGCACGCCCGCCGCATCGCCCAATCTGCCGACGGTCTGCGGGTCGAGGACGCCGTTCATCGCCAGGCCGGCCCGCTTGAGCGTGGCCCTGAGCTGGGTGCGGTCAATGACCTGGAAATCCTTCGCCGCGCCGGCGGTTGCGGCGAGGTGCGAGGACGTTTCCTCGGCAAGGAAGCGGCCGAGCTGCGTGACGTTGCCATCAAGGTCGGTGAAATCCGCGACCGCGATCGTCTTCTTGCCGGATTTCGAGATCGCGTCGGCAAGCTGCGCGGCGAGCTGTTTGATCTGATCGTCGTAGGCCAGGACGGGCTGCCACACGACGAACGCCGCGCCGAGAAAGACCAGCGCGCACGCCACAATTCGATAGATTGCAGTGACTCGCCGCGGCGCGCACGCGCGGTTTGGCGACGGTTTTGCGTTATGCCGGAACATTTTCGCCGCGCGAGCGCCCCTTGCCGGGGCCTCGCGCTCCCTCCCCATTCCCCCAGTGATGACGGCCCAAAAGCCCGAGCCGGAAGACTTCGTTTGTAGCGTATTCGGCGGAGGAGCGCAAGTTGAGGCCGGGTGTCGGCCCCCAAGGGCAACGTTTGACCATGGAAGTGGGGGAGAATCGGAGGCACCTTTCCGCGAGGCCCCCCCTCCCCCCCCATGTTTTTATGTAAGTGCTGAATCCAAAAGGGTTACGGGCGAAAATCGTGGATCTGCTGATTCTAAAGGGTTTAAAGTCCTTTGTTTTCAATAGCATAAGAAAATGCTTGCAAGTGCTGAATCTAAAGGACTTAAAGTCCTTTCGTGTGTATGAGTTTCGGGGTGTGCACAAAAATGGTGCAAGTTTGGGGAACGCGGAGAGGAAGGTAGAAACCACGGATGGACACGGATGAACAGGGAAAGAGAGAGGCAGAGATCGAGGAATTGAAGTGGGAATCAGGCCGCCCGTTCGACTCACGCCTAGCGGCGTTCGCTCTCCGGCGAGGCCGGGGCAGGCAGGACTCGTCCCGCAGAGGCATCCGGGACGCAAAGGGCGCGTACCCTTGGCCGGGTACGAGGGATCCGGATGGAGAATGTCAAACACGGAGCAGGGTAGCAGGGAATGTCGACAGTGTCAACACCAAAGCGTATTAACTTCTGTGGAAATTATTTCGAATAGGGAGTGGGGAGCTTCAGAAAAGGCCCCACCTTTGCGCTGCGCGCAAAGACGGGGCACCCGCCAAACCTTCTCAGTGGCTGAGGTTGTGCCAGCCCTGGCTACGAGCCTGAGGGAGTGGCGATGTTTTCATCGGAGTGACGATCAAGAAGACAAGGCCAGACGAAGAGGGATTCTTCGACTGCGAGGCGACTCGTCCGCGGAGCGCGGACGAGGGGAGAGAAGAGTCGCCTCTGCGCTCAGAATGACTCGACTTTCTTCAGCGGGGACAGGCGAGAGCGCCCCACTAGAAATTATTGCGCGAAAATATCTTGAAAAGAAAGAGCGCCCGATTCCGGTAGGGAATCGGGCGCTCTTTCTTCGTTTCTGCGTTGGCCGCTGCTGGGGGAACCTAAGAGTGCCAGGCTTAAGCCTGGCGCTACATGGAACCCCGCGGCGCACTGCCGACGGAATTGGTTTAGTACATGCCGCCCATGCCGCCGCCGGGGCCACCGGCGCCGGCGCCCATGGCCTTCTTATCGTCTTCCTTGATTTCGGCCACCAGAGCTTCGGTGGTGAGCATCAAGGCGGCGATGGAAGCGGCGTTTTGCAAGGCGAGGCGCGTGACCTTCGCGGGGTCAACCACGCCGGCCTTGATTAGGTCAGTGAATTCGCCCGCTTCGGCATCGTAACCGAAATCGGGGTCCTTCGATTCGCGGACGCGTCCGACGATGACGGCACCCTCGGCGCCCGCATTCTGCGCGATCTGGCGCATGGGCTCTTCGAGCGCGCGCTTGACGATGTTGACGCCAATGGCTTCGTCGCCTTCGGCCTTCAACTTGTCCAGCGCGCCGAGGCAACGGATCAAAGCGACGCCGCCGCCCGCCACGATGCCTTCCTCGACCGCGGCGCGTGTGGCGTGCATGGCGTCTTCGACGCGGGCCTTCTTCTCCTTGAGCTCGACTTCGGTTGCGGCGCCGACTTTGATGACGGCAACGCCTCCGACGAGCTTGGCGAGGCGCTCTTGCAGCTTTTCGCGGTCGTAGTCGGAGGTGGTGTCCTCGACCTGCGCGCGAATCTGCTTGACGCGTCCCTCGATCTCGGCGGTCTTGCCCGCGCCCTCGACGATGGTGGTGTTGTCCTTGTCGATCGTCACCTTCTTGGCGCGGCCGAGGTCCTCGACCTTGACGTTTTCGAGCTTGATGCCGAGGTCTTCGGTGATGGCCTTGCCGCCGGTGAGGGTGGCGATGTCTTCGAGCATGGCCTTGCGGCGATCGCCGAAGCCGGGAGCCTTGACCGCGGCGCACTGCAAGGTGCCGCGTAGCTTATTGACCACCAGAGTGGCGAGGGCTTCTCCCTCGACGTCCTCGGCGATGATCAACAGCGGCTTGCCCATCTTGGCAATCTGCTCGAGAAGGGGAAGGAGATCCTTCATCGAGCTGATTTTCTTTTCGTGGATGAGGATGCGGGCATCTTCGATAGTGCACTCCATGCGCTCCGGATCGGTGATGAAGTAGGGGGAGAGGTAGCCGCGGTCAAACTGCATGCCTTCGACCACTTCGAGCGTCGTCTCCATCGTCTTGGATTCCTCGACGGTGATGACGCCGTCCTTGCCGACCTTCTTCATGGCTTCGGCGATGATGTTGCCGATCTGGCGGTCGTTATTTGCGGAGATGGTGCCGACCTGGGCGATCATTTCTCCCTTGACGTCGCGATGGAGTTTCTGGATTTCCGCCACAGCGACTTCAACGGCGCGCTCGATGCCGCGCTTGAGAGCCATGGGGCTGGCGCCGGCGGCGACAGTCTTGACGCCCTCGCGAAAGATCGCTTGCGCGAGCACGGTGGCGGTGGTGGTGCCGTCGCCGGCCACGTCGGAGGTCTTCGAGGCGACCTCGCGAACCATCTGCGCCCCCATGTTCTCGAGCGGATCCTGGAGATCGATCTCCTTGGCAACGGTCACGCCGTCCTTGGTGATGACGGGGGAACCGAACTTCTTTTCGATCACGGCGTTACGTCCCTTGGGGCCGAGGGTGATCTTCACCGCATCGGCCAGGATGTTGACGCCGCGAAGGATGGCCTGGCGGGAATTCTCGCCAGTCACGATTTGCTTCGCCATGAACTTCTTCCTCCTCTAAGATTTGCGAACCCTAAAAGTTGCCAGTTGCAAGCCTCGCGAGGGTCTCGCCGCCGGGGGCGGAAGACGCGCGCGAGGGAAAGGTTACTTGCGGCCCGAAGCGGCTTTGGCGGCACCCGTCAACTTCGCGAGAATCTCTTCTTCGCGGAGAATCAGGTACTCTTCGTCGTCCACGCGGATTTCAGAGCCACTGTACTTGCCGAACAGGATGCGGTCGCCCACCTTCACATCGAGAGGGACGCGCTGGCCCTTTTCGATTTTCCCGGCGCCGACAGCGATTACTTCGCCTTCCTGCGGCTTTTCCTTGGCCGAGTCGGGAATGATGATGCCTCCCTTCACGGACTCCTTCTCTTCGACCCGCTTGACCAAAACGCGGTCGTGCAGGGGTGTGACGTTGACAGCCATCGTTCTAATTCCTCCATTCGAGCGGTGAGGATCTATCGCAACGAGAGCGTCGGGGGTGGTTAGCACTCCTCCCAGACGACTGCTAATATATGCAGGGCATGGGGGCTTGTCAAGAGGGAATCGTGAAGGGCTTCGGGGAGGCTGCGCGAGGGGACTGTCCTAAGATATTGTGGAATAAGGGGTTAGGTACCATTGGCGCGCTGGATGGACTTGAGTGCTTTATTATCAAGAATTGAGCCGAATATTCCGAATGCTGCTGGTCATCGAATTCGCGCTTGCCGAAGAAAATCGTTTGATTCTGCCGCGGGCCTTGGGAAGAATAAGGGCGCGATGAAGTTTGAAGGAGACATTGGCTGTACCGGCAGGTGCGTTCGATGAGCGAGGCGTACATCGAATTCGACCATGTCAGCAAATCGTTCGATGACCGCAAGGTGCTCGACGATGTGAGCTTCGCCGTCGGGCGCGGCGAGACGTGCGTGATTATGGGACGAAGCGGCGTGGGGAAATCGGTCACGCTGAAGCATATTATGGGATTCTTGAGGCCCGACTCCGGGCGCATCCGCGTGGCGGGCGAAGACATCACCGATTGGGGAGAGCGGGAACTCGCGGGGCTCCGGCAGCGGGTGACGATGGTCTTTCAAGCGGGGGCGCTGTTCGATTCGCTGACGGTGGCGGAGAATATCGCGTTTCCGCTGGAGAGCCGGGAAGGCTGGACCGAGGAGGAAATCGCGGCGCGCGTGGCGGAACTCTCGGCGATGCTGGAGATTTCGCAACTTGCGGACAAGCTGCCTTCCGAAATCAGCACCGGCACGAAGCGGGCCGTGGCGATCGCTCGCGCGCTGGCGGAGGATCCGGAAGCGATCCTCTACGACGAGCCGACCACGATGGTGGATCCGATCATGGCCACGCACACGGGCGACCTGATCCTGAAGCTGAAGCAGGCGTTTCACAAGACGTCGGTGGTGGTGACGCACGACACGCACCTGGCAAAGAAACTGGCGGACAGGCTGGTATTTTTGCAGGAAGGGCGCGTGTCGTTTTTCGGGCCGTGGGTTGAGTTTGAAGCTTCGACCGACCCCTACCTTCGGAACTTTCGTTTGCAAGACAATCTCGTTCCCGCGTTGGACGTCATGCTGTGAGCCAAGCGGGCGTCTCCAATCCGAAATCGCAGTTGCGGCGCGTCATGGGTTTCTGGGACGTGCTGCTCTTCAATATCGCGACGGTGCTGGGGCCGCGCTGGATTGCGGCCGCGGCGCACAACGGGACATCCTCGATCAGCCTGTGGGTCTTGTCGGCGATCTTTTTCTTTTTGCCGTCGTCGCTGGTGATCATCGAATTGTCCACGCGATATCCGGACGAAGGCGGGATCTACGCGTGGGTCAAGGAGGCGTTCGGCGAATTCCATGGCTTCGTGACGGGATGGACGTACTGGGTGTACTCGTTTTTTTATTTTCCCGGCCTGCTGATGGCGAGCGCGGCGATGTCCGCATACGTGGGGGGAAGCGGCGCGGCCCACCTGGCGCAGAACCGTACATTTCTTCTCTGGTGCTCGTTCGCAATTCTTTTTGCCGCAGTGCTGCTCAACATCATCGGATTGAACGTGGGCAAATGGCTGCAGAACGCGGGCGGCGTGGGGACGTACGTGCCGTTGCTGATGCTGGTGGGGCTGGCGGGCTATTTGTGGCACGTGCACGGAGGGTCAGCGGAACACTTTACGTGGGCGAGCCTCGTGCCGAAGTGGAATTGGGCGACGGTGAATTTTTGGCCGCAGATCGCGTTTGCGTTCACGGGCCTCGAACTCTGTTCGGCGATGAGCGAGGAGGTGCGCGATCCACGGCGGACGTTTCCGCGCGCGATTTTGGGTTCGGGCGTGCTGATCGCGTTCATGTACACGATCGGGACCGTCGCGCTGCTGGGGATTTTGCCGGCGGCGAGCGTGGACCCGAAAAGCGGCGTGTTCCAGGCGCTGACGGTGGCGTCCACGACGCTGAAGATCGGCGCGTTCGGAATCATCGCGGCGATTCTGGTGACGTTCGGCAACGCGGGCGGGGTAGGCTCGACGGTGGCGGGCGTGGCGAGGGTGCCGTTCGTGGTGGGCGTGGATCGCTACATGCCGGCGGCGTTCAGCTGGATTCACCCGAGGTGGAAGACGCCGTGGGTCTCGATTCTGGTGCAGGCGGTGATTTCGGGGATTATTCTGCTGCTCATTCAATTGAATGAGAGCGTGAACGGCGCGTATCAAATTCTTGTGGATGCGACCGTCATTTTGTATTTCATTCCGTTTCTCTACATGTTTGCGGCGGTGATCCGGCTGGCCTATCGCGCGAACCGGGCGCGCAATGAAAACATCGTGCTGATTCCGGGCGGAAAACCCGGCGTGTGGATCGCGGGGGCGCTGGGCTTTCTGGTGGTGCTGGGCGGGATCGCGCTTTCCATGATTCCGCCGGGCGAGGCAAAAAGCGTGTGGATGTTCGAGGCGAAGCTCATCGGCGGGACCGCGGGATTCATCTTGCTGGGGTTGGTCCTGTATTTCCGGGGCGCGTGGCAGAAGGCGCGCGAAGCGCGGCAAGAAGCGCGACAATGAATTGGGGGTGGGCTGGTGCGCCGTTTCCAGAATGCCTACAAGAACTTTCTGGGACTTCAGGGGCTGAAGCCCCCTTGCTCTTCGAGCGATTATGTCGGAGCTAAAGCTCCGACCTCCTAAAGAAAAAAGCAGATTCCGGCCGCCATGTCGCGCTAGAAGCCGTCCTCAGTTAAGCGGGCCACGGTGAGGCGGGAGGGCGGGGTTGCGCTCTCGGACTGCAACATTCGCTCGACGTACTTCGCCAAAATGTCGCACTCGAGATTTACGGGGTCGCCGACGGCGAGGCCTTGGATGTCGGTCTGTGTGTAGGTGAAGGGGATGATGGCGGTTTCGACGATGCCGTCGTGCCAGCCCGCGACGGTGAGGCTGATGCCGTCAATCGCGATCGAACCTTTCATCGCGACGTAGCGCGCAAGTTCGGGAGGCACGCTCACGCCGAACCACCAGTTCGCGCCCTCGGGATCAAGCCGCGTGACGCGGCCGACGCCGTCCACGTGGCCCTGAACGAAATGGCCGCCCAATTCCTGTCCGGCGCGCAGCGGGCGCTCGAGATTGACGCGCGAGCCGGCTTTCGATTCACCGAACGAGGTGCGGCGCAGCGTTTCGCCGGAAAGATCGGCGGAGAAGACCTGGCCATCGAGCGCGACGACGGTCAGGCAGCAGCCGTTGACCGCGATGCTGCTCGCGACGTGCAGGGACTCCGCGAGCGGTCCGGCGTGAACGCGGAGTCGCGCGCCCCCTTCCACGCTTTCGATTGCTTCGATTCGGCCGACGGCTTCAACGATTCCGGTAAACATCGCGCAAGTATCCCTCAATCGAGATGTCCGGGCCAAACTTCTGGAACGTGACATTTTGCAGCGGGCGCGGCTTCGTCATGCCCCAGCCCAGAAACGCCGGAAGATTCGCGCGCGGGCCCGCAATCTTCGGCGCGAAGAACAGCCTCATCTTATCCACAATTCCCGCTTCGAGCGCGGCGCGATTTAGAGTTGGGCCGGATTCGAGGATGACGCTCAGGATCTCGCGCCGGCCGAGCTCGCGCATCACGGCGCGGAGATCGAGCTTGCCGCCGCGCGCGGCAACACGAACGATTTCGACGTCGGCATCGCGCAGGCGTCGAGCGCGCGCAGAATTCGCGGGCGCCGCGGTGAATACGAGCACATCGCCTTGGGCGGAGCGCGCGAGGTGGGAGCGAAGCGGCAGGCGAAGTTTGCTGTCGAGCACGACGCGCAAAAGTTTTCGGCGGCGCGACAGGCCGGAACGGTCGGTGAGCAGGGGATCGTCGGCGAGCACGGTGCCGATGCCGGTGAGAATGGCGTCCGAAGCGTGGCGCAGGAGATGGACTTCGTGGCGCGACTCCTCGGACGTGATCCACGGCTGACGGCGCGCGCGCCCAACACGCGGGAGCGCCGCTTGGCCATCGAGAGTGAGCGCGGTCTTCAGCGTGACGAACGGTTGCCTTGTGCGAATCCACTTTGCGAAGGATTCGTTCAATTTGTGAGCGTGGCCGCCGATGTCGCTGACTTCCACTTCGATTCCGGCTTTGCGCAATTCGCGGAAGCCGCGCCCGGAGACCGCGGGGTTCGGATCGGCCATTGCGGCGACCACGCGACGCACGCCGGCGGCGATAATCGCTTGCGTGCATGGGCCTGTGCGGCCGGTGGTGCAGCAGGGTTCGAGATTGACGTAGAGCGTCGCGCCGCGTGCCTTCTTGCCGGCCATTTCGAGCGCGATGATTTCCGCGTGGCGCAATCCGGCATACGTGTGAAGTCCCTCGCCGACAACGCGCCCAGCGCGAACGAGCAGCGCGCCAACCATAGGATTCGGACTGGCCAGGCCCTCGCCTCTGCGCGCGAGATCAATCGCGCGCGTCAACCAGGTCCAAGCGGCGGAATCTTCGCGAGCGGGCATCGTCATCAGTCGAAAAGGGAATTGACGAACGTTTCGGCGTCGAAGGGAACCAAATCGTCGGCGGATTCGCCGGTGCCGACGAAACGCACGGGCAAACCCAACTCGCGCACAATCGCGACGACGATGCCGCCCTTCGCGGTGCCGTCGAGTTTGGTGAGCACGATTCCGGTGACGCCGGCGGTCGCGGTGAATTCGCGCGCCTGTGCGAGGCCGTTCTGACCGGTGGTGGCGTCCATCACGAGCAGGACGTCGTGCGGCGCGCCGGGAATGATTTTCGCGGCGGTGCGGCGCATCTTTTCGAGTTCGGCCATGAGATTCGATTTCGTGTGCAGACGGCCGGCGGTGTCCACAATGACGGCGTCGGCGTGGCGCGCGCGCGCCGCGGAAAGCGCGTCGAAAACGACGGCGGCGGGATCGGCGCCCGTCTTCTGGTGAATCAGCTCGGAGCCGGTGCGTTGCGCCCAGATGCTGAGTTGCTCGGTGGCGGCGGCGCGGAAGGTGTCGCCCGCGGCGAGGACAACCTTTTGTCCCTGCTGGTGCAGCCGGTGGGCCAATTTGCCGATGGTGGTGGTTTTTCCGGTACCGTTGACGCCGACGACGAAAAGCACTTGCGGCTCGCCGTCTGTGGGCGCGGCGGGGCCAGCGCCGTTGTTCGATGCAGGCGCCGCTCGGAGAATCGCGAGGAGTTGCGATTTGACCGCAGCCTTCAAGGCATCGGAGTCGCGGAGCGCGTTGCGCTCGAGCTGCTGGCGGACGGCGTCGAGCACTTCGCGCGTCGTGCGCATGCCGAGATCGGTGGCAAGGAGCGCGTTCTCAAGAGTCGCGAGA
>Ga0326728_10008429_pt1 | contig 25635 bp, 26 predicted proteins | sample MB3enrmetagenome_FD_207602 | JGI IMG/M metagenome (GOLD analysis project Ga0326728, IMG submission 207602) | Lab enriched peat soil microbial communities from McLean, Ithaca, NY, United States - MB31MN | ecosystem: Environmental > Terrestrial > Soil > Wetlands > Peat | place: USA: New York... | reverse complement strand
GGTCTGTACATTGAACGCGCCTTCCGAGTGCTGCCAGCTCAGCGCACCGAAATGGGTGATCTCCTGCTGATTCTCATTGAGATCCTGGCTCGGATAGGTGCTGAGTCCATCGACGGTCAGCCCCAGCGACGGCTGCTCACCGCGCAGATCGGGGATCTGGAACCGACCGACCGAGCTGCCGATCATGAGACCGATGCGATCGCTCTGATTCAGGATGTACTCGAACGAGCCGAAGCCGTGGTACTGCTTCGTATGATCGTGGACCGGGTCCGAGCTGCCATCGGGCGATTCAATGCCCAGGTCGCTGCGCAGCATGTCGGCGGATACAAAGTAGCTGAATGCCCCGGCCCCGCCACCGTAGTTGATGCTCGGCTGGAACGTGCCGTGACTGCCGCCGTAGACCGACACCGCTCCTCCCGGCTGCAGCAATCCGCTCTTCGTCGTCAGATCGATGATGCCGGCGGTGCGCAGGCCGTACTCCGCGGGCAACGCGCCCGTGATCAGGCTCATCGATGAGATCAGGCGCGGATCGAGCGACTGGCCGAAGACGCTGATGCCTTCGGGCAGGATGATGCCGTTGAGCCGATATTGCAGGCCGTTGTGCTCACCGCGGACATGAAACTGCCCGAACGAGTCCTGTGCCACCTCGGGTGCCTGCATGATCACCTGGTTCAGCAGCGTGTTGTCCCCGCCCGGAGTGGCAGCGACGGCATCGGCGTCGATGGTGTAGGTGGAGGCGCCGGTCTGTGTCTGGATCCCCGCGCGCGCCTCGTTGAGTCGCTGAGCGGTGACCGTGATCTCATCCAGGCTGGGACTGCCGGTGTCGGCGGTGACGGAGGCATCCGCGAGCGATAGGGCCGGCGCGCCCATCAGGAGCGTTGCCATCCACTGAAGCCCCGGTGGCGCGCGGCGCGCGGCCGCAGGCGCATTGTGCAGAATCATGATGAACCCTCATGCAATCAGGCGACTCAACCGCTCATCGGCGGCTGCGTAAGCACTGGCCTATTGGATGGGGGGTGGTGCGCGCGATCGGAACGCCTGGATGGTTTCCGTGGGAATCAGCGACTGAACGGCGCTGTCGGGAGCATCCTGCGGGTCCTGCGGCGCGAACCAGGGCGCCTGGCTCAGACCGCCGGCGCTCGCCAGCAGCGGGGCAAAGCAGAGACAGTCCGGACATACCGTGCCATGACCCGCTGCGCTATCTGCTGCATGCGAAGCGGTGCTGAGATGGGAATATGCATGCGCCTGCGCGCCGAGCTGGGCGCCCAGCAGGGCCAGAACCATCAATAGCGCCACGCGCAGATTGATCTTGTGGGACAGTCGCTTCAAGGGAGGTGCACGTGCAGAATGAATGGGCATACTACCCAGCCCGTCGCGCGGTGGTCAAATCGTCACCGCGGACATTGAACTCTCGCGCCCTCCGGCGTTAGCTTTGCGCTCGGAATCGATGGAGGCCCAATTGGCAGGCAAACCGCAGGCGCAGACCGATCCGCATGAGCGTCGCTTTCCCAGCGCCGCCGTATTGTTTGACCAACTCGGCCTCGACATTGCCGGTGCGCTGCAGGCAGGGCTCGCGGCGGGACGCGGCGCCAGCCTCGTTGTGCCCGGTGGGCACACGCCAACGCCGCTTTTCGAGCGTCTGGCGAATGCCGAGCTCGATTGGGACGACGTGTGGGTGACGACCGGGGATGAGCGCTGGGTGGCAGCCAGTGATGAGTCGAGCAACGAGCGACTGGTGCGACGGCACCTGCTCCAGGGAGCGGCCGCTGCAGCGCAGTTCGTCGGGCTCAGGAACGGTGCAGCCTCCGCAAAAGCGGGTGCGCACGCGAGCTGGTCAGCGGTGGCGGAGCTTCCGCGGCCATTCGACTTCATGCTGCTCGGCATGGGAGAGGATGGTCACGTGGCCTCGTTGTTCCCGGGTTCACCGGGACTCGAGCAGGCGCTCGACCTCTCGCAACCGCCGGGCTGCATCGCGATGGCCGCCCCGGCGCCGCCCACGGAGCGGCTGAGCCTGAATCTGCGTGCGCTGCTCGATTCGCGACGCATCGCGATACTGATCACCGGAAGTGCCAAATGGGCTACCTACGAGCGAGCGCGCGCTCCTGGTGCTGTGGCCGAGATGCCGGTGAGGGCATTGCTGCGGCAGCAGAACGTGCCGCTGACGGTGTATTGGGCGCCCTGATCAGGCGCAGCCAAGGTTGCGCGAACCGAGGGCACCATAACGACCGCCCCGGGCGCTGTAGATGGCAGGGGTGCTGCTGCCGCGAAGCTTGCCGAGCAGCTGTTGGACGCGGCCGAGCTTGGCGGAAACAATGGCTCCATTGCGATCGTTGACGGCCTTGCAGCGGCGTGCGATGTCCAGATTCTGGGACCAACGGTGCCTGAGGGCGCCGCTCGGGTCTGCCCATTCGAGCAGACGCGCCATGGCGTGCGGTCCGGTGCCAAAGGACAGCATGCGGCAGGTGGACATGCGTTCTGCGTCGAGCCGCGTCAGCGAATCGACGTAACGGTGCCGGTCGTCACCGATGCGCGCTATGGCATCGGCGTCCTCACCGCGAAGGATTCCGGTTTCCTGCTCCAGAACGCCTTCGAACTCGCCGAGCAGCCGGCCCTCTTCCGCGAGCACGCGCACCAGATGCGCATGGACGTCCTGGCGTTGAACACTCATCGGGAAGTCGGATTCTTCGCGGCGGCGTGCAGATCCTGGTCGAGCTGCACGAGTCGCGAGGCAATGCGATCGGGGTTCACGGTGTACTGTCCGGACTCGATCTGCTGCTGGACCGAGGCCACGCGCGACGTGTCGACATCCGGTGAATCCTGGACTGCCTGGGCGATTGCCGCCATGGAGCGCGCGGACTGCGTGATGTGGACGCTGTCCTTCGCAGTCGTCTGGGACGTTTCCGTCTCCGTACCGGACGGCGTAACGGGTTTGCTGAGGCTGACCCTTTCAATGGGATTGCCACTGCCGGGCCCGATCGACCCGCTGTCCAGCCCCTTGATTCGGTTTGGCACTCTGCTCTCCTCGCGCTCCTCGGCTCAGGTATCGGCCTCCCAGCGTCAAACTTTAGACGGCTGGGAACGTGTCATAACGGGGTCTCGACCTCCGTATCGGATCGAACGATACCCTCTACGACGCGCTGCGAGGAAGTATTCTGCACACGGATCCGCTCCAGCGCGCGACCATCCGCCAGCGCGATGCCGCTCATGCGGACCTCGAATCCCGCCGTGTGCGCAATGAGAACCACGCTCTGACCACGGTGGATCAGGTTTGCCGGCACCAATGCATCGAAGCCCAGCGGTTCACCGGATGGCAGAGGCCGTCGCAGCCGCTGGCCTTTGAGGGCGGCGATGTCGGTGACGTAGGCGCTGATCAGCCCCGGCACGCGGCGCGTCTCCAGCCTGAATTCGGACGGATCGAGCTCTTCGTCCCGCTGCAGCCCCCGGCGCGAGACGAGCACGGGCGCCTGGGTCTCGACACGAACGGTGGTGTAGATCGTCCAGCGTGTCGAGCCATTGCAGCGTACCCCAACGGTGTTCTGATAGCGCAGCGGATTCAGGTCCGTCAGGAAGGCGCTCAGTGGGCGGTCGCAGTCGGCCAGGCGCAGGCGTGGATCCAACGGACCCGGCTCGAGCAGCAGTTCGCCGCTGCCACCGGCGCCTGCAGCCCGCACGGCTCGTTCTGCCGCTGCGCTGATGGCTGAGGGGTCCTGGTTGCCGGCGGCCTCCAGCCGTGTCACGAGCACACAGGTGCCGAGGGCCACGACACAGACAATGGAAGTGAAGGTACGCATCGCTGCATGAGGAGCAATCCGCGTGCCATCTGCGGCGTCAGATTCATGACGCTCAAGTCGCTGTTCCTCATGCCGATACGCGAGCAACCCCGGCGCAACAGCGGCGCGCTCTCGAGTCCTGCGGTCCGATGTTGCCAAGCAGCGGCAATAGTCTGCCACCGCACGTCCGCTGCCGTGCCCGTGCCCATGAGCGCACGGGCTGGAATCCGACCCACGTCACACATTGCCGAATCCGCGTCGGTCGACGCGGAGCGTGGCATACACCTTGCTCCTCCACCGATGCATGCGAACCGCACTCGACAATTACCTGGGCATCCACCCGCAGGCGTTGCAGCTCGAATCCAAGCGCAATGAGCTGCTGGCCGCGAACCTGGCGAACGTGGACACGCCCAATTACAAGGCGCGTGATCTCGACTTCAAGTCAGCTCTCGCTGCCGCGAGCGGCGACCCGTCCGGATCTGCGGGCGCGCTCGGCCTGCGCGTCCCGGACTCCGCATCGTCCGCTGCGAAGCTCAGCACCAATGCCACGGCATCCGACGCCACAACCGCGGGCCTGGATCCGACGCTGCTGCAATACCGTGTGCCGATGGCGCCGGCACTCGACGGCAACACGGTCGATGAACAACTCGAGCAGGCGGCGTTTGCCGAGAACTCCGTCCGCTATCAGGCCACGCTGACCTTTCTCAACTCCGCGCTGCGCGATCTGATGACCGCCATCACGGGCTCATGATTACAGGAGTCTGATTCATGTCATCCAGCTTCCGCATCTTCGACATCGCCGGTTCGGGCATGGCTGCCCAGTCGGTGAGACTGAACACCGTCGCGAGCAATCTGGCGAATGCCGACAGCCTGAGCGGCGATCCGAACAGCGTCTATCAGGCCCGCCATCCGGTTTTCCGGGCCATCATGGGCAGCGCGGGCACCGCCACGGTCGGTGTAGCCGGCGTGACCCAGAGCCAGGCGGCACCGGAAACCCGCTATGACCCAGGCAATCCGCTGGCCGACGCCCAGGGCAACGTCTACGCGCCCAATGTCAACGTCGTCGAGGAGATGGCCGACATGATCTCGGCATCCCGCTCCTATCAGAACAATGTCGAGGTGTTGAACACCACCCGCGACATGATGCTCAACACCCTCAAGCTCGGATCGGGCTGAGCCCGTCTACAACCAGCACCTCACCGATAAAGAACAGGCGGATCCACCATGAGTACCAGCGCAGTCGGCAGCAGCACGACCAACCCTTTTGCGTTCCTCAACGGCAGCAGCAGTACGAGTAGCACGAGTGGCACCGGCAGCAACAGTGGCACGGCCAGCACGAACGGCACGGGCGGCAGTTCGAGCGGCGGCATCGGCGGTCTCACCATGGGTGACTTCCTCACGCTGATGACCGCGCAGCTGCAGAACCAGGACCCGCTGAATCCTTCCGACAGCAACGAGTTTCTCTCCCAGCTTTCGGAGCTCAGCACGGTCGAGGGCATCACTTCCCTGAATACCTCGATGACGACCCTGTCCAATTCGATGCTGTCCTCGCAGGCGCTGACCAGCGCCGCGCTCGTAGGGCAGGGCGTGCTGGCGCAGGCGAGCTCCGCAAGCTACACCAGCGGGCAGAACCTCAGTGGCGCAGTACAGGTCCCGACGGGAGCCACCAGCGCAACCGTGACCATCACCAATGCCGCCGGCGCCCTGGTCGACCAGATTGCGGTGCCCGCGTCGACCGGGCTGCAGAGTTTCCAGTGGAATGGTAACCAGACCAACGGGCAGGCGGCCCCCAGCGGTACGTACAACGTAACCGCGAACGCCATCGTCGGCGGCCAGAATCAGGCTGCGACGACCTACATCAACGGCACCGTCACCAGCGTGACGCTGGGTGCCACCGGCGAGTCACCGACGCTCAATACGCCACAGCTTGGCGCTGTGCCCCTGAGCTCCGTGCAGCAGATCGACTGAATCAAACGACCCTAAGGAGCAACCTACATGTCATTCGGTATCGCGCTCAGCGGCCTCGATGCGGCTCAAAGCGACCTCAACATCACCGCCAACAACATCGCCAACTCGGCCACTGTGGGCTTCAAGTCCTCCGCGCCGGATTTCGCCGAGCTGTTTGCGGTCTCCCCGCAGGGCGTGAGCAACACGCAGATTGGAAACGGCGTACAGCTGCGTTCCGTACAGCAGCAGTTCACCCAGGGTAACATCGAGACCACGGGCAACAGCCTCGATCTGGCCGTCAGCGGCAACGGCTTCTTCACCGTCTCGAGCAACGGCGCAGACCAGTTCACACGTGCCGGCTCTTTCCAGACGGATGCCAATGGCAATGTGATCAATGCGGCGGGTCAGAATCTGCAGGTGTACCCGCCCACCAACACGGGGTTCAATACCACCTCCCGCGTCAATCTGGTGATTCCCACGGGCGACAGCGCCCCCGTGGCCACGACGACGGCAGGTCTTACGTTCAATCTCCCGGCGGGTTCCGCCGCACCGACCGCGGCGCCCTTCAGTCCGGCCAATGCCAATACCTATAACCAGTCCACCTCGATGACCGTGTATGACTCACTGGGTGCCGCGCATACAGCGACCATGTACTTCGTCAGCACGGGTGGCAGCAACTGGGATGCGTACGAGTACATCGACGGCACAGGCGTCAATCCCGTGGTCGCCGGCGTACCGACGCCAGTGCAGCTGAAGTTCAGCAACAGCGGTGCGCTCACGGGCGTAACGGACACGGCAGGCGGAACGAATGACACGGCCATCAACTTTGGCACCTACACCCCGACAACCGGTGCCGCCGCCCTGAACGTTTCCTACAATCTTTCCGCCGTCACGCAATACGGCAATGCCTTCGGCGTCACCTCCGTGACGCAGAACGGCTATACGACGGGGCAGCTCAGCGGTGTATCCGTGAGTTCGTCCGGCGTCGTGCAGGCCAATTACACCAACGGCCAGTCGACCAACCTGGGGCAGGTAGCCATCGCCAACTTTCCCGATCAGCAGGGTCTGCAGCAGGTGGCCAATACCAACTGGGTCCAGACCTTCGCTTCCGGGCAGCCGGTCTATGGCGCGGCGGGCGGGGCGGGGTTCGGCAACATCGAGTCCGGTTCGCTGGAGGAGTCGAACGTCGACATCACGCAGCAGCTCGTGAACATGATCACCGCGCAGCGGGCCTATCAGGCCAACGCCGAGATGGTCTCCACCGAGAATGCCATCACCCAGACCACCATCAACATTCCGAACCAGCAGTAACCGGCGGGATCAGGAAGAAGCACAATGGATCGTCTCGTCTACGTCGCCATGGCGGGTGCAAAGGAAACCCTGCGCGCCCAGGCGGCGAACAATCACAACCTGGCCAATGCCAACACCAACGGCTTCAAGGCCGATCTGGCGGCGTTCCAGACCAGGAATGTGGTGGGCGCCGGACTGCCATCGCGCGCCTACGCCACCGACGATGTGCTCGGATGGGATGGCGGCTCAGGCTCTTTGGAAGCGACCGGCCGGGATCTGGACGTCGCGGTCAAGGGGCCGGGCTGGATTGCCGTGCAGGCGAATGATGGTACCGAGGCCTATACCCGGGCGGGAGACCTGCACGTCGATACCGACGGCATGCTGCGGACGGCCACGAACAATCCCGTGCTCAGCGATTCCGGGCCGGTCACCGTCCCGCCCTATACCAGCATCAACATCGGCACGGACGGCTCGGTCTCGATCGTTCCGCGTGGTCAGACACCTATGACGGTATCGACCGTGGGGCGCATCAAGCTGGTGAATCCGACGCAGGATCAGATCACCCGCGGCAGCGATGGACTCTTCCGCAGCACCACCGGCAAGGAGCTCGATCCGGATGCCAGCGTGCACCTGGCGTCGGGAACCCTTGAATCCAGCAACGTCAACATCGCCGAGACCATGGCCACCATGATCGAGCTGGCCCGCAACTACGAGGTCCAGGTCAAGGCCATGAAGACCGCCGAAGACACCGGTGCCGAGAGCACCAAGCTGCTGCAGAGCAGCTGAGCCGACAGAGGAACTGAACCGAAATGAATCCAGCACTGTGGGTCGCCAAGACCGGACTCGATGCGCAGCAGACGAACATGGCAGTGATTTCCAACAATCTCGCCAATGTCAACACGACGGGCTTCAAGAAGGGCCGTGCGGTGTTCGAGGATCTGCTGTACCAGAACATCTCCCAGGTGGGTGCCGCCACGTCCCAGAACACCCAGGCACCGAGCGGTGCCTCGCTGGGCACGGGCGTGAATCTCGTGGCCACGGAAAAGGTCTACACACAGGGCAACCTGAACAACACCGGCAATGCACTGGACCTCGCCATCAACGGCAGCGGGTTCTTTCAGGTGCTGATGCCCGACGGCACCCTCGCCTATACCCGCGACGGCAGTTTCCAGGTGAGCAGCACGGGCCAGCTCGTGACCGCAAAGGGGTTCACCGTACAGCCTGCCATCACGATTCCCCAGGGTGCACAGAGCGTCACGATCGGCCTGGATGGAACCGTCCAGGTTCAGCTCGCCGGGCAGAGCGCGCCCTCGACGGTCGGGACCGTTCAGCTCGCGAATTTCATCAACCCGGCGGGCCTGCAGCCCAATGGCGAGAACCTGCTGGCGGAATCGGCGGCCAGTGGCACGGCGCAGACCGGGCAACCGGGAGTCAACGGCCTCGGCGCACTGCAGCAGGGCTTTACGGAGAGCAGCAACGTCAATGTCGTCGAGGAAATGGTGAACATGATCGAGACTCAGCGCGCCTATGAGATGAACACCAAGGCCATCGAGACCAACGACCAGATGCTGCAGTACCTGGACAGCAACCTATGATCCGCGATCTCTGGACCCTGGTAGCCGCGCTGGCGGCAGCGACGATCCTGGCGCTGCTGCCGGGATGCGCGCTGCGTCCGCACCCGAACGAGAACTACGCGGCGTCGCTCCCGGAGGAAGTTCCGGAGGACGTGCAGTCCAACGGAGCGATCTTTCACACCGGGCACGACGTTCCGCTGTTCCGCAATACGGTCGCGCATCGTGTCGGCGACGTGCTGACCATCACGCTGCAGGAGCAGACCAACGCCTCCAAGAGCGCGACGACCACGACCAAGAAGACCACGACCGAGGCGATGGCAGCACCGACCCTGCTCGGCGTGCCGCTGACGGTGCACGGCAGGAATATCCTCAACAACAATCTGAACGATGCGACCACTTTCGATGGCGAGGGCACCAGTGCGCAAAGCAACGTGCTGACGGGCTCGATCTCGGTCACGGTCTCCAAGCGGCTGGCCAACGGCAACCTGCTGGTACGCGGCGAGAAATGGCTCACGATCAACCAGGGCCGCGAGTTCGTGCGCATCTCCGGCATCGTGCGGCCGGTCGACATCCTGCCCGACAATTCCGTGCCCTCGACCCAGGTCGCCGATGCCGTGATCGCGTACGGCGGTCAGGGCACGCTCGCCGACGCCAACACCAAGGGCTGGCTCGCACGCTTCTTCGATTCCAAATGGATGCCCTTCTAATCGAGTACTCACATGACCCGATGGACCCTTCTTCGCTGGTTACAACTCTTCGCCGCGATGGCGCTGATTTCCGTGCTGCACCCGAGCGTCTCGCATGCGGAGCGCGTCAAGGACCTTGCTTCCGTCTCCGGTGTGCGCAGCAACCAGCTCGTCGGCTACGGGTTGGTCGTCGGACTCAACGGAACGGGTGACCAGACCACGCAGGCGCCCTTCACGACGCAAAGCATCGCCAACATGCTGGCGAACTTCGGCGTCACGATTCCCGCCAGCGTGGCCGCCCAGATGCAGCTCAAGAATGTCGCTGCCGTGACCGTGACCGCCGATCTGCCGCCATTCACCAAGTCGGGGCAGACCATCGACGTGACGGTAGCGTCGATCGCCAATGCCACGAGCCTGCGCGGCGGAGCGCTGCTGATGACTCCGTTGCACGGCGCCGACGGCGAGGTCTATGCCATGGCGCAGGGGAGCGTCATGGTCAGCGGCTTCGGTGTCGCCGGCAAGGACGGCTCGCGCGTGAGCGTCAATGTGCCCAGCGGTGGGCGCATTGCCAACGGTGCCACCGTGGAGCGCGAGGTACCCAATACCTTCGGCAGCCAGCCCTACGTCGTGCTCAATCTCAATTCCCCGGATTTCACCAATGCATCGCGGCTCACCGATGCGCTCAACAAGACACTCGGCGCGGGCAGCGCACGCGCGCTGGACGCTGTGTCCGTGAGGGTTCAGGCGCCCGAGGATCAGAGCGGCCGCGTTGCCTTCATCGGAACTCTTCAGGAGATCGAGATCGAGCCCAGCGAGGCACCGGCACGCGTGATCGTCAATTCGCGCACGGGTACCGTGGTCATCAGTAATCGCGTACGGGTCACGCCTGCAGCGGTCTCGCACGGCTCGCTCACGGTGACCATCCAGGAGAGGACCGACGTGAGCCAGCCGGGCGCCTTCTCCAGCGGTACCACGACCACCACGCAACGCTCCGAGATCAATGTCGCGCAGGGCGATGCACGCATGTTCGTGTTCGACGCGGGTGTCAACCTCGACGAGATCGTCAGGGCGGTCAATGGCGTGGGCGCGGCGCCAGGGGATCTGGTGGCCATACTCGAGGCGCTGCAGCAGGCCGGTGCGCTGCATGCGCAGCTGGTCGTCATTTGAGCTGCGGATGTGAGCAGTCAACCCGTCGGACCCGGCTACTACGCGGACTTCAGCGGTCTCGAATCGCTGAAGAAGAGCGTCAAGGCGGACGATCCGGCGGCCATCCGCGCGGCTGCCCAGCAGTTCGAGAGTCTGTTCACCAGCATGATGCTCAAGTCCATGCGCGACGCGCGCGTCGGGCAGGGACTTGGTGACAGCCAGCAGAGCGACCTCTACCAGGAGATGTACGACCAGCAGATCTCGCTCAAGATCTCCCAGGGCAGGGGACTCGGCCTCGCCGACATGCTGGTGCAGCAGCTCACTCGCAATCGGGCAGCGAAGGCGAGCAGCGAAACGGACGCTGTGACCGGCACATCCTCGCCGGCCGCCCCGCCCACCACCCGCGCCGATTTCATCCGTCAGATGCAACCGCTTGCGGAAAAAGCCAGTGCGCAGCTTGGAGTCTCCGCCGATACGCTGATCGGGCAGGCGGCGCTCGAGACAGGCTGGGGACAACACCTGCCGGCCGCGAGCGGCGGCGCGTCGAGTTCCAATCTTTTTGGCGTCAAGGCCGGCGCCTCCTGGCAGGGCGGCGTGGGCAGTGCGTTGACGACCGAATATGACGGCAATGGCCAGGCGGCAAGCGTGTCGCAGCCGTTCCGCACCTACGCTTCCGTGCAGGCCGGCGTGAATGATTATGTCACCCTGCTGCAGCGCAGCTCGCGATACAGCCAGGCGCTGGGCACCGGTGACGACGTCCAGGCTTTTGGCAGCGCGCTCGCACGCGGCGGTTACGCAACCGACCCGAATTATGTCCGGAAACTGGCGGCCGTCGTCAGCGAGGTGAAGGCCGTGCGCAGCAGCAGTGAGACGGCATCGCTCAAGAATCCCGGCGCAGCGCCGACAACAGCGACAGGGGAAACTTGATGATCACAGGGGCACCTTGAATGGGTGACATGCTTTCTACCGGCGTGACGGGCCTGCTGGCATTCCAGACTGCGCTCGACACGATCAGCAACAATGTCAGTAACGTCAACACGCCGGGCTATAGCGTGGAGACAGCCAATCTGGCGACCAATCCCGCCACGCCGACCGCCAACGGGTGGATCGGCAACGGCGTCAATGTGGCGAGCGTGACGCGCAGCTACAGCGATTTCCTGGATGCGCAGACGCAGGCGGCGACCAGCAGCTATAACCAGTTCAACACCACGGCCGGGCTCGCGAACGTGATCAACAACATGTTCAGCAGCACGAGCAGCGGGCTGTCCGCGTCTCTGCAGACCTTCAGCCAGAGCATCCAGTCGATGGCCAATGCGCCTTCGCAGAGCTCGACGCGCCAGGCAGTGCTGAACCAGGCCCAGTCACTGATCAGCCAGTTCCAGGGTTACCAGACGCAGCTCGATCAGCTCAATGCCCAGGTGAATACGCAGGTGCAGTCCGAGGCCAGCACGATCAGCTCGATCGCGCAGAACATCGCGAGCCTGAACAAGAGCATCACGGCTGCCCAGGGCAATGGTACCGGGCAGCAGCCGCTGAGCCTGCTCGATCAGCGCAATCAGCTCATCGACCAGCTTTCGGCCGAGGTCAATGTCCAGACCGTCAAGCAAAGCGACGGCTCACTGAGTGTCTTCATCGGCAGCGGCCAGGCGCTCGTGGTCGGTGCGCAGGCGGCCACCCTGAGCGCCACCCCCGACCAATACGGGTCGGGACAGCTCGACGTTTCGCTGACCACGCCGACGGCCACGACCGACATCTCCGGCCAGCTCTCCGGGGGCAACATCGGCGGCTTGTTGTCCTTCCGCAGCCAGCTGCTGATCCCCGCGCAGAATGCTTTGGGGCAGGCCGCCGTGACGCTCACCAGCCTGATCAATACGCAGAACGAAGCGGGCCTGGATCAGAATGGCAATCCGGGGCAGGCGCTGCTCGCAGTGGGGAGCCCTCAGGTGCTGACGAGCCAGAGCAATACCGGCACTGCGAGCGTCACCGGCGTCGTCAGCAATCTCGGTGGGCTGACGACCAGCAACTACGATCTCGAGTACGACGGCACCAACTGGAATCTGCTCGATGCGGCTACCGGCGCGTCCTCGCCGCTGACCACGAGCACGACCGGTGGCGTCACGACGCTGACCGGCGCCGGGCTGACCCTGACCGTGACGGGTACGGCCAAGGCCGGAGATCGCTTCCTGGTCGAACCCACGGGCAACGCGGTGTCGGGGCTGAGCCTGCTGACGACGGATCCCGCGAAGATCGCGGCTGCCGGACCGCTCGTGACGAGCCCTGGCAGCTCCAATACCGGCAGCGCCACGATCACGGCCGCCACCGTGCCGAGCCTCGCGGCGTGGACGCGAGGCAATTACACCATCAGCTTCTCCAGTGCCACAGCCTACAAGGTCACGGACAGCACCGGTGCCACCGTGAGCACCGGCACCTACACGCCCGGCACGCCCATTGTGTTCAATGGCGTCAGCGTCACCCTCACCGGTACGCCGGCGCCCAACGACAGCTTCGCCATCGATGACAATGCCAATGGCTCCGGCGATAACAGCAACGCGCTGGCCCTGGCCTCGATCCTGAACAGCAAGGTGCTCAATGGTGGCTCCGAGTCTCTCAGTGACGCGGTCAATGCCTACGTCGGCACGGTGGGCCTGCAGACCAGCACCGCACAGAACGGGGCCACGGCACAGCAGAGCGTGCTGCAGAGCGCCCAGGCTGCGCAGCAGTCGGTCTCAGGCGTCAATCTCGATGAGGAGGCCGCCAACCTCGTCCAATACCAGCAGGCCTACCAGGCGGCGGCCCAGGTAATCTCCACATCCAACACCCTGTTCAGTTCGCTGATCACGGCGATCAACGCGGCGTAAATCATCATGCGCATATCCACCTCGATGCTCAATGAGAATGCCGTCAACTCGATCCTGGCGGACGAAGCCTCCCTGGCCCAGACGCAGACGCAGCTTTCGACCGGCAAAAGCATCAATACGCCCGCGGACAATCCGGTGGGCGAGGTGCAGCTGCTGCAGCTCAATGCGACGAATTCGCAGTATCAGCAGTACATCAGCAACGGACAGAGCGCCAATACGAATCTGACGCTGGAGCAGACCGCGCTCACGACATCCACCACCACGCTGCAGTCGATCCGCGACCTCGTCGTGCAGGCCAGTTCGGGCACCAACAATGCCGCCGACCTCCAGGCCATCGCGGCGCAGGTCAGCACGCTCGAGAACCAGCTGATGGGTACCGCCAACAGCCAGAACGCGCAGGGACAGTACCTGTTCGCCGGATTTTCGAGCAGTACACAGCCCTTCGTGCGCAGCGGTACGGGCTCGGTGAGCTACGTGGGTGACAGCGGCGTGAGCACGGTCGCCGTCCAGGGCGGCACGTCCGTGCAGACAGGCGATGCGGGCTCCAGCGTCTACATGAACGTTCCGGCTGGCAACGGCACGTTCACGACCGCTGCGACGGCCACCAATACCGGCACGGGTGTGATCGATCCGGGTACCGTCACGAATGCGGCGACGTTCAATGCGGCCGTCAATGCCACGCCCTCGGCCGCACCGTTCACGATCACATTCACGGACGCCACCGACTACACCGTCACCGATGCGAGCGGCAACCCGGTGGGCTCAGGAACCTACAGCAGCAGCAACGGCGGGGAAATTTCATTCGATGGCATCCAGGTGGGCATCACGGGGGCCCCTGCCGCCGGCGATAGCTTCACGGTCGCTCCTGCGGGCAAGCAGAGCGTCTTCGATACTCTCGACAACCTCGTCAGCGCGCTCAATACCGCGGGCAGCAGCTCCGCAGCGCGGGCGCAGCTCAGCAGCAAACTCAATGGCTCCCTGCAGGGGATCGACCAGGCCCTGCAGCAGGTGTCCACCGTGACGTCCAACGTCGGCGCGCGCATCTCGCTCATTGCCAGCGTCAATTCCAGCGTGACGTCCGCGTCGACGACTGTGCAGTCGCAGATGTCGAACATCGGGGACCTCGATTACGCCGCGGCCACTTCCAAGTACAGCCAGGAATACATCGCGCTGCAGGCGGCCGAGCAATCCTATGCGGATATCAATCAGCTCTCTCTTTTCAAGTACTTATGATCGTCGAATGGACGGCAGCCGGCGGCTTAGATGCGAATGTGACTCACTCGACGCTTTCCAAAAGAGGGGAACCAGGCATTCAAGTTCAGTCGCGGCGGTCCGATAAACCATGCAGACCCGGGCGCGGCCAAGAGGGCTAGCCGGCAGACGGAGAGCGACGGACCTGTGTCCGGCGCACGCACGGAAACACCAGGAGCATACAGACAATGTCACTTGTCCTTAACACGAACCTCGGTTCGCTGATTGCCCAGAACAGCCTGACGTCGTCGGGCGCTCAGTTGTCAACGGCACTGGAGCAGCTCTCGTCCGGCCTCCGCATCAACACCCCAGGCGATGACGCCGCAGGCTATGCCATCACCCAGGGCATGACTTCCCAGATCAACGGCCTGAACCAGGCTGCTCAGAACGCCGCGGACGGCGTGTCGCTGGCGCAGACCGGTGCAGGCTCGCTGCAGGAAATCACCTCGGACCTGCAGACCATGCGCGACCTGGCCGTGGAATCGCTGAACGCGACCAACAGCGCCACGGATCGCTCGGACCTCGACCAGGAATTCCAGCAGCTCTCCGCCGACATCGACAACGTCGCCAAGACCACGTCGTTCAACGGCGTGAATCTGCTCGACGGCAGTTTCCAGGGACAGCAGTTCCAGGTCGGTGCAAACGCCGGCCAGACCATCACCGTATCGAACATCGCCAGCGCCCGCACCAGCGCACTGGGTGTCTACACCGGCACGAATCAGGCACAGGCGGCAGTCACCTATGCCGCGGCGGGCAGCGCCTTTTCGGTAACGGTCGGCGGCTCGACCTACAACCTCGGCACCATTACGACCGATGCCTCGAACATCGCCAATGCGATCAATTCCAGTGGCGTCACGGGCCTGACTGCCACGGCCAATGCAAGCACGGCCGTCGGCACCCAGGCGCTGACCGCGACCGCCGCGGGTACCAGCACCTTCACGCTCAACGGCGTCACCATCTCGGTCAACAACGTCGTCGGTGGTGCAGCGGCGAACCGCGCCAATGCGCTGGCCGCCATCAATGCCGTGTCCGCCTCGACCGGTGTCACCGCGACCGATAACGGCGCGGGCCTGACACTCTCTTCCGCCACGGGCGCGACCATTGTCGTCGCCGGATTTGCTGCCGGCACGGCCACCGCCGCGACCCTTGCCGACTACGGCCTCGGTGGCGTCACGACGGCGACCGGGACTGTGAACGTCAGCTACGACGCGCCGTCAGGCGTGAGTGGCAACATCGTATTCGCGGGCGCCGGCTTTGGACATACCTACGCCATCGCTTCCACGGGTACTGCAATCGCTGCAACCAACGTGAAGACCGTCAACAGCGCCAACGCGGCCCTGACGTCGATCGACGCCGCCCTGCAGCAGATCGCTGCCTCGGGCGCCCAGCTCGGCGCGTATCAGAACCGGTTCCAGGCGGCCATCACGGGCCTGAACACGACCGCAACCAACCTCACGAGCGCCCGCAGCTCGATCGAGGACACGGACTACGCCCAGGCGACCTCGAACCTGTCGAAGGCGCAGATCCTGCAGCAGGCCAGCACCGCGATGGTGGCGCAGGCGAACACCGTGCCCCAGAACGTCCTGACGCTGCTGCAGAAGCTGCCGTAAGGATCCAATGAGGTTCGGGTGGAAGTCCCGGAACGCAGCAGGGCGGAGATCGCAGGATCTCCGCCCGCTGCATTTGCAGGTGATACATCTGCCGGTGATCTGGACAGCTTGAGGTAACTGCCATGGCCACGACCACCGCTGCTACCAGCGCCACGTCCTCCTCCGCGTTGACCACGCCGGTCTCCGTGGCAAGCAGCAGCAACGCGGGCGCTGCCGGGGGCTCCGTCATCAATGTGTCGTCCCTGGTCTCGGAACTCGTCCAGGCCACTGAAGCCCCGCAGCAGGCGCTGATCACGAACCAGACGCAGGCCGTGACGGCCAACATTTCTGCGCTTGGCACCCTCAAAAGCGCGCTGTCGACGTTTCAGTCTTCGCTCACCGCGCTCAGCACACCTACCGCGTTCAACTCGGTGGCCGCTTCGAGCTCCGATCAGGATCTCGTGACTGCGACCGCCGATTCCTCAGCGGTCGATGGCACTTACGCGGTAACCGTATCGAACCTGGCATCATCGCAACAGCTGCTGTCCGGACCCATCGCTGGCGGCAGCGGCGCGACGGTGGGTACGGGCACGCTGACGCTGTCGGTGGGCGGCCAGAGCTTCAATGTGACCATCGACGGCACCGACAACACGCTGTCGGGAATCGCGGCCGCCATCAATTCGGCCACCGGCAATACCGGCATCACGGCCACGGTCATTCAGGGTACCGACGGCGCTCACCTGCTGCTGTCTTCCTCGCAGACGGGCGCAGCCAACACCATCACGGTCACGGAGAGCGACGGGGGCACGGGCCTCGCGACGCTGACCTATGGCACGGGCAATACCGCGAATTACAAGCAGGTCGCCGCGGCCGCCGATGCGAGCTTCTCGGTGGCCGGGGTGCCGTACACCAGCGCCAGCAACACGGTCAGCAGCGCCATCAGCGGCTTGACGCTGAGCCTGCTTGGGCTCACGGCAACCGGCACGGGCACGGGCACTACCCCGAGCAGCGTGAACGTCACCGTCTCGAGTGACGATTCCACGGTGGCCTCCAACATTCAGGCATTTGTGTCCGCCTACAATACACTGCACGGCGTGTTCACGAGCCTGGGCAACTACGATTCCACGAGTGGCACGGCCGGCCAGTTTCTTGGCAACGCCGTATTCACGGGCGTCGTCAATCAGGTGCAGAACGCGCTCTACAGCCAGGTCGGCAGCTCGACCTACAATACGCTGGCCAGCATCGGAATCACGACCCAGAGCGACGGTACGCTCTCGCTCAACAGCGCGACTCTGCAGAGTGCGCTCGCGAGCAATTTCAACGATGTCAGCCAGCTCTTCAGTGGCACGAATGGCATCGCCTCGCAGCTGAACTCCGACATCACCTCGGCGCTGGGCGGTAGCGGATCGATCTCCAGCTACGGTCAGACACTCGTGCAGCAGGAAAATGCCCTGCAGACCCAGACCAATACCCTCGATACGCAGATGCAGGCGCTCACCGCGAGCCTCACGCAGCAGTACGCTTCCCTCAATACGCTGCTGTCCTCGCTGCAGACGACCTCCTCGTTCCTGACCCAGCAGCTGTCCAGCCTGCCGACCGTGCAGGGAACACCCAACGCCTGAGCGTTCAAGTTCGCAGCGATTTCGCCGTTAATCCTTTTAACAAGGTGTGACGGAGTGCCGCGCAGTGAGCGCCTTTGCCAGGAATTCCAAATTGGCTGCGTACCAGAGCGTCTCGGTGCACGGAACCGTAGCCGCTGCCGATCCGCATCGTCTGGTGCTCATGCTCATGGATGGCATTCTGGAACGGCTCAACGTGGCCTGCGCCTGCATGGAGCGGGGCGACATCGGCCGCAAGGCGCAGCTTCTGCACAGCTGCACTACCCTGATCGCGGAACTGCGCGGCAGCCTCAATATGCGCGAGGGCGGGCAGATTGCCCGAAACCTGAGCGAGCTGTACGAATACATGGCTCGGCAGCTGCTGCGCGGCAATGTCGAGAACAAGCCGCACTATCTGCGCGAGGTGAGCAGCCTGCTCGCAGAGGTGCGCAGCGCCTGGCTCGCCATCGGGCCCGAGGTGCGGACGCGCGTGACACCGGAGCGTTGAGCGGCGGAGCGCGACGCATGCTACGCTAGCAGCGAGAGCATTATGTTCGAAGGCGTCGACACCGTCGTGCTGTATGACGAGCTGGCCTATGAGGACGTGCTGCCAGTCCAGTGGAAGCCGCTGGCGCAGCCGCTGGATCGCTTCACGCTGTTAGGAATCGATGAGTCCAACTCCCTGCTGTTGCACGCATGCGTGGCGGTCGAGGAACATCCCGTGCGCGAGATCAGCGAAGCGCTGGAGCCGCTCGCCATGGAGCTGGCGCGAATGGAGTTCAAGATCAATCTCGTGCTTCGGTTGCTGTCGAGGCTCGTGACCCCGGAGGCTACGGGCGCGCCCACATCGATCCAGTTCAACGCGCTCGGCGCCAGCTGGGTGTCCCTGGAGCCCGCTCCGTCGGTCGGAGCGCAAGGTTTGCTGCGGATCCAGCTGCGCAGTTCGCTGCCGCAGCCGCTGGAGCTGCCCGCCGAAGTCGCCTCGGTTGCCGCCGGGCGGGTTCGTGCCACCTTTCTGGAACTTTCCAAGAGCAATGCCGAGCTCATCCAGAAGCTGGCGTTCCTGCGACATCGACGGCACATTGCCGATGCGCGCAAGGCACGACAGCCCTGACGCCAGGGCTTCGGCGGTCTGCGACCCAGTTCGCACATTCTCGGTGACGACCTTCCGACGCTTTCCATAACGACAGGTTTGTGACGTACATCCCTACGCCCTGCTGATACCACCCCTATCTTTGTCTCCATAGAGGGAGAGGGACGCGGGAGCGCAGGACGCAAATGGCTGAGCGGGCAGCGATAGCGAAGGTGACGGCGGATGAGCAGCATTTCTCAGCCACGTTACCGACTGGCTCATCCGAGGCGATCTGCTACGTCAATAAACTGATCCGGCAAGTGGCCGGCTTCGACAGCAACGTTCTGATCCTGGGCGAATCCGGTACCGGCAAGGAAGTCGTTGCCCGAGCCATCCATGATTGTTCGCAGCGCCGCAACCGGCCCTTCATCCCCATCAACTGCGGTGCGATTCCAAGCGAGCTGCTCGAGAGCGAGCTGTTCGGGCACGAGAAGGGTGCATTCACGGGCGCCCTGGGCACCCGCAAAGGCCGCTTCGAGATCGCAGAAGGCGGCACGATTTTCCTCGACGAGATCGGCGACATGAATCCCACGATGCAGGTCAAGCTGCTGCGCGTGCTGCAGGAGCGCAGCTACGAGCGTGTGGGAAGCTGCGTGCCTCAGCGCTGCGATGTGCGGATCATTGCAGCCACCCACCGCAATCTCGAACAGGCCATCGTGCAGGGTACGTTCCGCGAGGACCTCTTCTACCGTCTCAATGTCGTGCCGGTAGAGATGCCGGCATTGCGCGAGCGCGGCGAGGATCTGCCGGCTCTGATCGGCGATCTGGCTCAACGCATCCATGCCTCCGGCCGGCCACTGGTCCAGTTCAGCGCCTCGGCGATCGAGGCGCTGCGCTGTTACCGCTGGCCCGGCAATGTGCGCGAGCTCGGCAATCTCATCGAGCGCCTGTCCATTCAGTGCCAGTCGCGACTGGTCACGATCGGCGATCTGCCGCCGCGCTATCGTCCGGTCGACTGGACAGGCGACAGCGAGCCATCGCGCGAGATCCTCATAGCGACAGCGAGTGCTGCCGAAGTACTCGCACCCGCTCTGTCCGGATCGACTGAGAGTAACGAGGAATGCATCGAGCCGCAGTACGCGGATGCACTGCTCGCCACCATACCCGCAGGCTTCGACCTGCGGCAATATCTCGAGTCGCTCGAGCAGCGCCTGATTGCACGCGCGATGGAAGCCTCGGGCGGGACGGTGGCGCAGGCGGCACGCGTGCTGGGACTGCGACGCACGACTCTCGTCGAGAAGCTGCGCAAGTACTCCATGGCCGGCAGCGAGACTGTAACCCTGTCGGAAAGTTGACGTCCCAGCGGCGGCAATCCCCTGCCGTCGTGAGCCGCGTCACACTTCGACGACGGCACGCAAATTGCTCCACTGACCTCGGCAAGCACAACTTGAAGAGGCAATGGATTCCGCAATGCAGACTTCAGCGATGGTGCCCATACCCGAGACGCCGACCCGCGCTCGCGCTACGGGATACTGCGATCCGGTGGCATGCGCCGAGTCGACGCGTATCCTGATGACGCTGGCCCGGCGCGTCGCCGGCAGTGAATGCACGGTTCTCATCGGGGGCGAATCCGGTACCGGCAAGGAAGTACTGGCTCGCTACATACACCAGAATTCCCCACGCATCGATGGCCCGTTCGTCGCCATCAACTGCGCCGCGATACCCGATAACATGCTCGAGGCCATGCTGTTCGGCTGGGAGCGCGGAGCCTTCACGGGCGCGCACAGCGCACATGCCGGCAAGTTCGAGCAGGCGCAGGGAGGCACGCTGCTGCTCGATGAGGTTTCGGAGATACCGCTCTCGCTGCAGGCCAAGCTGCTGCGCGTGCTGCAGGAGCGCGAGGTCGAGCGGCTTGGCGCCCGCACGCCCGTGGCGCTCGATGTACGAATCCTGGCCACGACCAACCGTCGGCTGCGCGAGGACGTACTCGCAGGACGGTTTCGCGAGGATCTTTACTACCGGCTCAACGTGTTTCCGATCAGCCTGCTGCCCTTGCGCTCGCGCCGCGACGACATTCTGCCTCTGGCGATGCGACTGCTGAGCTCGCACTGCCCGCCTGGCGGGCGCATCCCGGCCGTGCACCCCGCCGCCGCGAAACTCCTGCTCCGTCACCCCTGGCCAGGCAACGTACGTGAACTCGACAATGTGATGCAGCGTGCGCTCGTGCTCTGCGACGGCGACCTCATCGGGGATTCGCATATCGTGTTCGAGCTCGGTGCAGCAGCCACGGGTGTGCCATCGTCCTGCGCGCCGGTCGCGTCGCCGGCCACGGCCGTGACTGCGGAGACCGCGACGGCCAGTGCAGCGGCACTCGCCGATTCATTGGCGCAGGCGGAGTGCCGGATCCTGCTCGAGGCGCTGCGCAGCAACGAAACGCGCGAGCGCATTGCGGAACGGCTCGGCATCAGCCCGCGCACGCTTCGATACAAACTCGCCCGCCTGCGCCGCATGGGACTCGTGGCTGGAGACGTCGCGTGAGCAACATGGCCATCGAACAGGTGCTGGCGCAGATCCGAGCTCTCAAGGTCGACGGGGTCCGACCGAATTCCATCGCGCCACCGGCCCTTCCGGGAGCCGCAGGCGCTACGACCCCGCCGCAGTTTGCGCAGCTGCTCAAGCAGGGCATTGATGCCGTGAACCAGACCCAGCAGCGTGCCGGCGTACTCGCGGATGCCTGGGAGAAGGGGACACCGGGCGTCGACCTGGCTCAGGTGATGATCGAGAGCCAGAAGGCGTCAGTTTCCTTCCGCGCACTGACAGAAGTGCGCAACCGCCTGGTGAGCGCATACCAGGACATCATGAACATGTCGATCTGATGGACGGTACCTGACCCATGGCGAATGAGACGATCGTCGTTCCACCACCGCTCGGATTCAACGTGCGGCCCCTGTTGTTGCTGCTCGGCGTGGCCCTGGCAGTCGCCGCGGGGGTCACGGTGGTTCTCTGGTGGAAGGGGCCGGACTGGACCCTGCTCTATGGCAACCTGTCGGATTCCGATGCCAGCAGCGTCATCCAGTCGCTCCAGGCAGGGGGCATCGAATACAAGATAGACAACGCCAGCGGCGCGATCATGGTACCGGGCGAGCGAGTGCGTGATGCGCGCATGCAGCTGGCGGCACAAGGGCTGCCGCAGGGCAAGAACAGCAGCTTCGAGATGATCAGCAAGGACCCGGGTTTCGGGGTCAGCCAGTTCATGGAGAGTGCGCGCTATCAGTATGCGCTCGAGAGCGAGCTGGCTCATACGATTTCATCCCTGCAGGCCGTGGAGGCGGCGCGTGTGCACCTGGCCATTCCGCAGCAATCGGCTTTCGTGCGCGATCGGCGGCCGGCTAGCGCATCGGTATTCCTGCAGCTGCGCCCGGGGCATCGACTGCAGCCCGAGCAGGTCTCCGCCATCGTGCATCTGGTCGCATCGAGCATTCCCGAGCTCGATTCGGAGCAGGTGACCGTGGTCGACCAGCAGGGCCGCCTGCTCTCCTCGCCCAAGACCGGAGACGCGGCCATAGCCGAAGCCCAGTTCGAAGCGGCGCATCAGATCGAAGACACCTACATGCAGCGCATCGAGCAGCTCATCGCGCCGATCGTCGGTGATGGGCGCGTGCGCGCGCAGGTCACCGTCGATCTCGATGCTGCCGCCAGCGAGGAAGCCCACGAGCAATACAAGCCCGATGGCAGCGTGGTGCGTAGCGAGCAGAACTCCGAGGAGCTCACGCGCGGCGGCTCAGCGGCGGGAGGGGTGCCCGGTTCTCTGACCAATCAGCCACCGGCAGGCGGCCAGGCACAGGCGGCGGCAGCGCCCAAGCCGTCGACGCCACCACCGGCTACGGCGGGCGGGGCGAACCGCAATGGTGCCAATGCACAGGCTGACGCCGCAGCCGCAGCCGCGGCGGCTGCCGCCGCCGCGACACCGGAGAGCACGTCCAAGCAGAGCACCCGCAACTACGAGATCGATCGTACGGTGAGCTATTCACGTCAGCCCGCCGGCCGCGTCAAGCGGGTGACCGTGGCCGTGCTCGTGGACAATGTGCGCAGCGTGGGATCGGACGGCAAGGTGGCCACCGCACCGCTCTCCAAGGAGCAGATCGAGGACATCACGCGGCTGGTCAAGAACGCCGTGGGCTTCGACGAGGCTCGCGGTGACAGCGTGAATGTCGTGAATGAATCCTTCCAGGACGAGACGCCCGCGCCCATCAAGCCCGAGGAAGTGCCGATCTGGCAGAAGCCGATGGTGCGGGACATCGCGCGGCTCGTACTCGGTGCGATCGTGCTGATCGTGCTGGCGCTCGGAGTGCTGCGACCGCTCATCAAGAACCTCGCCAATCACGCTGTCGTGGCTCAGGGGCCGCCTTCTCTGGCCGCGCCTTCCGGGAACAACGAGGCTGCCCCGCAACAGATGCCAGGGGGCGCTTCCGGCGCGCCGGCCTCGCCGGCCCTGGCCTATGAACAGCAACTGGTGCAGGCGCGAAGCCTCGTCTCGCAGGATCCGAAGCGCGTCGCGCAGGTGGTCAAGACCTGGGTGAGTGAAGGGACATGAGCGAAGCCGATCGACCCGGCGTAGAGCGCGCCGCCATCCTGTTGCTGGCACTGGGCGAACAGGATGCTGCGCAGGTGCTCAAGCACCTCGGCGCCAAGGACGTTCAGAAGGTCGGCGCGGCAATGGCGCAGCTTGCGGGAGTATCGCGCGAGGAAGTTTCCGGGGTTCTGACCAGCTTCTCGTCCAACGTGGAGCAGCAGACCTCGTTCGGCGTCGGCACCGAAGACTACATTCGCAAGGTGCTGACAGAGGCACTGGGCGCGGACAAGGCGGGAAGTCTCGTCGATCGGATCCTCGGCGGCCGGACTACGCGTGGACTCGAGGCGCTGAAGTGGATGGAGGCGCGCGCCATCGGCGAGATGCTGCGCCAGGAGCATCCGCAGATCATCGCCATCGTGTTGTCCTATCTCGAATCCGACCAGGCAGCCGAAGTACTCAATCAACTCGCCGAGGGCCAGCGTGCGGACGTGCTCATGCGCATTGCGACGCTCGACGGCGTGCATCCCATGGCTCTGGATGAACTGGACAAGGTGCTCGAGAAACAGTTCTCGGGCGGTGGCGCTTCCAAGACCTCGGGCGGATTCGGCGGACCGAAGGCGGCTGCGGAAATCCTCAACCTCGTTGGCAGTACCCAGGATGCGCTCATGCAGCAGATTGCCAAGGTCGATGAGCCACTGAGCACGAAGCTGCAGGACCTGATGTTCGTGTTCGAAGACCTCAACGACGCCGATGACCGCGGAATTCAGGAGCTGTTGCGCGAGGTACCGGGAGATAAGCTGATCATTGCTCTCAAGGCCGCCGACGAGAAGCTCAAGGACAAGTTCTTCAAGAACATGTCCGAGCGCGCCTCCCAGATGATGAAGGATGACCTGGAGGCACGCGGCCCGGTCAGGCTGTCGGAAGTCGAGGCCGCGCAGAAGGAAATCCTCATCACGGCGCGCAAGATGAGCGAGGAAGGGCGCCTGCAGCTCGGCGGCAAGGGCGGAGCCGGAGAGCAGTATGTCTGAGCGTGCAGCCCCATCGCTGTGGGAGCTGCCCCAGATCGATGGGCCGGTGATCGGGGGCCGTCGCCGCATGAGCGACCTCAATGCCATCGAGCGGGAGGCTTGGGAGCGTGGTTATGCCGAGGGACGAGAGGCCGCCACCGCCGCCGTCCACAAGGAACAGCAGGAGACCACGCTCGAGCTGCACAGCCGCGTGCAGAACCTGGCTGCGATACTGGATTTCATGTCCAAGCCCATCGAGGCGCTCGATGAAGAAGTACAGCGCCATCTGGTGTCGCTCGCGGGTGCCATTGCGCGTCAAGTCGTTCGCCGCGAGCTCAAGACCCACCCGGACGAGATCGTGGCGGTCATCCGCGAGACCGTTGCGCTGCTGCCGTTGACCGCGCGCGAAGTACGCGTGCACCTGCATCCGGAGGATGCGCGGCTCGTGCGTTCTCGTCTGGCAGATGCCGGCGGAGAGCGTGCCTGGAGCATCGCCGAGGACCCGATCATTTCGCGCGGTGGCTGCCGCGTGAGCAGTGAGAATTCCACGATCGATGCCCAGCTCGAGCAGCGCATCGGATCCGCCATCGCCACGGCGCTCGGCGATTCCCGACAGTCATCCAGCGAGGCGGAGCCGCGATGAGTGTACTGGCAGCTGCCTCCCAGCGCTGGTCGGCGCGCCTCGAGGCCGCGCGGTCGCGTCTGGCGGGCGTTCCTCCGCCAGTGGTGGCGGGGCGCCTGACGCGCATGGTCGGACTCACTCTGGAGGCTGCAGGCTGCCAGGCGGCTGTCGGTGATCGTTGTGAGATCCTCAGCACGGACCGGCAGCGCATCGAGGCGGAAGTGGTCGGCTTTGCCGGCGAGCGCCTCTACCTCATGCCGACAGGGGATGTTCACGGCCTGACGCCCAATGCGCAGGTCCTGCCGTGTAACAGCGCCGGCACCGTGGCGATCGGCAGCCACCTGTTGGGGCGTGTCGTGGACGGCGCCTGCAACCCGCTGGATGGTCTGGGCCGAATCGAATCCGATGCCAACGTGCGCCTGACCGGAACGCCGATCAACCCGTTGCGACGTCACCCGATTACCCAACCGCTCGATGTCGGCGTGCGTGCCATCAATGGCCTGCTGACGGTGGGGCGAGGGCAGCGCGTCGGGCTGTTCTCGGGCAGCGGTGTCGGCAAGAGCGTGCTGTTGGGGATGATGGCGCGCTACACGGCGGCCGACGTCATCGTGGTCGGACTCATCGGTGAGCGGGGCCGCGAAGTAAAGGAATT
>Ga0326728_10008428_pt1 | contig 25643 bp, 20 predicted proteins | sample MB3enrmetagenome_FD_207602 | JGI IMG/M metagenome (GOLD analysis project Ga0326728, IMG submission 207602) | Lab enriched peat soil microbial communities from McLean, Ithaca, NY, United States - MB31MN | ecosystem: Environmental > Terrestrial > Soil > Wetlands > Peat | place: USA: New York... | reverse complement strand
CCTATCGTCCCCGGAAGTGCGTGGGTATGCATTTTTTCCATCCTGTCCCGAAGATGAAGTTGCTCGAAGTGGTGCGGGCGCTGGAAACCGATGACGAGAGCCTGGCGATCGCCGTCGCCGTGGGCCGGCAGATGGGCAAGGAAGTCGTCGTCATTAAGGAATCGCCAGGGTTTATCACCAGCCGGCTGAATGCCCTGATCGGCAATGAGGCCTTTTGTCTGCTGCAGGAAGGCGTCGCCTCGGCTGCCGACATCGATAAGGCAATCAAATTGGGGCTCAACCACCCCACAGGCCCGTTTGAAATGGTGGATCAGGTCGGCCTGGATACCCGCCTGCACGTGCTGGAGTACCTGCATAAAACGCTGGGCGAGAAGTATCGCCCGGCGCCGCTGCTGGAACAGTACGTCAAGGCCGGACGCTTGGGACGAAAATCGGGCCGCGGCGTATACGAATACCCCGAAGTTACAAAAAAATAATTCCGGCAAGTTTACAGAGCCGGAAAACCTGGAAAAAGGATCGAACGCAGAGGACCCACGGCACACCGGGGCAGGCGCAATGGACGCAATGGATAGAGAGAAAATTAACGACGGATCTCTTTCGTGCGCTCGTTGACTTCTTGTCTAGGGCTTCTCTGCGTCCTTAGCGTCCTCCGCGTTCGAGGTTTCCGGAGGGCAAACGAAGCTCCAGACTGCCGGCTGTTGGCCGCCGGCCGATGGCCGCCGGCCGACGGTTGCTGAATTGCATGTTACTTTTGGTGCCGCCGGCGGTTTGACCGCCTTTCGGCCAGACTTCTACAATGATCAAGTTGCCAGAGTCGTCTGCGACGGAGTCGAATCTAATTTCCAGGTCATTCTGTATTGAACCCCACTGAAGCTAAGTCGAGCTGTACCCGCGAGCTGCATATTGACGTCCCCGCCGAGATTGTGGCGAAAGAAGCCGAACTCCTGCTCCAGAAGTACACGAAGCACGCCCGGGTGCCGGGATTTCGCCAGGGCAAGGTTCCGTCCTCGGTGATCCGTCAGCGCTTCGGGGAAGAGCTGAAGAGCGAACTAGTTGAGCATCTGATCCCCAAATATTTTCTGGACGAAGCCGACAAACAGGGACTCAAACCCATTTCCGAACCGCGCGTAAGCGATTTGAGCGTCGGCGACGGAGAACCTTTGCATTTCAAGGCAACGTTTGAAGTGTTGCCGGAAATCGAAGTCTCCGGGTATGAAACCTTGCGCCCGGAGCCTGTGGAAATTGCGGTCAGCGCCGAAGAGGTGGATAAGGCGCTGGAGAATATTCGGGAGCAACAGGCCACCTACACGGCGCTGGGAAACCGCCCTCTGCAGGACGGCGATTATGCCCAGGTGGCGTTCACCGGCACCCCGCATGGCGAGGAAGGCCAGGCGGGCAAGCCGGTAAACGTAGACGACGTGATGGTCGAGATCGGCGGTTCCAATACCGTCCGGGAGTTTACGGAAAATTTGCGCGGCGCGGCTCCGGGTGACCAACGTACCTTTGAGGTAATCTATCCGCCGGATTTTGCCGATCAAAGACTAGCAGGGAGTTCCTTCACCTATGCGGTTACGGTGAAGGGCATAAAAGAGAAGAGCCTGCCTGAGCTGAACGATGATTTTGCCCGGCAGGTGGGAGAATTTGAAACGTTCGAAGCGCTGAAGGAACGCGTTCGGGAAGGCATCAAAGCCGAGAAGGAGCATGAGGCCGAGCACGTGGCGAAGAATAAGATCGTCGAAGAGCTGGCCCAGCGGCACGATTTCCCGATCCCGGAAGCGCTGATTGACCGGCAGATTGACCTGCGGCTCTCGCGCGGCCTGCGCGCGCTGGCAGCCCAGGGCATGCGGGCCGAGGACTTGAAGAAGATGGATATGACGCGGCTGCGCGCCGGTCAGCGCGAGTCGGCCGCCAAGGAAGTAAAGGTTTCGTTGATTTTGGACCGGATCGCCGAACTGGAGAAAATCGAGGCGACGGACGATGAAGTAAATCAGGAGTTGGAGGCGCTGTCGCAGCAGTCGCGGCAGCCGGTTGAGGAGTTGCGGGCGCGGTTGGCCCACGAAGGCGTGCTCACGAGAATCCGGAGCCGGCTTCGCAACGAAAAAACCCTCGACTTCCTGTATCGAAGGTCCGCGTAAGCTTAGGCGTTTCGCGGACGCAACTGTCTTTCCCAGCGCAACACGCAGCCCTGGGCGAGAGGACAGACAAAGCGTGTGAAAGGACCGGAGCGGATGCTGGTTCCGATGGTAATTGAGCAGACCGGGCGGGGGGAACGGGCGTATGACATCTATTCCCGGCTGCTGCGCGACAATATTATTTTCCTCGGCACACCCATTGACGACAATGTCGCCAACCTGATTATCGCGCAGTTGCTGTTCCTCTCGGCGGAAGACCCGGAGAAGGACATTCAGCTGTACATCAATTCGCCCGGCGGCTCCATTACCGCCGGCATGGCCATTTACGACACCATGCAGTACATCAAGAACGACGTGATGACCATCTGCATCGGACAGGCGGCCAGCATGGGCGCCATGTTGCTGACCGCCGGCGCCAAAGGCAAGCGTTATGCCCTGCCGACTTCGCGGATCCTGATTCACCAGCCGCATATCATGGGCGGCGGCATCAGCGGGCAGGCGACCGATATCGACATTCATGCGCGCGAGATTCTGCGCATGCGTGAAATCCTGAACCAGTTGCTGGCCAAACACACGGGGCAGCGGCTGGACAAGGTCGAAAAAGACGTGGAACGCGATTTTATTATGAATTCGCAGCAGGCGAAGGAATACGGAATCATCGACGACATCATCGATAAACCCCGGTAGGCGGATGTCGTTTTTCCTCGCCGGCGCTGGGGCGCGCGGCGAGTTTCTGGGACGCGGCTTTCGTGCTGACAGCGGGCGCGGCCGACGGCGGGACCAGAGGCACTGAAACGTACGGGCTTAAAAAAAAGGAGTCACGACAGTGAAATCCAGGTCAGGTTCGGACGAGGTCCTACGCTGTTCCTTCTGTCACAAGTCGCAGGATGCAGTAGCCAAGCTGATTTCTTCTCCCAGCGACTATCCCCGGGCGTATATTTGCGACGAATGCGTGGCGGTGTGCAATTCCATTCTTGAGGATGATCGCACTGAAACCCACACCACCGCGGCGCCCAATCACCTGCCTAAGCCCTTGGAAGTAAAAACCTTCCTGGACGAGTATGTGATCGGACAGGAACAGACCAAGAAGAAACTGGCGGTTGCGGTCTATAACCACTACAAACGCATTTACATGAACCGGCAGCGCACCGGTGAAGTGGAACTGACCAAATCCAACATCTTGCTGATCGGGCCCACCGGAACCGGCAAGACCCTGCTGGCCCAGACCCTGGCCAAGATGCTCGACGTGCCTTTCGCGATTGTGGATGCGACCACGTTAACCGAAGCCGGGTACGTGGGCGAGGACGTGGAAAACATCATTCTTAAGCTGCTGCAGTCTGCGGATGGCGACGTGGGCCGCGCACAAACCGGCATCATCTATATCGACGAGATCGACAAGATCGGGCGGAAGGATGAGAACCCCTCAATTACCCGCGACGTCAGCGGCGAAGGCGTGCAGCAGGCGTTGCTCAAAATTCTGGAGGGAACCGTCGCCAACGTACCGCCGCAGGGCGGGCGTAAGCATCCGCACCAGGAATTCACGCCCGTCGACACCACGAATATTTTATTCATCTGCGGCGGCGCATTTGTCGGACTGGAAAAGATCATCGGGCGGCGCATCGGCAAGAAACAATTGGGTTTCCGGAGCAACGCAACGGGCGAGGCGGAGGCGGAATTGACTCCGGCCAAGGGCCGGGATGCCGAACTGCTGCAACAGGTTCAGCCCCAGGACCTGATCCGGTTCGGACTGATTCCCGAATTTGTCGGGCGCGTACCGGTGATCGGCATGCTGAACGATCTGGACGAGGTGGCCTTGATGGAAATCCTGACCCGCCCCCGCAATGCCATCACCAAGCAGTATCAGCGCCTGTTCGAGTTCGAGAACGTAAAGCTCACTTTCACCCCGGATGCCCTGCACTCGATCGCGCGCGAGGCCATGAACCGCAAAGTGGGCGCCCGCGGCCTGCGCATGATCCTGGAAGAATTGATGCTCGATTTGATGTACCACCTTCCCAGCCAGAAGCGCTTGAAGGAATTCGAGGTCACCCACGAGATGGTCGAAAAGCGCGATGTCTCGCTGGCCGCGATGGAAAAGGCCGGCTAAGGTCTTTACCCGGCGTTTCCCCGAGGGGAAACGCCGGGAGACCGCAACTGATCAGTCAAGTGACATTTCAGGGGCACATCACTTTTAGCTGCGCCCTAAACCGGCGGCCAGGATTTAGAATTGTATTGTGAGCCAAAAGGAAAAATTCGAAACCAAGAAGCTGCCGATGATGCCCATCCGGGATGTCGTCATATTCCCTTACATGATGACGCCATTCGTGGTGGGACGGGAATCGAGCGTGCATGCCCTGGAAGCGGCGCTGGGCGGCGACAAGAAAATCTTTCTTGCCACGCAGCATGACGCCAGCGTGGACGAACCCAAGGCCAATGAGATCTATCAGGTCGGGACCATCGTCAACATCGTACAATCGCTTAAACTGCCGGACGGCAACATCAAGGTCCTGGTGGAAGGCATCGAGCGCGGCAAGATCCTCCAGGTTTCGGATGCCGACGGCTACATGCTGGCCGTGGTCCGTACCGCCAAATTCAGCCTGGAGCCCTCGCCCCCGCTGGACCAGGCAATGCAGCGGGTCACGCAACTCTTCGAGCAGTATGTAAAGCTGTGCCAGTCTCTGAATTACGAAACCATGATCGCGGCCGTGCGCATGGAAGACCCGGCCAAGCTTACCGATACCATCGCCGCCAATCTTCAGCTGTCGATTGAAGAAAAGCAGGAACTGCTGGAAATCTTCGATGCCGCCGAGCGTCTGAATCGTGTCGCCGACGTGCTCGACGTGGAGATCGAAAAGTTGAACATGGACCGCACCATCCAGTCCCGGGTCAAGCGGCAGATGGAGCGGGCGCAAAAAGAGTATTACCTCAACGAAAAGATCAAGGCCATCCAGAAGGAACTGGGCCGCGGCGAAAAGAGCGAATTTGACGAGCTGAAGAAAAAAATCGAAGCCGCGGGCATGCCCAAGGAAGCGCGCGACAAGGCTCTGAATGAGCTGAAGAAACTGGAAGCCATGCCGCCCATGTCGGCCGAATCCACGGTTTCGCGCAACTATCTGGACTGGCTGCTGGCGGTTCCCTGGAAGAAACGGTCCAAGGAAATTCGCAATATCGACCGCGCCGAAAAGGTCCTGAACGAGGACCATTATGGACTGGAGAAGATCAAGGAACGCATTCTGGAGTTCCTGGCCGTGCGGCAGCTGGTCAAGAATCCCAAAGGCTCCATTCTGTGCTTCGTCGGACCGCCGGGCGTGGGAAAAACTTCTTTAGGCATGTCCATCGCCAAGGCGACGGGCCGGAAGTTCGTCCGCATGTCGCTGGGCGGCGTGCGCGATGAAGCCGAGGTTCGCGGACATCGCCGCACTTACATCGGCGCCCTGCCCGGCCAGATCATCCAGATGATGAAGAAGGCCGGCACCAAGAACCCGGTCTTCATGCTGGACGAAGTCGAAAAAATGTCGATGGACTTCCGCGGCGACCCCAGTGCGGCGCTGCTGGAAGTGCTCGATCCCGAACAGAACTACATGTTCGTCGATCACTACCTCGACGTGGAATATGACCTGTCGCAGGTCTTCTTTATCGCCACCGCGAACGTGATTCACACCATTCCGCCGGCCTTGCAGGACCGCATGGAAGTTCTCCGCCTGCACGGCTATACCGAACAGGAAAAGCTGGAAATTGCCAAGCATTTCCTGGTCCGGAAGCAATTGGTGGAGGCGGGACTGACGGACAAGAATCTCGTTTTCGCCGACGACGCCATCATTGAAGTCATACGCTCCTATACGCGGGAAGCGGGTGTGCGCAACCTGGAACGCGAAATCGGCAATGTCTGCCGCAAGGTCGCGCGCCGGGTCGTGAAGCAGGGGCAGGATTACACCATCACCATCACCCCGGAAAATCTGCCGGAATTCCTGGGCGTTATCAAGTTCCGCGATACCCTGGCCGCCGAGAAGAGCGAAGTCGGGTTGGTGACCGGGCTGGCCTGGACGGAAGTCGGCGGCTGCATCATGTCCACCGAGGTTTCGGTGGTCGAAGGCAAGGGCGGCAAGCCCATTCTCACCGGCAAACTGGGCGACGTGATGCAGGAATCGGCCCAGGCGGCCATGACCTATGTCCGCTCGCGCTGGAAACAGCTGGGATTGCCCCGCGACTTCTATCGCAATATCGATATCCATGTACACGTGCCCGAAGGCGCCATCCCCAAAGACGGCCCGTCGGCCGGCATCACGATTGCCACGGCCATCGCCAGCGCCCTCAGCGGGATCGCGGTGCGGCGCGACATAGCCATGACCGGCGAAATCACGCTGCGCGGCAAGGTTTTGGCCATCGGCGGCTTGAAGGAAAAACTCCTGGCCGCTCATCGCGCCGGCATATTTGAGGCACTTCTGCCCAAAGACAACGAAAAGGACCTCGCGGACATTCCCGAGAACCTGCGCCAAGCCATGAAACTGCACTTTGTGGATACCATGGATGAAGTGCTGGAACTTGCCCTGGAAAGGCCCCTGAGCGAATCCAAACCACAGTTCCTGCCCTCGACGCTTCCCTCGGTGCCGCCGGAGACAGAAGCCAGACAGTAACCCGGTTTCCGGTTTCCAGTTTCAAGTTTCGAGTTTCCAACGGCCCGCCCTCCGGCGGGCGGTTCTTTTGGTGCGGGCCTCTCGTCAAGACACTTTCCACTTAACCACGGAGACACCGAGCCTCGGAGTATGAGAGAACCTCCTCAATCCCTCGGTTCCTCCGTGGCTCCGTGGTTGTCTGGTGTTTCGGTCATGCGTTACCAGGAAAAATCTTCTACACTTGAAGCCGGGCCTCTGGAAACTCGAAACTCGACACTGGAAATTGGTTGATGCGCTATCTTTGCAAATTTCTGACGTCCGCCGGCGATGCGCGGCAGTTTCCGCCGTCGACCGTGCCGGAAGTTGCATTTCTCGGACGCTCCAACGTAGGCAAGTCCAGCGTCATCAATTCCCTGATCGGCGAGAAAGTGGCCAAAACCAGCTCCACTCCCGGCCGCACCCGCACTATTAATTTCTTTGTCTTGCGACGTCAGGGCGCCCCGAAACCGGAAGTGATCTTTGCCGACCTTCCCGGTTACGGCTATGCCAAGCTGTCGAAGGAAGTCACGTCGGAGTGGCCCAGTTTCATCGATCCCTATTTACAGGAGCGGCCCGCATTGGCGCTGTGCATATGCCTGGTGGATGTGAGTATTCCGCCGCAAGCGCGGGATAAGCAGCTTATCGAGTTCCTGCGCTTTGCCGGCCGCGACTTTCTGATTGTTGGCACGAAATCGGACCGTCTTTCCAACAACCAGTTGCACGCCGCCTTGCAGAAGTTCAAGCAGGAATTCGGAAGCGATCGCCTGCTTCCCTTCTCGGCCAAAACCGCGGCCGGACGCGACGAACTGTGGAAAGAGATCAAGAAAGCCAGTGAGGAATTTGTAATTGGGTAATTTGACTCATGTCGGTTCACGGTTTGCAGTTTACAGTTTGCAGCCAAAGAGGCTGCGCTGTGTGGCTGCAAACTGTGAACTGCAAACCCTGTGGCAATGATCCGATTACTCAATTACTCAATTAAGGGGTTTTCATGAAATCTCACACCGAATACCTGACCATTCACACCAAGCGACGGCACGAATATGTTCACCTGACACCACAGGTGGAATCGATTGTCAGGAAGAGCGGCATCCAGGAGGGCATGGCGCTGGTATCCGCCATGCACATCACCGCCGGCGTGTACGTGAATGACAACGAGAGCGGCCTGATTCATGACATCGATAAGTGGCTGGAAGAGCTGGCCCCCGCCCGGCCGGAGTACGAGCATCATCAAACCGGCGAGGACAATGCCGACGCTCATCTGAAGAGCATGATCGTTCATCACCAGGTCATCGTGCCCATCACCAATGGCCGGCTTGACTTTGGCCCGTGGCAGCGGATCTTTTACGCTGAATTCGACGGACAGCGCGACAAGCGGGTGATCGTCAAAGTTATGGGCGAATAATGCCCCATCTTTCTCCGTGCCTCCGTGTCTCCGTGGTGAATTTTCAGGAAATTCCACCACGGAGACACGGAGGAGATTAGAGTTGAACGGATCTGGAGCGAAACGAATGGCGGAAGCACACGAAGAACTGCAGGAACTGCACGAACAGGCCGAGCATGCCGAGCATGCGCCTTTCCTGGCGCCGGTTTCCCTGACCATGGCGGTGCTGGCGGTGCTGGTGGCGGTGGTCACGCTGTTGGGACATCGCACCCATACCGAAGAGCTTCTGCTCCAATCCAAAGTGACCGACCAATGGGCCTACTTCCAGGCCAAGAATATCCGCCGCGACAGCTATCAGATTTTCCTGGATCAACTGGCCCTGGTCGAAGCCAAGAACCAGCCGGCCGCGGAAAAGGCCCGCGAAAAGTACCAGACCGCCTTGGACCATGAGCGCGACCGCCAAGGCGAGATCCAGACCGAAGCCCGCAAGATGGAGAACGAAATCGAGGTCACCCGGCACCGGGCCGATCGGTTCGATCTTGCCGAAGGATTGCTGGAGGCCGCTCTGGTAATTACTTCGATAACGCTGCTCACGCGCCGTCGCCATTTCTGGCTCTTTGGCTCCATCGTGGCCGTCGCCGGCATTGTGGTGGCGGCAACGGCGTTCCATATCCATTAGCTCCAGAGATTTGTAGTTTACAGTTCACAGTTTGCAGCCAACGACACCATTGGAAATTGGCCCAGCAGGAGCGGTTTTGCGTTTCAGGTTTTCTCGTTTCCCGTTGATGGCGGGTCGTTCGGGGCTCGAGCTGACATTCGACGAGTCCGGTATGGACGGCTGAAGGTCAGCGGGACTTCAGGCCCGCCTTTTCCAATCCTTGATTGATGTTATTTTCAGCAGTCCTCCAGGCCGCCCGTTTAGATTTTCAGCTCCATCCCAAAGCTCACGCTCTCCAACCGCCGTTTGGGACCACCAAGAAGGTGTAAACCGCATCACTCCGCAAAGTGAGCAAGATCACATCCAAAGGTGCCGCGGAAGCGGGAAACTCCTTACTAAGCGAAATTGCAGCAACGAGTTAGCGTCTGCGGCTGCGGTGAAAACCGGGTTGCGGGTGGCTTCAGTGGGGTAACAAAGTCAGTATTAGCAACGAAAAGTTCACCGGTCCAAGCAAATACTTTCGAAGGAAAGGACAATTCATTATGCGGATGAGCAAACTTGCGGCCCTAATTGCGGCAGTGGCCTTATTGATGTTCGTGGCGTTACCCAGCCTGTCGTGGGCGGCCGAGGACGGCGCGGCCTTGTACAAGGCGAATTGCGCCATGTGCCATAAACCGGATGCCACCGGCAATCCCGGGATGAAATCCCCGGCGTTAAAGGGCAAGACTGTCGATGAGGTCAAGAAAACCATCGACGCCAACGCCAAGCACACCATGGCCAAGAAGAAATTGACGGCCGACCAGATCACGGCGATCGGCAATTACTTGAAGGACCTGAAGTAACCGGGCAGAACCCAGTCCCGAGTGACGAGTTGCAGGATGCAAGTTCCGGATTTCCGGCTCGCAAGCGGCAGCTCGTCACTCGCCACTCCGAGACACTCCATGAGTAAAGCAATCCTGTACGACGCGACGCTCTGTATCTGCTGTAAACAATGCGAACAGGCGTGCGCGGGCCAGAATAAACTCCCTTACAGCGACGCCATTGCGGCCGAAGATACGCAATCGGAACACAAGTTCACCGTAGTGCTCAACCGGAACGACAAGTACATGCGACGGTTGTGCATGAACTGCGAAGAGCCGGCCTGTGCCTCCGTTTGCCCGGTAGGTGCACTGCAGAAGACCGCGCTCGGCCCTGTGGCCTACGACGCGGACAAGTGCATGGGCTGCCGCTATTGCATGGTAGCCTGTCCCTTCGGCGTCCCCAAGTACGAATGGAACAATAATCTGACGCCCAAGATTCGGAAGTGCACCATGTGCTCCGACCGGGTCCAGGCGGGACAACGCACCGCATGCGCCGAGATCTGTCCCACCGGCGCCACCAAGTTCGGCGAACGCGACGAATTGCTGGAAGAAGCGCGGCAACGCATCCGCGACGGCGCCGGAACGTACGTCAATAAAATCTACGGTGAGCAGGAAGTGGGAGGCACCAGCATTCTGCTGCTTTCCTCCGTGCCGTTCGAGAATTTCGCATACCGCACCGATCTGGTAAAGGATCCCCTCCCCATTTATACCTACCGCGTGCTGTCGCGGATCCCCGATTTCCTGCCCCTGGCGGGAGCGCTGCTGGGCGGCACCTGGTGGATCACGCATCGGCGAGAGGAAGTGGCCGCGGCCGAGGGTAAGCCGAAGAACGGCGGCAAGAAGAACGGGGGGCGATCATGAAGTTCAAATTCACTCTCTGGCGGGTCATATTTTTCGTACTGATGGCGATCGGCGCCTATGGCGCCTACATCCGCTTCCGTTACGGGCTGGGCCCTTCGACTCACCTGAGCGATCAGTTTCCCTGGGGCATTTGGGTGGGCTTTGACGTGCTTTGCGGGGTCATGCTGGCAGCGGGCGGGTTCACGCTGACCGCGGCCGTGCATATCCTCAACATTAAACGGCTGCACCCCATCATTCGGCCGACCATTCTGACGGCGTTTCTGGGTTATGTCCTGGTCAGCGTGGCGCTGCTTTTCGATCTGGGCCGCCCCTACAATATTTGGCATCCGCTGATCATGCGCAATCCGCATTCGGTGATGTTCGAAGTGGCTTACTGCGTGATGCTGTATACCACGGTGCTGTCGCTGGAGTTCTCTCCGATAGTGCTGGAACGGTTCCATCTGCACAAGCCGCTGAAGATCATCCACGGCGTGCTTATCCCCCTGGTGATCCTGGGAGTATTGCTTTCCACGCTTCACCAGAGTTCGCTGGGCACCGTGTACCTGATCATGCCCAATAAGCTGCATCCCTTCTGGTACAGCCCGCTGCTGCCGGTATTCTTCTTCCTGTCGGCCATTTGCGTCGGCTTGGCCATGACGATCTTCGAGTCGTCGTTGAGCGCCAAGTATTTCCATAAGCAACTGGAATTGCCGATTCTTCAGGAGTTGGGCCGGGTGCTGATCGTGGCCTTAAGCGTGTACTCCATCCTGAAGTTCGAGGATTTGCTGCACCGGGGCATGTTGCGCCAGATTATCGATCCGGGCACCCACAGCTATGAGCGAAACATGTTCCTGCTGGAAGTGACGATGGGCCTGGCCGCTCCGCTCATCTTGCTGTGCTTCAAGAAAGTGCGGATGACGGCGGGCGGGCTTTATCTGTCGGCGGTTCTGGTGCTGCTGGGATTCGTAACCAATCGTCTGAATGTCAGTATCACGGGCATGGAAGCGCAGGCGGGGGTACGTTACGTGCCCAAATGGACGGAAGCCGGCATCACGGCGGCCATCATCGCCGCCGGTTTCGCAATTTTTGCTGTGGCGGCCAAATACCTGCCGATTTTCGAGGAAGAGCATTCCCATGCCGACTCCGGGCCGCACGCCGTGACCAGCGCCAGTACGACGGTAGGTTATGCACCGGGAGACTGATAGTCACCAATCCGCCGGAGACGGGGTTCCCCCGACGCCCCCGCCGGGGCGGAAGGCGGCGGCTCCGGCCGGTTCGGCCCCCGATGGAATACGGCGCTACCATCACACGCTCAGCCTCAAGCTGACGGCGCTGTTGCTGGGCGCGCTGCTGATCACGTTCGGCCTGCTGGGATACGCGAATATCCGGCTGCACCGCCAGCATCTGGAGCGCGCCACGCTGCTTGCAGCCGAGCGTGTCAGCGACACTATAAAGCACAGCACGTCCTACGATATGCTGCGCAACGACCGCGATGCCCTGTATTCCACTATGCGCACGATTGGCGGCGAGCCCGGCATCGTGAGCATCCGCATCTTCGACAGCACCGGCCACATCGGCTACTCGACGGATTCGGCGGAGATCGGGCGGCGGGTAAACATGAGCGAGGAAGCCTGCTACGCCTGTCATAGCCAGGCCGCGCCGCTGAGCCGCCTTAATCGTCCCGACCGCTTCCGCATTTACCGGGCCGCAGGGAACCGCGTCCTGGGCATTATCAATCCCATCGAGAACCGGCCGGCCTGCTCGAACGCCGAGTGCCACGCCCATCCCGCCAGCCAGCAGATCCTGGGCGTGCTGGATACGAATCTGTCGTTGCAGCAGACCGACGCCAATCTGCGCGAAAGCACCTGGAAGATGACGATCTATACGCTGCTGGCGGTGATCGCCATTTCCCTGATCAGCTGGGCTTTTATTTGGCGTCTGGTGTACCGCCCCGTAGCCGAGTTGACGGCCGGCACGGAGCGGCTGATGGAAGGCGATTTGGGCTATCAGATCCCGCTGACGTCCAGCGACGAGGTCGGTGAGTTGGCGGACTCGTTCAACCTCATGAGCCTCCGCCTGCGCGACGCCAACGAGGAAATTACGTCCTGGGCACGCACTCTGGAAGACCGGGTGGAACAGAAAGCCGCCGAATTGAACAAGGCCCATGAGCAGATCGTACAGGTCGAGAAGATGGCCTCCATCGGCAAACTGGCGGCGGTGGTGGCGCATGAAGTCAACAATCCGCTCTCCGGCATTCTCACCTACGCCAAGCTGCTGAAGCGCTGGATTGACCGCGGCGAGCTCAGTGAAGACCGCCATCCGGAAAAACTGGGAGAAGCGCGCCAGTGCCTGGACCTGATTGAATCGGAGAGCCGCCGCTGTGGAGATCTGATTCGCAACCTGCTCACCTTCTCGCGTAGCGCTCCGATCAACCTGACCTGGGTGGATTTGAACCCCATCGCGGAACGCTGCCTTCTGCTGGTCAATCACCAGCTCGAAATGAACAATATTCAATGGGAATCGGAACTCGATCCCGAGTTGCCCCCGGTACGCTGCGATGGCGCGCAGATGGAACAGGTATTGCTGGTGCTGGTAATGAACGCCATCGACGCCATGCCGCGCGGGGGAAACCTCCGGTTGCGGACACGTTATCTGCCCCAAAGCTGCCAGGTGGAATTGCAGGTGCGCGACGACGGAATGGGCATCGATCCCGAGTTGCTCCCCAAGCTGTTCGAGCCCTTTGTCACGACCAAAGAAGTGGGTAAGGGCGTGGGGCTGGGGTTGGCGATCAGCAAGGGGATTGTTGCGCGGCATCAGGGGAAGATCGAAGTGGAATCCGAAGTAGGCCGCGGCACCTGCTTCCATGTTTTTTTGCCGGTGGATGCGGCCGGAGCCACGCCCCCAGACCGGCAAACGAACGCGGCCGGAGCGTGACGAATGCTTTCACCGCAGAGGACGCAGAGGAAATCGAGAGGAATGGGCAGGAGTCGGCAATTTGAAATTTCAAATTTGAAATTTGGATTTCGCTCTGTTTTCCCTCCGCGCCCTCTGCGTCCTCTGCGGTGAATTGAGGAGACTCAAATTGAATCCCAAAGGCAAGCTGCTCATCGTTGACGATGAGTTGAGCGTACGCGATTCGCTGGGCAAATGGTTCCGCGAAGAGGGCTACGAAATCGGCACGGCGGAAAGCGCCAACGACGCCCTCACCCGCATGGCGGAAGAGAAGTGGGACCTCGCCCTGCTGGATATCAAAATGCGCGGCACCGACGGCATCGAGCTGCAGGGCAAACTGCACGAAATCGATCCTCAGCTCATCACCATCATCATGACCGGCTATGCCTCCGTGGACACCGCCGTGCAGGCGATGAAGAACGGCGCCTACGACTATCTCACCAAACCGCTCGACCCCGACGAAGTGGCGCACAAGGTGAAGAAGGCCATAGCCAACCGCGCCACGCAGGCAGAAAACGAACGGCTGAAGGAAATGACCGAGGTGGCGCACTCTCCCGACCTGATCGGCCAGAGCGCCGCCATGAAGAAGGTTTTCGACGCCATCGAGACCGTCGGTCCCACCGACGCCACCGTGCTGGTTACCGGCGCGAGCGGCACCGGCAAGGAACTGGTGTGCCGCGCCATCCATGCCGCCAGCACCCGGCGCTATCACCCGCTGGTGGTGATCCATTGCGGCGCGCTCACTGAAACCCTGCTGGAAAGCGAACTGTTCGGCCATGAAAAAGGCGCTTTCACCGGCGCGCAATATCGCAAGAAGGGTAAATTCGAGATCGCCGAGGGCGGCACCGTATTTCTGGACGAGATCGGCGATATCTCCCTGAAGACCCAGACCGACCTGCTGCGCGTCCTGCAGGAGCGCGAGATTGTCCGCGTCGGCGGCAACCAATCCATTCACGTCGATTTCCGCTGCGTGGCCGCCACCAATAAAGATTTGGAACAACTGATTGAAGAAGGCAAGTTCCGGCCCGACCTTTTTTACCGGCTCAACGTATTCCGGATCGAACTGCCTTCGCTGCGCGAGCGCCGCGAGGACATTCCACTCCTGGTGGACCACTTTATCCGCAAATTCTCGCGGGAAATGAACAAAAAGATCACCCGCGTCGCGCCGGCCGCCATGCACACCCTGCAGGACTACGACTGGCCGGGCAACGTGCGGGAGCTGGAAAATGCCGTGGAGCGCGCCATGGTTGTGGCCCAGGAACCGGAATTGCGCGACCAGGATTTCATCCTGAAATCGCGCAATGGCAGCGTTTCCGAAGGGCGTTCGCTGGACGAGATCGAGAAGGCGCACATTCTGCGCGTGCTCGAGGAGTGCGGCGGCAATCAGACCCGGGCCGCCGAGGTGCTCGCCATCGACCGCGTCACGTTGCACAACAAACTCAAGAAGTACGGCTGGAGCAAGTCCACGGTCGAAAGCAAATGAACCTGCAGTTGGTCGCCATCGGCGAGGTGGACCGCGGGTTGATCGAGGACCTGCGCGCACGCATCGGCCGTGTTTTCCGCGTGACCAGCGAGACGCTGGACCACGGATTGGCCGTGGATTTTGCCCGCCATCCGGAACGCCGCCAGTATCATTCGTCCGAAATTCTGGCGCGCATGCAGAAACACGTCTCGCCGCAGTGCTGGCGGTTGCTGGGCATCACCGGTCTCGACCTGTATATTCCGATTCTCACCTTTGTTTTTGGCGAGGCGCAGATGGGCGGCCGCTGCGCCCTGGTTTCGACTCATCGCTTACGGCAGGAGTTTTATGGCCTGCCGCACGATCCGGAGCTGTTGCGGGAGCGGTTGCTCAAAGAGGCGGTACACGAGCTGGGACATACCATGGAACTGACCCATTGCGACGATTACGATTGCGTCATGGCCTCGTCTCATTCGGTGGAATGGATCGATCAAAAGACTCCGCATCTCTGCCCCATCTGCCTCGGACGCGTCATGGCCAACACCGGAAATGAGGCCAGATGAGATTTCACCACAGAGGACCCTTCGGCTGCGCTCAGGGCAGGCTCCCAGGGCACAGAGGAAACCGCAAGAGAATTCGCGATGTAGCGCCGGCGTCTCGCCGGCTGTCGGTGCGGACGTCCCGGCCGCACCTTGCAGCGAGAGCCGCAGGCGCGGATGCCCCCGGGACAGCCGGCCAGAGACCGGTACTATATCGCGGTACACTGTTATCCATCCGCATGCTGGACGTGAGCGCAAGATGACCGATTCTCCCGCAGCTTCGCGCGAGCATGGCGCTTCGCAACTGGTACAGCGCGGCCTGGGCATATACCGGCAGGCGCGCTGGCGTACCACTTTGGCCGCCGCCGTGGTGCTGGGTTCCCCATTCTGCGTGTTCCTATTGCTATTGAAGGAACATCTGCTGGAATTCTCGACCCGGCTGAGTTTTCCTCTTTCCTATCAGCTCCTTTTCTGCGTGTTGTTGGGCATTGTATTGGCCTTGGGCTTTGGACGCTTTGTTTCCAACCACATATTACGATTGGCCGACGAACTGGAAAAGAGCCTGCGCGAGGTGGCGCAACGCGAGCAGGAGCGCGATCAGGCGCAGGCGGAGTTGATCAAGCGCTTGGTGGAGGAGCGCGAACTGGTCAAGGAAAGGCTCCAGTTCGAGTCGCAGCTGGCGGAGTACGAAAAGTTTGCGGCGCTGGCCCAGCTGGCTTTGGGCGCAGCCCACGAGATCAACAATCCTTTACTGGGCATCCTCTCGCATTTGGAATTGGAACTGAAGGACGAAACGGAAGCCGAAGAGCGGATGGAAATCGAGCAGTGCATCGAAGGAACGCGACGAATCTCTTCCACCATCCGCGGCCTGATCGACTATGCGCGCCCCGGCCCGTTACAACTGACCAAAATCAATATCGACCGGCTGACCGGCGAGATGTTCAATTTTCTCTGCCATCAACCGCTGTTCCGGAACATAAAGCTGGAAAGGAAGATCCCCGTGGACTTGCCGCCGATTACCGCCGACGCCAACCAGATTTCGCAGGTGCTGATGAATCTGCTGTTGAACGCCGGCCAGGCCATGCCTGGCGGCGGCGCCATCACGGTGACGGCGGACAAGGTGAAATTCGCCGAAAAGGTTGAGATCAAGGTGCAGGATACCGGCGAGGGAATCCCGGCTGATATTCTGCCGCATGTCTTCGAGCCGTTCTTTACCACCAAGCGCGGAAAAGGAACCGGCCTGGGGTTGAGCATCAGCCAGACCTACGTGCACCGCCACCAGGGGGAAATCACGGCGGAAAGCATTCCCAATCGCGGCACCACGGTGCGCATTGTGCTGCCCATCCGGCAGGAAGGAAGAATGGCCGAGCAGGCGGAGGAAGTTTTGACGTAGCCGCGAGACGCGAGTTGCGAGTGGCGAGTTGCGAGACGGTTTACAGTTCACAGTTTGCAGTCAACCGGCACCTTGTTGTTTGGCATGACACTGGGGCAGTCCTTGGCTTGGCTGTAAACTGTAAACTGTAAACTCGAAAATCGGTTCTTACTCGCAACTCGCAACTGGTTCTAAATGGCTTATTCAATCCTGATTCTCGACGATGAAGCGCTGACGCTGCGGACCATCAGCCGGGCGTTGCGCGACGAAGGCTTCGAGGTGTTCGTGGCCATGACGGGCGACGAGGCGCTCAAGATTTTTGCCGAGGAAAAGCCCGACCTGGCCATGCTGGACGTGGTTTTGCCGGGAATCGACGGCATCGAAGTCCTGCGCCAGATCAAGCACCTGAATCCCGCCGCGGTCGTGCTCATGATGAGCGCTTATCATATGGTGGATCGGGCCGTCGAAGCCATGAAGCTGGGCGCCTACGATTACCTGATCAAGCCCTTTCACATCGCCGATATGGTGAATACCATCCGGCACGCCAGCGAGATGCTGGCCCTGCGCGTGCGCGTTCGCGATACGGTGGAATCGGCCAAGGGACGCTACGGCTTCCAGCGCATTCCCTCCCTCAGCGCCAAAGTGCAGGAAGTGATGGAACTGGCCCGCAAGACGGCCGAATCCGACAAGACCACCATCCTGATTCTGGGTGAAAGCGGTACCGGCAAGGGCGTTCTCGCCAAGGCGATTCACTACAATTCTCCCCGCGCGGCCATGCCGCTGGTCGAATTAAACTGCGCCGCCCTGCCCGATACTTTGCTGGAAAGCGAGCTGTTCGGCTACGAACCCGGGGCCTTTACCGATGCCCGGCGGCGCAAGGAAGGACTGCTGGAAAAGGCGGACAAGGGCACGCTCTTCCTCGACGAAATCGGCAACATGTCGCTCAACGTACAGGCCAAGCTGCTGCGCGTCCTGGAAGAGGGCGTCTTCATGCGCCTGGGCGGCACGCGCCCCTTGAAAGTGGATGTCCGGCTGATCACCGCCACCAACTCCGACCTGAAGAAGGCGGTGGCCCAGGGGACGTTTCGCGAAGATCTTTTCTACCGGCTCAACGTCGTCCCCATTCTGCTTCCGCCGTTGCGGGAGCGCCAGGAAGACATTGTTCCGCTGGCCCTGGAAATGTTGCAGAAGTACAACCGCGAACTGAAAAAGAATTTTCTGGGCTTCACGCCGGCGGCGGCGGAGCTGCTGGAACGCTATCCCTGGCCGGGCAATATCCGGGAACTGCGCAATCTGGTCGAACGCACCATGATCCTGGCGCCGGAGGGCAATATTGACGCCGATTCCCTGCCCGAGGAAATTCGCGACTTCGAGCCGGCAGGCGAAGAAGAAGCTCCGGACGCCACCGTGCACGACACGCTGCCGGCCGGCAGACAGTGGCTCACCCTGCGCGAACTCGAGGAGCGCTATCTGAACGAAGTCCTGACGGCCTGCCACTGGAATAAGGCCCAGGCGGCGCGCATCCTAGGCATTCATCCGACCTCAATTCTGCGGCGATTAAAGAAGAGTGACGGAAGCTAGTTTCAAGTTTCGAGTTTCAAGTTTTGAGAACGGCAGCCGGGCCTTCTGGAAACCTGAAACTCCAAACTGCGCTTGAACTAATTCGGCGTAATGTCCGTAACGGTAACCCCGCCATCGCCGGTGGCCAGCAGCTTCTGCCGTTGCCAGCAGTTGTTGGCCGTAACGCATCCGCTGGTGGCATCAACGACCCAACCGTGCGTCCGATCCACAAAGCCGGACCAGACGACTGTCGGCGCGAGCCAGGAATCGGCCACCGCGGTCACCGTTCCGTCTCCATCGGTAAACGTGATCTCGTGATCGCCGCCATAACTCCACACCACAAGCGAATCTGCAGGAGCGCCGGGACCAACTCCCAGAGCTGACGTCCCTACGGAGTAATGAATATCCCAGGTTTGTCCGCCATCCTGGGTGCGATAGGCAAGCAAAACCGAGCCATCGTCCTGAAGCAGTATCCGCACCGGGAGCAGGCCGTTCTGGGGATCGGAAAATACCGGGTCCGCAAAGAACGTCTGTTTGATCGGGAGACCGGACGGAATCACCACACTCACTGCCTGCCATGAACCGCCGCCATTACTGGTGGCATAAAGCTCATGCCCGCTGGCGCCGCCGGCTTGCCACCCCAACTGCGCATTCACGAAACGCACCGGATCGCCACAGGGAGGGTTGGGCAATTGGCGCCAATTCTGTCCGCCATCGGAAGTGGCATAGAGCGCTCCGCCATCCGGATTCGAGTCGGAAGCGGTGCGCACCGTTATCCACCCATGCTGGGCATCGGCAAAAGTGATGGCCGCGCTGCCTGCGGGAATCCCATACTGGGGCTCAGGCTCGGAAACGACGAATGACTGCGTCGCCCAGCTGCTGCCCCCGCTATTGGTAAACGCCACCGTCGCCGACTGCTGTCCGTTGCTGTCGGAACTGCTGGTCAGCAATGCCCACCCCGTATTCTCGTCCAGGAAGAACAGGCTGGTGAGCTGCTGCTGCGACGCCGTGGGAGTGATTACCTGCCACGTGCTCCCGGCGGTTGAAGTCCAGAGCACCCGGTCGCCCACCCATATCCAGCCGGTGGTAGGCGAGAGCAATTGTGCGTTCTGGAACCCGCTCAGTCCATTGGCCGGCGGAAAAACTTGAGCAAAAGAACTCAACGCAAAGATCACAAGCACCGGCACAAGCAGTGATAGCTTCAGCTTCATTGGATCTCCCTCCTGTCCTTGACGACAGGTTTACACACTTTTCCATTACCCGCCCGGGGACGGTCCTGCGCATAGGATACTCCAATCGAGTTGCGAGTTGCGAGTTGCGAGTTGCGAGTGGCGAGTGGCGGGACGCGAGCTTTGAGCTGCGAGTAAGAACCGCTTTCGACATAACAATCGTCAGTTTCCAGTCTGCAGCCCGACCAAGGGTTACCCCGGGTGCCGCACCGTGCAGCAAACTGACGGATGGCTGCAAACTGTGAACTGTCAGCCGTCTCGCCACTCGCGACTCGTGACTCGCGACTCACTGCATATTGCAGCAGTGCAAAATGCAGCGATCCGGAGCAGAACGCAGTGGCCTCCGCTATGCCTATCCGCTGGTCATCTGTTAAGTTGTTGATTCTATTACAAAATCAGATATTCTTCGATTTGTCCTCGACGTGCTCATATAAGGTCGAAGTTCGTAGGGGCGGAGGTACGTCATGACGATCCTATTTGTGCTACTTACATTTCTTGTCATCATATCGATCACTTACTACACCAAACGGGGCGAGCCGGTGGTTCAGCCGACGGTAATGGCAGGACGGCCGGCGGCGCCGCGTCTCAATCGAGACATGGGCTTTGATATTCCCAACGGGTACTGTTTTCATCCCGGGCACACCTGGGTACTGGATGAAGGGCGGCAGAACGCCCGCGTCGGCATGGACAACTTTGCCACCAACCTGATCGGCAAAATCGACCGCGTCGAAGTCGCCGGCCTGAATCGCTGGGTACGGCAGGGCCAGAAGGTCTGGTCGGTCACGCGGGACGGCATGACGGTGGACATGGTGTCGCCGGTCGAAGGTGTGGTCATTGCCGTAAACCAGGAAGTTCAAAAGGACCCCAGCCTGGCCGCCAAGGACCCGTACAAGGACGGCTGGGTATGCGTCATCAAGGCGCCCGAGCTCGCGACCAACGTCAATAATCTTCTGCGCGGCACTTTTGTTGGACCGTGGATGCAGAATACGCTGCGCCGGTTCGGCGCCATGACGGCGCAACTGGCGGGAGCGACCGCGCAGGATGGCGGCCTGCCCGTCCCCGGAGTGCTGGCCCAGGTGGATCCGGCGACGCAAAAGGCCCTGATCAAGGAATTCTTTTTGACATAGCCGTGGCGCCGGCGAGCGCACTCGAGGAGGCCGGAATATGAGCACCAAGCAAAAAGCGCTGCTGATCGATATCACCAAATGCATCGGCTGCCGGTTATGCGAACAGGCCTGCCGCGACGGTCACGGCCAGCCCCAGGAACAGCCGGAGAAACTCTCCGCCACATCGTTCACCATCATCGAAGACCACGACGACAAGCATGTCCGGCGGCTGTGCCAGCACTGCGTCGATCCCGCCTGCGTTTCCGCCTGTCTGGTGGGCGCGCTGACCAAGAGCGAACTGGGCCCGGTGATTTACAACGACAAGAAGTGCATGGGCTGCCGCTACTGCATGGTGGCCTGCCCCTATCAGGTGCCGAAATACGAGTGGAACAAACTGGCGCCCTACATGCGCAAGTGCAACATGTGCTACGAGCGCGTGTCGCTGGGACAGCAAACTCGCTGCGCCGAGGCCTGTCCCACAGGCGCCACCATCTTCGGCAACCGCGACGACCTGCTGCATGAAGCGCACGTACGCATGGACCAGAATTCCGCCTATGTGCAGCACCTGTATGGCGAGAGCGAATTGGGCGGGGCCTGCGTGATGTACCTCACCGATGTGCCTTTCGAGAAGCTGGGATTCATCGCCCCACCCAACGACCGGCCTTTGCCGACGCTTTCCGAGGCCGCCTTGGGCGATACGCCCACGGTGGTCCTGGTGGGCGGCTCGTTGCTGGCCGGCCTGTATTGGATCACGCAACGGCGCCGCGAAGTATTGCTGGCGGAAAGCGGCCTGAAGCCGCAAAACGAAGACCACGAAAAAGAGAGGAGCTAGCCATGCTCAGCCTGGTCAAGAAAATCACGTTATGGCGCGTCATTTGGGTGGTGATTGTCGGCGTCGGCCTCTACGGCTCATATCTCCGTTTCTTCAAGGGATGGGAGGTGGCGACCAACCTGACCGACGCGCAACCCTGGGGCATCTGGGTGGGCATCGGCACGCTGTGCGGCGTCGGACTTTCCGCGGGCGGATTCGCCATCGCCGCGGCCGTCTATCTGCTCGGCATGGAGCGCTATCGCCCGGTATTGCGCGCCTCCATTCTGATTTCGTTTCTCGGTTATTCGACGGTGTGCACCGGGATGTTATATGAGCTGGGCCTGCCCTGGCGCATTTATCACCCGCTGATTTACTGGAACCACCGCTCGGTGCTGTTCGACGTCGCGCTCTGCGTGATGTGTTACACCTCCGTGCTGACCCTGGAGTTTCTGCCGCAGGTGCTGGAAAAACTGCCGGGAAAACTGAGTACGATGCTTTTGCACTGGCATCATAAGATCCTCATCGGCCTGGTTCTGGCCGGGGTGTTGCTCTCGTCGATGCACCAGTCGTTTCTGGGCGGGCTGTTTCTTATCATGAAGGGCCGCATTTATCCGCTCTGGTACAGCCAATATCTGCACACGCTGTTCTACATGTCGGCCATTCCCGCCGGCCTGGCGGTGGTGATCATGGGAATGTATCTCAGCATGCGCTCGCTGGGCGTAAAGCTGGACTATTCCATCCTCATCGACCTGTCCAAAGTGATCGTCCCCATGCTGAGTATGTACGGGATCTTCCGCTTCGTGAACCTGCTGGGCAACGGGACCGCGCCTTACCTGTTCAAATGGCGTATGGAAACCGCCTACTTCTGGCTGGAAATCCTGCTCCTCGTGATTGCGCCCATCGCCCTGTACAGCCAGGAGCGCGTGCGCAATAACCCGGCCGCACTTTATTGGACCAGCGCCATCCTGGTGATGGGATTCATCACCAACCGCATCAACACATCCATCACCAGCATGGAATTCGCCACGCATGCGAACTATGTGCCCAAATGGCCCGAACTATTCATGACCATGATGATGGTGGCCGTCGCGGTCGCCGTATTCCGCCTCTGCGTGATGTACCTGGACGTGTTTCCGCGCCCGGCAAAAACCCAGAGCTGGCTGACGGCTACGACCCCGGCACAGGCGTAGGAAAGGTTTCAAAGTTTCGGAGGGTCTTATGGGCACTCCCAAATAGTTGTTACCCGGAGCGTAGCGAAGGATCTGGTTTCCTCTTCGCGTGCACGAAAACAGCAGATCCTTCGCTGCGCTCAGGATGACAATTCTTAAGAGAACCCGCGAAGGAACTTATGCAAGCGGACGATCTGTTGCCCCGTGAAATTGCGGAAATCGAGGAAGAATCAGATCCCTTGCTGGCGGCGACCATCGATTTCGAAGAGGTTGCGCGCCACCTCGACCTGGAAGACTGGATCGTCGCGCGCCTGCGGCACAGCGAGCGGGAAATCACCCTGAACCTTTCCGTCCTGCGCGACAACGGCGGTCCCGCGACCGTGGGAGCCATGCGCGTTCAACATTTCACGGGCGGCCAGCCGTCGCTGGGGCCGGTGCAATGGTCGTGCGCGGCGCAGCCGCAGCGTCTGCGGGCGGAAGCCATGGAGCACACCTGGCAATCCGCCCTGTTGCAGCTGCCGTTGGGTGGCGCCGCGGGAGCCATATGGCTCGATCCCGCGCCTTTGAGCGAACGGGAACTGCGGGAACTGGCGCGTGCCTTCGCGCAGGGATTGCGCGGCGTAAATGGCGCTCGCAGCGACGTGCTCGCCCCCGGTTCCGGATGTAATGAACAAACCATGGCCTGGATGTTGGATAGCCACGCGCATCCCGAACCCCACTGGAGGGCGGCGGCCGTCGGCAAGCCCAGAACTCTCTGGGGCATTCCCGGCTACTATACCGCTACGGCGCGAGGCATCAGCTGGCTGTTGGGGCAGATTCTGGCCCCGATCGACGGGCGGCGGATCAGTATTCAAGGCTTCGGCAGCATCGGTAGCGCTCTGGCCCATCAACTGGATCAGGCGGGCGCCCGTCTGGTGGCCGCGGCGGATGTTTCCGGAGGACTCTACAACCTCAACGGCCTTGATGTGGATGGGTTAGAGAAACACGTGCAACAGCAAGGGGTACTCTTCGGATATCCCCCGGCGGACGCCGTGCGCAACACCGACGTTTTGGAGATGGAATGCGACGTCGTAGTACTGGCCGCCGCCGAGCGGCAGGTCACGGTCACCAACACCGGCCGCATCCGCGCTCCCCTGGTAATCGAAGCCACCCGCAACGCCATCACCCGGGCAGCGGAGCAAGCGCTGATCGCGCGCGGCATCACCGTCATTCCTCATCCCATCGCAACCGCCGGAGCGGCTCTTGCCAGCTATGCTGAATGGTCCTGGAACGTCTATTCGGAGCTGACAACGCCGCCCGACCTGCCGGAAATCATCGCCACCCATATGCGCCGCCTCTGGGACGCCGTCAGTTCCGCGGCGCGCGAACACAACACTTCCCTCCGGCAGGCCGCCCTGTTGCTGGCCGCGAGGCGTATTGCCGCACAAATGCGTTTGACCCGCGGTTAGTTGCTGATTCGGACGGCTGAAAGAACCGGTTCCCGGGTTGAGGCACGGGTTCATCCGTGCCGTTAAGTCCCTTTACGAAAAATGCCCGCGGGCCTCAGCCCGCGGGCATTTTTCAGCAGCCTGCAATTCCCGAATTATTCCACGGTAACCGACTTGGCCAGATTTCTGGGCTGGTCCACGTCGCAACCGCGGCGCACGGCGATGTGGTAGGCCAGCAGTTGCAGCGGCACGATCTCCAGGATCGGCGACAGCAGTTCCGGCGCCGGCGGAACATAGAAGACGTGGTCGGCGCCTTCCATGATTTCATCGTCTCCTTCGGTGGCAATGGCAATCACCTTGCCCGAGCGCGCTTTGACTTCCTTCAAATTGGACAGCGTCTTCTCATGGCGCAACACGGAGGTGGGATCGTCCTTGTCGCAGGTGGCGATGATGACCACCGGCAGGTTTTCGTCGATGAGGGCATTGGGACCGTGTTTCATCTCGCCGGCGGGATAGCCTTCGGCGTGAATATAGGAAATTTCCTTCAGCTTGAGGGCGCCTTCCAGCGCGATGGGATAGTGAATCCCGCGGCCGAGGAACAGGAAGTCCTGCGCGCGCTGGTACTGTTTGGCGAGATCTTCGGTCTCTTCTTCCTTCGCCAGAATGGTTTCCAGCTTGGCGGGGATGTGTGCCAGTTCCACAATGGCGGTCCGCGCCTGGTCGGGCGTGATCTTGCCCCGCTTCTCCGCCAGGTAGAGCGCGAACAGATACAAGGCGGTCAACTGCGCGGTAAATGCCTTGGTGGACGCCACCCCGATCTCGGGGCCGGCGTGGGTATAAATGGTGCCCTGGGCCTCGCGGGTTACCATGGAACCCACCACGTTGCAGATGGCCACCGTCTTGGAGTCTTTGGCTTTGGCTTCGCGCTGTGCCGCGATGGTGTCGGCGGTCTCCCCGGACTGCGTGATGAGCATGGTCAGGGAATCGGCGCCCAGAATGGGATCGCGATAGCGGAATTCGCTGGCGTAATCGACATCCACCGGAACCCGCGCCAGGCGTTCAATCATGAATTTGCCGGCCAGGGCGGCGTGCCAGCTGGTGCCGCAGGCGGCAATGTTCATCTTCTTCAGGTCGCGGAAAGCCGCCTCGCTGATCTCCATCTCGTCGAGGAAAATGGCGCCGGTATCCAGCGATACGCGTCCCAGCGTGGTATCGCGGACGGAGCGCGGCTGCTCATAGATTTCCTTGAGCATGAAGTGCTTGAACCCGCCTTTTTCCGCCATGATCGGGTCCCAGGTAATGTGCTGCACTTGCCGCTGAATGGGCTGGCCATCGAAATCGGTGAGGCTGACTCCAGCGGGAGTGATCACCGCCAGGTCGCCGTCGGACATGAAAAACAGGTCGCGCGTGTGATACAGGATGGCGGGAATATCGGACGCAACAAAATATTCGTCCTTGCCGAGGCCGATGACCGCGGGCGGACCCAGGCGCGCCGCCAC
>Ga0326728_10008424_pt1 | contig 25654 bp, 19 predicted proteins | sample MB3enrmetagenome_FD_207602 | JGI IMG/M metagenome (GOLD analysis project Ga0326728, IMG submission 207602) | Lab enriched peat soil microbial communities from McLean, Ithaca, NY, United States - MB31MN | ecosystem: Environmental > Terrestrial > Soil > Wetlands > Peat | place: USA: New York... | reverse complement strand
CCGGACCGAGCCGAAGGGCTCCACGCTCGAGCTCTCCACGACCCGACGGTTCGCCGAGTACTTCGGCATCCCCTCGGGCCGACCCGAGGAGATCCGCCGTCTTCTCGAGCAGAAGCTCGGCGTCCCTTCGGCCGCCACGGCCGTCGCCCCACCCGCGGCCGAGCCCGCCCCGGACACGGGGGACGGACCTGCCGGTTCCGACCGGCTCGAGGTCCCCGACGCAGCCCCGCCGCCCGCCGGGGCGGACCCGACGGTGGCCTCCCTTCCGCCGACTACGTAGCGCCGCAGCTTGGGCAGCGGACCGGCTCGGCCGGTCGCGGGGACCCGCAGTACGGGCAGGCGAAGGTGGCGAACGGCGCGGTCGGCGGCGGGACGGGGGGCTGCGGGCTCCCCGGCCAACCGTAGGGCTGGACCGGAGCCGAGGCCGGGGCGCGCCGGCGCGCCCGTCTCGCGAGGACCACGCCGGCGGCGACGAGGAGCGCAGCCGCCCCCGCCAGCACGATCACGACGGTCCACGAGGAGGGGGCGCGGGAGGCGGACGGCGGAAGGACCGGCGTCGGGCCCGCGTAGGAGTAGTTCACAACGGTCGAGTTCTCGTCCGCCGAGAGGAACAACGGAGCCGAGAGCCCTCCCCAGCCGGTCGCCGCGTCCCACCCCGGCCCCGCGGAGAAGAGTGCGTTCGAGCCGTAGACCACCTCCTGGATCGGGTCGGTGCTGCCGGGGTGGGCCTGGTAGTAGCTGGCGATCCGGTAGAGCTCCGGATCGAGGAACCCCAGGCCGGTGACACGGCCGAGCGTCGCGTTCTCGACCGCGACCACGTCGGCGAGGAGACCCGCGAGGACCGGGGCGGCGACGCTCGTTCCGGCCATCACGGCGAAGTAGGGGGTCCCGTTCGGCGCGGCGGAGACGAAGGCGATGGTGGAGTTGGCCGGGAACGCGACGTCCGGGCCCGCGCGCCCCAGCCGTCCGACCCCCTCGTCCTCCGTGGCGTTGACGATCGGCGGCTGCGCCGCCGAGTGGAACTGCCACCATGGCTCGGGATAGATGAGGCTCGTTCCACCCTCGGTGCCCGCGTAGTCCCCGATGCCTCCCGAGGTGTCCCACCACACCGAGACGTTGGCGATCCCCTCCACGCTCGGGTCGTAGTGCAGGACCAGGGGAGGCGAGGTGAAGGTGCCGGTCGGGGTCCCGGAGAGGGCGACCGTCACGCCCCCGACCGAGACCGCCCCGGAGGTGTTGAAGGCGGCCGTCGCGGGCCAGAGGGGCCACTGGGCCTCGTCGCGTCCGGTCAGCGCGGAGGGGGCATCTCCCTGGTCGCCGCTGGACGCCACGACCGTCACGCCGGTGGCCGCGGCGACCTCGAGCTCGGCGTTCCAGTGGCTGTTGTTGAGGTCGTCGAGGCCGCACGAGCACGACACGACGGCGAGGTGGGAGGAGCCGTAGTCGTAGGAGAGGGCCGCGGCGAGGTCGTCCGCGATGTACGAGGCCACGTTCGACCACGTGGCGGGGCCCTCGGTCAGCGCTCCAGAGAAGTAGAAGTTGTAGATCGATGAGCCCGGGGCGAGGCTGCCGGTCATCTCCAGGTCGAGCGAATTCTCGATCTGGAAGCCGGTCGAGTCGTTGTCGCCGTGGGAGGACCCCGGGAGCGGAGGGGGCGGGGCCCCGCTCTCGTTGACCGGCACACCGGTGATCGTGGGGAGAGGCCACAGGGCCGGGAACGTGTCGTTGAAGTAGTCGTCGACGACCGACGGCGACCACGGTGGCAGGGCCATCATGGCCGTGGCGTTGTACCCGCTCGCGAGGAGGGTCGCGATGGCCACCTCCTGCGGGTACGTCGCCCCCCGGACGCTTCGGTTCCCGGGCAGAAGGTCGGTCGCCCCGTACGCTTGAGCATAGTCCGAACCGATGAACCAGTCGGCCGCTCCGCTCGAGTTCCCGCGGACGTACTGGCTCGGACCGGGCCGGACGGGCGCGAGCGCCGAGCGTTCGTCCAGCATCGCACCCAGGATCGAGCCGGCGGTGCTCGCCAGGCCGTCGATCCCCTCGACCTGCCCGAGCAGGTCGGCAGGGAGCGAGGGGGTCCCGTCGATCGTGTAGCCCGAGGCCTGCCGGGGGCCTGAGAACCGGACGAGGGACGCCCCGAGCAGGCGCTCGACCGCCCCGGCGGCCATCGTCACGTCGACCGCGAGCCCGCCGGGGGCGACGGCGACCGAGGAGGCGCCTGACGAGCGGAGCACCTGCTCGACGTCGACCACGGAGGATCCCGACGGGGCGAACCTCCGCTCGAAGTCGGGGTACGATAGGAACCGTCGGTAGGTGCTCGAGCCGGGGTCACCGACCGCGGACAGGAACGACGCCAGGCCGCTGACGTTCGAGAACGGGAGGGTGAACACCAGGTGGAGCAGGGTCCCGGGCGCCAGCGGGGCGACCGAGCTGCCGGGCGGCAGGGGGACCGCGTCGGTGCTTAGGCGAGGCGGGAGAGGCGAGGACGGGGCCGGGTGACCCGCCGACATGGCAAGGACCGGGGAAGGGACCGCGACCACCACCAGGACCGTGGCGATCACGAGAGCGGTCCGGAGGACCATATCCCCAGGAAAGTCGCGTTCTCCTAATGAGGGGCGTGGGCGAAGCCACCCTCCGAACCGTTTTGTCCGCCCGCCCCTCCGGGGCAGGGAACATGGTCGGAGGACGGAGCGAGCCCGGCGACTGCCTCTTCTGCAGCATCGCGTCTCGGCGCGTGCCCGGGCACATCATCTTCGAGGACGACTCGACCGCCGCGTTCCTCGACCTCTACCCGTACACCCGGGGACACCTGCTCGTCGTGCCCAAGCGCCATGCGGTCCGCCTCCCCGAGCTGCCACCCGACGATCAGACCGCGCTGGTCCACACCCTGAGCGAGGTCTGCCGCAGAATCGAGCGGATCTGTCCGGACTACCACGTCTCCCTGAACGCCGGGGCGAAGGCTGGCCAGGTCGTCTTCCACATCCACTTCCACGTCATCCCCCGCTACAGCGAGGAGAACCCGTTCCTCGGTTCTGGTCGCGCCCGCTTGCGAGACGACGACGCCCGCGAGCTGGCCCGCGAGCTTTCGCGGGCCTGAGAGGAATGACCGTCGGACCGCGCCCTCCGGCCGTCGCGGGCCAGTTCTACCCCTCGGACGGGCGCGAGCTCGCCCGTCAGATCGAAGCCTGCTTCACCGACCCGCGTGGACCCGGCAAGCTCCCCCCGCACCGGCGCTCGAGCCGCCGAAAGGTCGTCGCCGCCGTCGTTCCCCACGCCGGCTACATCTACTCGGGGGCGATCGCCGCCCACGTCTACGCCCGGGTCGCCGCCGAGCGGCCGCCTCGCTCGGTCCTGGTGCTCGGGGTCGACCACCAGGGGGCGGGCCGCGGGGCCGCGCTCTCCTCCCGGGCCTGGCTCACCCCGCTGGGGCCGACCGCCATCGACGCGGAGCTCGTGCGGGCGCTCACCCGCGGCCCGGTCGAGGTCGACGAGGCGGCCCAGGCGCGCGAGCACTCGATCGAGGTGCAGCTCCCGTTCCTCGAATACGTGCTGCCGAAGCCGAAGTTCGTGCCGCTCCAGGTCCGCTTCGGGCCCTACCGCTTCCTCCAGCAGGTCGCCGACGTCGTTCGGGAAGCGACCGCGGACCGGGACGTGCTGCTCCTGGCGTCGACCGACTTCTCCCACTACGTCCCGGCCGAGGAGGCCCGTCGGTACGACCGCATGGCGATCGACGCGATCCTCGCGCGCGACCCCGCTCGCCTCTACGACGTCGTCGAGAGGGAAAGGATCTCGATGTGCGGGATCGCCCCGACGACGGTGCTCCTGAGCGCGCTGGCCGGCCGCCCGCTCGTCCCGACGCTGCTGCGCTGGGGCCACTCCGGGGAGGTCGAGCCCATGACCGAGGTCGTGGGCTACGCCGCCCTCGTTCTCGAGGAACCGGACCCCGCCCCCCCTTAAATATCGGCTTCCGCGTGCGCCGCCGTTTCGGATGATCCTTTCCGACACGAGGATCCGCAAGGCGCTCCGCGACGGGGCCATCGTGATCCGGCCGTTCCGTCCCAAGTGCCTGGGCACGAACTCCTACGACGTCCATCTCGGCCCGTACCTGGCGGTCTACCGCTCGCCGGGGCTCGACGCCCGGCGGGCCAATCCCGTCCGCGAGTTCCGCATCCCCCCCGAAGGGTTCGTGCTGGTCCCCGGCCAGCTGTATCTCGGGGTGACGGCGGAGTACACCGAGACCCACGGTTTCGTCCCGTTCCTGGAGGGCAAGTCGAGCGTCGGCCGGCTGGGCATCGACATCCACTCCACCGCCGGCAAAGGCGACGAGGGGTTCTGCAACTACTGGACGCTCGAGATGAGCGTGAAGCTGCCGGTCCGGATCTACGCCGGCATGCCCGTGGGCCAGCTGATCTACTTCGAGATCTCGGGAAAGGTCGAGCACAGCTACGCCGAGAAGCGGAGCGCGAAGTACCGCCGCGTCTCGGCCCATCCGACGCCGTCGAGGATGCACCTCAACTTCCGCGGCCGACGGGTCTCGCGTCGCCCGCCCAGACCCTGACGACGGCCCCGTGACCGGCCCGAGCCTCTAGGACGGGCGCACGGGCGAAGGCGCGCCAGGGCCTTCGGAGGCAGGCGCCGCAGGTCCCTTTCGAGGGGCCGAAGTGACCCCGGCCAAGAAGAACGCCGGACGGCCGGGCCGTGCCCGTTCCCGCCGGCCGAGCGGGTCGTGCGGCGCGGCCTCCTCCTCGCGGTAGACCGAGACCGTCGGGATCCCGAGCCGACGGACCAGGTACCCTTCGGCGCTCCGGAGGGCTTCGACCTCGTCCTGGGGCTGGGGCGCGGCCGGCTCGGACCGCAGCTGCGGTGCCACGCGCTGGACGTATCGCGGGATCTCCGCGCGGTACGCGGCGACCTCCCCATGCGAGGAGGCACGGTCCATGATGGCCCGGACGGTCGGCTCCTCTCCCCGGTCGACGGCCTCGCGCATCCAGCGCTCGACGCTCGTCTTCCAGGGAGCGGCGACGAAGAAGACCGCCACCTCCGGTTTCGGCTCCCCACGCCCCTCGCGAGGTCGCAGGACGGCGCGCACGTCCTCCTCGACCCGTTCCAGGAACGCCTCGCGCCGCTCGGTCTCGTCCGATCGGGCGAACTCCTCGGGCGAGGGGAACTCCTGGAGGGCGACCAGTCCCGTGAAACGTCCCTGGCCCAGGGCCTCGGCGACGTGCGGAGTGACCGGCGAGAGGAGGCGGACCCAGGCTCGGGCCAGCTCCTGGGTGGCCCTCCCGGCGACCCCGCCGCGGGCGTAGTACCGGCGGAGGAGCGCGGGAAGCTCGACATACACCGCCTCCGCCGCGGCGCGAAGGTCCCCGGAAGCGAAGGTGTGCCTCACGCGGACGAGAAGCTCGTGCGTGCGCGAGGCGAGCCAAGCGTCGAGCTCGGGGGGCCCCGCGCCGTCGCCGGCGGCCTCCCGGACGAGGCGCTCGACCTCGTCCAGGCGGCTCGCGGCCGCATCGACCAGGGCCGCGTCGAACTCGACGTCCTGGGACGGGGAGGAGGCGAGGACGTAGAACAGCCTCAGGGCGTCCGGACCCCATCGCTCGAGCGCGGCGTCGATGCCGGGGATGCGGCCTCCCTTCGTGCCGACCTCCTTCTTCGAAACCTTCTCGCCGGCGGGGCCGGTGAGCCACCCGTGCACGAAGATCCCCCGCGGCCACAGCTCGCGGGGAAGGAGCTTCGCGTGGGTGAACAGGAACACCGGAAAGTGGACGCGACGGTGCTCCTTCCCCCCGATGTTCAGGTCGAGCGGATACCAGTAGAGGAACTCGGCGCGGACCTCTTCGAGCAGGGCGCGGTCGACCGTGGGCTCCCCGGGACCCTTCCCCAGGAAGACGAAATCAAAGAACGCGTCCGTGAGCTGGGCGAGCGAGAGACGGCCGGCCGCGACGAACCGCCGGACGACGAAGTACGCCATGTAGAAGGTGGAGTCGGCGATCGGTTCGACCGTCCAGGTCGGGTCCGGCGGGAATGGCGAGCCCAGCCAGCGCCCCTTGCGGGTGCACGGGCGGTCCTCGAACCAGTCGATGATCCCGGGAAGCTCCCGCCCGTATTCCTCGGGGTGGGTCGTGAGCTGTTCCAGGCTCGCCACGGCCTCCGCCTTCCAGGCCGCGTCGGAGTACCGCAGGAACCACTGGTCGGCGACGCGCCGGATGATCACCTCGTGGCCGTTGCGGCAGACGACCGGCTTCGAGAACTCCCGCAGGGCGAAGCTCGAGCCGGTCGCCTCGAGCTGCGCGGCGACGCGCTCGCGGGCCTGGCGGACGCTGACCCCCGCGAGCTCGGGCACCGTCATCCGGCCCCGAACGAATTCGAGGCGATACAGTCGCTCGGTCGCCTCCTCGAGCTTTTCGCGGTCGTGGAGGCCGCGGGCGCCGACCGCCGCGAGCGCCTTCTCGGCCGGGGTCCCGTGGCCCTGGAGAAGCTCGGCCTCGGAGGACGTGAGCTCTCCGTCGACCTCGAGCAGCACGGGAGGAGGGTGGAGGCGCGACCGGACGGCCTCCGGCACCTCGCGCACGGCCGCGACGTCGGCGGGCGCGTGCGCCGGCACGCTCATGACGATCCCGGTCCCGAGCGCCGGATCCACGACCGCGCTCCCAAGGATCGGGACGCGGTGGCCGCCGAGCGGAACGGCCACCTCGCGGCCGACGAGCTCGGAGGCCACGATGCGGTGACCGACCCGGCCCCCGTGCTGCTCGACCAGGCGCTCGGCCGAGTTCCGCGACACGAGGAACGTTAGCTCCCCGTGGTGCCAGTCAGCGAGCTCCTCGGAGGGCGCGACCCAGAGGTTGGTGACCCCGTAGACGGTCTCCGGGCGTAACGTGGCGGCAAGCACGACCCGACCGTCGTCCAAGGTGAACGGGACCGTCGTGAAGGTGGTGACCTCGGCGTCGCCTCCGCGCGAGAGGTCGGTCTCGGCCGGGTCGACGGCGACCGGACCGCAGACCGGGCACACCGACGCGTAGTGGGTCCCCTGCCCCACCGCCCCCCGCGAGACGAGCGTGCGGAGCTGCCAGCGGATGAACGCGCGGTAGTCGTCGTCGATGGTCGTGAGAACGCTCGTCGGGTCCACGAGGACGCCGAACCGGGCGAGGACGTCGTGGTAGTTCCTCGCGAAGAACCGGGCGACCTCCTCCGGGTCCTCGAGCCGCCGGCGCGCTTCCCCCAGGACGCCCGCGTCGTCCAGCTGGGCGAGCACGGTGGGGTCGCCGTCGCGGACCTTCTGGGCCCAGGCGACCGCCGGAAGGCCGGAGGCATGGATGCCGAACGGCAGGAAGACCTGCTCCCCGAGCATCCGATGGTAGCGCCCGAGCACGTCGAGGTAGGCGTAGCCGCGCAGGTGCCCCGCGTGCAGGAAGCCGCTCGGACCGGGGTAGGCGTTCAGCGCGTAGAACTTCCGTCGGCCGGGCACGCGCGCCGCCGTGGGAAGGCCGGCGACGCGCCAAGCCTCTTGCCACCGGGCCGCCTCCGACGGCTCCATCGAAAGCGAACGACCCGACTGGCGTATTTGACAGCCACCGGCGGCGGGTGGCCGGGGCGGAGGGCTTTTGCGGCCCGCGCGGGGTGGCCGAGCGATGCGGGTGATCGAGGTCTTCCACTCGATCCAGGGCGAGGGCCCGCTCACGGGGGTCCGGACGACGTTCGTGCGGACCGCCCGCTGCAACCTCCGCTGCCGCTGGTGCGACACCACCTACTCGTTCGGTCCGGGCCGGGAGCGCTCGATCCGCTCGCTGCTGGCCGAGGTGGCCCGGCACCGGACGCGCCATGTCTGCCTCACGGGCGGGGAGCCCCTCCTCCAGCGCGAGTCCCTCGAGCTGGTCCGCCGGCTGGCGGACCGGGGGATCGCGACCGTCGTCGAGACCGGCGGTTCGCTCGACGTAGGCCCGTACGTTGGCCTGGCGGGCGTGCATCTCAGCGTGGACGTGAAGTGCCCGTCCTCCGGGATGCAGGGAAAGAACCTCTGGTCGAACCTTCCCCGGCTGACCGCCGCGGACTCGATCAAGTTCGTGATCGCCGACCGGCGCGACTACCTCTACGCGCGGCGCGCGGTGAGGGGTTACCACGGTCCGGCCACGCTCGTCTTCCAGCCGGTCTGGGGGAGCGACGCCGGCCGCCTCGCCGACTGGGTCCTTGCGGACCGCCTGGATGTGCGGGTCCTTCTCCAGGAGCACAAGGTGCTCTGGGGGGACGTCCGCGGTCGGTAGCTTGGCGGCGCGAGGCGCGCCGGACACGGATAGGCTAATGAGGGCGCCCCCCCCGTCCGCCGCTCTGGGCCATGGGGGAGGTTCGCCCGGAGCGCCAAGACCTCGCCACCGACAGCGACTTCCCGTTCGGTAAGGCGAAGGGGATGGTCTTTCCCCGGACCGTCCTCGTCGGACACGGCGTGATCGACGAGCTCGGGTCGATGTGCCGCCAGTTCGGCTTTCCGTCGAGAGGGGTCGTCGTCACGGGGCCGAAGACCGCCGAGCTCGCCGGGAACCGGGCGAGCGAGATCCTCACCCGCGACGGCTTCGCCGTTCGGACGGTCATCGCCCACGAGGCGGTGGGCGTAGAGGTCGACCGCGTCGCCACGGAGGCTCGCGCGTACGAGGCGAGGTTTCTGGTGGGCGTCGGCGGCGGCAGCAAGATCGACATCACCAAGGTCGTCGCCGCGCGACTCGGGGTCCCTTTCGTCAGCCTACCGACCTCGGCCGCGCACGACGGGATCTCCTCGCCCCGCGCCTCGCTCCACGACTCCGAGAGCGTCACGAGCACGGTCGGCGCGGTCCCGATGGGGGTGCTGGCCGATACGGCGGTGATCGTCCAGGCACCGTACCGCCTCCTCGCGAGCGGGTGCGCCGACGTGATCTCGAACGTCACCGCCATCCTCGACTGGCGGCTCGCCGTCCGTCTTCGGAACGAGGAGTACTCGAGCACCGCGGCGAACCTGAGCGAGTACGCCGCCCAGGAGATCATCGACCATGCCGCCGCGATCAAGCCGAGCCTCGAGGAGTCGGTCTGGATCGCGATTCGCCCGATCCTGGTCGCGGGGATCGCGATGAGTGTCGCCGGCTCGTCCCGCCCGTGCTCGGGAAGCGAACACCTGTTCTCTCATGCTCTCGACCGGGTCTCGAGCCGGCCGAGCCTCCACGGCGAGCAGTGCGGTGTCGGGGCGATCATGATGATGTACCTCCACGGCGGGGATTGGCGAAAGGTCAAGAACGCCCTGCTCACGATCGGCGCACCGACGACCGCGCAGGAACTCGGCGTAACGAACGACGAGGTGATCCGCGCGCTGATGCTCGCCCACGCGATCCGACCGGACCGCTACACGATCCTCGGGGACAACGGGCTCGCGCGCGATGCGGCCGAGCGGCTTGCCGCCGTCACGGGGGTGGTCGCGTAGATGACCGACATCACGCTCCTCGCGGTCGACGAGGCGCACGAGGGCTTCGAGTTCGTCTACCAGGGCGGGGCCCCGGTCTGCCGGACCTGCCCCTACCGCCACGCCTGCCTCACGCTCGAGGCCGGCCGTCGCTACGCGGTCGCCAAAGTGCGGGAGGTGACGCACCCGTGCGCCCTGCAGGAGACCGAGGCGCACGTCGTCGAGGTGAAACCGGTCCCCCGTGCGCTGGTCGTCGACGCGCGGAGCGCGGTCGTCGGGAGCCAGGTCGAGATCGGGCGCTACCCCTGCCGCCGCCTCGACTGCCCGAACTGGTCGATCTGCGCGGGTCCCACGCTGCCGTCCAAGCAGCGGTATCGGATCGAGTCGATCGTGGAAGAGCCGGCCGAGTGCAGGATCGGCCGAACGTTGAAGCGCGTCGACGCGGTGTAGGTCCCGATGCGGGGCTGTGGGGTAGCTACGGGAGGGAGGACGGCCCTCCGCCCGCTCTACTGGTCCATCCTTCGGGCTTTGGGAGCCCGGGACCCCGATTCAAATTCGGGCAGCCCCATCTCGGGACCTCCCGGTAGGTAGGGAGAGAAGGCGGCCCCCGACCGGAGGTCGTCGCCGTGCGCGGTCGGGCTAGGGTATACGGGCCGGCGACGGCAGCCCGGCCGCGCTCCGACAGGTAGTCGAGGCCCCGAGCAGCTCGGTCCGAAGGCTTCTAGAACGGCCCGCCCGAACCGAAACGAACTTCCGCGAAGCGCCGTGTGGTCGTCGGGGCGCACAGGTACGCGAAGGCGTAGGCCCAGGTCTTCCAAACGTCCGGGCGGAACGCTCGGTCGGGAGACGTCTGCAGAAGGAAGCGGAGATACTCTTTCGAGAGTCGAGTAACTTCCGAGCGTTCTGCGCCCGCGGTGACCTGTTCGAGCAGGGTGGCATCCCGGAACAGACGCTCGGAGTACTCCGACTCCCGGGAGAGCCATTTCGCGAGGTCGGACCGACCGTGCCGGGCCGCGAGGGCCGACAGCATCCGGTAGTCCTCCATCACGTCGCCGAGCTGAGAGATGGTTCGGTGGGAGTTCCCCGAGAAGAGCCGGTACCGCGCCTTCGGGGCGTATCGGTATCGGGTGAGACGACGGTTATCGACATACATCGCTCGCGGCGAGAGGACCCCCGCTACGAACAGGAACATGTCCATGGTGAGACGGATGTCCTCGTAGATCCGTCCGAGCTCTCCGTCCAGAAGCTCCCTCCGGATCGCAATGGTGCCCACGTTGAACGAGGGCCAGATCCTGTTCCGCCGCCTCGCGAGCTCAAGAAGTCTGGTCTTGTCCTCGGGGGCAATGTAGAGGGGGCCGAGCGCGTCGAGCTCCTTATCCTGTTCGGCGCTCCGCCAACGCTCCGGCGGGATGGGCTGACCACCCCCGTCGATCGTACGCACCCTGTTGCGGTAGTACCCGACGTCCGGCTTTTCCCGCATCGTCTCAAGTATACGCTCGAGCCGGTCCGGTTCGTACTCGTCATCGTCATCCAGGAACGTGACGATAGGAGCGCGAGAGGCGTTGATCGCGCGGTGCCAGCAGCGTGTGAACCTCGGATCCTCGTCGTGGATGGTGATTGCGCCGGATCTCTCCAGCTCACGGTCGATGAGGGGATCGTCGAAATTCTTAGAAACGACGAGCTCGAAGCGGTCTCGGGGTAGGGTCTGGGCCGCGATCGATCGCACGGCGGACAGGAGATACTCCTTGCGAATGTAGTCGTAGATGACCACCGCGATCTCTGCCTCCGGGGCCACCCTCGCTCACCCATCCCACCCTTGAAGGGCACGCTCGGGGGCGTTCGCTCCGGCCGGAGAGACAGGGAGTCGGTGGGCGAACTGCTCACCCACCGAGGGAGGAAGGATAGATTCGGGGTTGGGTGAATCGTACCGACCGCATCGGACGGCCACGCCAATCTGCGAGCGGCCGTCGTGTTGATTCATTCGCGGCGGCTGATGGTCATGCGCTTTAAAGAGGTTCGGGAGCACGCGCCCCGTTCCGTGAGCGCGGACGGGGGCGACACCGACCGGCACGCCGGCGCGCGGTGTCCCTCACCCCGAACTCCTGCGTAATCTGGGAGGGGAGGGCGACGGCTCCGGTCCCGAAACCCACCCCTTTCGAAGACCCAAGACGACGGCCCCTACGTCCTGCTCGGCCGATTCCCATCGACCTCGTCTCGGGACGCTCCCGCAACGGCAAACCGGTCGTACTCGTGGAGGGCGTCGTTGAGAACCACGGTGAAATCGCCCGTGGCATCGCGGTCCACGCTCGCCCACACGACCAGCCCCTCCCCCGGAGGACCCGACGTTAGACCAGCCCCTATCGGAGCGAGAACCCCACGGACGAGCGGTAGCCAGCCTGAGCGAATTCGCGAGGGAACGACGAGGAGGGCAGAGGAAGTCCCTGCTCACCTGCGGTTCGCCGGACGGGCTCCGGAAGCCTCGGACCGCTCACGCTTATAACCGCAGGCCAACGTCACGGCATCGATGGCCCGTCGTCCGGCCACTGGGCCCGACAACAAGCCGATTTTCGTCACTCGTCCCAGCCTGCCTCCGCTGTCAGAGTACAGCCGCCTTCTCCGGACGATTTGGGCCTCGCGGATACTGACGAACAACGGTCCGTTGGTGCGACGCCTCGAAGACGAACTCGCTCTGTATCTTCCCGCTCAGAGCGTCAGCGTCGAAACGAACGGGACGGTCGCCATCCAGCTCGCCCTTCGGGCGGTCGGAGGAAGGCGGGGGACGGTGATCACGACGCCCTTCACGTTCGCCGCGACGACCACAGCGCTGGTGTGGGAGGGATTCACACCGAAGTTTGTCGACGTTGACATCGATACGTTCAACCTCGCTCCCGAATTGGTCTCCGAACACATGGACCGAGACACCGTGGGGGTCCTCTCCGTCCATGTCTTCGGTAACGCCGCCGGTGCGCAGGATGTCGCGGCCCTAGCGAAGGAGGATTCCCGGTGGGCGATCTTCGACGCGGCCCACGCCTTCGGGGTGCGGACAAACGGGCGCAACTTGTTCGATCTTGGAGATGCCTCCACGCTGAGCTTCCACGCGACGAAGAACTTCCATACGTTCGAAGGCGGTGCCATAACCACTCCGAGCGCCAGGATCGCCCGCCGGGTCCGCTCTCTACGGAACTTCGGTTTTTCGGACTCGGGTGACGTGCCATCGCCCGGGATCAACGGGAAGATGAGTGAAGCTCAGGCGGCCATGGGGCTGGCGAACCTCAAGCATGTGGACCGATGGATCCGCGCGCGCGGGCAGCGGTACAAGCTCTACCGGGACCTGTTGGAGTCCTCCCCTTCGATCCGATTCCAGGTGGTCGAAGCCCAGCGGTACAACTATTGCTACATGCCCATCCTGCTCCCTACCCGGCGGGCTCGGGATCGGGTCTGCCGTGCGCTCGAGGCCGTGCGGGTCTATCCGCGTCGCTATTTCTTCCCCCTGACGAGCGATCTTTCCTTCCTCCGGCGTGGTGCGCGAGCCAGGTGCCCGGTAGCTTCCGAGGTCGCCGGTCGGGTTCTAGCCTTGCCGCTGTACCCCGATCTCCCGACCTCTCAGGTTCGACGGATCGTCGCATGCGTTAGAGCGGTCTTGGGCAACTGAGCGGGACGGGACGTTCGGGACCCCCCAACGGCGAGGCCATCTCCTCCCGGATGAGTAACGGCCTTATGGGTCCCGGCTCGTTCCAACCTCGTGCGTGTCGTGCTCACCGGTGGCGCAGGATTCATCGGCGCTAACCTCGCCCACCACTGGAATCGTACCCACCCCGACGACAAGGTGATCGTCGTCGATTCGCTGACGTACGCCGGCCACCGGGAGTCGTTGGCCGCCCTCGAGGGCAAGCCCAACTTCGAGTTCGTTCAAGGCGACATCCGGAACCAACGGGACATGGAGGCCGTGCTGAAGGGAACCGACCTCGTGCTCCATCTCGCGGCAGAGACCCACAACGACCGGGCCATACCGGATCCCCTACCGTTCGTGCGGACGAACGTAGAAGGCACGGCCGTTCTGCTGGAGGCGTGCCGACGGCTTGACATTCCCCGCTTTCACCACGTCTCCACCGACGAGGTGTTCGGGAGCCTTGCGCTCGGAATCGATCAGAAGTTCACCGAGCGCAGCCCGTACCAGCCGCGAGGGCCCTATTCAGCCTCGAAGGCCGCCGCGGATCACATGGTCCGCGCGTGGGCGGAGACGTACGGGTTACCGGTGACTCTCTCCAACTGCGGGAACAACTACGGGCCCTACCAGCACCCCGAGAAGTTGATCCCCCTTGCAACGATTCGTTTGCTTCGCGGCGGAACCGTGTCGCTCTACGGCGATGGCCGAAATGTTCGCGACTGGATTCATGTGCAGGACCATTGCGAGGCGATCGACGTCATTGCTCACCGGGGACGGCTCGGGTCCACGTACCTCGTTTCGGCCGGGAATGAGCTGTCCAACAACGAGATTGTGGCCCGACTCCTCAAGCTTCTTGGGAAGGACGCGCGGTCCGTTCAGTACGTCGCTGACCGGCCGGGCCACGACCTCAGGTATGCGCTCGATTCGTCCCGACTTCGCGACGACCTAGGCTGGAAAGCGCGAGTACCGTTCGAGACGGGGCTCCGGCTCACGGTGGAGTGGTATCAGCACAACGAAACCTGGTGGTCGCCCCTGGTCTCGGGTCCAAAGGCAGACGAGAACCCCTCGGGGAACCGGCTGGCCTCCAACCGGAACCGGGATGGTCCTCCCCGAGCGTCAACCCCACCCGGTGAAGCCCGCGGCCACGGCAAGACCGACGTCGCTCGCCGGAGAAGCCACTAGCATGAAGGGTCTGATCCTCGCCGGTGGGCACGGCACTCGGCTTCGGCCTCTGACGTCCACCGGAAACAAGCACATGATTCCCGTGGCCAACCAGCCCATCCTGTACTACGGTCTCAAGCAGCTCGCCCAAGCCAAGATCACCGAGGTCGCGATCGTCCTCGGGACCATCCATGAGGGCATCCGCGAGGGTGTCGGCGACGGCTCCGCCTTCGGGATCCACACGACCTACATCGAGCAGGGACCTCCCAAGGGCCTGGCCCATGCGGTGCTCTGTGCCCGCAAGTTCCTCGGTGACGATCCGTTCATCATGTACCTTGGGGACAACCTCCTCGAGCAGGGTCTCGAGTCGTTCGTCGAGCTCTACCGCAACAACTCTCCGGATGCGGTCCTAGCGGTCACCGCGGTCCCGGAACCTCGACGGTACGGCGTCGTCGAGATGGAGGGGTCTTCCATCATCTCGATCGAGGAGAAACCCCGCTACCCCAAGAGCAACCTGGCGCTCGTAGGGGTGTACGTGTTCTCTCCTCGGATCCACGCGATCATCGAGCACCTGCAGCCTTCCGCCCGGGGCGAGCTCGAGATCACCGACGCGATCCGAAGCCTCGTGGACTCGGGGGGGCGCGTCCTTGTGCAGCAGGTCTTCGGGTGGTGGAAGGATACGGGGACTCCCGAGGACCTCCTGGAAGCGAACGACCTGGTCCTAAACAGCCGTGCCGCCGACTCTTTCAAGCGCGAGGGCCGGATTTCCTCAGCCGCGTCCTTGCGCGGGAGGGTCGCCGTTGGTCCGGACTCCGTCATTGAAGAAGGAGCCGAGATCGAGGGGCCCGCGGTTCTAGGGTCGGGAGTCCGGGTGACGAACGGAACGACCATCGGTCCCGAGACCGCGATAGGCAACCACGTGGAACTTCGGTCGTGTTCGATCCGTCGGAGCATCGTGCTCGACGGGGCGCGGATCGTCGGCCCGGTGCGCATCGTCGACAGCCTTATCGGACGAAACGTGACCGTGCACGGCTCCATCGCCTCGGCTCGGGAGATCTCCCTCATGGTGGGGGATGCCTCGCACGTTCGTCTCTGAGAGGATACCCGCGTTGCGCTAGAACGAGCCCGGGGCGACCCACCCGCGAGCGCGCGAATCTGGGTCACGGCGAGCCCGGTCACGTCCCTGGGGAAGGACCTGATCCGCGGACGAGGAATCGCACCTGCACAGTACCAGCCAGGGTCATCCTCCCCGGGCCCGCCCTGGACTTGGACGGCCCCCGAGCCGGGGGACGAGACTCCGTGACAGGGAATGCGAGGTCCTGTAGCGGCGAGGGGGCGGCGCCGTTCTGCGCTCCGGGGTGCCAGCGGCTGCCTCTGCACTTTCTCTTCGCCCTAGGCTAACCCGACAGACGGGATCCTCCACCGCATCGCGCCCTCCTGCCGGTGAGGGCAGCCATCGCACCGGCCGGGGCATGGGAGGCATGGGGGTGGGGCTAGGCCTGGTAAGCCAAGGGTTTTGCCGACGCTTGGGATGGCTCCGGCATCGCCAGACGCTGCTGGCCTCGGACCGTCGTAGGGAACGCGACGCATGGTCCATCGATTCCCTGGCGTCCCGGGTCCGTACCCCCTTCCTCTAATCTACCCCGAGCTGTTCCGTATCGGTCCGAGTCGAAGTACAAGGCGAGCATGAGTTCTGGAGCTGATTCCGAGGGGCCCCGGCCTGCCCGTTCCCTCAAGGCAGGGCGGAAGGGCAAGTACATCCTGGGAGCCGGAGGTTTCGCTCGGGAGGTTCTCACGATCTTTGAGGACCTCGGATCCCAAGGGGAGATCGTGGGGTTCGCGGAGCAGGGTGTCGCTCATCGGGGGATGCTGATCCACGGGCGGCCAGTCTTGAATGCGAGCGAATTGACCTCACGACGGTCCGGCGATACGGAGCTTGTCGTCGGAATCGGATCGCCGTTAAGGGCGCGATGGATCGCCGAGCTTGCGCAGGAAGGCTGGCCGTTCGCGAGGGCCGTGCATCCATCGGTCCGCGTTCACGAGGGAGTGGAGATCGGCGAAGGAGCCGTCATCTGCGCTGGAGTTGAGCTGACGTGCGACCTGCGCATTGGATCCTACTGCATTCTGAACCTGTCGGCCACGGTAGGGCATGACGCCGCGATCGGTCCATTTACGACGATCAGTCCCGGGGTGATGGTAAGCGGGAACGTCACGATCGGCGAGCGATCGTGGATTGGCACCGGAGCCACCATTCGGGAGGGCATACGCATAGGTGACCGCTCCTTTGTCGGAGCCGGCGCCGTGGTGGTGAAAGACATTCCCTCCGACACGCTCGCGTTCGGCACGCCTGCAAGACCTGTACGCCAGATCACGGAGAGCGACTGGTCTGATCTCACGTGAAGAGAAGTCTCTCGGGTCGAGGGGGGTTTTCCGTCTTCACACCCCGGCACACGTACCCGGAGGAAGCGGTAGCTTCTGCCGCTGCGCGCTCGGTCCTTAATGCCCACCGAGGTGCCGTCGCGGGCTTTGCTGATGGATGAGCACGGCCGCCGACAACGGTCCGGCAATCCGCGGGCCCGACCGTCCGGGAGCCGGCTCACCTCCCACGAATCTTAACCGGTGGTTCCTCGAGAACCCGCTTCGAGCGTCCGTCGCCCTGGCGATGGACGACGACCTCTCCCTGGCGGGGTTCTTCGAGCTTACCGCCACGAGGGCGAGGGTTCGCTGCGTTCGAATCCCGCCTCCAGCAGAGGTCCTCCCTCTCGAAGGTCGATCTCGTGAGAAGGGCCGGAAAGTTGCGGCCCTCTCGGCAAAGTCGTCCTCCCATCCGAGAGCCGAAGGACTTTTGCGGGACACACGCGCTTGGGGCGACCTAGATCGGTCCGACGCGTATCGGCCGGCGGAGAGCGCGGTCGACCGCGCCCCGTCAGCAGGCTGCCCCAGGGCCGATCTCTATGGTCATGGAGCTCCCCGACGAACCGAAACGACCCAAGGCCGAGGAGGCGCCGAGGCTACCCGTAGTTCTCGGATCCGGCCTTCTCTACTGTGAGAGTTGTAGGCAGGAGACACCCCACCGGATCCTTCGCGTCAAGCCAGAGGCCGGCGCCACCCTATCCGCTGTCTCAGGGGTGGCACGGTGTCGCGTCTGCCGGTTGACCCACACCTTCCGGTCGGTGCGCGAGTCTCGGGTGGAGCGCGCCCTAGTCGTCTCGGACGGGGATCGGTCGACCCACCTCCGCGTCTCTATGGTCCTGGGGCGGACCGTGCGGGTGGGCTCGGAAGTCCCGGACTATGAGAGCCCGCTGCGGGTGACGCGAATCGACACCTCCGACGGTCGGTCCGTGCTCTCATCGCCCGCTCCCGAGGTCGCCACGATCTGGGCCGTGCGAACGGACGAGACGGCCGTACACGTGTCCATCCTCGAGGGAGCCCGGACCTCCTCGGGTCTCCTCCGCGTCCCGCCCTCGACCCGGCTCGAGGTCGGCGCGGAGCTCGACCTGGGCGAGAATCGAATCGTCATCGTCGGACTCCGCGCGCGACGCCACACCTGGCGCCGAGCGGGGGACGCGTTCCCGGCGACCGAGGTGCAACGGATCTACGGACGGCGGACGCTCACGCCGCCGGCCGGTAATAGAGCCTGGAGGACGGTCCGGGACAGGCCAAGGTCGCGTGCGAGCTCGACCTCCCTCGCCGGTCGCTCGCGTTCGTCCCCGGGGGCGAGGAGGACGGACGCGGCGCCACGAGCTTCGATCGCGGCCCGGGGGGCCACGATCCAGCGTTCCTCCCCCTCGTAGCGGATCTTGCCCAGGGCGAGCTCGAGGGGAACATCCTGGACGAAGTGCTTCGTTCCCCGCACCATGAAGGCGCCGCGGGGGACGAACTCGCCGGAGACGGCGGCTTTAGAGACCTGGTCGGGGGTGGCCCAGAACGCCGAGGCCGAGGCGAGCCCGGCGCGCCACGCCTTCGAGAACGCGACCGCCCACTGAGCGGCTTCCCGGAGGGTCACCTCGGTCACCGTCGCCGGCGCGGGTGGTCTCTTCACGACGACGCTCGCCGCCCCGTGGAGGTCCGCGTGCAGGTACACGTCCCCATCCTTGAGGTGGCGGCGGACGAGCAGGTCGTTCGTGGAGGCGTCCCGGCCGCCGAGGACCAGGGCACCTTCGGAGCTCACGAACCAGCGGAACTTCTCGAACCAGCGCACCTCGCGCCGGCGTTCACGGACCGACGCCGCGGCCGGGGCCGCCGCAGGCCTCGCGGCCTCCTGGGCGAGGCGCGCCTCGGTCGCCCCGAGGGCCTGGCGTGCCCCGTCGAGCTTGACCGAGAGGCGCTTGCCCTGCTCGTAGAGCGCCCGGGCCGCCTCGCGCGCCCCCTTCCCGGCTCGCATCTCGATCACGCGCCCTCCGAGCTCCACCCGAACCTTGCGGGAAGGCGGCTCGGCATCGGCAGCGGCTCGCAGGGCGGCCTCGGCGTCCGCGAAGTTCGCCAGGATCGCGTCCGCGTCGGCGCGCTGCGCGGCGACCGCGTCGGCAAGCTCCCGGACCGCCGTGAGCTGACGGTCCCGGAGGCGCTCGAGCCCTGCGCGCTCAGCTGCCCGGGCGGCCTCCTCCGGTGAGGCGACCGGGCGCAACAGCTCGCCGAAGAACTCTACGGCGGCCTCCGAGAAGGTCGGGCGCGGGAGGACCTCGACCCCTGGGACGTCCTCCCATCGGCGAGAGGGGTACGGCGTGGCGTCGACCAGGACTCCGTCCCGCCGGATCAGGAACCCTCGGGGGGACTCCCCGAGCTCCGCGAGCAGCTCTCGCAAGAGGGAGTGGATGCCCGGCGCGAGATCGTGCCCCCGAGGCGATGCCGGCGCCGTCGGGTCCCACCCGCCCCGAGCGATCACCTCCTCGGCGAGCGGGCCGCCGAGCGCCAAGCGCGTGGCAAGCGTGCTCGCGAGATCGGTCCGCGACCGAACGAGCTCGGCCTCGATGTCGGCGGCGCTGAGCGCGAACGCGTCGTCCCGGGCCGGAGGGGGTGTGTAGGGGGCGCCCGGTCGGAGGTCCCGGCGGGACCATCGCTTCGCGTGCTGGACCGCGACGACCTTGTCGTCCCGCGCGACGACCACGTTGCCGGTGCCGAACAGCTCGGCCCCGACCCTCGTCGGCCGGTCGTCGCTCGCGCGCGTGAGGACGAGCTCGAGATAGCGCTCTCCCGCAGGCTCCGCGACCTCGTTCAGGGTTGCCCCGGTCGCGAGCCGGCGCAGGTCCCGGGCGAGCGGGCTGAGCCCCTCGGCGTGCTCCTGGCCGGCCGGGACGACGGCGGCGTAGCGGCCCGGCACGACCCGGAGCTCGAGGCGCCCGGTGCTGCGCCCTCGGAAGAGGAGGCTCAACCCTTCCTGTCCAAGGTCGAACACTTTGTCCAAGCGGCTCCCGACGAGACGGCGGGCCTCGCGCGCGACCGCGCGCAGGTCCACCGACGTGAATCGGTCCTTGGAGGTCGGTTCGTTCGCCATCGCGCTCCGGAGCACCTCCGCCAAGGACCCAGCCGACCGCCTTAAAAGTTGGGCGCGCTCACGACGCCGTGACCGCCGCTCCATCGGGGATGGCGGCCGAGTGGCGGGCCAGGGCACGACGCTTTGCCGAGGCCGAGCTGCGTCGACGCGCGCCGGAGATCGATCGCACCGATGCCCTGCCGGAGACGGTCGTTCGGGGGCTCGCGCGCGAGGGGTTCTTCGGGCTGGGTGTCCCGACCCAGTGGGGGGGGCAAGGGGGCGACACCCGCTCCGTCGTCGCCGTCCTCGAGGAGATCGCGAGGGCGAACGCCGCCGTGGCGGTCGAGCTCTCCGTCCATCTTTCGGTCTGCACGCAGCCGATCCTCACCGCGGGGACGGACGAGCAACGGCGGGCCTACCTGACCCCCCTCGCCCGGGGCGAGATCCTCGGGGCGTTCGCCCTCAGCGAGCCGGGGTCGGGCTCGGACGCCGGGGCGCTGCGTACGCGGTATCGCCGCCTCCCGGAGGGGTTCGAGCTGTCCGGCACGAAGATGTTCATCTCGAACGCCGCGAGCGCGGGGGTCATGCTGCTCTTCGCGACCCGGGACCCCGGCCTCGGCCACCAAGGGATCTCGGCGTTCGTCGTCCCTCCCCGGACCGCCGGGATCTCCGTCGCCCCGCAGCTCGAGAAGCTCGGTCTTCACGGGAGCGAGACCCGGGAGGTCGTCCTCGACCGCGCGCGGCTTCCCGACACCGCCCTCCTGGGCGGCGAGGGCGAAGGCCTCAAGATCGCCCTCACCGCGCTCTCCGGTGGGAGGGTCGGCATCGCGAGCTGCGCCCTCGGCGTCGCGCGGGCCGCCCTGGACGAGATGGTACGCAACGTCCGGCGGGACGACGCCGAGTGGAAGCGCCACCGCCTCGCGAAGGCGTTCGCGGAGGTGGAGGCGGCCGCCTCCGTCGTCGCGGACGCCGCCTCCCGCAAGGACGCCGGATCGGGGTTCGTCCTCCAAGCGTCGGTCGCCAAGCTCCTGGCCTCTCGGGCCGCCTTCGCGACCGCCTCGGCGGGTCTCGAGGTGGCAGCCGAGGCCGGCGCTCGGTCGGGCTCGGAGGCGGAGCGCCTGTTCCGCGACGCCCGGGTCTTCCCGATCGTGGAAGGGACCTCCGAGATCCAGGAGCTGGTGATCGCGCGCGCCGTGCTCGGCGCCCCGGACACGTCAACCGTATAGTAATCGGGCCGGCTCGGAGCGACCCGTGAAGGAGCACGGACCGCGCGACGGCGCGCCCGTCGGCGGACCCGGCCCGGCCGAGCGGTCGGTCCCGGTGGGCGAGGCCGGGCTCGACGCCGAGCTGACCGAGGTCCTCGCGCGGGACGGCATCGCCGAGCTCTACCCGCCCCAGGCCGAGGCGATCCCCAAGGTCCTCTCCGGCAGGAGCGTGCTCCTCGCCTGCCCGACGGCGAGCGGCAAGTCGCTCGTCGCGTACCTCGCCCTGCTTCGGGCCGCCCGGGCCGGACGCACCGGCCTGTACCTCGTCCCGCTGCGAGCCCTCGCGTACGAGAAGGCCGAGGAGCTCGAGAAGTTCGCGGAGCTCGGGCTGAAGGTCGGGATCTCGATCGGCGACTTCGACCTGCCGGCCGACCGCCTCGACCGGCTGGACGTCCTTGTCGCCACCAGCGAGAAGGCCGACGGCCTCTTGCGTCGCGGGAGCCCCTGGCTCGACCGGCTCGGAGTGGTGGTCGCGGACGAGGTCCACCTCATGCGCGACCACGACCGGGGACCGACGCTCGAGGTCAGCCTGACCCGCCTGAAGCGGAGCTACCCCGAGCTGCAGATCGTCGCGCTCTCGGCGACGATCGGCAACTCCGAGGACGTCGCCGCGTGGCTCGGCGCGGACCATGTGACCAGCGAGTTCCGGCCGGTCCCGCTGAAGCTCGGCGTCTACCGCCAGGGCCGGATCACGTTCACCGACCTGTCGAGCCGCGAGATCCCGCCGCCGGACGAGGCGGTCCCCCGCCTGGTGCGGACCGCGGTCGAGGACGGGGGGCAGGCCCTGGTCTTCGTCAACAGCCGGCGCGCGAGCGAGCAGCTAGCGCGGGGGCTCACGTCGACCGTGGGCAGGCTTCTCGGGGGCGACGAGCGGGCGAGGGCCCGGGCGGTCGCCGACGAGCTCGGGGAGATCGCCGAGGAGGAGACGGAGGGGACGCGGCGCCTCGCCGCGCTCCTGCCCCACGGTGTCGCCTACCACAATGCCTCTCTCACGAACCCGGAACGCCGCCTCGTGGAACGCGGGTTCCGCTCCCGCGCGGTGAAGGCGCTGGTCGCGACCCCGACGCTCGCCGCCGGGATCAACCTGCCCGCACGCCGGGTGGTCGTGCGGGACGCGACCCGCTACGACGACCGGCTCGGCGTGCAGGCGCCCATACCGGTCACGGAGATCCGGCAGATGCTGGGGAGGGCCGGCCGACCGAGGTTCGACCCCTTCGGGGAGGCGGTCCTCGTCGCCCGGACGCCGGACGAGGAGGACCGGTTCCTCGAAACGTACCTTTCGGCGCCTCCCGAGGCAATCGAGAGCCGGCTCGCGAGCGAGCCCGCGCTGCGGATGCACCTCCTCGCGCTGGTCGCCAGCCGGGCGGTGCGGACCGAGGCCGACCTCAAGGAGTTCTTCGCCGGCACGTTCTACGGGCACACCCTCCCGCTCCCCGAGCTGCACCGCCAGCTCGCCGGGGTCCGGTCGTTCCTGCAGCGGCACGAGCTTCTCGAGCGCGGGGAGGAGCTGCGCGCGACGCGCTTCGGCGAGCTCACGAGCGAGCTGTACCTCGACCCCCTGAGCGCGATCGTCCTTCGCGAGGCGCTCGCCCGCGCCCCCATCGGGGTCGGCCCGTTCGCCCTGCTCGCCGCGGTGGCGGCGACCCCGGACCTGCCCGCGCTGTTCGTTCGCCGGGGCGAAGAGGCCGACCTGCTCGCGAGGTACACGGACGAGGCCGAGGAGCTCCTCGTCCGGCCCGAGGAGCCGCCCCTGGACCTCGACCTGGACGGATTCCTCGCGACCCTGAAGACCGCCTCGGTCCTCGAGGCGTGGCTCGAAGAGACGCCGATCGTCGAGCTCACCGAGAAGTTCGGGATCGGCGCCGGCGACCTCCGGACCAAGGTGGAGGATGCCGAATGGCTCCTCTTCGCGGCCGGGCGGCTCGCCGTCGCCTTTCAGCGACGCCTCGCCCGGCCCCTGGACGACCTCGCCCTGCGGGTCCGCTACGGCGTCGTCGAGGAGCTGCTCGACCTGGTCCGCCTGCGGGGGATCGGGCGGGTCCGCGGGCGACTCCTCTACCGCGCGGGGCTCCGGGACCGAGAGGCGCTTCGCCAGGCGCCGCTAAGCCGGATCGAGCTCGCGCTGCGCTCCCGGCGCCTGGCCGAGATGGTCGTCGCCCAGCTCCACCGGACGGAGCGGGCGGTCAGCCCGCCATCTGCCCCGGCGCCCAACCCTCGCCGAGGCCCACGCCGCCTCGATGAATTTGGGGAGAGGACGGAACCGTGACCCACTCGTCGATCGGCGTCAGGACCCGGACCAGCGACCGGGTCCCGCCGGCACCGCCGGTGCGGATCTCGCGCCGGACGTAGCCGGCCTGCTCGAGCCGGACGATGCGTCGCCAGAGCGTCGTGGTGGGGAGCGGCTCGGCCCCCTGGCGTCGGGCGAGCTCCGCCTCGACCCGGCGGACCTCGCCGAGCCGTGCCGTGCTCCCCTGGCTCGCCTTGCCGATCGCGTCGACGACCCAAGGCTCGATCCGGATCGCGGCATCCCCTTCGCGGGGGATGAACCCGGGACCGTAGCCGCCCCGTCCGCCGAGGAGCTCCCGACGCAACAGGTCGACCGCGCGGCGGCTCCCGCCCCCCTCCTCGACGGCCGTCGCGACCACGCGGCTGACCAGGGCCGCCGGGGGTGGGCGGCCAAGGGCTCGCTGGGCTCGGTCGCGGACGATCGCCTCCAGGGTGCCGGACGGGTAGGGGGTCAGCTCGACGGGCGGAACACCCCCGAGGGCACGCAGTGTCCCCGCGAGCCCCTCCGAGGTTCCTGCGAGCACGGTCCACCACAACGGCAGGCCGTGTTCACCCTCCGGGAGGAAGCGGTCGGGGTCGGAGAGCGCCTTGAGCGCGGGCCCCAGGTCCGGGCCGCCGACGGCGATATCGTCCAGGACCACCACGAACGGCCGCTGCTCCCGGCGAAGGCGGCGCAGGACGCCGGCGAGGATCTCGGCCACCGGAAAACCCCTCCCGTCGAACCCGTCGTCGAGGAGGCGGAGGAGCGCGGTCGCCACCCCGTGCGCTCCCTTGAGGGCCGAGACCCTCACGTGCAGGACGCGGGGAGGCGGGCCGTCGGAGGCCCGGCGCAGGCGCTCGACGACCTCGCGGGCGGCCCGGCGGGCGACCGTCGACGTGCCGGAACCCGGGGCACCGGCGACGGCCACGATCCACGGCGGGGGCGACACCGGGGAAGGGGCGTCCAGGCGGCGCACGACCTCCTGCACCTCGCGCTCGCGCGCGATCGGCACCGGGGCCAGCCAGTCGTTCGAGAGGACCTCGGGGTTCGGGACGGGGAACATGACCTACCAACTATCTGCGATGTATAAGAATACTGTTTACCTCCCCGACCGCGCATGGAAACTGCCATCCGCCGCGTCGACTGCCCGCCCCGATGGACCCCCCGGGCCCCGGTCGGCCGATCTGGATCCTCGCTAGGGACCTCCTCGTCGCGCTGGTCCTCGCGGTCGGCCTGTTCGTGATCTTCGCCGTCGTCAACGTGAGGCTCCTGCACGGGTTCACGGCCCCCGAGGTCCTCCTCCTCGAGGTGGGGGCCGTCGTCCTGGTCTCCTTCCTGGTGGCCCGGGCGATCACCAACGCCACGAACGCCCTCCTCCGGCGGCACGGCCTCGTCCCGCGTGGCCACGCGGTCCGGCTCTTCCTCAACCTCCTGATCGCGACCGGGACCGCCCTCGCCCTGTGCAAGCTCGCGGGCGTCTCCGCCGAGTCGATCTTCATCGGGGCGGGCTTCACCGGCATCGTCCTCGGCCTCGCCTCCCAGACCGTGCTCTCGAACGTCTTCGCCGGGATGCTCCTCGTCTTCGCGGACCCGTTCCGTCCGGGCGACCACGTCGGGATCGTCGCCGGGGCGTACGGGGTCTGGCCGCCGTCGTACCCGCACGAGCCGTTCCTCCCGATGTACTCCGGCACCGTGGAGGACGTCGGACTGACCTACACCGTGATCGCCCTCGACACCGGAGGGGTAGCGAAGATCCCGAACGGGCTCGTCATCCAGGCCCTGGTCGTCCTGCGCCGCGGGGCCGGGCTCCACCGGGTCCGCATGACGTTCCCGCGCACCGTCCCGCTCGAGTCGGTCGAGGCGGCGCTGGCGGAGGTCGCCCGCGAGTTCCCCCCGCCGTCCGCCGACGCGCCTCCGCCTCGCGTGGAGGTCGCCGACCTCGCGGTGGCCACGTGGGACGGCGTCGTGGTGCTGTGGAGCGACGACCGCGACGCGGAGGCCGTCCGGGACCGCGTGATCCGGACGGTCCTTTCGCGGCTCCCCCCGGCGACCTCGTGAGAGGGGGGCCTCTCCTCGCCCTTAAATCCGACGGCGGCTCGCCCGGCTCCGGAGCGCCCGCGAATGACCTACCGGGTGACCCTCATCCCCGGCGACGGGATCGGCCCCGAGGTCACCCGGGGGGCGCAGCTGGTCGCCGACGCGACCGGCGTCGGGTTCGCCTGGGAGGTCGTCGAGGCGGGCGAGCCGGCGATACGCAAGAGCGGGACCCCCCTTCCCGAGTCGGTCCTGGAGTCGATCCGCAAGACCCGCCTGTGCCTCAAGGGCCCGATCACGACGCCGATCGGGAGCGGGTTCCGCTCGGTCAACGTCGCGCTCCGCCAGCAGCTCGACCTGTACGCGT
>Ga0326728_10008422_pt1 | contig 25658 bp, 24 predicted proteins | sample MB3enrmetagenome_FD_207602 | JGI IMG/M metagenome (GOLD analysis project Ga0326728, IMG submission 207602) | Lab enriched peat soil microbial communities from McLean, Ithaca, NY, United States - MB31MN | ecosystem: Environmental > Terrestrial > Soil > Wetlands > Peat | place: USA: New York... | reverse complement strand
TCGCCGAGCTTGGCGAGCTGGGCGACAAACTCGGGCTCGTTCTTCTCCTCGGCCTTGTAGTAGCGGGTGTTCTCAAGACAAAGAATGTCGCCGTTCTTCAGCGCCGCGACCGCCTTGGCGGCGGCCTCGCCGATGCAGTCGGGGGCGAACGCGACCGGCCGCTTCACCACTTTGGCGACCGCCTCGGCGACCGGCTTGAGGGTGAAGGCCGGGTCCGGCTTGCCCTTCGGGCGGCCCAAATGGGCCATCAGGATGACCTTGCCGCCCTTGTCGGCGAGTTCGAGGATCGTCGGCGCGACGCGCTCGATGCGCGTGGTGTCGGTGACTTGGCCGTTTTCGATGGGAACGTTGAGGTCGACGCGCAGCAGCACGCGCTTGCCCTTCACATCGGCGGAATCGAGTGTGCGGAACGAGCTCATAGCCAAGGCTCCTCGCGCCGGGCGGCGCAATGGGAAATCGAGAGTCAAAAGATTCGGGGCGGGCGTTGCGCGCCCGCCCCGGTTGGAGGCGTCAGATCAGCTTGGCGAGCGCGACGGCGGTGTCGCCCATGCGGTTCGAGAAGCCCCACTCGTTGTCGTACCAGGAGAGGACGCGCACGAACGTGCCCTCGAGCACCCTGGTCTGGTCGATGTGGAACACCGACGAGCGGCTGTCATGGTTGAAGTCGATCGAGACGTTCGGCCTCTCGGTGTAGCCGAGGATGCCCTTGAGCGGGCCGCTGTCGGCCGCCGCCTTGATCGCCGCGGTGATCTCTTCCTTGCTGGTGGCGCGCTTGGCGACGAACTTGAAGTCGACCACCGAGACGTTCGGGGTCGGCACGCGGATCGCCGAGCCGTCGAGCTTGCCCTTGAGCTCGGGCAGCACCAAGCCGACCGCCTTCGCGGCGCCGGTGGTGGTCGGGATCATCGACAGCGCCGCGGCGCGGGAGCGATAGAGGTCCTTGTGCAGCGTGTCGAGCGTCGGCTGGTCGCCGGTGTAGGAGTGAATCGTGGTCATGAAGCCGTGATCGACGCCGATGGCGTCGTTGAGCACCTTCACCACCGGCGCCAGGCAGTTGGTGGTGCACGAGGCGTTGGAGATGACGAGGTGCTCCTTGGTCAGCTTCTGGTGGTTGACGCCGAAGACGACCGTGAGGTCGGCGCCGTCCGACGGGGCGGAGACGATCACGCGCTTCGCGCCGGCGGTGAGCAGCGCCGCCGCCTTGTCGCGCGCGGTGAACCGGCCGGTGCACTCCATGGCGATGTCGACGCCGAGCGCCTTGTAGGGCAGCTCGGTCGGCTCCTTGATCGCCGTCACCTTGATCTTCTTGCCCGCGACCACGAGCGAGTCGCCGTCGACGCCGACTTCCAGCGGGAAGCGGCCGTGCACGCTGTCGAAGCGCAGCAGGTGCGCGTTGGTCTCGACCGGCCCGAGATCGTTGATCGCCACAACGTCAATGTCCTTGCGGCCAGATTCGGCGATGGCGCGCAAAACCAGCCGCCCGATGCGCCCGAACCCATTGATCGCAACTTTTACCGCCATCGTCATTACCTCCAAGTGAATTGAGGGCCTTCGTCCCGTATCCCGGGGGGCCGCGGACCGCGCGCTTTTTGCTCGATCCCTATTCTAAAGTCCAGCAGGCCGCCGAACTGGACGCTTTACGCAGGACGCGTCACATACCGTCCGAAAAGGCGCCAGAGTCTTAACGAAACTCTCGTTCATTTGATCAGCAGTCTGCCCGGGCGCGCGACGCCTTCAGGACGTCGCGCTTCGTTCGCCCTCGCCGCTCCTCGAGGAGCGGCCTAGACATCCGCCTAGCAGAGTCTCGACCGTCGGAATTTGATCTAAGCCCAAAATCGCGGCTTTTTGCCGCAATCCGTCTCAGCGGCCCAAACGCGCGAGCGCCGCCTCGGCGACCCTCTCGGCGGTGACGCCGAAATGGCGATAGAGCTCTTTGTACGGACCGCTGGCGCCGAATCCGGTCATGCCGACGAACGGCCCGTCGCCGATCAGCGCGTCCCAGCCCTGCCGGATCGCCGCCTCGACGCCAACGCGCACCCGCGCTTCGCCGAGCACCTGCTTACGGTAGCCGTCGCTCTGCTGAGCGAACAGCTCCATGCAGGGGACCGAGACGACTCGCGCCGGGACGGATTTCGTCGCCAGCAGCGCCTGCGCGGCGACGGCGATCGACACCTCCGAGCCGGAGGCGAAGATCGACACTTCCGCCTTCGCCGGCGCCGGCGAGATCTCATAGGCGCCGAGCGCGCACAGGTTCTCTATGACATGGGTCCGACGCAGCGCCGGCAAGTTCTGCCGCGTCAGCGCCAGGATCGACGGCGACTGGCGCGCCTTCAGCGCCGCCTGCCAGCACTCGACCGTCTCGACCGAGTCGGCGGGGCGGAACAGCAGCAGGTTGGGGATCGCCCGCAGCGCCGCCAGATGCTCGACCGGCTGGTGGGTCGGCCCGTCCTCGCCGAGGCCGATCGAATCGTGGGTGAAGACGTGGACGACATGCGCGCCCATCAGCGCCGCCAGCCGCAGAGACGGGCGGGCGTAATCGCTGAACACCAGGAAGGTCGCGCCCGACGCGATAAAGCCGCCGTGCAGCGACAGGCCGTTGCACGCCGCCGCCATGCCGTGCTCGCGCACGCCCCAGTGGACGTAACGTCCGCTCATGTCGGTCGGAGTGATCTCGCGCGTCGCCTCGACCTTGGTGTTGTTGGAGCCGGTGAGGTCGGCCGAGCCGGTGACGAGCTCGGGGACGACCGGCGCGATCTTCTTCAGCGCCGCCTCGCCCGCCTTGCGGGTGGCGATTTCCGGCGCCGCGGCGGCGAGCTCCTTCTTGTAAGCGTCGACCGCCGCGTCGAGGTTCTTGGGCAGGTCGCCGCGGATGCGGCGCTCGAACTCGGCGCGCTTGTCGGGGGCGAGCGCGGCGAGCGCGCGCTCCCATTTCTCGCGTTCGGCGCGGCCGCGCGCGCCGACGGCGCGCCACGCCGCGAGGATTTCGTCGGGGACGACGAACGGCTCGTACGGCCAGTCGAGCGCCTTGCGCGCGCCGGCGATCTCGGCCGCCCCCAGCGCCTCGCCGTGGGCCTTGGCGGTGCCGGCTCGGGTCGGCGCGCCGAAGCCGATGATCGTCTTGCAAGCGATCAGCGTCGGCTGGTCGGCCTGCTTGGCGGCGCGTAGCGCGCTGAGGATGGCGACCGGATCGTGTCCGTCGACGCTCTCGGTCCGCCAGCCGGCGGCGCGGAAGCGCGCCGGCGTGTCCATCGAGTCGGCGATCGAGGTCTTGCCGTCGATCGATATGCCGTTGTCGTCGTAAAGCACGATCAGCTTGGCGAGCTTGAGATGGCCGGCGATGGCGATCGCCTCGTGGCTCACGCCCTCCATCAGGTCGCCGTCGCCGCACAGCACGTAGGTGTGGTGGTCGACCACGTCGCCGAACTGGGCGGCGAGCATGCGCTCGGCGATCGCCATGCCGACGGCGGTGGCGAGGCCTTGCCCGAGCGGCCCGGTGGTGGTCTCGACGCCGACCGTGTGGCCGTATTCGGGATGGCCGGGCGTCTTCGAACCGAGCTGACGGAACGCCTTGATATCGTCGATCGTCAGGCCCTGAGCGCCACCCGTACCGGTCAAATAGAGCAACGAATAGAGCAACATCGAGCCGTGTCCGCCGGACAGCACGAAGCGGTCCCGGTCGGGCCAATGGGGATCGGCGGCGTCGAATTTCAGCACGTCGCGATACAGCGTGGTGGCGATGTCGGCGGCGCCCATCGGCAGGCCGGGGTGACCGCTCTTGGCCTTCTCGACCGCGTCCATCGAGAGGAAGCGAATCGCGTTCGCCATCGCATTGTGGGAGACTGAGGCCGACATGTTGATTTCCTTCGCGGCGCGCCGCTCGAGCGGCTGAACTTTAAGTCGCGCCGTTGATAGGCGTGCGGGCAATCTTCTGTCAATCGCGCCCCTCGGCGCGTTGACGGCCCCTTCAAGCATCGCGTAAACAATGCGTCATAAAGGAAGGAGCGCAATGGCCGTCGGCCCGTTCGAGCCCTCCCTGCGACGCATGCGCGCGGCGATCGACCTGCTCGAGGCCGCGGTCGAGCGACGCGCGCGCCTCGACGCCCGACGCGGCGACGCCGACGAAGAGCTGGCGCTGATGCAGGACGACCGCGCCCGGCTGGCGGTGGAGCTCGACGGCGCCCTCGACCGCAACCGCGCGCTCGATGCGGCCAACGCCGAGGCGGCGAAGCTGCTCGCCCAGGCTAACACGGCGCTCGATCGGCTCATCGCCGAGGCGGGCGAGTTCGGCGCCGATTGAATCCCGCCGCCGCGCACGAGGCGGGCCGGCGGGAACGAGGCGGGCGACCATGGCGCAGGTGACGGTGACGATCGGGGGACGTTCCTACCGCCTCGCCTGCAACGAGGGCGAAGAGCCGCACCTCGAGGCGCTCGCGAACGAAGTCCACGCCAAATTCGAGGCGATGCACAAGGCGTTCGGCGAAATCGGCGACCAAAGGCTGATCGTCATGACCGCGCTCACTCTCGCCGACGAGTTCGCCGAAGCGCGCGAGCGCATCGCCGAACTCGAAGCGGACGTGGAGCGCGCCGCCGAGCGCGAACGCGCGACGCGCCGCGACGCCGAGATCCAGACTGTCGCCGCCGCGCAGGCGCTGGGCGAGCTGTGCCAGCGAATCGAAAAACTCGCCGCGGCGTTCAATACGCCGGCGAAGGGCTGAGCGAACCGCCCGCGCTCACGACCCCGGATCGATGACGCCGAAATAGATCTTCGGCGGCGCGCGCACGCCGCTGAGCGTCGGACGGGTGAACCCGGTCAGATCGCGCACCGCCGTGGAAGCGCCGTCGATCTTTTCATCGGGCGTCGGCGTGTCGCAAACCACCAGCGCGCCGCGCCGCCGCAGGTCGGCGACGTCGAGCCAGGGCGCGTTGAGGGATTCGCCGTCTTTCAGCACCAGCGCGCGGTAAGGCAGGTCGAAGGCGATCGAGCCCGCCGCCTGGAAGCTCACCTTGCCATCCAAGCTGACGATGTAGGGGATCGGGCCGGCCGCATGAGCCGCCCAATAGTCCTCGGCGAGGCGCGCGAGGCCGGGCCCGTCCATCTCCGGGTAGGCGCCGTTGGAAAGCGGCGTTTGCAGCCGCCAGACCTCGCGAACCCCGACGTAACCCCCGGCAAGAGCCGCCGCCCACAGGGCGAAGACGAGCCACAGCCGCCGCGGCGCGGAAAAGCCGGCGCGCGCCGCCAAATGGCCCCACCACGCCGCGAAGCCGACCGTCAGCGGCGTCAGCCAATGATAGAAGAGCCGCACGCCAAACGGCGCGAACAGGACGATCACCACGATCGGGCCGAAGATCGCGACATGGAGGAAGAGGTCGAGGCGCGTGCGCGTCTCCCGCGCGAAGGCGGCGCGCAACGCCGCGACCAGCCGCGCGCGCCCGCACGCCGCCCAGGCGAGCGAGGCCATCGACAGATTGGCGAGCGCGCAGTCGAAGACGAACATGACGATCCAGCCGACGCGCTGGAGCGCGTTGGCGCGGGTCTGGTGGACCGCCCATTTCAGCGGCGTCGCGCCGTGGCTGGCGACGTCGACCGCCTGCGGAGCGATGATCGCGACAGCGATCGCCACAGCGACCCACGGCCCCGGCGTCGCCAAGCGCTTGCGCCATTCCGGGACGACCAGGCAGGCCGCCGCCAACGGCAGCGTCAGGTGGAGGATGGCGTATTTCGCCCATAGGCCGAAGCCGACCGCGGCGCCGAAGGCGGCCCATTCGACGAGCGAGCCGCCTTCGAAGGCGCTCCACGCCGTCCACAGCACGATCGCCCAGAACGGCATGACGCCGATGTTGTGGTTGAACTTCAGCGGCCAGTAGGTCGCGTAGGGCGAGGCGAGGCCGGCGAGCAGCGTCACCAGCGCTCCGCCGCGGCGATCGACGCGGGCGACGAAGCCGGCGGCGATGACGAAGGCGCCGCAGGCGAACGCGAGCGCAACGCCGAACAGCGCGACATAGCGCCAGTCGCCGGCGTTGGCGGCGAGGCCGCTCAGCCACGACGACAGCGGCGGATGGCGCAGATAGGAGAGCCGCCAAGCCGGGCCGTCGACCACGCCCTCGGCGACGTCGTTGTCGATCGAGCCTTCGAACCGCGTCGCCAGCGCGAGCCAGACGACAAGCTGCAACGCCACGAGCGTGGCGGGAACGAGGAGGACGAGCCACGCCGCCGGCGCGGCGGAGGCGCCGCGCGGCGCGGCGACGCCCTGGCGATCGGGTCGGGCGGTCAAGACTCTCTTTCCGTCGTTGGAACGGGCCCCGGACAAGGCCGGCGTTGAGTGGCGCGCCGGTCCCGGCGCCGGCGCGGGGTTTCTAGGCGCCGCTCCGTCGCGTCGTCAAGGAAGCGCGTCGACCCGCCTCGTCGCTAGCGCGTGGCGATGACGACGGCGACGCCCGCCATCACGCCGGCGGCGGCGCGGCGCGCCAGCCGGGCCGCCCGCGTCGCCTTCAGCGCCGCGCGGGCGCGGTTAGCGAGCAGCGCATAGCCGGCGAGCGTCGCGGCCAGCACCGTCGCCATTGTCGCGCCGAGGACGAGGAAGCTCGCCGGCGTCATCGTCTCGAGGTCGACCACCAGCGGCATGATCGACAGGAAGAACACGATCACCTTGGGGTTGCCGAGCGTCAGCGACAGCGAGCCCCAGAACGCCCGCCAGCCGCGCGCGGCGCGCGGCGGCGCCTGCGTCTCATGCGCGCGGGCGGAGCGCGCCATGCCCCAGGCGAGATGGAGCAGATAGGCGGCGCCGGCGAACTTCAGCGCCACGAACACGGCCGCGAATTCGTGGGCGAGCACGGCCGCCCCGGTCGCCGCGATGGCGAGCCAGATGAAGTCGCCGACGACGTAGCCGGCGATGAACGGCGCGACGCCGACGAGGCCGTGAGCGAGGACGCGCGTGATCAGCGCCGCCACCCCCGGCCCCGGCGTCGCCACCGCGGCGAAATAGACCGCCACGAACAGCAGCAGCGACGAAATCGACATGAGGGCCCTTTCCCGTCGTCGGCGCCGGCGGCGCGCGCCGGAACGACCGCGCCGACCACAGCGCGCCGCGCCGCGCCGGTCAAGGGCGCGCACGGCGCCGCTTGACGCGCGACCTCGCTCTCCCTATTGTCACCATATGGTGACACAAGCCCCAGCCCCCAGCCGCGACTCCGCCGCGATGCGCCGGCGCATCCTCGACGCGGTCGGCCGCCTCATCCTGCGTGACGGGCTCGCCGCAGTCGGCGTCAACGCGCTGGCGCGCGAAGCGGGCTGCGACAAGGTGCTTGTGTACCGCTATTTCGGCGATCTTGGCGGCGTCTATGCGGCGTTCGCCGAGCGCTGCGACTTCTGGTGGAGCGTCGAGGAGCTGACCGACGGCGTCGACCCGGCGCGGACCAGCCTCGCCGAGGCGCTGAAGATCATCCTGCGCCGCCACGCCCGGGCGCTGCGCGCCCGGCCGATCACCCTCGCGGTGCTCGCCGCCGAGCTCGCCGAGCGCACGCCACTGATCGTCGCCCTCGAGGAAACGCGCGAAAAGCGCGCGCTCGAGCTCAACGCCTGGGTCGCGCGGAACTGGGCGCCGCCCCCCGCGCTCGACTTGGCGGCGATCACGACCCTCATCGGCGTCGCCCTCAACTACCTCACCGTGCGCGCGCGTAGGATTCGCGTCATGGGCGGCGTCCCGATCGCCTCCGACGCCGACTGGGAGCGCCTGTTCGCCGCCGTCGATTCGCTGATCGACGCCGCGCTGCGCCCGCGGTGACCGCCTCTTTTTGGCTGCTTGTCACCATGAGGTGACGCCACTGTGGAGACGACCATGACCTTACGCCCCCTGAGCCGACGCGCCGCGCTCGCCCTCGCCGGCGCGGCGGCGCTCGTCCTCGCTGGCGGCGCGCTGCGATTCGTCGACGCGCTCGGGCGCCCCCTTCCGGGCGGCGACGCCTTCGCGCCGTGGACGCTGTGGCGCGACCCGGCGCTCGCGGGAACGCCGACGGCGCTCGTCGCCGCCGCGATCCTCGCCGCCAACCCGCACAACGCGCAGCCTTGGCTTTTCCGCCGCCCCGGCGACGACGCGATCGAGGTCTGCGCCAATTTTTCCCGCCGCCTCGCGGCGATGGACCCTTATGCGCGCGAGCTGCATTTCGGGCTGGGCTGCGCGATCGAGAATATGAATTCGGCCGCCGGCCCCAACGGCTTCGATGTCGCGATCGACGTCGCCAGCGGCGCGCTGGCCGCCCCGGCCGAGTCGAGCGCGCCGGCGCTCGCCGCGCGGATCGAGCTGACGCGCCGCCCGCTCGGCGCGCCCGACCCGCTCTACGATGCGATCCCGCTTCGCCGCACCAACCGCTACGCCTACCGGCGCGACGCGAGCCTGCCCGCCGACTGGCTCGCGCTCGCGCGCGCCGGCGCGCCGGACGACGGCGTCCGCGTCTTGCTGTTCGCCGAAGGCGAAGCGCGGCGCGCCTTCGACGCCGCGGTGGTCGAAGCGACGCAGGCGTTCGTGGCCGACGCGCCGATGATCGGCGAAAGCGACCGCTGGCTGCGCAGCTCGGCGCGCGAAATCGAGGCCCATCGCGACGGGCCGACGCTCGATACGGCGGGCCTGTCGTTCCTCGCGCTCGCCTACGCCAAGCTGTTTCCGGTGTCGGCCGAGACAAGCCATCGCGCCTGGATCGACCAGACTCGCCGCGTCCAGCTCGCCAGCGCGCCGCTGGTCGGCCTGATCGCAGTCCGCGACCGCTACGACCGACGCGGCGCGATCGCCGCCGGCCGCCTCTGGCAGCGGCTGCATCTCGCGGCGACCGGGTTCGGCGTCGCGCTGCAGCCCATCAATCAGCCGATCGAGATGATCGACCGCGAGCGCTTTCTCGACCGCGGCGACGCCTGGGCGCGGCGGATCGAAGCGCTCGCCGGCTCCGGCTGGCAGGCGACCTTCGCCTTCCGCGCCGGCCTGCCGACACGCGCCGCGCCGGCGAGCCCGCGCCGGCGGCTCGCCGACGTTCTCGCCGGATGACGCCGCGCCGCGCGCGCTCAGTAGCCGTGGATGCAGTCGTTGTAGCGCGCCCAGTAGTTCTGCCGCCACAGCGACGAACCGTTGGCGGCGCCGCCGACCGCGCCGACGCCGGCGCCGACCGCCGCGCCCGTCCCGACCGAGTTATGACCGCCGACCAAGGCGCCGACGCCCGCGCCGAGCAACGCGCCGACCGCCGCCCCTCCCACCGTGTTGCCCGCGGTGGCCTGGTCGGCGTATTCGCGCGCCTCCTGGTCGCAATAGGCGCGCCGCGACTGCGCCTCGGCGCTCGCCGCCAGCAAGACGACGAGCACGCCGGCCGCTAGAGCCGCGGCGGCGTTGCGAGCGACGGATTTCATGGGTCTCTCCTCGATGTTTCCCTTCGGGAATTGCCAATTACGCGCAATCGCTGTCCAACGCCATAGCGCGACTTTGCGGCGCCTTTTTGCGCTTTTTCCGGTCGTCTCGCCGAACGCCGCCCGCGCGACCGTTCGCCGCAGCGCGCGCTCGGCGACCCGAGGCTCGCGTCACGCTTCGCGGAACGCCGCGTCGGCGCGCTGTCAGCGCCGCCGCCAACCGCTATGCTCCCGCCGCGCCGGAGGTTCACGCCGAGCGCTTCAGAGGAAGGCCGATGAAATCCTATCGCAAGGAGCTGTGGTTCGAGACGCCGACGCGGCGCGCATTCCTCAACATCACGCCTGAGGTCGAGGCCGCGCTGAAGGAGAGCGGCGTCAGCGAGGGCCTGGCGCTGGTCAACGCCATGCACATCACCGCCTCCGTGTTCATCAACGACGACGAGAGCGGCCTGCACGCCGACTACGACGCCTGGCTGGAGCGGCTCGCGCCGCACGAGCCGGTCTCCGCCTACCGCCACAACGGCGCCGGCGAGGACAACGCCGACGCCCACATGAAGCGCCAGGTGATGGGGCGCGAGGTGGTGGTCGCCGTCACCGCCGGCAAGCTCGATTTCGGCCCGTGGGAGCAGATCTTCTACGGCGAGTTTGACGGCCGCCGCCGCAAGCGCGCGCTGGTCAAGATCATCGGCGAGTAACGGCGAGCCCGAAACGCGCGCCGGGCCAATGTCGCGACGCGGACGCGGCCGCCGAGCGCCGCTGCGGCGGCGTGGCGGATCGCATAATGACGCGGCGGACCGTAAAGAAGGAAAAGAGGCGAGCGGCGGGAAGCCGTCCGCCGAAGGGAGAATGAGGAGACGCGCCATGGCGCTGCCGAAACCCGCGCCTTTGCTTCCGCCATGGTCGGCCCAAGCGCGGCTTTGCGCGCTCGCCGCGCTGCTCGCCGTCCTGGCGGCGGCCGGCCCGGCGCGCGCCGACGTCGACACCTTCCACGACGTCACCGGACGCTCGCGCGGCGACGCGGACCTCCAAGCCGACACCTTCGACTGCTGGGTGAAAGTCGGCAGGACGCGAAACGGCCAGCCGACGCCGCCGGCTTTCAAGCGCTGCATGCTTGCGCGCGGCTGGCGCTACGTGAAGACCGAGCCCGGCTACTACGACCGCCGAAAAGGACTGATGTGCCGGCCGAGCTCGTTTCTCGGCATGTCCGCCGACGTCTGCACGCCTGAGTGAGCCGCGGCGGCCCCGTGCGCCGGGGCGCGGCGACGCGGGCTTGACGGCGCCGAGCGCGAGCGGCCGTTCCGGTCCGCGGCGAAGCGGCTTCAATGGCTTAAGCGCGCTCTTCTGTCCCGCCGGCGGCCGGCGTCGCCAAGCCCCCGCGATGGAAACCTCCCGCCCGGCCGAAGCGGCCGCAAGCGCTTACGCGCGCGGCGGGCCGAACCGCGTATTTTACGCACCATCAAAGTAATATCCACGGCGCCCATGACGCCAAGCGCAAGCGCCGGCGACGTCGTCAATTCGACCGGCTTGGCGGTCAATTACGTCTTCTTGACCGACGTGCTTATCGGCTGGCCTGTCTTGCTCTGCGAAAGCTTATACGCGGAGCCGCCCGTCTTGGGCTTGTCGGCCTTGGGCTTCTTGGCCTCCTTGTTGCCCCTGAGTTGACTTTTGGCCATTGCATTCTCCCACTGCTATCCGGTTTCCGCGACCCCGGGCGCGAAATGGTCGGCGCCGCTCGCTCGACCGCGACCGTGTCCGGCGCAAGCCGCGCCTTCCGAAACCTTACGCCCGGGCCGCCCTCGTTTCCGGCGATGAACGCGACGCCGGCGGACGCGAGGGCGCGGGCGGAAGGCGAGCGTCGCCGGCGCCGCCGTAAGTGCATCGTCGCGCAGCCCAATTGGATTGGCAATGCCGAATTTGACGCGCCGCCGAGCCAGCGCCGACCCGCGCGACCTGCTCAGGCTCGGCGCTGGCGCGCGCGGGGGCTCGGCGGCGCGGCGCCGCCCTGTAGGCGCGGTCGATGACCGCGCCTGTCGACTGCTGCCGCTGTCCCCTACCGCCGCTCGCGCCCAGCCCAGAAGTTGGGGATTTCGTAGGCTGACGCCATTATCCCCGCTCAGTCTTTGAGCCGCCAAACGGCTGTCGTCATCCTGCAACCCGCAACCCGCCCCGAGGAACGGGAACCGCGCGTCCGATCGCGCGCGCCTCTTCGATCCAACAGGCGATGGCGTCCTCGATATTTCTCGCCGCTTCCTCACGGGTCTCGCCGTCGGACATGCGCCCAGGAAGGTCGGGGACGGTCGCCAGGAACCCGCCGCCCTCTTCTTCCGGCAGCGGCTCGATCGGCGCCGCGTAGTCGGGTTTTCTCATTCGCGTCTCTCGCCGCGTCGATCAAGCGCACGAACTTGCGCGTCCCCACGGCGGCGCGCCGAATTGGGGCGATGGCGCGGCCGCCATGCCCGAGCCGTGCTCGCCGTCAAGCCCGAGCGCGCGTTCCGCGCGTCGCCTTCGGCGAGGCTTGACCGCTCAAGCGCGGCTCGGGCGTTTGGTTTCCATGGCTTCGACGCCGCAAACCGGCCGCGCGCGGCCGGTTTCGGGCGTCGAAGCCATGGCGGCGAAACGCCCTCTCGCGTCGGCGCGGTCACCCGGAGGGCCGGAGCGCAGCGGAGGAGCGCCGAAGGCGCTTGACAGCGACGGCGCGATAGGGCCGACGGTGATAATCGCGCAATTAAGCGCGCGGCACCGTAATCCGAAACCTAGTTTCTCGTCGCTGACTGATGAGTTAATTTAGCGGTTAGAGCAAGTCTATAGCGTCACTTGGAATGATAGACTGGTCTTCCGTCTCTGCGGATGTCGCGAACTTGTCCGAACCAGTTACTGCAATGCCAATTACATCACCGAAAGCGTTTAGGACCGGACCTCCGCTAGCGCCGGCCACAATCGGCGCGTTAGTTATGATGCGACGAATTCCAGACTTCGTCCGAAATCCCACAATGAGGCCAGGAACACTCATCGGAGAGTCGCCGATCCGATAATTCGGATGACCTACGACCAGCAGATGGTCCATGGCGTTCATTGAAGAGGGATTTCCTTTGGCAAGGCGGCCTGAAGTCGTCTCAATACCAAGGACGGCTAAGTCTATGATTGCGTGTCTCTTCATAACCTTTATCGCGAACTTCCTTCCAGGATCGTCAAAACGGAACGCCATTGTCTCCGGCCCCAAGCAGTGATCACATGTTACTAGTCCTACACCTTCGAGAAAGAAAGCAGACCCTTGACTCGAGTTGCTTTCGCATTCGAGGACCCATATGGCTTCGTAGATTGCTGCAAGGTTATAAGCTGGTGGCGACGGCACGGCTCGCAGAACGCGCTGGCGATTGATTTCAAGGGCATTGGGCACGACATGTGCTGTCAGCCACGAAACTAGGAAACCAGCCAAGTGAGGCCAGGAAACCCGACGATCCTCAAACGGACCTACATATGTAAACCGGTCAGGCGCAACCCAATCGCAACCGAGAAGAAGGCTAACCTGGTCCAGGTTATTCGGTAATACGCCACCTATCTTCTGCTTGACGAACTCCACGTCCGAGGCTTCCATCGTCGGACCGGAACTAATCGCTTGGCGGCGATCGAAGACCACACGAATAGCAAACCAGCCGGCATCGTCGAAATGCGCATTGCATCGAATTCTGGCACCGATGGCGGTTATATCAGCTAGGTCCGGCAGCACATGCCGAAGTGCCACGCTGGCCTCTTGTTCAATCGCCAGCGCAATTTCTATCGCCATTCCTGACCTACCTCCGCCAGGACCGGCGGGCACCTCCCAGTTGAGATTCGGTAAAGCAGCTTTCGATGTGGCTTCTTCGCTAATCACGAGAGCCTCACTTTTCGGTTCTGTGCCTCAGCCCCTCCTCCCCTCAACTGCACCCCGTCGTCCCCCCGCAGGTCTCGCACTTCAGGCACGTCCCGTTCCGAACCATGGTGAAGTTGCCGCATTCGGGGCAGGCTTCGCCGACGTAGCCTTTGATGCGCGCTTCGGCGCGCTTGTTCGCGGAGCTCGCGGCCGGGGCGGAGAACTCCAGGCGCGCTTCGAGCTCGCCCGCCTTGCCGATCTCGAGCGACGTCTCCGGATAAGCGGCGGGGTCGCCCTTCAGCGCCGTCGCGCCCTGCGCGACCGCGCCGCGCGGCCCCGCGCCGCCGAAGGCGAACACCGCCGGCGCTTCGCCCCCGGTTCCGCCGCGCACCAGCATCAGCTTGTCGGTCTTCGAGCGCACCAGGCCCTTGGAGACCACCGAAGTCGCCGTCTGGCCGCCGCCGGGCGGCAGCTTGCCCTGGGCGACGCCGCCGCCGAGCACGGTGTGGCCGATGTCCTCGGGCGCGACATGGGCGAGGTCGGTGCGGCCGAGGTAGGAGATCGCCAGCTCGCGGAACACGTAGTCGAGGATCGAGGTGGCGTTCTTGATCGCGTCGTTGCCCTGCACCAGCCCGGCCGGCTCGAAGCGGGTGAAGGTGAAGGCGTCGACGTACTCCTCCAGCGGCACGCCGTATTGCAGCCCGAGCGAGATGGCGATGGCGAAGTTGTTCATCAGCGAGCGGAAGGCGGCGCCCTCCTTGTGCATGTCGATGAAGATCTCGCCGATGCGCCCGTCCTCGTACTCGCCGGTGTGCAGGTAGACCTTATGGCCGCCGACGGTGGCCTTCTGGATGTAGCCCTTGCGCCGGTCGGGCAGCTTCTCGCGCTCGCGCATGCGCTCGACCCGCTCGACCACCCGCTCGACGATCTTCTCCGCCACCGCGGCGGCGCGCGCCGGCGCGCTCTGCGCCAGCAGCGCCTCGACCGCCTCGTCGTCCTCGTCGTCGTTCTCGATCAGTTGCGCGCTCAACGGCTGCGACAGCTTCGAGCCGTCGCGGTAGAGCGCGTTGGCCTTCAGTCCCAGCCGCCAGGACAGCATGTAGGCGTCCTTGCAGTCCTCGACGGCGGCGTCGTTGGGCATGTTGATGGTTTTCGAGATCGCCCCGGAGATGAACGGCTGCGCCGCCGCCATCATGCGGATGTGGCTGTCGACCGAGAGATAGCGCTTGCCCGTGCGCCCGCAGGGGTTGGCGCAGTCGAACACCGCGAGGTGCTCGGGCTTCAGGCGCGGCGCGCCTTCGAGCGTCATCGCGCCGCAGATGTGGACGTTGGCGGCCTCGATCTCGCTCCTGGTGAAGCCGAGATGGGCGAGCAGGTCGAAGCCCGGCGCCTCCAGCGCCTCGGCCGGGACCTTCAGCGCCGCCGTGATGAAGTCGGCGCCGAGCGTCCACTTGTTGAAGACGAAGCGGATGTCGAAGGCGCCGGCGAGCGCGGCTTCGGCCTTGGCGAGCGCGGCCTCGGTGAAGCCCTTGGCGCGCAGGCTCGCCGGGTTGATCGCCGGCGCGTGGGCGAGCGAAGCGCGGCCGACCGCGTAGGCGACGATGTCGCCGATCTGCGCCTCGCTGTAGCCGAGCGCGCGCAAGGCTTCGGGCACGGCGCGGTTGATGATCTTGAAATAGCCGCCGCCGGCGAGCTTCTTGAACTTGACCAGGGCGAAGTCGGGCTCGATGCCCGTGGTGTCGCAGTCCATCACCAGGCCGATGGTGCCGGTCGGCGCGATCACCGAGACCTGCGCGTTGCGGTAGCCGTGCCTCTCGCCGAGCGCCAGCGCGTCGCGCCAGGCGGCGCGCGCCGCCGCCGAGAGGCCGGCCCACGCGGCGCCGGCTTTCGCCACAGACGCGTGGTCGAGCGGGGTCGGCGCGACCGACAGCGCCTCGTAGCCCTCGACCTCGCCGTCGGCGGCGCGCTTGTGGTTGCGCATGACGCGCAGCATCGCGCTCGCGTTCGCGCGGTGGCCGGCGAAGGCGCCGAGCTTGGCGGCGATCTCGGCCGAGGTGGCGTAGGCGCGGCCGGTCATGATCGCGCTCAGCGCGCCGCAGATCGCGCGGGCTTCGTCGCTGTCGTAAGGAATGCCGCAGCTCATCAGCAGGCCGCCGATGTTGGCGTAGCCGAGCCCCAGGGTGCGGAAGTCGTAGGACAGGCGCGCGATCTCCTTGGAGGGGAACTGCGCCATCGCCACCGAGATCTCCAGCGTCAGCGTCCACAGCCTGACCGCGTGCTCGAAGCTGGCGACGTCGAAGGTCTTGGTCTCGGGGTCGCGGAACGGCAGCAGGTTGAGCGACGCCAGATTGCAGGCGGTGTCGTCGAGGAACATGTATTCCGAGCACGGGTTGGAAGCCCGGATCGGCCCCGATTCGGGGCAGGTGTGCCAATCGTTGATGGTGGTGTGGAACTGCAGGCCGGGGTCGGCGGAGGCCCAGGCGGCGTAGGCGATCTTCTCCCACAGGTCGGCGGCCTTCAGCGTCTTCGACACCTTGCCGTCGAGCCGGCGCGTCAGATTCCACTCGCCGCCGGTCTCGACCGCATGCAGGAAGGCGTCGGTGACGCGCACCGTATTGTTGGAGTTCTGGCCGGAGACGGTCAGGTAGGCCTCCGACTCCCAGTCGGTGTCGTAGGTGTCGAACTCGAGGTCGCGATAGCCCTGGCGCGCGAACTGGATGACGCGCTTGATCATGCCGTCGGGCACCTCGTCGCGACGCGCAAGCTTCACCTCGCGCTTCAACACGGGGTTCCTGTCGATCGAGAAGCAGTCGTCGCCCGGCCCCTCGCAATTGACGCAGGCCTTGAGGATCGACTTCAAGTGGCGCTTGACGATCCGCGAGCCGGCGACCAGCGCGGCGACCTTCTGCTCCTCCTTCACCTTCCAGTCGATGAAGGCCTCGATGTCGGGGTGGTCGACGTCGACCACCACCATCTTGGCGGCGCGGCGGGTGGTGCCGCCCGACTTGATCGCGCCGGCGGCGCGATCGCCGATCTTGAGGAAGCTCATCAGGCCGGACGAGCGGCCGCCGCCCGACAGCTTTTCGTTCTCGCCGCGCAGCCGCGAGAAGTTCGAGCCGGTGCCGGAGCCGTACTTGAACAGGCGCGCCTCGCGCACCCACAAATCCATGATGCCGCCCTCGTTGACGAGGTCGTCGGCGACCGACTGGATGAAGCAGGCGTGCGGCTGCGGGCGCTCGTAGGCCGATTTCGAGCGCGCGAGCTTGCCCGTCGCCGGGTCGACGAAATAATGGCCCTGCCCCGGTCCATCGACGCCGTAGGCCCAGTGGAGGCCGGTGTTGAACCATTGCGGCGAATTGGGCGCGGCCATCTGCCGCGCCAACATGCAGCGCGTCTCGTCATAGTAGGCGCGCGCGTCCTCTTCGGTGTCGAAATAGCCGCCCTTCCAGCCCCAATAGGCCCAGGCGCCGGCGAGCCGGTCGAACACCTGCTTGGCCGAGGTCTCCGAGCCCCAGCGCTCCGCCTTGGGCAGCGCCTCGAGCGCCGTCTCGTCGGCGACCGAGCGCCACAGGAAGGCGGGCACGCCCTCCTCCTCGACGCTCTTCAAGCGCGCGGGCACCCCCGCCTTGCGGAAATACTTCTGCGCCAGCACGTCGGCGGCGACCTGGCTCCAGCCGGCGGGAACCTCGATGCCGTCGAGCGAGAACACCACCGATCCGTCGGGATTGCGGATTTCGCTCTTGGTGGCCGCGAAGGCGATTCCCGCATAAGGCGACTGCGAATCCGTGGTGTAGCGCCGCTCGATGTGCATCAGTTCCGTCCCCAAATTGCGGCGGACGCTCGCCCGCCCCGACCGCCCGCAAGCGGCCCCCCAACGCCATTCCGGTCGCCCAACCCGCCTCCCGCAACGTTCCGCGACGCGCGCGCCGCCGACGTTTCGGCCCCCGCAATGGGGCGAAAATCGGGGCGCTCCGGGGAAGCCCGACTATAACGACTCCACCACCGCGACGTCAACAGGTTGTGTCAGAACCGCGTCCCGGTAACAACATATTGTGGATGAAAATGCCTAACGCCGGGTTAACGCGGCGGCCCGCCGACAGCATCCGCCGAGTCGGCGGGCCGCCGCAAGGGCAAACTTCCCCCTTCCCCTGCGCCCTTTTGCGGAGGGCCGCGGCCGCCTTGCGGCTGGACAGGCCCTTTCGCCGTGGCCATAGTCCGCGGCGCTCGAACCCCGAACGCGGCCGCAAGACGATGAAGCAGTTTCTCGTGAGAATGTTCACCTGGTGGAACGGCGCGACGCTCAACACGCTCTGGCACACCCGCCGTCACGGCGAGCTGGTCGGCGAGGACGGGTTCGGCAACCGCTACTATCGCACGCGCGGCGGCGCGATCGACCCCGCGCTCGGCTTCGAGCGGCGCTGGGTGATCTACAACGGCCTGAGCGAGGCTTCGATGACCCCGCCGGGATGGAACGGCTGGCTGCACCACACCGTCGACACGCCGCCCTCGCAGGAGGACTATCGGCCGCGCGAATGGGAGCGCCCGCACATCGGCAACCCCACCGGCACGGCTGCGGCGATTCGCCCCAAGGGCTCGACGCTGACGCGCGGCGTCCGGCAGGCGTCGAGCGGCGATTATCAGGCGTGGACGCCGGAAGGCTGAAGCCGACGCCTTCATTTCGCCCCGCTTTGCGGCCACGGGGAGGGCCGCCTATGCGACGCAGCGCGCGAGAACCCATGCCGCGAGTCCGGAACTTTCGATGAGCGCGCGCTTTCGCAGCCTCGCCGGCCTGTTGGCTTTCGCCGCCGCGTTCGCCGCCGCGGGCTCTGCGTCGGCCGACAAGATCAAGCACCCGACCGCGGTGTTCGCCGGCCTCGACAAGATCACCGGACGAATCATCACCTTCGACGTCGCCATCGACGAGACGGTGCAGTTCGGCGCGCTGCAGATCACGCCGCGCGTCTGCTTTTCGCGCCCGCCCACCGAGGCGCCGCAGACCGACGTCTTCGCCGAGGTCGACGAGGTGCGCGACGACAAGACGCTGCACCGCGTCTTCACCGGCTGGATGTTCGCCGACAGCCCGGGCATGCACGGCGTCGAGCATCCGATCTACGACATCTGGCTCACCGCCTGCAAAGGCGGCACGCAGATCATCCACGAAGCGCCGCAGGTCGCCGACGCGCCGGAGCCCGAGCCGACCCCGGAGCCGGGCCTCGCCGCCCAGCCGACGCCCGACCCCAAGGCGACCGCCGCCGCCAAGAAGCGCAAGCCGAAGCCCGCCGACGCGAGCGCCCCGCCGGCCGGGGCCGTCGTCATCACCCCGAACCTTGCGGCGCCGGCGCCCGCCCCCTCGCCGACGCCGCGCGCGACGCCGATGCGCCGCTTCTTCCCCGCCGACGAAAGTCCGCTGATTCCGCCCGCCAACGTCGGACAATAGGCCGCGGCGCGCGACGGCGCTCCCGCCGGCGCGCGGAATCGGCTATGTCTCTCGCCGACCCATCCAACTGTCGAGGACGCGGCGGGGCGCGGCGCAAGCGCCCGATTGGCCGCGCCCGCCCGAGGCGCCGTCCATGCCGTCGATCCGAATCGTCGCCGCCACCACCGGCTTCGCGGGCCTCCGCGACTACGTGATCGCGGCGCTGCCAGAGGCCGAGCTGACGATGGTCGACGAAGCGCGGCTGCGCCGCGACGGCGCATTCGCCGAGGTGCTCGTCCCGGCCATGGCGCGCGTCGACGGCGCGCTGATGGACCGCGTCGGCGGCCTGCGGCTGATCCAGCAATGGGGCGTCGGGCTCGAGGGCGTCGACGTCGCCGCGGCGACCGCGCGCCGCGTCCCGGTCGCGCGCGTCGCCAGCGCCGGCAGCGGCAACGCCGAGTCGGTCGCGGAATGGGCGGTGATGGCGGCGATCGCGCTCAGCCGTCGCCTCGCCGAGGCCGAGCGGACGATTCGCGCCGGCGACGGCTGGGGCGCCCCGACCGGGCGCGCGCTGCTCGGTCGAAGCGCGGGCGTCGTCGGCGTCGGCGGCCTCGGCGAAGCGCTGGCGACCCGGCTGAGGCCGTTCGGCCTTCGCATGGCGGGGATCGCCGGGCGGCCGCATCCCGAGCTCGCCGAACGGCTGGGCATGGAATGGATCGGCGGGCCCGACCGGCTTCCCGAACTCATGCGCCGCAGCGACTATCTCTTCTTGTGTCTGCACCTGACCGAAGAGACGCGCGGGCTGATTGACGCCGCCGCGCTGGCGCTGCTTCCTCAGGACGCCTGCGTCGTCAACGTCGGGCGCGGCGGCCTGATCGACCACGCCGCGCTGCTGGCGGCGCTCGATTCCGGACGGCTCGCCGGCGCCGCCCTTGACGTGTTCGAGCAGGAGCCGCTCGACCCGGCCTCGCCGCTGCTCAAGCGGCCGAACGTTCTCGCCACGCCGCACATCGCCGGCGTCACCGACGCCTCCTATCGCGGCATCGCGCGACGCATCGCGGCGAACGTCCGCCGGCTGATGAGCGGCGAGCCGCTCGCCGACTGCGTGAACTGGGAAGCGATCAGCGCCGCGCGCTGACGCCGCCGGTCGACGTCGCCTCGCTCGCGGCGCGCGCCGGCGCCGGGCGGCGCATGGTCAGCGCGACCGCGAGCCAGACTAGCGCCAGCGCGATGGCGAAGCCGAACACGCCGGTCGCGCCGCCCGCCGCCAGCGCCAAGCCGCCGCCGGCGCCGCCGGCGAAGATGCCGAGGAACTGCGCCGTCGAGTAGACGCCGGTGGCCGCGCCCTTGGCGTCGGGGCGGGCGGACTTGGTGATCAGCGACGGCAGGATCGCCTCCATGACGTTGAAGGCGGTGAAGAACGCGGTCAGCGCGACCCCCGCGACCAGCGCGCTCGCGCGCGCCGCCGCCAACGCGATCAGGCTCGCGGCGATGACGGCGACCGCGCCGACGAACACTTCCTTCATCCGCCCGCGCGTCTCGGCGACAAGGATCGCCGGAACCATCAGCGCCATCGCGGCGGCCAGCACCGGCAGATAGAACTTCCACTGGCCGCCCTCGCCGAGATCGAGCGTGTGCGAGACGATGGCGGGAACCACCATGAAGCTTGCGGTCAGCAGCGCGTGCAGGACGAAGATGGCGAAGTCGAGCCGCAACAGCTCGCCGTCGGCGAGCACGCCGAGCAAGCTCGGCCAGGCGGGGCTGCGCGGCGGCGAAACGGCCGGCGTCGGCGTCGGGCCGAGCGTGACGGCGACGCCCGCCAGCCCGAGCGCCGCGGTGATCCAGAACAGCCCCGACAGGCCGGTCGCGGCGGCGAGCGGCGGGCCGAGCACCACCGCGAGGCCGAACGACAGGCCGATCGTCACCCCAACCGCCGCCATCGCGCGCGTGCGCACCTCCTCGCGCGTCAGGTCGGCGACCGCGGCGAGAATGGTCGAGCCTACCGCGCCAGCGCCCTGCAGCACGCGCCCGACGATGATCCCGTCGATCGAGTTCGCCAGCGCGGCGACCACGCTGCCGAGCACGAACACCCCGAGGCCGGCGGCGATCACCGTCTTGCGCGGGACGCGGTCGGAGAGGACGCCGAGCGGAAGCTGCAACAACCCCTGCGCGAGGCCGTAGCCGCCGAGCGCCAGGCCGATGGTCTGCGGGCTCGCCCCCGGCAGCCCGCGCGCGAGCTCGGCGAAGACGGGATAGATGATGAACAGTCCGAGCAACCGCGCCGCGAATACGGCGGCGAGACAGATGGTGGCGCGGATTTCGGTTGCGTTCATCGTCGGTTCGTTGGTCGGCTGCTCAAAGGGCGCGCGCGCTTGGCGCGGCGGCGCGGGGGGCGCGTCTCCATAGCAAGATCGCAGCCCGCCTCCCAGAGGGCGCCGGAGAAAAGGCCGATCGCCCCTCACCGGCCGCGCCGCCCTTTCGGGCTGAGGACGAACGCGCGCACGCCTTCGGCGCGAGCGCGGGCTTGGCGGGCGCGAGAGGACAGACGACGACGGTCTCGCCGAACTCGGCCTGCAAAAGAGGTTTCGACGCGGGTCGCAGATGCGGCGCGCCTCGGCGACCGGCATGTCGGCGGGGCCGCTGAGCTCGAACTCGACGAACCGCCGGGCTCGGCGCGCCGCGCGCCGGATCGCGACGCTTGAATGATATCGAACGTTCTATTATGGAAGGCGCGCCACGCCCCGCCCCCAGCCTCCGCCATGTCCCGCGCCTGCTCCCTCTCCGACGACGTCGTGCTCGAACGCGCGGCCGCCGTGTTCTGGCGGCGCGGCTATGCCGGCGCGTCGCTGCGCGACCTCACGCGCGCGACCGGCCTCAGCGCCGCGGCGCTCTATCACCGCTACGCCGACAAGAACGGCCTGTTCGTCGAGACCCTGCGCCGCTACGCCGATCGGGGCTTGAACGAACGCATCGCGCGCCATACCGCCGCCCCCTCGCCGATCGAGGCGATCCGCGGCTTCTTTTCCGAGCTCGTCGCCATCTCCGCCGCCGACCCCGACCGACGCGGCTGTCTTTTGGTCAACACCGCGCTCGACGGCGCGGCGACCAGCGAGGCGGCGCGCGCCCTGGTGCGCGACCGGCTCGGCGAAATCGAAGCCTTCTTCGCCGCGCAGCTTCGCCGCGCGGTCGCCGCCGGCGCGATCGACCCTACGATCGAGGTCGACACCGCCGCCGCCGGCTTGCTCGGCGCGACGCTGGGCATCCGCGTGATGGCGCGGCTCGACCCCGACCCCGCTCGCCTCAACCGCCTGGCCGAACGCGGCCTCGCTTCGCTTCAACCCCCCGACCGCAGGAGCCAGACATGATCGACCTCTACTATTGGACGACGCCGAACGGCCACAAGATCACGATCTTCCTCGAGGAGACGGGCGAGCCCTACCGCATCGTCCCGATCAACATTGGCGCCGGCGATCAGTTCAAGCCGGACTTCCTCGCCATCGCGCCCAACAACCGCATCCCGGCGATCGTCGACCGCGCGCCCGCCGACGGCGGCGAGCCGATCAGCCTGTTCGAATCCGGCGCGATTCTCGAATATCTCGCCGACAAGACCGGCCGCTTCCTGCCGCGCGACGTTCGCGGCCGCGCCGAGGTCATGCAATGGCTGTTCTGGCAGATGGCGGGCCTCGGTCCGATGGCCGGCCAGAACCACCATTTCAGCCAGTACGCGCCGGAGAAGCTGCCTTACGCGATCAACCGCTACGTCAACGAGACCAACCGGCTCTACGGCGTGCTGAACAAGCGGCTCGCCGACCGCCCGTTCGTCGCCGGCGACTACTCGATCGCCGACATGGCGGCTTACCCCTGGGTCGTTCCCTATGAGCGCCAGGGCCAGAACCTCGCCGACTTCAGCGCTGGTTCGAGGCGATCCGCGCCCGGCCGGCGGTCGAGCGCGCCTACGCGCTCGCCAGGACCGTCAACACCACGCCGTCGGTGAACGACGAGAAGTCGCGCGCGATTCTGTTCGGCCAGACGGCGAAGACCGTATCGGGGGCGTGACGTCGCCGGGCAGGAAGCGCCCCATGTCGAACGCGCTAAAGCTCTTCGAACTCGCCGGCGCCGACGCGGCGGTGCGCTTCAGCCCTTATTGCTGGCGCGCGCGGCTCGCGCTCGCGCACAAGGGCCTGCCGGTCGAGACCATCCCCTGGCGCTTCACCGAGAAAGAGGCGATCGCCGTCTCCGGCCAGGGCAAGGTCCCGGTGCTGATCGACGGCGAGCGCTGCGTCTACGACAGTTGGGCGATCGCCGAGTATCTGGAGGCGGCCTACCCCGACCGGCCGTCGCTGTTCGGCTCGCCCGAGGCGCGCGCGCTCGCCCGCTTCGTCAATTGCTGGACCCGCGAAGCGATCCATCCGGCGCTCGGGCGCATCATCGCTCCTGGCCTGCCGGCGATCCTCGCCGAGAAGGATCGCGCCTACTTTGTTTCTTCGCGCGAGGCGCGATTCGGCGTGAGCCTCGCCGCGCTCGCCGAGCGGCGCGACGAAAGCCTCGCCGCCCTGCGCCGGGCGCTGGCGCCGTTGCGCGGCGCGCTCGCCGACCAGCCGTACCTCGCCGGCGCGGCGCCGAACTACGCCGACCACATCGTCTTCGGCGCCTTCCAATGGGCGCGGGTGGCGAGCCCGGTCGAGATCCTCGCCGCCGACGACAGCGCGATCGCCGCCTGGCGCGAACGCATGCTCGACGCCTACGGCGGCCTCGCCCGCCGAGCGCCGCGCGCCGTTTGAATCGATCGCGCCGACGCGCGGCGCGCGCGGCCTGGCGTGGCGCGCGCGAGCGTGCGAAACTCGCGCGGTCGCAGCGCGGGCGAAGCCGCGCGCGAGCGGGAAGGAAATGCGATGAGGCTTTTCGCTAAGCCGCGCGCGCGGCGCGCCCGTTTCGCCCTTCTCGCCGCGGCGGCGCTCGCCTGCGCCGTCGCTTCGCCGGCGCGCGGCGCCGCGCCCTGCGTCTCTGGCGACGAGAATTGCCCGCAGGTGGTGAAGATGGCGCCGGGCGCGACGACGGTCACAGCGACGGGCTCGGTCACCGGCGAGAAGCCCGACTTCTACATGACCTTCGTCGCCAAGGCGGGACAAAGGCTGACGCTCCATGTCGTCGGCGGGAACCTCAAGACTGGCCCCGGCGTTCCCATCACGTTTCCCGACGGCGGCGGCGGCGGCGGCGTATTTCTCGACCAGCCGTTCGTCCTGCCTCAGACCGGCGCCTACGTCGTCCTCTTCCACGCCAACACGATGTCGGAAGGCCCGTTCGGCCGCTTCCGCGCGACGTTCGAGATCCGCTGACGCGGCGGCCGATCGCGAACCCGGAGGCGGCGCGCTTGCGGGTTCCCGGCCGGGCCTTCGCTCCGCCGGGAATGACGGCGCGGCTAGTCCGCCGCGCCGTCGAGGCGCCCGGACGAGGCGTAGCGCTTCAGCCCGGCGGCGAGGGCGTGAAACGCCGCGCGATAGACCGGCGTCGTCCTGAGGTTCTCGTGCATGGCGACCCAGCAGGGCAACCGCAGGTCGACGACGTCGGCGAGCAAGCGCGTCAACTTCACCGGCGCGTCGGCGAGGCCCGTCTGGCAGACCCCCAAGCCCACCCCCGCCCGGATCGCGCTCAATTGCGCGAGGTTGGAATCGGCGCGGAAGGCGAAAACCATGTCGGCCAGGAACGGATGGGCCTCCTTAATCGCCCGCAGGAAGGCCGTCTGCTCGTCAGGCCCGATCAGCGTGTGCCCTTTCAGGTCCGCGAGCGATTGCGGGCGCCCACGGCGCTCAAGGTAATCGTCGCGCGCGAACAGCCCGAGGCTGATGTCGCCCGCCTTTTGCACCACCAGCGCGCTCTGCGTCGGCTCGGTCATGCGCGCCGCGATGTCGGCCTCCCGCCGCAGCAGATCGACCAGCGCGTCGCTCAGCGTCAGCTCGATCTCGACCGCCGGATAGGCGGCGAGGAACGGCGCCAGAATCTTCGGCGCCGCCTCGACGCCGACGACGTCGCTGGCGCTGATCCGCACCACGCCGCGCACGCCTTCGCCGTGCGCCGCGCCCATCCGGCGCAAGGCCTCGGCCTGCGCCGCCATGGTCTCGGCGAAGGGTCTCAGATCGCGCGCGGCCGCGCTCGGCTGGAGGCCGAGGCGCGTGCGGGTGAATAGCTGGAAGCCGAGCGCGTCCTCCAGCCGGTCGACGTGGCGGCCGACGCTCGGCTGGGTCAGGCCGAGGCGCCGCGCGGCGCCGGACAGCGACCCCTCCTCCAGCACGGCGACGAAGGTGCGGTAGACGTCCCAGCTCAACTCGTCCTTGTTCATGCATTTTTGTATATCAGACGAAGCAATTTTCGCAATTTCGTATGTCGCGGCGACCTGTCATGACGACGTCCGCAAACCCGAGGAGCGAACGATCATGACAGAAACAGCGCTGGTGGCGGGCGCCGCGGGCGGCGTCGGCGGCGAGACGGTTCGCGCTTTGAACGCGCGCGGCTGGCGCGTGCGCGCGTTCAACCGCGCGCGCTCCGGCGTCGACGGCGACGGCGTCGAATGGGTGCGCGGCGACGCGCTCGACGCGACGGCGGTCGCCAAGGCCGCCGAAGGCGCGAGCGTCATCGTCCACGCCGTCAACCCGCCGGGCTACCGCCACTGGGGACGGCTCGTCGTACCGATGCTCGAGTCGACGCTTCAGGCGGCGCGGGCGAACCAAGCGACGATCGTGCTGCCGGGAACGGTCTACAACTACGGCCCCGACGCGCTGCCGATCTTGACCGAGGAGTCGCCGCAGCGACCGCTGACCAGGAAGGGCAAGCTGCGCGTCGAAATGGAGGCGAGGCTGGAGGCGTTCGCGCGCGAAGGCGGCCGCGCGATCATCCTGCGCTGCGGCGACTTCTTCGGGCCGCGCGCCGGCAATAGCTGGTTCAGCCAAGTCGTCGCGCCAGGCCGCCGAGCGACGCGCGTCGCGCGCCTCGCGCCGCCGAACCTCGGCCAC
>Ga0326728_10008421_pt1 | contig 25658 bp, 18 predicted proteins | sample MB3enrmetagenome_FD_207602 | JGI IMG/M metagenome (GOLD analysis project Ga0326728, IMG submission 207602) | Lab enriched peat soil microbial communities from McLean, Ithaca, NY, United States - MB31MN | ecosystem: Environmental > Terrestrial > Soil > Wetlands > Peat | place: USA: New York... | reverse complement strand
TCCGAGCGCATCGAACTTCGCGTACACCGCCAGAACGGGGTCGAAGTACCAGCCCAGGCTGGCCGCCTCCAGGGCCGCCAGAGAATCGAGGCGCGGCATATCCGCGCCGTTCAGGGTGACGCGCGAGGGCGCTGCGGCTCCATTAAACTTGGCGATGTACGTCTTATGGGAGGCACCCAGCTCCAGCACAGTCTGCCCGGGTTGTTTGTTGGCTCGGCAATTCACGATTTCCTTGGTCCCAGCCTCCGCGTCATCATCGTAGAGCGTGAACTCTGCCTGCGAAGAGACCCTCATGTCTAGGGTGATCGGATTGAACGGTTTTTCGCTCACGTATGCCATGTCCGGCCCCATGGGAATGATGGAATTGGCCCTTACGTACAAGGGCAGCCGCTCTAGGGGAGGTTCAACATGCAGCACGTTGGGGCCAGTAAACTCCTCGCCCGTCTCGTATTCGTACCAGGTTCCTTTTGGTAGGTATACGGTTCGTCGGTTTTCCGCACTGTACACGGGCGCGACTAAGAATGCATCGCCAAACATGTACTGATCTTCTATCCCATAGGTATTGGGATCGTCCTGGAATTCCAGCACCATAGCTCTTATCATGGGCAGGCCCGTTTGGGTGGCATTGTAAGCATGGGAATAGATGTAAGGTAACAGGCGGTATCGCAGCTTGGCATACTTTCGAAAGTTCTCGACCGCCACGTCCCCGAACGACCAGGGAACTCGCAGCGGCGGCCCCACGCCATTAATGCGCACGTGCGAAATGAACATCGACATTTGCGACCATCGAATCCATAGCTCTGGCGTGAGATCACCACGAATACTGTTAAAACCTCCGTTGTCATAGCTCCAGAACGGCACTCCGGAGAGGCCAATTGAAAGCCCCGCGCGCAGCGTGTTGGCCATGTCCTGCCAAGTACAATTCGGATCCCCCGACCAGCAGATTGGAAAGCGCTGCATGCCCGCTATACCAGAACGGGCATTGATCAGACCGCGGTGGCCGGAGGATTCGGCAACGGCTTCGAAGCAGGCCTTCCGGTACAGGTTGGCGTACAAGTTGTGCATCTCCAGGCCCGAGCGCCCATTATCATAAATCGCGTCCACGGGGATGTCCTCGCCAAAGTCGGACATCGCGATCCCGTAGCAGCCCGCCTTCATGCGATCCGCAATCTTTCCTTTCCACCATTTCACGGCCTCCGGGTTGGTGAAGTCTACCAGTAGGCAGGGAACCCGGGTGGCTTTCAGTACTTTTGCCCTCCACGCGTCGCCCCGCTTGACACCCTCTAACGTACAACGGAGATCTTCGCCCGGGAAGGTCTCTGGGTTAGTCCCTTCCACCAACGCGGGGTAAGGTGAACCATCCTTTTGTTTTAGAGCGAACTTGTGTGCCCTGGCTTCCTGCTCCATCGCGGATCCCGTGGCCAACATCGGTGCCGTATACATACCTATTTTGATTCCCATATTGCCCAGTGCCCTGCAAACATCTCTTGTGAAGGCCAGTTCTTCCTGATCCGTCCTATTAGCCCGGTTAGACTCGAAATCAAAGCCAAGAAAGAGGTTAAACAAGAGGAAAAGGTCTATCGGAATTTCCAACTCTCTGCACTTTTTTGCTAATGCCACGAGACTGTCCACGTCACTCGGCAGTAAAATAATCGAAAGCCAGATGCCAAAAGATCCTTTGGGCGGAAAGGCGGGAGCGCCTGTGATCTCCAGATACCGGGCCAGCACTTGCTTGAGCTCGGGACCGTAAATCAGGAACAGGTCCAGCCGCGGGTCGTCAATCATTAGGGTATAGGCCATAAAAGACTGGCTGCCGATATGGCTATGGATCCGAGAAGTGGAATTGATAAAAACTCCGTAGCCACGCGTGCTCATAAGAAAAGAGATAAATTTGTAAATATTGCTTGACCCTGTGCCGAAGCTGTCGATCAGCCATCCGTCGTGCGTCTCCCCGACTTTGTCGAGCCTAGTGAAGCTCTCTCCAAGACCGTAGAGGTGCTCTCCCGGAGCCAAATAGAAAGTCTCGTTTGAGCGGCGAAACTTCCCATTTTGGGTGGTGAACCCGATAGGTAGGCTGCGACTGTCACCGATGACGTCGACGTCGTGCACATCCTCCTGAAGCACTGGGTCCTTCCTCGAATCATGGAGCGAGTATTTCCAGGGATCCCGCTGGACGCGGAAGCGCACAGCGCCCGTGTCGATGACTACGTCTTGTGCGGTTTGAGAGAGATCAAACGTGCTTGCCGGCCAATCCTCCTTGATCTCCAGCAGGCCCTTCACATTCCCCAATTGCTTATCCGGGCACATCTGGATCCGAATGATCTGGGGCGTGCAGACCGTTACATTGATATCCACGTTCCTTCCGCCCGACGTTGTGCAATGAAATACTGCGCCCTGTGCCGTCTTCTCGAAGGATGACATCCTTTCAATGGACTCATGTTCCTCGGTCGTGGCAGATGGCGCTGCCGCCAACGCTTCTCGCGGCAACAAAGCGCTGCTGCCAATGGCGCCGGCACCCGCCGCAAGGCTGCGCATCACGTCACGGCGCGAGACCCCCTCCGAAGCACGCGGGCGAATCGTTTTCTTTGATCTCATCAGGCACCTCTTTCTTAGTTTTGAATCCAGCCCACTCGCCTTCACTGCCTTTCCCGCCATAAGACATTTTCAGAACTGAAGACGCAAAGCGAACTGGACGGCGACTACTAGCGCGTTTATTTCAGCGCCTTCTCGATCCCGGCTTCGGCGAGCGGCGCCATAATTGCAAAGCCGATCGGCCGCGGGTGCACGCCGTCCATGCTCAGCTTGTCCGGCAGGCCACCCGCCTCGTCTTTCATAACCGAATAGTAGTCCACGTAAACGTACTCCTTCTCCGCCGCGTAATCCTTGATCCATTTGTCCAGTGCCGCGATCCTAGGTGCGGGATCCTCCACCTCTGGATGCCACCCAAAATGGACTGACGGCAATACCGAGCACAAGACCACCCGGATACCATTGGCCGCGGCCAGTTGGGCCATCGACATCAAGTTGCCTTCGCTCTCCTCCAGCGTCATGGGCCCGGTGTTCTGGGCGAGGTCGTTCGTACCGGCCATGATCACCACCACTTTCGGCTTGAGATCGATCACATCCTGGCGGAAGCGGACGAGCATTTGCGTCGTGGTCTGGGCTTCGATTCCCCGGTTGATATACGGCTTGCCGGGAAAGTATTCTTGAAGATTCCAGCCTTGCGTAATCGAGTCGCCCATAAAGACGACGCGGTCCTGGCCTGCGGCCGGCGGGCCAAGCTGCAGATCGGCTTCGTGGAAGCGCGCGAGGTTGCCGAAGTCGACGAGTAACTGATGGTCGAACTGAGCCCAGTAGGCACCCCTTCGCCACTGCCACGACGGCGCGGCCACTGTGGGCGGCGACCCCTGTGTCTCCGACACGGCGGGCGGCTTCTGGGCCATGAGCAGGGGCGGGACGAACAGCGTCGCAAACGCCGCGGCAAGAAAGAAAACATTGCGCGAGTTCATTCGATTCATAGGAGGCCTCCATTTGTTATTCTTGAGCGGTCACCAATTGGCAGGGAGCAGACAGCTTCGCCAGCGCTCTTTCGACTGTATGCAATCGCGCCGTCCCGGAGCCAATTAGCCCAGTGATCCAGGTTGCGACTTCTTACCTATGGTGCCGCTCCACGCACCAAAAGGGAAAGGCGGCTAAGGAGTCTGCTCCGAAAATAGGTGCTAAGCTCTTTGTTTTCAATATGGGCGATTCGCGGATCGGAGCACCTGTTTTCATGCTGCTTCGGGGTGACGCGAAGCGACATGAACAAATGTGTGAAAACCTTGTTCGTAATGTCATTCCGAGGGGAGCGAGGAATCTCGCTCTGAGTATTTTCAACGCACTGCGAGATTCCTCATCGCCTACGGCTCGGAATGACATGCAAACCAAGTTCTCACCCAGACCCTAAGGCTTTGGCCGACGCAAGCATTATTTTGAAAAAGCATTTGCCATCCAGTTCTCAGCGCAGAGTAATTAGCCTGCTCAGAAAGACAACTTGAGCGCAAATTGGATTTCCCTTGAGGCGGCCGCACCAGTGATGTGCATGAACGTTGGGGTATCCACATACGTTCCGACAATACCTCCCAAGGAACCGAAAGAACCGAGTGGGTTGGCGCCGGGAGGCGCTAAGTTTGTATGGTTCAGCAGGTTGAACGTTTCTACCCGGAATTCTAGCGTCTTTGACTCGGCAAGGCGAAAATCTTTAAACACAGAGAAATCCACGTCCGAATTAGCAGGGCCCCTGAGGGAATCCCTGCCAGAGTCGCCGAACGTATACGGGGCTGGAACGGTAAAGCACGCAGGATTGTACCAGTGATAGACATTCTGTTGGAATCCGGCAGGCGCAAGCTGGCAACCAGGAACAACACTAACCCGTTCCGGATAAACGTCCGCCGTCCTTCCAACATTTTCGTTGTCGAAAAGCATATACGCATTAAAGGACGGGCCGGAGTGCGCCGATACGAGGCCGCCAAGGTTCCAACCTCCTATCAGAGCATCCATGCCACGGCCCGCACCGCTCTGAAAGTGCCTGCCGTGTCCAAACGGCAGTTGGTAGATGTAGCTAGAGGAAAAGATGTGGGTAAAATCATAGTCGCAAACGCCACGGTCCGCCGCCAGATCATAGGTGTTATCCGGCAGATCATCGTAACCGCCGGAATAGTTGTCCATGCACTTCGAATAGGTGTAAGAGATGAGAAAGCTAAGGCCCGCAGAAACCCGCCTCTCCAACTGAGCTTGAAGAGCGTTGTAGTTGGCGGGAAATATGTTTACATCGCCCTGGATGCCGCCGCCAATGAACGGGAAAGGTAATCCACCCGGAACAGCGTTGGGACCCATATCACCAGGATACGCTTGATTGTAAAGGATACACCCCCACAGGTGCCGATCTTGAGAGCCGACATAGTTCACCGACAGGCTCATATTAGGCGAAACTTGCTGCTCAACGCCAAAGTTATATTCCATCGCATACGGGATTTTGGCGGCTGGCTCGCTAGCACGCGCAATGACAACGGTGCTCGACTCGGGAGGCAGGAAGGAGCGCCAATTCGGAGGATTACTCCACGTGACCGAAGATGGCGTGATGAGGCCATCATTGAGACTGCTGAACTCGGCCTCCCCGCCGAATGGCCAGCTAGATCGCGTATCTTGCGAATCCGCGACATAAAAGCTGTGGTCATCAAATATGGCGAATGCTCCACGAACCACCGTTCGTTTGCTCAGAGAATAAGCAAATCCAAAGCGGGGCTGCCAGCCGTCATATTTAGGGTCGAATAAAGTAGACCGTGCGTTGGGAACTACCCACGAAGGCGGAGTGGGATTGGAAGGTGTTGGCGGGTACACATAGGCAACGGGCATCAGCAGGCACTGTTCCTCAGCGGCACTGATTTGTGCTGCGGTTGTAAATGTTTGACCGAATGGGCAGTCTGTGTTCCACATCGTGAACTCATTGTGTGCGTAATGTGGCGGGGATTCAAAGTCCCATCGCAGGCCGAACTGGATATTCAGTTTCCTCGTGGCCTGCCACTTATCTTGCAGGTAAACCCCTGCCCAGTTCGTAGTCATATCCGCGGCAGTGATCCCGAAGAATGTCGTGAGGCTCGTTGGCAAATTCGAAAGCATGCTGGCGAGTCCGTCGCCCGTCGACGTGATGTTTGTGGCCGCCCCGCTGATCGCGCTCGTGGGATATTGATCGAAGCCATCAATCGTTTGCCAGGCAGTGTCGTAGTCATGGATATGCATGTACAGCAACCCGACGCCAAAGGTGTGCGACCCATGAATCTTTTGGATGTCTGCTGTAATCTCATGGGTTCGGAAGGGCCCAATAGGAGCGCCAACTTGGTTGGTGCCGGTCAGGCGCGGTTCGAGAGAAATTACCGGAACCAAGGGAAGGCCGTTCACATTGTCGAGAATTGCTGACTGGTTGGTGGCCGCGATAAGGCTCGTCCCACCAGGTGTTGTGAGAGTATAGTCGAAAATCCTGGTATATCCAAAGTGAACGCTTGTTACCAGTGTTGGGCTGAAAAGATGTGTATATGCCAGTGAGACCGTTCGAGCGTGTTGCTGAGATTCCGACGTTCCGAAGAGCAAGGCATTGGGATACGTCTCGTCTGGTTGTGTGTAAAAGAATTTTCCATTGAGCGTATCGTTGTTCGCAAATGTATGATCTAAGCTCACCCCAAATTGCTCCGAGGTGATAACTTGGCCGCTGGGGGCGGCATAATTGGGAAAGTTATTGCCTCCCGGCCCGAAATTGGCCGCTGGATAAGCGGCGTTTAGGTAGGCTAGCGCTTGGGGGTTTAGCATGGTGAGTGGCATGATGTTGCCAGGAAAGGGATCTCGCACTATTCCTGTCGTCGTTGCCGTCAAGCCAGTAATCGGATCAGAGCCGCCGGCCGTCACCTGTCGGCCGCTGTACGGATTATAGATTTGCCCGTTCATGATCGGCCGACCCAAATCATCGAAGAGCGCTTGACCGTTAGTGGTGGCTTGGGTATTGGTGAGTAGATCCGAGAAATTCCCACCTTCCTCCGCTTTCGTCGGTACATTAACCAACTCGGTAACACCCTCACTAGAGCGGAAACCCTCCCAATAGCCAAAGAAGTAGGTGTGCTTTTGCCTTCCATCGTAACCAGGAAGCATAACAGGGCCGCCAACCGTCGCCCCATATTGGTTCTGCCGGTATTCAGGTTTAGGTATGCTGGCGAAATTGTCGAAGAAATTGGCGGCATCTAATGCCGAATTTCGCAAAAATTCCCAGGCACTGGCATGCAACTGAGGGCCCCCAGACTTGGTCAGCACGCTAATGTTAGCCCCAGCCGAGATGCTGTACTGCGCATCGGACATGTGGGACTGCACGTTGAATTCCTGAATTGCATCAGGCGGGGGGTTAATGTTTGAGCCCGCACCAAAAGACTGGCTAACGGTAACTCCATCGATTGTGAAAGTGTTTTGAACACCTTGTTGCCCGTTCGTCGAAGGGCTGATGACGGTCCCGCCAACCGGGATCATGCCAGTCTCGAGTGCGGACTCTTTCGGCGCTGCTCCCGGCGTCAGAAGAATCAACTGTGTGTACTGCCGCCCGTTTAGGGGGAGATCGATCACCGTGCTCGTTTGTACGACGTTCCCCAAGCTCCCGCTTGCGGTCTTAAGCATGGGTGGAGCTCCCGTGACCGTCACCTGCTCGGTGACCGCCCCCACGTTGAGTGCGTAGTTGAGTTCGAGGTCCTGGTTCGTGAGCAATTCGACAGACTCTTGCCGTACTGTCGTGAAGCCTTGCTTGGAAACAGAGATTGAGTAACGGCCCGGCGGCAATTGGGTAATCGTGTACAAACCACTGCTGTCCGTCGTCGCTACGCGACTCTGACCGTTTGTTAAGTTGTTAGCATTAACCGTCGCACCGGGAACGACTGCTCCCGATGAGTCGGTCACGGTCCCGTGAAGCGCACCGTTGAGCATCACGTTTTGTGCTACGGCTCTTGAGCTGAGCATCAAGGCGGAAGCCAGGAATACTCCGCAGTACAGGACCCAAGGGTGTTGTTTTCTCGCTTGCTTCATAGCTCTTCTCCCCCTTTCGCATGTTTATGCGCCGACTTATGCTTGTATTCCATCCGCCAGATGCGGTCGATCTACGAGGTTCATGCACTTGCTAACTCGGCACGGGAAAACTTACCGGGGCCATTCTATTTTCGGGCACCAAAGCTTGTCTAGACCCTAATTTGCGGCTCAATACACGGACATTTTGCGTCACACCGATCTAAGTTTTCACCTTGAAAAATGCAAACGACCGCTGTTTAGGGTAGCCCTGAGTATCCGCCCCCCCACACTGATCTAAGATCCCTCCTGATCTTGACTTCCACTCAAGGTAGCGGTCTGCAGCTCATTAGCCCGCATTTGTTCGGCTCCAGGACTATTTAACCAAAGTGATTTTTGTCAAGAGAAAAATGAAACGCAGGGTGCACTTGAAAAATCGTGCCTGGGACGAGCAAGTGCCAGGCATTGCCACATCTAAGGCTCTGCCAGGCAAACCCAGTGACATCGTACAGCTGGCGACCGCCCAATCATCATCAACATCAACCGGCATCTTTCATATGTTGATTGTGTAACCTGCTGTCAGACTCTTGGGAAGGCTTCAGGCGAGAGCTATGGTCGAGCGCATTCTGCGGTCTTCGGGGACTCGTCCGCTACTTCGCGTGGTTTTCCTTGCTTTGCAAGCATGCCAAAATAATCCGAGCACGCGGACAATGTTCGGCGTTGGGCAGACGTGTACCGGTGCTTCCAGAAGGCGGCAGCGATGATCGCCAACGTGAATCTGCGTTGCTGGTTGTGCGAGAGGAAGCCTCGAAGGGAATTCTAAGTGGGACCCTCCCCTTGTACCACGACCGGTTTGAAGCTTTGCTGGACAAGGTTTTTGGTCGGTCCGACCGAGTAGCCGTCATGCACAGAACCCAGCAGGATCACGACCCATAGACTAACGCTTTGCGAAATCGCCGGGGACCCCCGGACCCTGACCCCGGCGTGCCACTTGACAACTGCGGAGGATCGCTCGTATTAGATGTTGGCGGCGTACTCTTGGCCGCCTTATATTCAGCAAATGTCCGAGACTTACTGGGTAGAATGCGAAGAACCCATCTACAAGGGGGCATAGCTTGGGCAATTGAATGCGAACAATTAACTTCATGAACGAGCAAGTAGCCTCTAGTGAAACGGCGCGCGACATCAATCGCAGCATTGTTCTGAATCTAATCCGTACGAACCAGCCAATCTCACGGGCGGACCTTGCGCGAGCAACCAAGCTGCAGCGTAGCACGATCTCCCTTATTGTCGAGCAGTTGATGAGGGAGCGATGGGTTGTGGAGGCCGCCGTCGGCCAATTGCCGAGGGGCCGGAAACCCCGGCTGCTCAGGCTTAACACCGATCGTGCTGCGATCATTGGTATCAACGTTATGCCGGGCGTGACCACGGTTGCGTTGGCTGATCTCAACGCCAACTTCAGAGAACAAGTCTCGATTCCTACGATCGCAGACGCCGACGAGTTTATTCAGTCGCTTTCTGCTCGCGTGCGAACTCTTATCAGAGCCAATCCCAATCTGGTGTACGAAGGGATCGGGGTAAGTCTACCTGGGCGGGTTGATTACATTTCGCAGAAGCTGGCGTTCGCGCCAAACCTCGGGTGGAAGTTGGTCGATTTGAAAACTCCGCTTGAACGTGCAACCCGCCTTCCGGTCCAAATTGAAAACGCAGCGAATGCGTGTGCCCTCGCGCAAGTGTGGTCGGGTCCTCATGAAGGCACGCAGAATTTGGTCGCGGTAACGGTGTCCGAGGGTATCGGAACGGGTATCATCGCGAACGGACATTTGGTACGAGGAGAGAGAGGGGCCGCCGGCGAGTTTGGCCATGTCTCGTGGAATGGCGGGGGACCGACATGCGGATGTGGCAGCCGGGGTTGCTGGGAGACTTATGCCTCGAATTTGGCTGCGATCAGGAACTACAACTGCGGGATATCCAGGAACCGCCCTCGCAGAAATAGAGCCCAGGCGCATGCTTCTGTGAGCAGTTTTGATGACTTGTTGGTACTCGCGGAAGGCGGCGATGTTACGGCTTGCGAAGTACTCGACCGGATGGCCTATTACCTTGGTATCGGAATAGCCATGCTGATCAATGGTCTTGCGCCAAGCATTATTACGGTTGTTGGGGAGGTCACGCGTGTGTGGGAAAGAGTCGATCCAATTATTCAAAGGGTGGTGCAGGAACGGTCTCGTAACGACGCAGGCACTCGAATTGTGCCATTAGACAGCTCCACGCAACCTCGGCTTCGCGGAACGGTAGCTCTTGTACTTCAGAAGCACTTCCAGTGATTCGCCAAAACGACGTCCGACCATAATTGAGGTAGATTCTTTGGTGAATAACGCCCCGTCGTTGCCAAGAACCGCGCCCGCCCACAAAAAGACCACATGATCCAGACAGTCACGCCGAATCGATCCAATTTACCTCTCCACGCAGGCCCGCTGCCACGGACTGGCCGGCGCTGACAGGACTTCCTCGATGCTCAGACTGCGGACGCGCTGGCGAAACTCGCGCCCGTAGATTTTGTCTCGATCTCGGAGCAGGTAACGGGGCGCAGAATCTTCGGGAAAGGCCTCGATCATCTGCTGCCCCGTCCACAGCTCCGTGGGATGCTCCGTCACGTTGAAGTGAAGCACACGTCGGCGATGATATGCCAACACCACCAAGACAAATAAGACTCGAAAGGTGGCGATGGGGGCGGTAAAGAAATCGATGGAGACCAGTTCGTTCACGTGGTTTTCCAAGAAGGCCTTCCAGGTCTGGGAGGGCGGCTTGCGGCGCTTCGGCATTAGTCGGGAGACCGTCTGCTCCGAGATCTCGATTCCTAATTTCAGTAACTCGCCATGAATGCGGGGTGCGCCCCACAAGGGATTGGCTGCCGCCATCCTGCGCACTAACTCCCGGAGTTCATGCCTCGTTCCCGGCCGACCAAGTTGCTTCCGCCTGGAAATCCACGACCAGAATAGGCGGAATCCTCGCCGATGCCAGCCGATCACGGTCTCCGGTCTCACCAAAAGCAAAGGCTTTCGCCAATTCGGCCAGATTCGCGAAAGGGAGACCCAAAACCAGTGGTCAGGTGTTCGCAGGCGGGGCCCTGGCAGATCGGCGAATTCAGTCTGCGCCTCACCAAGGCGATGAAGGCCGGGAATTGGGAAGAGGTGAAGTTGGATGCTGCCGCGCTGGCGCATTACGTGGCGGAAGCCCATGACCCTCTGCACACGACGCAGAATTTCGATGGCCAATTGACCTCGCAAACAGGCCTGTCGGCCCAGTTTGATATCCACTTGTTGGATCGGTATTCAAAGTTCTTCATCATGCATCCTGAGAATGCCGTGAAGATCGATGATCCGACGGAATATGCTTTTCAAACCTGCCTGGCGTCCAACGTGTGGGTAAATCTCATTATCTGGTCCGATTTGCGCGCCCGGGAAGGCTTGACGGATTATAACGACGAATATTACGACCGCTTTTACAATCAGGTGGGGCCAGCCGTGGTTCGTGAGATCAATGCAGCGGCACACGATGCCGGCTCCTATTGGTACACGGCGTGGCTGAACGCCGGCCGGCCTCACCCTCCCGGGCAATGACAAAAACAGGTGCTAGGTGCTGGGGGCTAGAGCATTTCCAGAAATAATGTAGCTTGCGAAGAACGGACTTTTGTGGCAGAGTGTGCTCATGCGAGCCATACCGATTCCGATCCGCAAGCGCATTCTGGAACTCTACGAAGGCGGCCGGAGCACGCGGGAGATCGCGCAGTTTTCTGGCTTCTGCATCGCGGCGGTGCGTCGCGTGCGCCAGCAGTTTTGCGAGCGCGGCACGCTGGAACCCCGGGCGTATTTATGTGGACGCAAGACGTTGCTCACCGAAGAGCGAAGACAACGTCTGCACCAACTTCTATCCGCACAGCCCGACGCCACGCTGGCCGAGTTGGGCGCGGGCTTGGATCTCCCCTTCCGCACTTCCACGATCGATCTCTGGCTGCGGCGGCTGGGTTGGAAGTTTAAAAAAAACTCTGGCCGCCGCCGAACAAGAACGTCCCGACGTCGCCGAAAAAAGGGCGCACTGGCATGAGGAGTTGGCCGCCGAGCCCACGGCCCATCTGGTGTTTGTGGACGAAAGCGGAGCCAACACCAAGATGACGCGCCTGCGGGGCCGTGCGCGGGGTGGGCAAAGACTGTGGGCGCGCATTCCGCACGGGCACTATCAGACCAGCACGTTGATCTCTGGCATTGGTCTGGAAGGTCCCTGCGCTCCTTGGCTTTTTGAAGGCCCCATGAACGGCGAAATGTTTTTGGCTGGGGTGACGCAGGGGCTCGCGCCCACCCTGCGCCCTGGCGAGGTGGTGATTCTGGATAATCTGGCCACGCACAAAATCCGGGGAGTCCGGGAAGCCCTCGAAGCCGCCGGCGCCCGACTGCTGTATCTGCCGCCCTATTCGCCGGACTTCAATCCCATCGAGCCCCTGTGGAGCAAGATCAAACAAATCCTGCGCGGCCCCGCTCCCCGGACCGACGAACAACTGCTGCGTGCAGCGAAAAAGGCCTTCCAGTCCATTTCCGTCGCAGACTGCAAAGGCTTCTTTTTTAGCGTCCGATACGCTACATGATAAATGGAAATGCTCTAGGTGTTGGGGAACTCCCCTAGCACCCAGCCCCCAGAACCCAGCCCCCGCGAAAACAGTACGCATGCTTGAACTAGAACCCCCTCTTTCGTCTTTCATTGCTCGATTGCCCAAGGTCGAGCTGCACCTGCACTTGGAAGGGGCGGGGCGCCCGGAAACTCTGCTTGAACTCTCGCAGAACAAGCCTGGGTTGAGGCAGAAAGTAGACGAGTGGATCGCCGCCCGCCGCGCGCAGGGTTTCCGCTACGGGAACTTTCGGGAGTTCCTGTCGGCATTTAAGATTGTGACCTTGCTGATCGAAGCTCCGCAAGATTACGCCTTGGTGACCACGCGCTTGATCGAGTGGCTGGCCGAGCAGAACGTGCCCTACGCGGAAATCATCTTTGCCGGCGGGGTGGTGCTGTGGAAGGAGCAGCCGGTGGACGCGGTTTTTGAGGCGGTAGCGGCAGCCGCGGAAACGGCGGAAGCGCGCACGGGAGTGCGGGTGAAGTGGATCTTCGACGCCATCCGGCACTTCGGAACGGACCACACGCGCGAAGTGCTGCACTGGGCGGCGCGCTATCGTTCGCGAGGGGTCGTGGGCTTCGGCATCGGCGGCGACGAGGCGGGCGGCCCGGCAAGACTTTTCCCGGACATTTTTCGTGAGGCGCGCGACCTGGGGCTTCACGGCGTGGCGCATGCTGGCGAAGCTTGCGGGCCAGAAAGCATTCGCGACGCCGTCGAGCTGCTGGGCGCGGAGCGCATCGGCCACGGCCTCACCGCCATTCGCGATGCCAACGTGATGGCCCTGCTATGGGAACGGCGGATTCCCCTGGAAGTCTGCCCCAGCAGCAACATGTCCACCGGCTTAATCGCGCGATCCGAAGATCATCCGCTGCCGAAGTTCCTGGAGGCAGGATTGGTGGTAACCCTCAATTCCGACGATCCGGCCATGTTTGGGACGAGCCTTCAGGAAGAATTTCTGCAAGCCGCCCGCTGCTTCGAGTTCAGCCTCGAGACGCTGACGGAGTTATGCCGGAATGCCGTGCGCGCTTCGTTCCTGAGCGAAGGCGAAAAGCAGAAATTGCAAGAGCGGCTGAAACTGGAAGGGTAAAGGGTGAAGGTTTAAGGCTAAAGGGTAAAGGCTAAAGGTGTCTCCATCGACTGCCTTCTGCTTTGTGCTTACTGCCCACTGCCCGTTGCTTACTGCCTTCTGCCCACTGCCTTCTGCTTTCTGCCTACTGCCTACTGCCTACTGCCTTCTGCCTTCTGCCTTCTGACTCCTGGAGCGTCTCGCGCAGGTGCTTGCTCAGTTCCTGGGTGAAGCTTCCGGGGTCTACACCTTCTTCGCGATAGACGATCCGGCCCTGGCGATCGAAAATTATCACCGCGGGGAGCTGGCTCACCAGGAGGAGTCGATCCAGGCCCTGAGCATAGGCCGTGGGCAGAGTCCAGCCCTCCTGCCGGAGAAAGGCGGGCACGCCGCCGCGATCTTGATCCGCATTCAGCGACAGGAAAGCGGCGTTGGGATCTGCCCGGAAACTCTGGGCCACCTGCTCGAAGAGTTTGCCTTGCAGGCGGCAAGGGCCGCACCAGGTCGCCCAAAAATCGATCGCCATGACCTTCCCGCGGAAATCCGCCAGGGGCAGCGGAGTGCCATCTACCCTCTCCAGGACGAACTCGAACGGATCGTGGCGGCCGGGGTTCTGCGGCTGGCTGCCGGAGAAGCGTTCGGCGAGCAGTGGCACGAGGGCGTCGTAGCGCGACAGCACCAGGTCTCCAAAACCTTGCTCGGAATGGTGCTGCGCCAAATACACGCTGCCGAGCTTGCGGCGAATCTCCTGGCGATGGACGGGGTCAGGGCTCCTCTCGGGAAAGACAAAGGCGGTGAGGTAATATTCCAAGGCGCGAGCGGAATCGCCCTTCTTCAACTCGGCATCTCCCAGTTGCTCGGCGACGCGGGCAGTGGGGTAAATCGCATAGCTCTTCTCGTCGTCGGCGAAGGCCTTATCGAGGTCGCCGGAATCCCGATACAACCCGGCGCGTTGGGCATAGAGGGTGGCAATGTGTTCCGCCCACTGCTGCGGGGTATTCTTGCTGGTCCCCATGGCAGCAGCCCGGTCGCGCTGACTCTCCGCGATCGCGATCAGACGTGAGGAGTAGTCAATGGCGCGGGTGCGGCTGGCCGGGTCGTTTTGACGGCCCAGCGCCTCAATGAGCAAATTCAACAGTTGCGGGTCGTCAGGCGCCTTCTCCAGGAGCATCTGGCCGTATTGCACAGCGACGTCAGGCGCGTTGGCCCGCAGCGCATAATTGCAAATCGTGCGCAAGACCACTTCCCGCCGGGAAGAGTTCGGAAAGCGCGCCAGGAAAGCCTCCAGCTTCTTGATGAGGATTTGAGGGTTGTTTTCCGCCGACCGGAACGCCTCGTCGAGGGCGCTCTGTTCGTCGGCGTCCGTCGAGACTTGCGTTGCGGGCGCCTTTTCCTCGGGCTGCGCGGGGGATTGCGCGGCCCGCAGAGGAAGCGGCCCAAAGGTCCCGAACAGGCAAACGCCGAGAGAAACCGGTAATCCGATTCGCCGCCACGACGCGTTGCTTGCTTTAATCACACCCCATCCTTCATAAATAGCGAATGAACCTAATATAGTGGCAAGCTGGAGACGGGTCAAGGTCATTTCCCTCCGGCAGGAGATGTCGAGCGGCTGGTATAATGCGGAATTTCCGAAGAATCAAGGAGAAGGAATGAAATCATCACTCGTGCGCGCCATTTTCTTTGACGCGGGGAGCACGCTGCTTTATCCCCGGCTCGATGAACGGGCTCGCAACCTGACCGCGGCGGGCTTCCCGACGCGCGTGGGGGATTTCCATGCCGCGGAGCGCGCCGCCAAGCAGAAGCTTGACGTGTGGCTGTGGCCGCAAATTCGCAAAGGTGAGGTGCCACGCACGATCGATCATTACTACTGGGTTGAGCATCTCACGTCGTTGATGAATCAAATCGGCGCGCCGGAATCCGAACACGCGCGCTTGATTCGCCTGCTGGCTGACGGCTTTCGCAACATCCGCACGTGGTCCGTGGTGATGCCGGAGACGCCTGCCTACCTGGCATCGCTGAAGGAGCAGGGTTACTTTCTAGGGGTCATTTCCAATTCCAACGGCACCATTGAAGACCTGTCCTTCGCCAAAACGCGGTACTGGTGCTTCGCTGCAAAAACAACGCCCAAAGACCGCAGTCTCGGCCCGTCGCTCCGGGCCTCGGTCTCTGGTTCGAGATGTCCTCGGGGTGGTCAAGCCTCTGAGCGGACAAACGCCCGCCTTGCGCGAGGAACGTTGCAGCCTTCCAGGAAAGGAAACGGCAGGCCCAGGCTGCAATCGGTTACGCAGCGCGCCGTTCGTAGCGATGGTGCAGGCCACCCACCTGCGGGATCTCCACGATCTCTCCCGCCTCCGGTCGCTGCACGACCCGAGTTGTGGGAGCGTCCTTGGCTAGAGAGAGGTGAGTTCTTGAACCCAGATAGTAATCGAAATAACTCTTCAGGATTCGTCGCAGATGCTTCTCTCCTAGCACGATCACGTGATCCACGCACTCGCGTCGGATGGAGCCCACCAGCCTTTCCGCAAACGGATTTTGCCAAGGGCTCTGCGGTACCGTCAGGACTTCGGTGGGGCCCAGGTCGCTGAGGCGATGGCGGAAACATTCCCCATAGATCGGGTCCCGATCTCGGATCAAATATCGCGGCGCCGTGTCTTCGGGGAACGCTTCCCGGATTTGCTGAGCGGTCCAAGCCGCCGCCGGATGCTCCGTCATGTTGAAATGCACGACGCGCCGGCGGTGATGCGCCAGCACCACAAAAACGAATAACACCCGAAAACTCACGGAGGGTACCGTGAAGAAGTCAACCGAGACCAAAGCCTGGACATGGTTATTCAAAAAAGCCTTCCAAGTTTGGGAAGGTGGCTTCCGGTGCTTGGGCATCAGTCGGGATACCGTGCGCTCGGAAATCTCCATTCCCAGCTTGAGCAGTTCCCCGTGAATGCGAGGCGCGCCCCAATACGGGTTCGCGGTCGCCATCCGCTGGATTAAAGCTCTGACCTCCGAACTCGCTTGCGGCCGACCCCCACATTTCCGCTGCGAAATCCTGGTCCAATAGATTCGGAAGCCCTTTCGTTGCCCCCCGACGACCGTGTCACCGTTCACCATGTGCAAGGCCTGTCGCCAAGGGGCCCAGATTCGGGAAAGCACCACCCAAAACACTCGGTCCTTCCTCTTCAGTCTCGGCACTCCCTTCCTTCTCTTGAGCACTCCCAGCTGCTGTCGCAAAGCCAGGTTCTCAAGAGTCAAGCCACGGCGCTCTCTAAGAGCTGCAATTATGAAAATGGCCAGCCATCGCAGTGTCTCGATCATGGATTGGAGTGTGGAGGTAACGACCTGAATAATCAACCGATTTCGAGCCGATGGAATTTTGGCGATGGACCGGGACTTCGCCCGCAGAAAAAAAGAGGTGTTGTCCAGGTTGCGGCATGCTGCTCTTGATCGTGTGTGATATGCTCTCCGATGCTGAGCTGACAGAGCTTCGGAGTTTTTGGATGTGGGACCCTCTGAAGGAAAAGTGGGACTTCATCCGAGATTGGGAGGAGCATAAGGTCGAGGAGTACGTTTTCGGGCGGGGCGGCGGCTTGGGTCAAAAAGAGAAGGGCATCTTCCACTCAGCCGATGGCTTCAGTGAAGACGCGCCACTGCCGGAGCCGTATGCAGTAAAGAGGCGTGTGTGTGTTTTGTGTGTGAACCCTGCGATTTGTGCGGTATGTGCGGCATGTGCGGTACGGGGTTTCAATAACTTACATAGAATGAATGGGGGATGTGGGTTCGAATCCCACCCTCTCCGCCAACCTATCATTACCAGTTTCAGTTAGCCAGGAGCTCTCTGTTTTTCCTGTACCTCTGGCAGGAGTCGGCCTTAAATCCTAAATCCTGAATCCTATATCTTGGCCTTAAGAACAGGGGGGAATATGAAACGTCGGGAATTTGTGGGCGGAGTGTTCGTGGGGGGAGCTGCTTGGGGCGCGACCGCAGGTAGCTTTGCGCGCCAAAATCCCGCTCCTCGCGAGCTTTCGGGAGCGGCTGGCGCCGAGGAAGTTGTAATCGAGCGTCCCTTGGCAGGACAGCCCCACTCGGGTAAAGTCCTAGCCGCTATCCAACCCCATGCCGATGACATCCCTTTCTTTGCAGGAGGAACCGTAGCCAAGCTCGTTAGCGAAGGGTATTGGGGATGTCTGATCAGAAGTTCCAATGACGAAAAAGCGGGTGATGGCACGGTGGGGGAAACGATACTGAACAATGAAAAGGACAATGATGCGGTAGCAAAGGCGCTCGGACTTAGCAAGGTGGTTAATCTCGAATACCGCAATCATGAGATGGATGGCATATCGCGGCAGGAAATGCGCGAGCGCCTGATCTACCTGATTCGCCTGCTGAAAATCGATACCGTAATCAGCTATGATCCTTGGGGATCCTACGAAGAGAATCCAGACCATTACGTGACCGCTCAAATTGTGGAGTCGGCTTGCTGGATGGCGGGAATGGCGAAAGATTATCCGGAACACTTCGCGGGTGGATTGCAGCCGCACAGTGTCCGGGAAAAATACTATTTTGCGCGAGGTCCGCAGCTTGTCAACCGCGTCGTCGACATCGCACCTTGGATCGATCGGAAAGTGGCAGCCAATCTCGCCAACAAGACGCAGGGACCAGCGGGTGAAAACGGTGCTCGCCTTAGAGCCCGGCTTGCCGCCCAAAAATTGCGTCTTCCTATCCTTGGCAACGACGACGACACTTCTAATCACCAGTACATCAAGCAATTTGTTCTCGATTACGACTCAAAGCATCTCCGGGGGGTACCCTCGGACAGAGAGATTGGCCGAAAGTATGGACTTGAGTGGGCGGAAGCATTTCACTATATCGGCCCTTCGGAGTCGATGCTTGACCATTATGTCTCAGAGCACGCGCTCCCGCTTTAAGCTCGCATCAGTCATTCGACTTGAGAAGGGCCAATGTGCGGGGCAAGAATCCCCTCCTGGTTCAGGAGGGGACTCGGCTCGTCAGGACGACAGAAATTGAGACGGCGGGGTTTTAGTTAGGGATGTCTCGTCACTCGCCACAGTTCTTGAATCGATGCGGCGAGGGGGCCACGTAAGGAGGTCAATTGCCGATGCCAAATCCAAGGAAGGGGTTGCAGTTTCTGACTGCGACTCTTGTTACGTTACTCGTGATGGGGGTCCCAGGTCGAACCCAAACGCCTCGGTATGATCTGCTCCTCAAAGGCGGCCACGTCATTGATCCCGCTAGTCGGATTGATGCAATCATGGACGTAGCGGTTTCGGAAGGAAGGATCGCAGCGGTTGAAAGCAATATCCCCGCGAGCGAGGCTGGGAAGGTGGTAGATGTCGCCGGGCTTTATGTTACCCCGGGCTTGGTCGACATTCATGTTCACGTTGGCAACGGCGGAGCACCTCTCGACTGGTTCGCTCCGAACGCGCGCGCTCATATCCCGCCGTTTGGTATCCCTGCGGATCTGTTTCTCACCTACGGTGTCACGACCGTCGTCGATGCAGGTAGCAGCGGCGCAGATACATTCTTAAGGCTGAAACAAGCGGTGATCGATCATTCCAGGGTTCGCGTGCTGGCATTTCTCAACATCGTGGCAGATGGAATGAACGGCGGATTAGAGCAAGACGTAGACCAAATGGATGTGCAGAGATGCGTCGCCACCATTAAGGAATACCGTGATTACATCGTGGGAGTGAAAACGGCGCACTTTTGGACTGTCGGACCTTGGGACGAACTGCATCGCCCCTGGGTGGCGGTAGACCGTGCGGAAGCATGTGGACAGGCGGCAGGGTTGCCGGTGATGTTTGATTTTTTCCCCCGGCCCCCGCTACGCTCGTATGACGAGTTGATTTTATCGAAGATGCGCCCGGGAGATATTCACACCCACGTCTTTGCGCAACAGTTTCCCATCCTTTTGGAAAACGGGAAGGTAAACCCGATTCTATTTGAGGCCCGAAAGCGCGGCGTCATCTTTGACGTTGGTCATGGGGCCAGCAGCTTCTGGTTCCGGAATGCCGTCCCTGCTGTTGAACAAGGATTCCTTCCCGATTCCATTTCTACCGATGCGCATCTCCTCAGCCTCATCGGTCCCGCCGTCAACATGGTTAATGTCATGTCGAAGTTCCTCGCCATGGGAGTACCCCTGGAGGAGGTAATTCGGCGCTCAACCTGGAATCCTGCGCGCGAGATCAACCGTCCTGATTTGGGAACATTGTCGAAAGGACGGGCGGCAGACATCGCGGTATTGGAAGTGCTCCACGGGAAATTTGGATACATCGACGACGGGTTCGCGCGCATGAACGGGAATGTGCAGTTGCTCAGCCGCATGACGATCGTCGGAGGGCGAATCCTTTACGACCCGTCGGGCCTGAGTATGGTGGAGTGGACGAAGGCTCCCAAACAATACTTCACTTCTCCCAAGCTGGCCAACGATCCCCCGTCGCGGGCCGACAACTTTCCAAGACAATAAACCCAAGGGGACCGCTTGGAAAATCCTGCCTCACTGGCGGGGGGGCCTGCCCGCAAATTCCGTCCGTCGATGAACCGCCATCTTCCTGTGACTCGCAAATTCCTTCATCCGCGGGAAGAAAGTGTCGATGAGAATAGGTGCGGCGGGCGCGTGGAAACGTCACTTCCACGGGGCAGGTGCGTACAAGCCCGCGCCGGGTGAAGTGCATATGAAATGGGAGGAAAGCAGGAATGACCAGGTACAACATAATTCTTATGCTCGTGGCCATGATCGGCTCGGGACTGCTGGGCGGAGCGGCCAACTTTCTGCTTTTACACAAGGATGATCCTGAGTACGCCAAACGCTCGCGGAGCTTCGTCTTGGGGCTGGTGGCTTCCCTTCTTGTACCCCTCTTTCTCAAGGCCATCGCCAGCGACATGGTCGATAAGATCACCACCATCCACTACGGGTCGGGAATTCCCTTCGACTTTTTCGTTTTTGCCAGCCTTTGCCTGCTGGCGGCCGTCTTCTCCCGAACCTTCGCGGAGACCGTCGCCAAGCGGCTGGCGGCCGAAGTTGAAAAGGCCAAGCGGGAATCCCAAGAAGCCCAGACCCGCGCCGCCCTGGCGGAAGAAAGGGCCAGCCAAACCGAGCCCGTGCTTCGACAAGAAATGGAGCAGCGGACCGAACCCCTGCCCGAATCCGCCCGCCGCAGCATTCCACCTTCACTTCAGGACCTTCCCGTCGATCATACCGACCGGGAGCTTCTCCAAGCGCTCTTCCATGGGCAGTATTCCTATCGGACGGTCAGTAGCCTTGCCGGAGAGGTCCAGATGGAAGAATCCGATGCGGTGAGACGCTTGGAGAGAATGCGCGAGCACGCGTTGGCCGGTAAAAAGGCTACACCCACACGCAATCTGTGGTTCCTCACCGATAAGGGCTGCAACTGGCTCGACGCCCAAGCCCCCGGCGAAGAGTCGCCCCGCGACCGCAACGTGATGTGACGCGCCGGCTACCGCCCAGTGCGCGTCGTCGTGGAAAAACTGCAAGGCTGGAGAGCGAGCCTTGCGTTACATCTTCAAATCTCCAAAGCAGGGGGCTCCCCGCGGATTCGGAAGCGTGAATCTAAGGAAAAACCGCAGGCGCAAAGAAAAGGTCTGAATAATAGACAGTTTCACGCAAAGACGCCAGGACGCAAAGGGTCGCCAAGCAAAGAAAGGAGTTCTCCTTTGCGCTTCTTTGCGACTATGCGACTTTGCATGAAATGCTTTTGCTCGTCCTGGAAGTTTTTCACAGCTTCTCCCGCCACGAGCCAAACGATGCCGCTCTTGTCCAAATTACCATTCTGCCACGGACCGATGACCTGCGGCTTCGCCGCTTGCTATGCGGAAAGGCTCGGCCTTTCCGTGACGGGAGAACGCCCACCAACCTCCTCCGCGCCGCCGGGAAGGCTGCGCCTTCCCGGCGGCGCGGAGGAGGAGAAAATGGGCAATCGGGGCCGCAAAGGCGGAGCCTTTCCGCGCAGCGGAGCGGCAGAGCCGCATGGAGTTCGACAGTCTTCCGCTAATTTGGACAGCAGTGAAATGATGCCGCCGGCGACGCAGGCTAGGAAACTAGGCGGGTAACGCAAGGCGCCGGTAGCGGCATACCCATCCGGGTCGACAAAGTGCGGTTGCGGGTGGGTATCGGGCATGGGAAAATCCCACGGTCAGGACTTCCCTGACGGTGATGGCTACCCGTTGTCCGAAATTCCATAACGGAGATACCTGTTTATGCACAACCACACTCACGATCACGGCACGGGCTTTAGTCGAGAGGCGCGCGCGACCCTTCAGCGGGGACTCACCGAAGTTCTGCGGGTGACCAAAGGCAAGAAGTTCCGGCCAGTCGCCTCGGAGCGGTATCCGCTTCCTCTGGCCTTGGCGGTTTACGGGGAGGTCCCTGACCCCGAGCGGGTCCGAAGCGAAGTGCGCGCAGGCATCGAGTCCGAGCCCCTCCGCCTGCTCGAGGCGGGCCTCGTGCTGCTTGAGCTTTACGCCTGCAACCAGCCTGGCGTATGCGCAGCGGCGCCCGACGACGACGCTTTCCTGACCGAGGTCTTCGCGAGCAAGCGTAGGAATGGCTGGATGGTCCTGCTCGGCGATGCGAATCGGGATGAAACCCAGGCTGCGGTAAACGCCCGCTGGCAGTTTAAATTCATCGAAGCGGGGGAGGGGTGTACCAGCCTTTACGTCTTGCTGAATGTGTTGGCGCGTTACGCCTTCGTATACGGACGGATACCGCTCGGCGACACTCATTTGCTCGGGCACTTCATCGAAGACATTACCTCCGGTTTGGTCGTGGGGCGCGGAAAGCTGAATGACCTGGAGTTGACCCTATCTCTGGCCGCCATGCACATCGGCGTTCCCGCCATCACGCCTCAAGACTATCCATTCCCGCTCGGACGCCACGTCCGAGCCGGCAGTTTGAACGAAATCGTCGAGGCCGTGGCGAGCTTCTCCAGCGTCCGGCGCCTCTTGGATCATGCCGACATCCCGCCCTTACCTGACTACTTGAACCCCGCGGAAGCCCCGCGGCGCTTCCAACTCGGCAAAACCTGGGGAGACACGCCCGAGAGCTTTTATCTACTGCGCAAAGGGGAGGTGGAAGTCCCCGGCGTCAGCGTAATGGGAACACCTTCCGGAGCAATGGGGATTCTGCTCACGGTTGACGCCGAACCCCTGGACGCTTTCGACCGCCGGTATATCGAGTCGCGCGCGGCGCGCGTATTTTCAAGAATGCGCGGGGTTGCGGCAAGACATGCCTCCGGGAGGCTGGGGCTGGGACTGGCGCGCGACTTCCACCTGCCCCCGCAGCGGATTGGCGAGTCCTTGACCGCGGCCGTCCGCAATGAGTTTCCGCGGATCGTCAAATTGCGAGCGGAAGTCATCTTCGACCGCGAACGCCTGCGCGATCTGAAGGCCGAAGTCTCGGCCGAAAGGACCGAGCGGAAGCGAGAAATCGCGGCGGCAACCGAGGAGAGCGTTGCTGAGTTCGTCACTTGTGTCGGTTGCTCGGCCTTTGCACCCGACCACGTTTGCATTCTCACGCCCGAGCGGCCTCCGCAGTGCGGCCGCGCCTACGAGTTCATTAAGACCGGGGCGCTCTATGGGTACGATGACATGACCAACATCCATCACCGGGAGTTGCATTTCGGCGTTAATTCGTTTGCGACTTGCGCGAAGGGCGAGTTGCTGGATCCCACCGCCGGGGAGTGGTCAGGCGCCAACCAGGCGGCAGCGCGTCTGACGGGAGGAAGGATCACCCGCGTCCAACTGCATTCCCTCGACCAAGCGCCCCACACCGGCTGCGGTTGCTTTCAGTTGATCCTGTTCAAGACGGACCTGCCCAAACCTGGAATCGGTATCATGGAGCGCGGCTACCCAGGACTTGCACCGGACGGCCGCAGTTGGCGCGACCTGCATTATGCGTTGGGCGGGAAGCAGACGCCTGGCCTCGCCGGCGCGGCATGGGGATATCTTCAGTCGCCGAAGTTTCTGGCTGCCCACGGTGGGCGGAAGAGCATTGTGTGGGCCAGTCCTAAGGTTTCAGCCTTGATGCCACCTGCGGACGACACCATGATCCCCCGCTAAGGGAGTAGCGACAAAATGTACATAGTAAGTTCATAATAACTTTCCATTGACAAATCCTTCCCCAGGCGAGCACTATTCCGTCAATTAGCCAAGCTCGTCAGCGAGGCCAAGAGGGAGGGCGCAGTGCCACATAGCGTTCACTCCCGACTTGCGTTGCGCACACTCTTCAAGCTGCGAAGATGTGCTGAGGGGTGGTTTGCCCGCGAATGGACCTGCTGGAAGCCCTAAGGGAGGTGAATCGCATGACAAGTGATTATAAGATCACAGTACCTATGCTCTTTCTAGCGCTGATTCTGGCCTTTGTGCCGGCGTGTCTGGCTCAAGACGTCACCTTCAGCAAGACCAGATATTCATCGGTCAAGCAGCCCATGGAAATCGGTGTCAACCTTTCGATTACGGATTCGAAGATCCTGATCAAGAGCAAGAGGGTAAGCAAGAAGCTAGCAACGATTGACATGGAGATTCCCTATTCCTCTATCGATACCATGTCCTATGAGTTCGCCACGCGTCACCGCGTGCAAGAAGGCGCGGCAGTGATGGGGCTTTCTCTGGGTGCGGGCGCGATTGTCATGGGCACCAAGACCAAGAGCTACTGGCTGGCGATAGACTATCACGAGGCCGATGCCAAGCAATCAATGGTACTCCGCCTTGATAAGTCGGAATACCAGGACGTCATCGCGGCCTTGGAAGCCAAGACCGGCAAACACGTCGCGGTCCTGGACTCCAAGACCAGCCCGCTCAACCCAACGGCGGGAAGCAAAGATATGGACGAGGTTATTCCGTTCGGAATGGACAATGTCGTGGCCGCCCTGAAGGCCGCCATGGAGAGCCAGGGTTGCAAGGTTAAGAATGTGACTGCCAGTCGCATCGAGTGCAAGCGCTCCCGCGGGATTTCAGAGCGGACTGGCAATGGCGGTGAGAAAGTAACTGCCACGCTCGAAGCGAAGGGCGAGCAGACGCAAGTTCGCATCTGGACCGGCAAGAAGTTCACGGGGCGAGAGGGAAAAGACAACTGGTCGACACCCATTTACCAGGAAATGATGAAGAGTCTGAAAAAACCGGCTGTGAGCGAGAATCGGTCAGCGGTAGCGCAGAGTTAGGCGCAGTTTGCCTTACTCTGCGCTTCTTACCGCCTGTCGCGCTTCAATTCTGCTCGCTGCCGCAAGACCTCAACGCCGCGTCATTGTCTACTCGAAGCTCCTTCATTACATTGACCTGCTTAATAGGAAAATGATCGAGCCTTCAGACTTACTGGCAAGTATTTCCGAGCCCGCTTGAGGCACGGAGCGGGCGGGCTGGCGCAGAAACCTTTTCTTTTGGGGTCCGCGATTTCCCGAAGAGACCGTGGGAGCTGACGGCACGGCAATGGCAGTGACAAGTGACGAGTGACCAGTGACAAGAAACAGGCAAACGTCTCTGGCTGGCTACGCCAAAAAACGACCGTCTGCGCCTGCCCGCCAAAACTAAGAATTCTTCTTCCCTCGCCCCTTAGGGGGAGAGAGTTGTAAATTCAAATTTGACTTTTGCCTTCTGCGCTTTGCGTTTTGACTTTCTTTTGCGACTCTGCCGCGCCGTCCTGCCTGTTCCGCGCCTCGGCGGTTTCTGCTGGTTTTCGCGCTCACTCGCTCGCGGCGGTGGCCTGCCGTCCCCACTCATGATGCTTCGCCCACGTCACCAGAGCTGCCAATAGGTTCTGAATGTACGATTTCGTTTCCTCATCCTTCAGGTTGCCCTTTTCATCGAAACGCTGGGCGGCGTTCGAGATCATGACCTCCGGCCGGTTGAGCGGATACATATTCAGGAACACGAACACTTGCCGCAAGTGGTATTGCGCGCGCGATGTCCCCTGCGCCCCGATGGATGCGCCCATGATGGCCACCGGCTTCCCCTCCCAAGCGCTATCACCGTAAGGCCGGGAAGCCCAGTCGATGGCGTTCTTGAGAACCCCGGGAATCGAGTAGTTATACTCCGGGGTAACGATAAGGATGGCGTCCGCAGCGCGAATGCGCTGCTTTAACTGCCCAACGCGCTCCGGCGGGTGGGCTTCTTCATCTTGATTGAAGGGTGGAATCCCCTCGAGGTCAAAGATCTCGAGGCTCACCCCATCCGGGACGAGTTGTTGAGCCGCTCGCAACGCGGCACGATTGAATGAGGTCTGGCGAAGACTGCCGGCGATTCCCAGAATGGTCAATGGCGTGTTCATTTCCGCGTTCCCTCCTTTAACGGACCTTTCCCCGCGCGGCAATTTTCCAGCAACCCACCGCCTCGCCTTGG
>Ga0326728_10008418_pt1 | contig 25665 bp, 20 predicted proteins | sample MB3enrmetagenome_FD_207602 | JGI IMG/M metagenome (GOLD analysis project Ga0326728, IMG submission 207602) | Lab enriched peat soil microbial communities from McLean, Ithaca, NY, United States - MB31MN | ecosystem: Environmental > Terrestrial > Soil > Wetlands > Peat | place: USA: New York... | reverse complement strand
GACCAAGCAGACCAGTTCACCGCTGATCGGCATGGAGGGTGTGCGGCGGCTTCGCGCGGAGGCCGGCCCCGGTCCAGTGCTGGTAGCAATCGGCGGCATCACGCTGGCCACGGCGACCGAGGCGCTCTCTGCCGGAGCCACACTTGTAGCCATCGCCGGGGCGCTCTTCCGTCAGCCCGATCCGGCGGCGGAATTTCGCAAGTGGATGATCGAACTGGGATGAGCGCTGTCAAGCACGTATTCGTGGTTTCCCATCCTTTTCGCAAAGAACGCGAAAAGGATGCGGCGCCCGCGATTGATTGTCTGCAACAACTTAGCGACCTGACGACAAACGAAAAATATTTTCAAAAATCTTGCAGTTAATTATTGAGTTAACATACCATTAATGCATATAGAATAAATATGTTCCACGTGGAACATATTGAGAGAGTGAGCGGCCTGCTCTTAACCAAAAACACAAATCAGCGGATTCGATAAAAAATCGTTGCGCAAGTGTCCTGAATTCATACAACATAGGTGTCCTGAATTCGTACAAAATGTCCTGAATTCAGCCACTTTAAGAAAAAGAAAGACAATCGCGCCCAAATCCGGTAAAACTTTCTTTACGTGAAGAACACAGACTCCAACCCCATTCCTGCCTCCGTAGCTCCAGCCAACGCTTCCGGTCTGGTGCAAAGTCTTGGCCTCTTCAGCTCCACCGCGCTGGTGGTCGGATCGATGATCGGCTCCGGCATCTACATTGTCGGGGCGGACATTGCCCGCGGCACAAGCTCTCCGGCGCTGTTTCTCGGCGCGTGGGTGGTGACAGCCATCCTGACCTTCACCGCCGCGCTCAGCTACGGTGAGCTGGCGGCCATGATGCCCAAGGCCGGCGGCCAGTACGTCTACCTGCGCGAGTCGCTGGGGCCACTGTGGGGATTTCTCTATGGCTGGACGCTTTTCCTGGTCATTCAGACCGGCACTATCGCCGCAGTTGCGGTGGCCTTCGGCAAGTTTCTCGGCGTGTTTTTCCCTATTATCTCGACGACCCACTGGCTCTGGCACATCGCTCATGTGCCCGCGCTGCCGGTTGGTCCGATGGTGCTGGGCAATATGGAGATCGGCCTCAACACCGCCAACCTGACCGGCATCTGCATCGTGATTTTTCTCGCGGTGGTGAACATCTTCGGCGTGAAATTAGGCGCGCTGATTCAAAACATCTTCACTACGGCCAAGGCGCTGTCGCTTGCGGCGCTGATTCTGCTGGCCTTCACGGTGGGGCGCAACGCCGCGGCTTGGGAAGCCAACTTCGGGGCTGAATTCTGGAAGAATGCCGGATGGCACTCGCTGCACCTGGTCCAGGTGGGCGCGGGCGGGCCAATGGTGCTGGTCAACGTGCTGGTGATTCTGGCCGTGGTGCAGGTGGGCTCGCTGTTTTCCTCCGACGCATGGAACAACATCACCTTCACGGCCGGCGAGGTGAAGAATCCCAAGCGGAACATTCCGCTCTCGCTGATTCTGGGAACAGGATTTGTGCTGGTGATTTATTTTCTTGTCTCGCTGGGCTACCTGCTGGTTTTGCCCCTGCAGGGCGACCCGCACGGCGCATCGGTGATGGCGCGCGGCATCAAGTATGCGACCGAGGATCGCGTGGCCACCGCGGCCCTGGAGCAGATCTTCCACTCCGGAGGGGCGTACCTGATGGCCGGGGCCATTCTGATCTCCACCTTCGGCTGTGCCAACGGGTTATCGCTGGCCGGGGCGCGTGTCTATTACGCCATGAGCCAGGACGGGCTATTCTTCATGTCGGTGGGCAAGCTGCACCCGCGCTACAAGACGCCCGCCGCCGGTTTGCTGGTGCAGGCCGCGTGGACCACGGTGTTGTGCGTCTCCGGTTCTTATAGTCAATTGTTGGACTACATCATCTTCGCGGTGCTGGTCTTTTACATCCTTACCATCGTGGGCCTCTTCGTGCTTCGCTTCAAAAAACCAGATGCCCCGCGGCCTTACAAGGCGCTTGGCTATCCATTGCTGCCCGCGCTTTACATCGCGTTGTCAGGGTGGATCTGTGTCGTTTTATTGCGATACAAGCCACAATACACATGGCCGGGCCTGGTGCTGGTTCTGCTGGGCATTCCTGTGTATCTCTTCTGGTCGCGGCGGACGCGCGCGTCAAACCCCTGTGAACTAAACTAGTTTGAACAACTCCTGTGGAGGAACTCCTTCATTCATGTCCAGACTGCTGCGCATCAAACCCATGTCGTTGCTCTCGAAAGAAGCTGGTGAACAGGGCGAACACACGCTCAAGCGTTCGCTGGGCGCGCTGAACCTCGTCACCCTGGGCATCGGCGCCATCATCGGCGCGGGCATCTTTGTGCTCACCGGCCAAGCGGCGGCTAAGCATGCCGGCCCGGCCGTGGCGCTGAGCTTTGTGCTGGCCGGCATCACCTGCGCCTTCGCCGGCCTGTGCTATGCAGAGTTCGCCTCCATCATTCCCATCGCCGGCTCGGCCTATACCTACGGCTACGCCACGCTGGGCGAGTTTGTGGCCTGGATCATCGGCTGGGACCTGGGATTGGAGTATGGCTTTGGCGCGGCCACCGTGGCCTCCGGCTGGTCGGGATACTTCAACAGCCTCTTGCAGCAGTTGCACATCATGATTCCTCCTCGATTCACCGCTACACCGGGGACGGTGCTGGTCTACTTTCACGAACGATGGCTGCCGCTGGCCTCGCTGCCGCCGGGAACAGAATCCGCCGGGTTGCCGCATGTGACGGCGCTCTTCAACCTGCTGGCGATTCTGGCGATTCTGGCCATCACCACCGTTTTGGTGATCGGCATCAAGGAGTCGGCCAACCTGAACACCGCGATTGTCTTCATCAAGTTGAGCGTCGTCGGCGTCTTCATTGTTCTGGGCGCCTACTTCCTCTTCCGCCATCCGGCTCTGGCTTCAGCAAATTGGCATCCGTTCATTCCCCCCTCCGATGGCCACGGCAACTATGGCTGGCATGGGATTGCAGCAGGCGCGGCTTCCATTTTCTTCGCCTACATCGGCTTTGACGCCGTCTCCACCGCCGCCCAGGAGGCAAAAAATCCGCAAAAGGATATGCCGCTGGGCATTCTCGGCTCACTGGTTATCTGCACCATTCTCTACATTGTGGTTTCTACCATCCTCACCGGCTTGGTCAACTACCACTCGTTGAATGTCGCCGACCCGGTGGCGCTAGGCATCGACGCTACGGGCGTCAGTTGGGGATCGCTGTTGGTCAAGATTGGCGCGGTCTTCGGCCTGGCGACCGTAATGCTGGTCATGCTGCTGGGTCAATCACGCGTATTCTTCTCCATGTCCCGCGACGGCCTGCTGCCCAAGTGGGCCTCAAAGATTCATCCCAGGTTCCGCACGCCGTGGATTTCAACCATCGCAGTCGGCGTAGTGGTGGCCGTTTTGCCGGCATTCCTGCCCGTCGACCGGCTGGCAGAGCTGGTGAACATCGGCACGCTGCTGGCCTTCACCATCGTCTGCGCCGGCGTTTGGATTCTGCGCGTGCGTCACCCCGATCTGCACCGGCCCTTCAAGACGCCTTTTGTTCCGCTGGTGCCCATCCTGGGCATCGTCACAGCCGTTTACCTGATGAGCAATCTGCCGCTGATCACCTGGATGGTGATGCTTGGCTGGATGCTGGTCGGACTGGTGATTTACTTTACCTATTCGATCCGCCACAGCAAGGTGCAGAAGCTGCCCAGGGCGGCTGAGGGCGACTGATTAGGCGGAAGATAGGCAGAAACGCACGACGGCCTCTCAATTGAGAGGCCGTTCGACGTTGAAGAGAAGAAATATTTCGCCGATCATTATGGATAGTCCTACTCGAACCCATGAGGCAACACGATGCGAGTCATCGAAATTCACGAAGTCTTAGCCAACTTCGAGCAACTCATTGAAGAAGCAGCTCGAGGAAATCCCTTCATCATCGCAGTCGATGGGGTACAAAAGGTGCAGGTGATTCCCATCCCATTGAAGCCGAAAGAGAAAATGCCTCGCTCGAAGATCCCTGCCGCTCAAGATAATAGACCCACATCCAAGTAAGGAAGTATTCTGCGACTTTTCATGTGCCAACCCACAGTAGTGTAGCCTTATAGCGATGCTGCTCGAAGAAAACAAGCCGCTTGCACCCTTTACTACCTTCGGCATCGGCGGACCGGCACGCTGGTTTGCGGAGGCCACAAGCGAAGCGGAGATTGTCAAAGCCGCTGCCTGGGCGCGGGAGTGTAAAAAGCAGCTCTTTGTGCTGGGCGGGGGCAGCAATCTGCTGGTCTCCGACGCCGGGTTTGATGGTTTGGTGCTGCGGGTGAGGTTGCGCGGCATTTTGGCGACGAATACGCCGGACGAATCTGGCCAGGCGGAGCAGAGGATTTATCGCGTTGCGGCAGGAGAAGACTGGGAGGGTTTTGTAGAGCGGACGGTGCTGGAGAACTGCGCGGGGATAGAGTGTCTTGCTGGCATTCCCGGCACGGTGGGCGGAACTCCGGTGCAGAATGTTGGAGCTTACGGGCAGGAGGTGGCCTCGGTACTCTCACGGGTGCGGGCCTACGACCTTCATGAAAACGAATTCGTCGAGTTTACGGCAGCCGAGTGCGGTTTCGCCTATCGCCGCAGCCGCTTCAACAGGGAGGATCGCGGGCGGTACATCGTTACCCGCGTGGATTACCGGCTGACGCCCGGCGGCGCGCCCACGGTGCGCTATGCGGAACTGGAATGTGCTTTTCCAGAAGGCTCGCAGCCAAGCTTGGTCGAGATAGCGGCTCAGGTGCGCCGTGTCCGCCAGAGCAAGGGAATGTTGATGGTCGAGGGCGATCCCGATTGCCGCAGCGCGGGCAGTTTCTTCAAGAACCCCGTGGTGACGGCCGAGCAATTCCAGCAAATTGAAGCGGCCGGCGAAAAGGCGACGCCATGCTTTCCCGCCGGACCGGAGGCAGAGAATCAGGGCAAAGTCAAGGTCCCGGCTGCCTGGCTGATTGAGCAGGCCGGTTTCGCCAAAGGGTACGCGCGGGGAAAGGCCGCCATCTCCTCGCGGCACACTCTGGCGCTTGTCAATCTGGGCGAAGCCAGCGCGATGGAGATATTGGCGCTCGCAGGCCAAATTACCGCTGCTGTCGAGGAGCGCTTTGGCATTCGGCTGGAGATGGAACCGGTGATGCTGGGGTTCTGATTCTCAAGCACTCGAAGTCATCTAATAAACACCTTTTTGTCCGAATAAAAGCGTCCCTCAGGGGCTAAAGCCCTGCTTTGTTATGAGTCGTTGACGGCACGACTGAAGTCGTGCGCTGACACTTCTTGCAGCCTGGGATGAGTTTTTCCGTAGCCTGTAATACTATGCCCTTTCAAAACAGGTTTATGAGACAGCTTCTATCGATTTGACGGATTTGTTCAATTTTTAAACAGATATTTACGCAACAAATTACTTCGCGCCGTGTCATAACGTAAAGGATACGCGAACCGCGGCGATATCCATCTTGTATTTTCAACTCCGGCAAGCCGATTACCCAGGTCGCATTACAAAAAAATGCAGACCATTTTTTGAAAGTAGGGCATACTGAAAGGTAGTTCAAGATATTGACCACGGAGGACCGATGCTATTGACGGGAAAACTATGCGCCGTTGCATTTGCCCTCATGGCCTTAGCGGTATTGGGCTTTTATACCGTCCCGGGTCATGCGCAGGCAGCGCTGCTGATGGAGGAGCCTTATGGTTTTTTTGGCTCCGTCAATCCGACCGGGCATAATGCCGTTTATTTTGAGCATATCTGCGCCGAAACTCCCGTCAAACTGCGCCGTTGCCAGGCTGGTGAGATGGGCGTCGTGATCTCTCGCTACCAAGGCATTGACGGGTACGACTGGGTGGCGATTCCACTGGTTCCATATCTTTATTCCGTCGAGGACACCTCCCAAGTTGCTGCGCATGTTGACAGCGAGACCGTTCACCAACTGCGCAATCGCTATCGCGAAGCTCATCTACTCAGCCTGGGAGAAGACCTGCATCCCGGCAATATAACGCATGGCGGCTGGACCCAGCTGGTTGGCGTGTCCTATGATCGTCGCATCTACGCCTTCCGCTTTGAAACCAGCAAAGAGCAGGATGATGCCTTTATTGCGTTCATGAACGATCGCAAGAATCGTTCTCACTTTTATCTGCTGTTCAACAACTGCTCGGATTTTGCGCGCGTCATGCTTAATTTCTACTTTCCCGGCACCTTCATGCGCAGCGTCTTTCCGGACGCCGGCATGACCACTCCCAAGCAGATAGCCTATAAACTGGAGCGCTATGCGAGCAAGCATCCCGAGATGCAACTGACGATCTACGAGATTCCGCAGATTCCCGGCTATCGGCGCCTGAGCCGCTCCAACAAGAGCATCGCCGAGTCGCTTTCCACCACCGGCTATGCCATCCCCATCACGCTGGTGAACCCATACCTGGCGGGAGGGTTGTTTGTGGATTACCTGGTGCGCGGCCGGCACCATCTCATCCCCAAGCATCCGCAGATGCTAGCTCCGGACAACTTATTTGCGTTGACAGCGCAGGGCCGCACCGCTGAAAATCCCGTCAGTGCAGGTGCGCAGGTCCCCAGCGCCGCTGCCGGCGGTTCGGCGGAAACAAAGGCAACCGCGACAGCCAACTCCGGCCTGACAGAAATCAAGGTTTCGCATGAGCAAATCCTCGCAGCAGAATCTCAAAAACCACGGCCGGATTGATCCTCAGTTTCACTATGTGTTGTTTTTCGTCCTGGTCGCCAACCTAGTCTTCGCCATATTCCACCTGGTGCACCATTGGGGAGTTGCTCCCATCTCTTCAGCATGGGTACTGTTCCTGTCGCTGGCGGTGTTCATCCCCTTCTTCAAGTTGCGTATGTATCCGCTCCGGGTGCAAGACCGCGTGATTCGTCTTGAAGAGCGGCTGCGCCTTGAGGCGCTGGCCCCGGCGGAATGGCGCTCACAGATCCATCGCCTTACCGAGGATCAGTTGATCGGCCTGCGCTTTGCCGCCGATGACGAGGTGGTGGAGCTGGCCAAGCAGGCGCTGGAACATCATCTGACCCGCAAGCAGATCAAGGAACGCATCCAGAATTGGCGCCCCGACCACTTCCGGGTTTGATGCGCGGAGTTGCTTCTTAAATAGCGGCAGAGAAAATCAGTCGACCAAAGCGGCAATCTCAGCCAGGGCAACGCTGAACGCGCTGCCCGGCAACTCGAAAGCAGTTCCGGGAGTGAGTTGGCCGTTGTGGTAGCGATAGTAGAGCTGTCTTTTGGGTTCGATCACCCAGATAGCTTCGATGCCCATCTGCTCATAATCGGCGAGCTTTTCAAGGATGCGCGTCATAGTATCTTCTGGAGATAGAATTTCGAATACGGCCAGCGGCGGATGGGTGATGATCTGCTCGCGAGGGGCGGAACGGCTGAGCAGCGTAACGTCAGGAACACGGAAACTGTCCGGGCCAGTCTGCACGCGCAACTCGGTGCGTGCCAGGATTCCCAATTCCTTTTCGCGGGCAACAAAATAGGCTGCCAATATCGTCTGCCACGTTGCATGATCGTATTCGCCCACAGCACGCTCCTCCAGCACACCGGCCACATACTCGCAGTCAGGATCGGCGGTGGTCTTCATGTACTCCTCGACGGAGATGAGGGTCGCGGTCGCAGCCATTTTGGATAGACCTCTATAGATGTGATTGTACTCTCAGTCCGGATAATCGCGAATTCACTTACCCTTCTTCCGCCTCGCGCAGCTTGACGATCACGGTGAAGTCGGATTGCTCATATCCCAAATCTCGAAATCGGGAGGGATGTTTCTACGCGAATCACCCCATCACAGGCAGCAATAGATAGCTATATTAATATCAATAACATGCGGACGTATATATTTTTCTGTATAAAATCACGTAATAAAACATTGCGTTTATCCCTGTGGAGTGTCCTGTTTTGCAGTTTCTCCCCCTGGTGAATTTCACCCTATGTGAAAGGAACTGAAGTTATGCGTAAGCTTCGTGCTCTTTTTCTGGTATCGTGTCTCGCCATCTTTGGCGTTGCAACCAGCCATGCCGACGCCGTAATCGGATAATTCAACGGCAATTGTGTTGCCTCATATTACTGCTCCTACTATGGTTCATTCCCATTGGGCACCATAGTGCCACCTGTAGGACAAATTATCTTATCACTCAACCCAGATGGAACCATTGCAGCAAGCATGAATGACTACGGATCATCACTATATGGACCGTCAACAATCTCATTAGTCGGTATAAACGGTTTAATCTTAAACCCATATCCCATATCCCACTTATCTTCCGCAGTCGGGATTTACTCCTGGAATCGATGTCTACTCTAATGAGCGATTTGGTGGCACTATGTTTGGAGGTTTTTCGACGGGTTTTATCGTTGAAACCCCCGGCGTTACGCAAATATCCTGGACCATCGGCACTCCCGGTGAATTTACGTCGGTCTATCAGGCGCTGAACGGCGTGACATCGCCAGCAAATTTCGCTTTTGAGGATAATTATGGTTTCTGGCTCGCCGATGCGCAGCCTTATGATGTCAATCCCATACCGGAGCCGGGCAGTTTTCTGCTGCTTGGTACGGGAGTTTTGGGGCTCATTGGGGCGCTCCGTCGCAGGTTGGAACGGTAGATAGGCGCAAGAATCTTGAATTTGACGGAGCGGGGAGAGCTAAACTTCCCGCTCTGCTTTTTGTATGCTACTTAGCCGGAGCCAATCACAAAAAAACAGTTAGGGAGTAAAGCTGAAATAACAACCCTACCCTTCTTCTGCCTCGCGTAGCTTGGCGATGACCGTGAAGTCTTCCAGGGTGGTGATGTCACCTTTGATTTCGCCGTGAGTGGCCAGCTCCCTGAGCAGGCGGCGCATGATTTTTCCGCTGCGGGTTTTGGGCAGGGACTCGGTGAAGCGAATGTCGTCGGGGCGGGCCAGGGAACCGATCTCCTTTGAGACCCACCGGCGCAGCTCATCCTTTAATTCGTTGCCGGGCTCGTTGCCGCTTTCCAGGGTGACGAAGGCGGAGATGGCTTGTCCCTTGAGCTCGTCCGGACGGCCCACTACTGCGGCTTCGGCCACCTTGGGATGGGCGACCAGGGCCGACTCAACCTCCATGGTGCCCAGGCGATGGCCGCTTACGTTGATCACGTCGTCCACGCGGCCCATGAGCCAGAAGTAGCCGTCAGCGTCCTGGCGGGCGCCGTCTCCGGTGAAATAACAGCCCTCGATGTCGCTCCAGTAAGTCTTGCGGTAGCGTTCATGGTCACCAAAGATGGTGCGGGCCATGGAGGGCCAGGGCTTGCGGACGATAAGCAGGCCGCCATGGCCGGCGGGCACCGGCTCTCCCTGTTTGTTGACCACCTCGGGCTGAATGCCGAAGAAGGGACGCGTAGCCGAGCCTGGCTTGGCAGGCACTGCGCCGGGAATGGGCGCAATCAGGATGGCGCCGGTCTCGGTTTGCCACCAGGTATCAACGATAGGGCAGCGGTTGTGGCCGATCTTCTCGCGGTACCACATCCAGGCTTCGGGATTGATGGGTTCGCCGACGGTGCCCAGCAGGCGCAGCGAGGCAAGAGAATGCTTTTCGACGTGCTGATCTCCCCACTTCATGAATGCGCGAATGGCGGTTGGAGCGGTATAGAAAATGGTAACCCGGTGGTCGTCGACAATCTTCCAAAATCTGGAAAAATCGGGCCAATTGGGAGCGCCCTCGTACATCAGCACCGTTGCGCCGTTCTGCAACGGACCGTAAACGACGTAAGAGTGGCCGGTGACCCAGCCGATGTCGGCCGTGCACCAGTAGATGTCCTCATCTTTCAGGTCGAAGACGTATTTGGCGGTGATGTAGGTTTGAACGGCGTAACCGCCGGTGGTGTGCACCAGGCCCTTGGGCTTACCAGTGGTGCCGGAGGTGTAGAGGATGTACAACGGGTCTTCGGAGTCCAACTCTTCGGCAGGACAATCAGGTGCGGCTGCGGCCACCAGGTCGTGCCACCAGTGGTCTCGGCCAGCCAGCATATTGATCGGCGAACCGGTGCGGCGGCAGACGATGACATGTTTGACGGTGTGGCAGGCGTTCATGGCCTCGTCTACCGTTCGTTTGAGCTGGATTTCGTTGCCGCGGCGATAGCTGGAGTCCTGGGTGAGGATGGCGACGCAGCCCGAGTCGTTGACGCGGTCGGCGATGGCATTGGCGGCAAATCCGCCAAAAATCACCGAATGAATCGCGCCGATCCGCGCACAGGCCAGCAGGGCAATGGCCAGCTCCGGGGTCATGCCCATGTAGACGGCCACGCGGTCGCCTTTTTGAATGCCTAGCGACTTGAGTGCGTTTGCAAAACGCTGCACCTCGGCGTGCAGCTCGGCGTAGGTCAGGCGGCGCACCTCGCCCGGCTCGCCCTCCCAGATCAGCGCGGTCTTTTCGCGGCGCTCACCCAGCGCATGGCGGTCCACGCAGTTGTAGCAGAGGTTTAACTTTCCCCCCACAAACCATTGAGCCAATGGGAGATTCCACTCCAAAACCTTGTCCCATGGATTGAACCAATGCAGCTCGCTGGCTACGCCGGCCCAGAAGGCCTGGGGGTCGTCAATGGACTGCCGGTAGAGGGTTTCGTACTGTTCCAGACTCTGGATGTGGGCGTTGGCACTGAACTCCGGCGGCGGCGCAAAGACACGGTTTTCGCGCAGAGTGGAGTCGATGTCCTGGCTGGCAACGGCAGGAACAGGACTGGCCACAATAGACACAGAACCGGCAACTTCAACAGCGGGCAGGGAAGTCATACGAACCGACCTTTGGGGAAGTGGGAACAAAAGCGCTTACGGCAACCCACGGGATCGAGTTCCCGAGGAGGCTCCGCATGAAAGTAACTCTATCTAGAGATGCATACAAACGGCAAGTGGATGCGCATGGCGGTTGAGTCGCGTCGCACGCTCTGGGTTTGAGCAAAGAACACTTCCATTATGCCATTCCAACTACTTCGCGTAGCGCTTCTGATGCCAGACCCAGGCTGTGCGGATGATCTCGTCGAGTTGGGAGTAGCGGGGCTTCCAGCCAAGTTCTCGGATGGCTTTTTCGGAGCTGGCGACGAGGACGGCGGGGTCTCCGGGGCGGCGGGGTTGGACTCCGGCGGGGATGGGGTGTCCGGTGACGCGGCGGGCCGATTCGATGACCTCACGGACGCTGAAGCCCTTCCCGTTACCGAGGTTGAAGATCAGGCGGCCTTCGGCGGCAGCCGGAGATTCCAGGGCATTGAGAGCCAGAAGGTGGGCATCGGCCAGGTCGGAGACGTGGATGTAGTCGCGGATACAGGTGCCGTCCGGGGTAGGGTAGTCATTGCCGTAGATGCGGATGGAGGGGCGGCGGCCGAGGGCGACATCGAGAACCAAGGGAATGAGGTGGGTTTCGGGTTCGTGGGCCTCGCCGCGCGTGATACCCGCGGGACCTTCTGATGCGCCGGCCACGTTGAAGTAGCGTAGCGAAGCCGAGCGCAGGCCGTAAATGCGTTGGAACCAGTCGAGCATCCGCTCGACCAACAGCTTGGACTCTCCGTAGACGTTGGTCGGCTTCAAATGCGCATCCTCTTTGATTGGTATCACTTCCGGCTCACCGTACACGGCGGCGGTGGAGCTGAAGAGCAGCTGGCGGGGGCCGTGTGCGAGGATGGCCTCAAGCAGGGCGAGGGTGGAGGCGGTGTTGTTGCGGAAGTACTGTTCGGGATGGATCATGGACTCGCCGGCCTCGATGAGGGCGGCAAAGTGGAGAACGCTGTCGAAGGGTTTTCCTTGTGCTTTAGCGGAGGAAAATATTTTTTCAAGCCCGGGCCGGTCTGCCAGCTCTCCCTCGATAAATTCGACACCTGGGGGCAAAAGGTCGCGCCGGCCATGGCTCAGGTTGTCAAAAACTACGGTGTGATTCCCGTTTTCTGCCAGCAACCCGGCAACAGTACCACCTATGTACCCCGCACCGCCTGTAATCAGGATTTTCACGAAAAAACTCGTCCTTTCCAACCACTTTGGTATAACTTAGAGTCTAATATGCATGGTTGAGTAGTGCCGATCGGTAATCGGCTGTTTTCACGCCGCCGGAAACACGTCAGAATGGTTTTTTTTGTTTTTTTCTTGCCGGAATGGAGAATGGCTGTTTCAGGCGCCATGCAGCGCATCACGGGAGCGATTATCCTATTGCAAGGAGGAATTGCATTTTTGTTGGATGCCCCCGACGCGCAGTTGAATGTTCGAATGTCCAGGGTCCAGGCGGCGGGCATTCCACATTGTGAGAATTTTCACATGCCGGATTTATGCAGTGGCCGTAGCTTTTTTTCGGATTACCGGCGACAAATACGTATGAACAGAGGTTTTCCTCCTCTCCCATTCGGTTTACGCATGGGCAATCAGGATCAGGTCTAGCGACCGGATACGGCGCGGATACTATGTCCGTGTGCGAGGATTGAGATTATGCCAGTGCAGCCTTCAGCTGGTCGTGCCACTTTCGGATTGCTCCCCGAGCCCGAGCGCAGCCCCGGTTCGTTTGTCACCAGCATGGTGATCAACGGGCTTATGCTTATCCTGTTTATCTTGATTGGAGCGTTGGCCCCGAAGAAAATCCTTCATAACTATGATGTGACGACGCTGGTCATTCCGGCCAAAAAGGAGCCCCCTAAGCCCAAGGAAAAGATTCCCCCTCCGCCACCGATCGAGGAGCCCAAGCCGGTGGATGTGAAGTTTGAAGCACCCCGGATCACTGTCCCAAAGCCTGAACCCAAACCCGATTTGAAACCGATCCAGATTGAAGCCAAGCTGACGATACCTGAAATCAAGTCGCCGCAACTGAAAGTCATCGAGGCGCCGCAGCCAAAGACAGCGCTGGCCCCGGCGGCCATGCCGGCGCAAGACAACCGCGTCAAGCCATCAACTGCGCCGGTGCATTTTGGCCAGACATTCGGCGTCAAGCCAAATCCTAATGCCAAGGGGCCAGCTACGGTAGCGGCCATCGGCAACATGTACGGCGGAAATCAGGGGCCTGCCATAGCGCCCCACGGAGTGGTGGGTTCGACAGGCATAGGCGATGGAGTTAAGTACGGTAATAACCAGGGCAGGCCGGGCGGAAAAGTAGCTTCGGCCGTGGTTCCCGCGGCCACGGTCGCATCCCCATCGGGGAATGTAGGCAAGGTAGCCTCTGTGGGCATTTCCACCGCACCCACAGCCGTTGCGACAGCTCCCAGGACGGTTGCCGGACCACCCCCCACAGACGTGGTGGTTGTCTCCAAGCCGTTGCCGGAGTACACCAGCGAAGCCAAGCAGCTAAAGGTGCAGGGCGACGTGATTTTACGGGTTACTTTCACGGCCAACGGCCAGGTGGTGGTACAGGGAATCGTGCAGGGTCTGGGCCATGGTCTTGATGAAGAGGCGCGCCGGGTGGCGCAACAGATTCGTTTCCGTCCCGCCACGCGCAACGGCCAGCCAGTGGACAAAACAACCAATGTTATCATTACGTTCCAGTTGGCGTAACATTAGAATTGAACGTATGAAGACAGCTATGCATAGCCACAGGACGCTGGAAGGCCGCCAGCGGCCAGAGTAAGAAGCAGAAGAACCCAGCTTAGGAGCTTGACATGAAGTTTCGGAATATATCCATCGCCTTGCTGCTCATTAGCCTGAGTGTCACGAGCGCATTGGCGTTAGGGTTTGGCAAGAAGGAGTCCAAGACCAAGACCAAGTACTCACAGGTGCACCAGCTCACCCCGGAGCAGGCGGCGCTGGTGGAAAGGGCCATTGGCCGGGAAAAGGTGCTGATTAAGAACATTCAGCAGCGCACGCCCCTGGTGGAGACATATATCCAGAACACCAAGCCTGATATCAAGCTCTACCAGATACCGGTCTCCGACGAGTACATGCTGAGCCGCATTGACTTTGGCAAGGTATTTTTCGACAAGACCTACGAGCCCAGGAGCAAGAGAGGCAAGGCCAATCACAAATTTTTCAAGGGTTCTCTGTCCTCGATTACCGGGCTCACCAAGGCGCTGAAGCTGGACACGCATATCACGTATAACCCGCTGGGCTTCACGGAGATGATGTTCCTGGATCCTAAGAGTTTTGACAATCAGCACTACGTGTTCAGCTATGTGCGCAAGGAGTTTCTTGGATCGGTGCGCACCTGGGTATACGACGTGCAACCCAAGGTAGCCGGCATGGGTAGATTCTATGGGCGCATCTGGGTAGAGGATCAGGATGGCAACATCGTCCGCTTCAACGGCACGTTTACACAACCTCGGAGTGACGACGACTCGCGCATGTACTTCCACTTCGACAGTTGGCGTATGAATGTGCAGCCGGGAATCTGGCTGCCGGTGGCCGTTTATGTGGAAGAGACCACGCGCGCCGAAGGCGACAAGCTCGGGCTGAAGGCCCAGACGCACTTCTGGGGCTATTCTCTTAAGCTGCCCACGCGGGAGAGTGAAAACGTAAGCGTGAAGGTGGACGACGCAGTGGACAAAAGCGACGACTCGCAGGATGTAGGTCCTCTGCAGGCTTCGCGCGCCTGGGTAACGCAGGCAGAAAACAACGTGATTGACCGCCTGGTGGAGGCGGGCCTGGTGGCGCCTCTGACCCCGGGCGGCTATGAAAATACGGTGCTGGACCAGATTGTCATCAATCTGCAAGTGCCTAATAATCTCGCCTTCACGGACCAGGTGCATACCCGCATTCTGCTCTCGAACACGATAGAAACCACCACCGTTGGCAACACTATCCTGATCAGCAAGGGGCTTATCGACACCCTGCCCACCGAGGAATCGATTGCCTCGGTGGTAGCCATGGAACTGGCCCACATCGTAATGGGCCACCACATCGACACTCGCTACGCTTTCAATGACCGGCTGCTGTTTCCCGACGAGTCAACCTTCAAGCGCATCGACATGTACCACTCGGACCACGACAATATAGATGCCGCCAAGAAGGCCATGGAGTATCTGCAAAATTCCATGTACAAGGACAGACTGCCCTCGGCGGGGCTCTACTATGCGCAGTTGGTGCAACGGGAAAAGGAGTTGAAGGCTCTGAACACACCCAAACTCGGCGACTCGCTGCTCACCAAGACCGACGGAACCGGCACTCCATGGATGGCTGATTTGAAGAACATGGCGTCCAAGCTGAACTGGGACGACCTGACCCAGCGTCCGGCCTTGCCGCTGGGCAGCTGGCTCAAGATCGATCCCTGGGACGACCGCGTGCATCAGCTCAACGCGAAGATATACCCCTATATGAACCCGCGCGACAAGATGCCGCTGGAAGTGACGCCGATCTTCTTCAAGTTGCAGCGCTATGATACCTCGAAGTTGACGCCGCCCGTACCCAGTGATGTGCCCCCACTGCCCGCGGGCACATCACATCCGGCAGTGCAATAGCTTTTATTGGAATTTCTGGATCGGAATGCGTTCTGTACGCATTCCAGTCCAGGAATTCTATGACCTGTTCAATAAACTCTCTCTCCGGCTGCAATAAATGTGCCGGGACTGAAAGTGCCTTCGACTTATGAGACGATTAAGCTCGCTATTTTTCTCGATTCTGCTTTTTGGCGGAGCTGTTGCCGTTAGTGCGCAAGCGGTTCACTCGGCCAACGGACGGCAGTTTTCGATCACCGCCGGCGGAATGGCCTCGATTTTTCAGACTGACTTTATCGGAGGATTTGACACCAACGGCGTCGTCGCGCAATCCAGCAACCAGCCTCTGTACGGTATGGGAGCTTATGTGGACGTGAGGCTGAGGCGCTGGGTGCAGTTCGAGGCCGAAGGCCGCTGGTCGCGCTTCAACGCGTTCGAAGGCATCACCCAGGACAACTACCTGGTCGGCCCCAGGCTTCCGGTGTACCACTTCTGGAAGGCAACCGTCTATGGCAAGGCACTGGGCGGGTTCTCTAAGATGAACTTCGGATCCAATTTCGGCAACTTCAGCGGCCGTTACACTGACTTAGCCTTTGGCGGGGGCTTGGACGTGAAGCTGACCAAGCGGATCAGTCTCCGGGCCGTTGATGTTGAGTATCATTACTGGCCTACGTGGGTAAACTCCACGCTGTCGCCTTACGGGGCCAGCGTGGGCGTGAGCTACAAGATTTTCTAAGGACGCTGAAAATGAAGCGGGCCGCTGCGGTGGGGCGGCCCGCTTTTCTTGCGCGAATTTTGCCAATGATTATGCCGGTGAGGGCGCGCCTTCGGGGTAGTTTGGACCACGACTTTCCGGCTTGAGAACCTCCTGCACATCATTGCCGCCGGTATCCGAGGGCGTGGCCAGATTGGAGCGCAACGGAGGAAGTTCCTTGCCCTCGATAAGCATCCTGACCTCTTCGGCGTCGATGGTTTCGCGCTCCAGCAGAGCCGTGGCGATGCGGTGCATGACGTCTGCATTGGTTTCGACAATGGTGTGGGCCGATTGGTAGGCCTCGTCGATCAAGCGGCGCACTTCCAGGTCGATCTGCCGTGCCGTCTCCTCGCTGAAGTCGCGATGCTGGGCAATCTCGCGGCCTAGAAATATCTGCTCCTCCTTCTTGCCGAAGGTGAGGGGACCGAGGCGGCTCATGCCGTATTCGCAGACCATGCGCCGGGCCAGATCGGTGGCGCTTTCAATATCGCTGCCCGCGCCGGTGGACATCTGGTTGAGGAAGATCTCCTCGGCCACTCTTCCGCCATAGGCGATGGCCAGGTTGGCTTCCAGGTATTCCTTGGTGTAATTGTGCCGGTCGCCGGGCAAGAAGATGGTGACGCCCAAGGCCATGCCGCGTGGAATGATGGTGACCTTGTGAATGGGGTCGGAGTGCTCGCGCTTGAACGAAACCAGCGCGTGACCGGCTTCGTGATAGGCGGTAACCCGCTTCTCCTCGTCGGTGAGCAGCATGGACTTGCGCTCCGCGCCCATGAGCACCTTATCCTTGGCCACTTCGAAGTCGTACATGACGACCTGCTTGCGGTTCATGCGGGCGGCGCTCAGGGCGGCCTCGTTGACCATGTTGGCCAGGTCGGCGCCGCTGAAGCCGGGAGTGCCTCTAGCCAGGACGTTCAGATTGGTGTCCTCGGAGACAGGAACTTTTTTGACGTGGACGCGCAGAATCTCCTCGCGTCCGCGCACATCGGGCAGACCCACCACCACGCGGCGGTCGAAGCGGCCGGGGCGCAGCAGCGCGGGGTCCAGCACATCGGGACGGTTAGTTGCGGCTACTAAAATCACGCCGTCATTTGATTCAAAGCCGTCCATCTCGACGAGAAGCTGATTCAGCGTCTGCTCGCGCTCGTCGTGCCCGCCGCCCAGTCCCGCACCGCGATGGCGGCCCACGGCGTCGATTTCGTCGATGAAGATGATGCAAGGCGCGTTCTTTTTGCCCTGCTCGAAGAGGTCGCGGACGCGGCTGGCGCCGACGCCGACGAACATCTCCACAAAATCCGAGCCGGAAATGGAAAAGAACGGGACGTTGGCTTCGCCAGCCACGGCGCGGGCCAGCAGCGTCTTGCCGGTGCCCGGAGGGCCTACCAGCAGCACGCCCTTGGGAATGCGTCCGCCGAGCTTCTGGAACTTTGCCGGTTCCTTCAGATACTCGATGATCTCCTTCAGTTCTTCCTTGGCCTCATCCACGCCGGCCACGTCCTTGAAGGTAATCTTCTTCTGCTGCATGGACAGCAGGCGCGCGCGGCTCTTGCCGAACGACATCGCCTTATTGCCGCCGGCCTGCATCTGGCGCATCATCAAAAACCAAAAACCGATAAGCAGAATGATCGGACCAACGCTATACAGCAGTTGCAACAGGATGCCGTTGCTCTGCGGGTCCTTCAGTTCGAAATGCGTCTTGGCGGTGTGCAGTTCTTTAGCCAGGTTGTCGGTGGTGCTTCCGGAGATCGTGGTATGGAACTCATCCTTGGAGCCCTTCAAGTGGCCGTGAACTTCGTTACCCTGGATGGTAACGTCCTGCACCTGTCCGGCCTCGATCTTGTCCAACAGATCGGAGTAGACGATTTCCGTGGTTTTAGCCCCCAGGTTGGCGCTCTTCGTCACCCAGTTGATAAGAACCAGGCCGAAGGCAATGATGCAGGCCCAGACCATGATCGATTTGACGGTCGAATTCACCAGGATTCCTTTCTTCCAGTATTGGAGAAGCCAGCCAGCAGGTCTCCAGCACCGCCTGCATCTTCTTTAGACGCCTATACATCCCACAAAGTTACAGGAAAGACGGGAAGCCTTGACGGCACACACACACCAATGTCGCCGCCAGGAAGAGCAGTAACTTCAATTGTACTCTCCAGACCGGGAAATCAGTAGCAGTTATGGGGCTGATTCCGCGTTGGCTTCCAGGCTGGCAGACGCGATGCGGATTCCCGGTACAGGCTCCAACTCGACTCCCCGCATCCAGACGATGTGGCCGTCGAGTTCCAGAACCGGCCAGTAACTTCGACTGGAGCCGGTAACTTTAAGGCGCTCCAATACTTCCTTTACCTTGCGCGGGGCTGAGGAGAAGCGCAGCCGGACGCGGTCTCCCGGCTTCCAGTTGCGCAGCGTGGCGACACCCGCGGCGGACAGCCTTTCCTGGGAAGCCGGAAGATTCCCGGCAGCATCCATAAGCTCGATCCGCAGCCGCAGGCCGAAGGCCGGGGCGGCTATCTCGCCGGGAATGGCTACCGTGTATTCCGGGGCAGGCTCAGCCGCAGCATTGCCTGCCGGCGCAACCGGCACAACGGCAAGCCGCAACTCCCTTGCGGTTCGCTCCGCGCGAATCCCCTGGGCCAACTGGAGCTTTTGGCCGGCGCGGCCTGTGAGGGCCAGGTTGCGCAGCGCCTCGGTAGCGGGGAAATCGACTGCCGTGACCAATTGCTCCGCGGCAAAGCGCAAGAGGCGGCGCTGAAGGGCCGGGGGAAGCGCGGCCAGCCTGCTGACATCAAGCGCCAGGTCATCGTTGGTTTCTCGGCCTCCGCCCCGCACCGGACGGCCATACATCAAAATCTGAGGCCCAAGGCGGGCCAGTTCTGCTTGCCACCAGGCCTCCTCGTCGCGGGCCAACTGGGCCATCTGCGTCAGGTGCTCGCGCAGTTGCGGGTTCCAGCCCTCCAGTAGCGGCAACAGCTCGTGACGGATGCGGTTGCGAGTGAAGGTGAGATGACGGTTGGAGGAGTCCTCGCGCCAGCCTTGGCCGAGGGAGCCGAGATAGGCCTCGACCTCAGCCCGAGTGGTGGAGAGCAGCGGGCGCAGGATGCGTCCCTCGGGAAAAGCGATCACAGGATGGATGCCGCTCAAGCCCTCGGTCCAGGCTCCGCGAAGAAATTTGGCCAGGACAGTTTCAGCCTGATCGTCGCGGGTGTGGGCGGTGGCGACGGCCTCTACCTCACCCGAGGCCATGAGCTGCCGGAACCATCTATAACGCAGTCGTCGCGCGGCCTCCTCAATGGTTTCGGCGTTTTCCCTGGCCGATGCCCCGGCATCGACCCGCGCCTCATGGAAAGGCAGGCCAAGCTGGGCCGCCAGCGAGCGCGCAAAGTCCAGGTCGCCGTCGGCCTCCTTGCCGCGCAGGCCGTGATGCAGATGGGCGGCGTGCAACACCAGGCCCAGCTCACGGCTCCGCTCTGCCAGAGCGCGCAGCAGGGCCACCGAGTCGGCTCCGCCGGAGAGGCCCACGGCCAGGCGGAGTCCGGGCCTGAGCAGCGACACATCGATGGGCAGCTTGGGGCGCATCTCAAAATGATAAGGGCGCGCGAGGCATTCTGCATGGGAAAATGCGGCTGGGATTATTGCGCATCAGTGGCTAAGGACTTGCCGTCTTCTCCTGGGGCCTCTTTTCGAGCACAGCTTGCTGTCCGGCCAGATCATCATCGCGATGCGTCATGGTCAGCGTCTGGCCATCCTCAGAGAGCGACCAGTGATCTTTGAAATAGGCCTCCCGGCCTGCAACTTTAACCCTCGACTCAATCACTAGTTCCTTGCCTTGCCACCAGGCGTGGTTTAGGGCCATTCCGCCGCCCATGGGGTTTGTCGTTTCCGCGCCAATTACAAGGTTGAAGGTCATCCGCTGCGCCGAGCCATCGACAGTGACGAGAATCTGCTGAATAAGTCTCGGATCTTTGTGGTCGATGATCATCAGGATCCGCTCCGGCGCCGGGCCGAGCAGGATGCTTTTCTCAAAATTTAGTTTCCATATGCCGGAAAAATCAGGTCGTGATTGCGCTGCGGTCATGCGTGGCCCTCCTGCCTCTAAATCCGTTGTCAATCTACCCATTCTTCAATTCTGCACCAGGTTCACACAAAGTCAGATACAACCAGAGCCGCTTCGTTGTATACTCCAACCGATATGCAAGTCTTTGTGATTCTACCCGCTGCGGGGCTGGGAACCCGGATGGCCGGGCCGCAGCCCAAACAGTTTCTCATTCTCGATGGGGTTCCCATCCTGATTCACTCGCTGCGCGCCTTTGCCTCGGTGGAGCGGGTGACGGCGATCTACGTGGCCGTGCGCAAGACGGAGATGGAGCGCGTCCAGGCGCAAATTTCTGAGTACGGATTTGCCGGCAAAGTGCGCGTTGTGGAGGGCGGCGACTGCCGCCAGGAATCTGTCTCTCATGCACTGGCCGCTTTGACGGCCCAGCCCGACGATGTAGTCCTGGTGCACGACGCCGTCCGGCCGCTGATTGACGCGGCCACCATCGAGCGGACCATCGACGCGGTTCTGGAGCACGGTGCGGCTATCGTGGGATTGCCCGCCGTGGACACTATCAAACAGGTGGAGAGGACCGCGCATGGGGCGCTGATTACCTCCACCATTCCGCGCGAGTTTATTGTGCAGGCGCAGACGCCGCAGGGCTTCCGCGTGGGTCTCTTGCGGAAAGCCTTTGACGAGGCCATGGCGGACGGATTTGTGGGCACCGACGAGGCCTCGGTCCTGGAGCGCGCCGGCCATCCGGTGGCCGTGGTGCATGGCTCTCCGGTGAATCTGAAGATAACCCAGCCGGGCGACCTGGAGTTGGCCGAATTTTACTTGCGTCAGCGCGCCCGTTAAGAAGGAATCCAAGCAAGAACAGACAAGGCAACCATGGAAACACGGATCGGATATGGCTATGACTCGCACGTCTTCAAGGCAGGCGTGCCGCTGCGCATCGGCGGAGTAGCGCTGGACCACCCGGAGGGTTTGGCCGGCCACTCCGACGGCGACGTGCTGCTGCACGCCGTAACCGACGCCCTGCTGGGCGCCATTGCCGCCGGCGATATCGGCAACTTTTTTCCGCCCGGCGACCCCCGCTGGAAGAACGCCGACTCCGCCATCTTTCTCAACCTAGCCCTGGAGACGCTGCAACGCGCCGGATACCGCATCGTGAACATTGACGTAACTCTGATTCTGGCCAAGCCCAAGATCGGTCCTGTATCCGGCGAGATGCGTTCTCGCGTTGCCGAACTGCTGGGCCTCGGCACGGACCAGGTCAGCATCAAAGCCAAGACCCCGGAGGGACTGAACCTTGACCATGTCGCCCAGTGTCACGCCATCGCCCTGGTGGAGCGTGTGATTGAACCCGAAGAACTGAAAAGCATGAGCGCCGTGATCGAAAGCCAGCGCCAACTGGAAGATGTGGTCGATGACTTGCTGAGCACCGTCCACGGCGTGCCCAAAAAGCGCGGCAGCCTGGACTACGACGGCGAAGAGCTTCCGTAGGACAGGGAAGAGAAGGAGGGTGCACAAGATGAAGAAGACGTGCTTATTGTTGGTTTTGGGATTGTTCCTGATTCCCGTTGCCATTATTACTTCTTGTAAAAATTCAGCGGAGGACGCGGCTATTAAACAGGCAGCATCCTGTACGGATAACACGAAAAGTTGCTGTCAGGCAAAACGAACCGCGTGTGAAAAAGATTGCGAAGAAGAGAATCATGACGCTGACAGCCGCAGGATTTGCAAGTATTCATGCAGATCTGATTACTACGACTGCATAGAAAAAGCACATGATTGATAGGAACAAATATGTACGCCCAATTGCTGTTTTTGCCAGCGCAAGAAATTGATTGCGGATTTCGCCTTTGGGCATTATCTTTACTCAGAGTTCAAATTCAACCTCTGGAGTGACCTCTATGTACAACGATTCGAATCAGCTAGGCGCAATGCTAGCCGCAGCTTGCGGGTTTTATGTTGTTCTCTACCTCATTCAGGCAATTGCTTTCATCGTTCCTACCTGGTTCATCTCTAAGAAAGCCGGCTTTTCACCCTGGCTCTCAATGCTTTGTGTGTTTCCGCTTACCGGACTGATCCTGCTCTATGTGCTGGCTTTCGCTGAGTGGAAGGTTGTGCCCGCGCCTCCGCCTGTCTGGCAGCAGCCGCCGCAGCCGCCACAGCCGCCCAGGGGCTGAGCTGGTCAGGTCAACCGATGAGGGACGCCGCCTGACTCGCAATTGGTAACATACAATCACGATGCCTGATTCAGCGCCCTCCTCGGCAAAGACGCCCCGCGTTCGTTTTGCTCCCTCGCCCACCGGCTACCTGCACGTGGGCGGGGCGCGCACCTTTATCTTCAATTGGCTCTATGCCCGCCACAACCAGGGCACCATGGTGCTGCGCCTGGACGACACCGACGTCGAGCGCAACACCGAGGCCAGCGTCCAGTCTATTTTTGAGGGCCTGCGCTGGCTGGGACTTGACTGGGACGAAGAATACAAGCAATCCGAGCGCCTGGCCCTGCATCGCCGGCAGGCCGAGGCCATCTTCGCCAAGGGCCTTGCCTATCGCGACTTCACCCCCGCCCACTCGGAAGCTGACGAGCATTCCTCCGCGCAGGGCGCCTGGCTCTTCAATCCCGGAATGCGAGAAATGTCCAGGGAAGAGTCCGACCGTCGCGCCGCCGCTGGCGAGCCGTTCGCCTTACGCTATCGCGTCCCGCGTGGACAGGACCGGGTTTTGCACTTTTTGGATGGCGTCTACGGCGAACAGTCCAAGCTCGCCGACGAGGTGGAAGACTTCGCACTGCTACGTTCTGATGGAATGCCGACTTATCACCACGCTTCCTGCGTCGACGACGCCGACTTGCGCATCAGCCACATCATTCGCGGCCAGGATCACCTGACCAATACCTTCAAGCACCTGCTGATCTTCGAAGGTCTCGGCGTAGAGCAGCCCCAGTTCGTTCACCTGCCTCTACTGGTTGCGCCGGATGGCGCCAAACTCTCCAAGCGCAAGCATGGCCCCGTCGTCAGCGTCACCACTTATCGGGATGCGGGCTTCCTGCCACAGGCCTTCGTCAACTTCCTCTGCCTGCTGGGCTGGTCGCCCAAGGACGACCGCGAGTTCCTTTCACTCGGCGAGCTTACCGCGGCTTTTACTCTGGAAAATGTCAACCGCTCCAACGCCGTGATTAACTTTACGGAAGAAGACCCGTTTGATCCCAAAGCCGTCTGGCTGAACGCCGAGCATATTCGTGCAATGCCTGTCGAGCGGCTCGCTTCTTTACTCGGACCCTTCTTCTCGCGGGCCGGCTTTGAGACTTCGCCGGAAAAAGTACTCGCCGTCACCCCGCTCATTCGCGAGCGCATCAAGCTCCTGCGCGATGCCGTCTCCGCCGCCGACTTTTTCTTTCTGCCTCAACTCGCACCCTACAATCCAGCCGAGCTGATTCCGGCCAAGGGCGGCGATGTGGCCATGGCTCTTCGTGTCCTCAAACATGTTCAAGAAGTTCTGGCCGGGACGGCCTTCGATCACGATTCGCTCGACCAGGCGCTGCGTGCTGCCGCTGTGCAACTTGGATTAAAGGCCGGGCAGGCCTTTCAGCCCATCCGCGTCGCTGTCTGCGGACGTAAAAACGCGCCGCCGCTCTTTGAAACCATGGCTGTCCTCGGCCGCGAGACCTGTCTCACGCGCATCCGCCAGGCCGTAGCCAGCCTGCAATCGCTCGGTTGAGATGTTACTTACTCGCAGCGGATAAGAGACCGATTTACACTCACCAGGGCTTAAGTCGAATTCATTCCCAAGTGAATTCTATTGGTGCATGGACATCTGGATGTAGGCTCTTGTGCACCGGGCAAGTGTGGGCGGCTCTCTCGAATTTAAGCTTGTTCTCGGGGCTGAGGGAGTGAGGCACGTGGACTTTGACCTTCAAGCTCGCAATCATTCTCGGTGGCGCGGTTGTCATTTCTTTCTCTATTGTTGCCGTGGTCCCGGCGATGTCGACGTTCAGCGCACGGGCCATGATGCCCATAACCGTTAAAATGCAAGTGCCGAGCGCGGTTGCGACCAGGTCTGTGGGCGAGAAACTCTCGCCGCGCCCCTGATTGTCCTTGGGGGCGTCTGTGTTGAGCTCGGTTCCAGAGGGACAATGAACTGCTTTGCAGTGCAAGTCCCCTTGATATTCGAATTGAATGGCGACCATCATTACTCCTTTGAAGAGATAATAGGAACGAACGTAGGCAAGAAACGCACTCGCCCCTTATCAACCTTATGGTACGTGCGAACTGTCGCGTTCTACAAGCAGATTATGCACTCTAAGCTAATTCAACACGGACATGTGGCGCCCAATCGTGGTGGTAGATTGAGATGTGTACCAACCGCCATGACCTTTCAGTGGGATAATAAAAATAACTATGACCAACTCGAATCCGGAAAGCCAAGCCGCCGCCACTCCCTCCAACTTCCTCCGCGACATGATTGCCGAGGATGTGCGCACTAAAAAGTACGGCGACGCAGTCATCCAGACCCGCTTTCCTCCCGAGCCCAACGGCTACCTGCACATCGGCCACGCCAAGGCCATCTGCATCGACTTCGGCCTGGCCGATGAGTTCGGCGGCAAGACCAACCTGCGCTTTGACGACACCAATCCCGAAAAAGAGGAGCAGGAGTACGTCGATTCCATCATGGCCGATGTCCGCTGGCTGGGCTTCGACTGGGAGCGCCTCTGCTACGCTTCGGATTATTTTGGTCAGCTCTACGAGTGGGCTTTGCAGCTGATCCGCGCCGGCAAGGCTTATGTCGACGACCTCTCCGCAGACCAGATTCGCCAGCACCGCGGCACCCTCACCGAGCCCGGCAAGAACAGTCCTTATCGAAATAGGTCTGCTGAAGAAAATCTCGACCTCTTTCGGAGAATGAAGCAAGGCGAATTCCCCGACGGCTCGCGCGTGCTGAGAGCCAAGATCGACATGGCCTCGCCGAATTTGAATATGCGCGATCCGGTCATGTACCGCATCCTGCACGCCTCGCATCAGCGCACCGGCGATGAGTGGTGCATCTATCCGATGTATGACTACGCCCACGGCCAGTCGGATTCGATTGAGCGCGTCACCCACTCCATGTGCACTTTGGAATTTGCTGACCACCAGCCCCTTTACCGCTGGTATATCGAGCAGCTGGGCATCTTCCCCTCGCAGCAGACCGAATTCGACCGCCTCAACATCACCTACACCATGCTCAGCAAGCGCAAGCTGCTGCAGCTCGTCAATGAAAAGCGCGTCAACGGCTGGGACGATCCCCGCATGCCCACACTCTGCGGCCTCCGCCGCCGCGGGTTTACCCCTGAAGCCATTCGCACCTTCGTCGCCGCCGCCGGAGTTTCACGCACCAACGGCAGCACTGATATTGAGATGCTCGAGCACTTCCAGCGCGACGACCTCAATCATCGCGCCCGCCGCGCCATGGCCGTGATGCATCCGTTGAAGCTCG
>Ga0326728_10008417_pt1 | contig 25666 bp, 23 predicted proteins | sample MB3enrmetagenome_FD_207602 | JGI IMG/M metagenome (GOLD analysis project Ga0326728, IMG submission 207602) | Lab enriched peat soil microbial communities from McLean, Ithaca, NY, United States - MB31MN | ecosystem: Environmental > Terrestrial > Soil > Wetlands > Peat | place: USA: New York... | reverse complement strand
GGGGCGATAGCGAGACCAACACAGCCTCTGATTCGTTGGGGCGCGCGGCGGTCTATGGCAGATCGGACAGCGAGAGCAACACCGCCTCGGATGCGATTGCGCGCTCGGCGGTCTACGGTCGGGGCGATAGCGAGACCAACACAGCCTCTGATTCGTTGGGGCGCGCGGCGGTCTATGGCAGATCGGACAGCGAGAGCAACACCGCCTCGGATGCGATTGCGCGCTCGGCGGTCTACGGTCGGGGCGACAGCGAGACCAACACAGCCTCCGACTCGCTGGCGCGGCTGGCCGCCTTCGGCCGTACTCCCAGCGAAACCAACATAGCCTCCGATACCGTCGCCAGCCTTGAGACCATCCCTGGCCGCTACAGTACAGCCCTGTATGAGACGAATATAAGCTCGGACGCGATTGCAGTCGCGCAGATCCTGAAGCGGAGCGAGAGTGAGAGCAACACGGCCTCGGATGCGATTGGGCGCTCGCAAGGCTGGAATCGCACCGGCAGAGAGAGCAATACGGCCTCGGATTCGTTGGCGCGTGTGGGAAGCTTTGGCCGGGGGGACAGCGAGAGCAACATCGCGAACGACACCGTTGCACGTCAGGCGAGTCTTGGGCGGCGAAACAGTGAGGCGCTGACCCTTTCCGACAGCCTGGGGCGGGTTTTTGGCGCGGTCCGGGTCGAGACCGAGGCGCTCGCCACTTCCGACAGTCTCGGCCGCGTCCTCGCTGCGCTTCGCAGTGATGCTGAAATGCTGGTCTTCAGCGATGCAATCGTTGGTTTGCGGAACTACAGTCTGACCGTCCTGCCGAGCCATGAGTTTGCCGTGCCGGGGCAGGCCAAAAACGGAGCCGCGCCGGGGCAGGCCAAAAACGGAGCGGTGCCAGGCCAAACGAAAACAGGCGCAGAAGCAGGGCGCACCAAAACTGGTACCGCACCCGTGCATTGATTGAAAGGAATGGTGAATAGTGAATGGTGAATGGCGGGCCCACGGTTTTTGCTCTTAATTTACTATTCACTATTCACTATTAAGAGTTTGCAAAATGACGGTTCACAAGACACCTTTTGACCAGTTCGCGGTTTCGGTCGATTTTGCCGCTGATATTGGCGCGGGAAACAGCATCGCCAGCATCACGGCAGTGACGGCTACGAGCGATCTGACCAGGCTGGATTCGACCGCAGAAGTCATCGCTTCGAATCCAGCGCCGGCCATTTCGGGTACAGGCGTGGTTTTCACGGTGAGGGGCGGCGTGGTGGGAGAGAGACACACCATCGCCGTGCAGATCGTTTCCAGCATCGGCGAACAGTACCAGGGCGATATGACCCTGGAGATTGTTGCGTAATGGTGAATAGTGAATGGTGAATTGTAAAGGGTGAAGGGGAAAAGTCATCAGTCATCAGTCGTCAGTTCTCACTAAGTGCTGGAACTGACAACTGAAAACTGAGAACTGAGGACTAGCATGGCAGCGACAAAAGAAGGCTACCCAACGAGCGATTTCCTGGTGGTTGAGGACCCGGAGAAGGCGACCACGTTTCACCTTCAGGTGAAGCGGCATGGGAAGCCTGACCATGGCTTGATGGGCGCGGCTTTCGCTGCTCTTTACAACAATTATCGCGGCAATGCCTACGAAGGTCCGGGCAAGGAAGAGGCCAAGCGGAAATTGCGCGCGCTCTATAAGTCGGAGGGCATGGAATGGCCGGAAACAAACTCTGAAGTAGAAAGTATGAAAGATAAAGTGAGAGCGGAGAATTCAGACTTTATCCTTCACACTTCGGCCTTTCCACGTTTTGTCGCGCTGCTCGCCGATGTGCCGGGGACGGGCCTGATTCGAATTCCCATCGCCGTTACGGGCACCTGGGGCGGGGCGGGAAAGAAGTTCTCGATCGAGCTCGAGGATCTTGAACAAATCCGGGAGAACTTCACCAAAAAGCCTACGGGCGAAATCAATGTGGATTACGAGCATGCCTCGGAAGCTCCCTTTGGCACGGGTGGACCCGTGCTGTCTGCGGGACGGGTCACTAAATTGGACGAGCCGGAGCCGTTTGATGGCAGGGGCGGTTCGCGAACCGCCCCTAGGGGCGAAAACGGCCGCTACATCCTCTGGGGCTGGTACGAGCCCACGGAGCGCGCGCGGCAGCTCATTGCCAATCGGGAATACCGCTATATTTCGCCGGCCATCCGTTGGGGAGCGAAGGATAAAGTGACCGGCAAGACGGCAGGGACGGTGCTGACCTCCGTGGCGCTGGTTAATAAGCCCTTTCTCGAGGAACTGCCGGAAATCCATCTTTGCGAAATGCAGGATTCAGCCCGCCGCGGCGGGAGGATTCAGGAGTCAGGGGAAGCGCCGGACCGGGTTTTTGTGAGCCTGCAACAGTTGCATGTACCAGGTCCGGTAAATCAAGTTTCGGTTGCTTACCAGCAACCAGGAATGGATTCAGCGGGCAGGAGTAAGGGGTCAGGACCTGAATCCCGAATCCTGAATCCTGGATCCTTGTCTGCAAAGGAGACGACAATGGCTAAGAGTCTGAAGTTGAAGTGCCTCACCGACGCGCACCTCGAAGTACACCATTTGCCTGCCGAGCATAAGGGCAAGATCGGGGTGTTCGATGGTGAGGAGTTGATCGGCATTGGTGACGCTCCCGAGGGTTGGGAGCCCAAGGGTCCCAACGGCGACGGTGACGGGACCGAGGTCGCGCAGGACCAATTCGCCGCCCTCTCCGAAAGCATCCACGATGGCAAGATCAACCTGGTGGAAGCCGGCAAGCTGGCGGATGCCGGGCGCGTAAGTTTCTCTACCATTCTGCAAGCGCAGGGAGCGGAGCGTAAAGTGAACGCGGCGGTGAAGGCGGGCAAGGTGCTGCCGAAAAACCGCGCTCACGCTCTGAAGCTGGCGCTTTCGGATGCAGCGGGCTTCAGCGCGTTGGTCGAGCAAGCCCGGCCTGTGGTGGATCTGCGAAGCCACGGCCACGCGGGCGGCGGCGAGCAGCCCACCGCACAGCAGGCGCTGATGGCGGAAGTGAATGCCTACGCCAAAGAGAACAAATGCTCGGTGAGCGTGGCGCTCTCGGAGGTCACCAAGCGCAAGCCGGACCTGTGGCGCGAGTATTCGGAAGAGATCGTGGCCGTCTCGCGGGCTGCGGAAGAAGAAGTCGAGTAGGCGAGGAGTCGCGGGTCGAAAAGTTGAAAGAAAAGGCTTCTAACACCCGACCCTTGACTCTCGACCTTCGACTGTTAGGGGAAGCTCGCACCCTTGGCCAGTTTCTAGTTTCTGATTTCTAGTTTCTGATTTGATCACAGGGTCCGCGCCCCTCAAGCGCGGCAAAGGAGAAGAAACCATGGCAGATGGAACTGTAAACACACCGTCGGCGCCGCCCGAGGCTTGCCTCGGAGGGGCTTGGCCGGCGAATCTGAAGATGTTGTTCGATACGGCACTGGCAACGCAGACGAAGGTCCTTACCGACGCCCAGAATGCCGCCAACCTTGCTCTTCTCAACGCGGTCGGGGTAGCTCATGCTGCCGCACAGCAAGGACTCCGGCACGCTGACTTGGCTGCCGCCGATCAATGGGAAGAACAGGCCAGCGTCTCCGCAATCAGCGATGATGATCTTGCCAAAATCACGCAAAGCGTGACCGCTGCAGTCTCCGCTGTGCTGGCGAATATGGCGACCGGCAGGCCTCCGGTGAATCAATCCGGTACTACGGGGACTTCGGTAGCGACCCCTAGTCAAGGCCATTAATCGCAGGCGGAGAACGAGGAGGAAGAATAAGCAGAATCCGCAGATTGCGCGGAGCTACAAGTCATCAGTCATCAGTTGTCAGTTCTCAGGAAGAACCGGTGATTGGCGACTCCAACTTTGGCGGTTCTCGGTTCTTACTGACAACTGAGAACTGAGAACTGAAAACTGGAGGGTTTTGAGAATGAGCGACATTACTGCGATCGACCAAAGTTACCATCTCAACTACAACATCGAGATCGGAAAATTCACTTGCCTGGCGCCGGACACTTCCGTGTCCGCCGACGGGTGCAACGTGCCGAGTGGGGCCAACGGGCAATTCCTCGGGGTAGCCCAGGAATCGATTCTGCCGGACGCCGCGGCTGACTATTCGGGCGGGCTGTACAACCTGGTGAGCGGCACTGCCTGGCCCACGGGCGTCATTCCGGCGAGCGGGCTGGGGCGCAACATCCGCACGCGCCTGTTTGGCCTCTCGCGGGTGGTGGCGTCCGGGGCTATCGCGCGCGGCGCCTACGTGAACATCGCGAACGCCCAGGGGCAGATCAAGGCGGTCAGCGAGGCCGTTGGAACGTACATCAACGTGGTAGGCATCGCCATCGACGCCGCCGCCAACGCAGGGGATGTGATCCGCGTGCTGGTGATGCCGTTTACGTACAAGGCGTAGGGAAAAGGGAACAGGTTACAGGGAACAGAGACTGTTTCCTATTCCCTATTCCCTTGTTTCTCGGGCGACCGCTAGCGCGCTCGTCCGCCGATCAACACGCCCGCCGTGTTGCGCTAGATAACGCTGGGCAAGAAGAGCAGGTGTCAGGTATCAGGTGTCAGGTGCCAGGCGGAGTGCCTTCCCTGACATCTGACACCTGGCACCTGAAACCTTGGAGGGAAAAATGCCCAGTCTAAACCAATTGCACGTTGACGAGGCACTCACCCAGATCAGCATCGCCTACCGCAATCAGGCGTTTGTGGCGGAGGAAGTGCTGCCGGTGGTGCCCGTCATGAAGAAGAACGACGTGTTCTTCAAATTCTCGAAACAGCACTTCCGTGCTTACAAAGACGCCTACGCGGCCGGGCAGCGCGCCCAACAGATCGAAGTCGATCTGGACGCGCGCGGTTTCTACATGGCCGATGGCCACGCGCTGGAAGACTCGATCACCGACGACGAGCGCGACCAGGCCGATCCCGGCGCTCAACTCGAAGTGGAGAAGACCGAGAAGCTCACCAATATCATCGCGCTCAACGAGGAGATCAACCTCTTTACGAACATCATCACCACTGCGAATATCACCCAGAACAGCAACCTCGCCAGCACTCCAACTTCGCAGTGGTCCGATTACATCAACTCCGACCCCGTGTCCGCAGTCCTGGCAGCGCGCCGCACCTTACAGCAGCAGATCGGCGATTTCCCCAATTACCTGCTGGTGTCGCAGCCGGTACTGGATGCGCTGGCCAACCATCCGCGCATCCTGGACCGCGTGAAGTACACGGCCAACGGCGCCCGCAACCAGCTTGACGAGCAGGACCTGGCGCGGGTGTTCAAGGTCGACAAAGTGCTGGTCGCCGCGGCACTCTATCAGACCTCGAATGAAGGTGAGGCGGACAGCCTCGGCTACATCATGGGCAAGAACGCTATGCTGTTCTACCGCCCGCCACGACCTGGCCTCCGCGTGCCCAGCTTCGGCTACACCTTCTTCTGGGCAAAGCGCTCGGGAGTGCTGAGGTGGCGCGAGCTCTCGCTCGAGTCGGACTTCATCCGCGTGAAGAAGTATTACGCGCAGCAGGTGATTGCAGCCAACGCGGCGTACCTGTGGCTGAACGCGACCCAGTGACGCGTGAATGTAAGGGCGAACCTTGTGTTCGCGCGGCTGATCGTTTGATTGTGGGAATGGTGAATGGTGAATAGTAAATGGCGGTTTCGGCTTCACCGCCCTCAATTCACCATTCACTCCCGCCGCGGCGGGACCAGTCACCATTGAAGAGAAATTGGAGGACGTATGTCGATCGCAGTGAGTTCGGCGAACCAAGATTTGGTTGTGGACAACCGTGGCTATTTGCCTGCACTCGCCACCCTGGATGTGACCGGCATGACCGCAGCGGCGACGAACACCGTGCCGCACGGTTTGCCGCGCATCCCCAGGCGGGTGTGGTTCACGGGGATAGCGAGCGGAGCCAATGCTCCGGCTTGCAGTTTGGACACCTCGAGCGTGGCCGCCGGCTTTGATGCCACGAACATCTATATCTTCACGCCGGCGGGCGTCACCACTGTGCTCGTTCAGGTGGAGTATTAGGAGGGGAGTCGAAGAGTCGAAAGTCGGAGAGTTGAAAGTTCTTACTCTTCGACTTCTCGACTCTCGACTTTTCAACTTCTTATGAGCTACTGCACCGTTGACGATGTTTGTACCGCTTTCCCGCGCTTCGTGCGGAATGCGGCCAATTCGATTCAGGACACGCAGATCCAGGACTGGATCGACGACCGCAAGGCGAGGATACGGGGCGCATTCCTGGCGCGCCTGATCGACCCGGACACCCTCGCACTTACGGCGGATGCCGCGAATTTTCTGCGCGCGCTTAACCGCGATGGCGCGATCGCCGACCTCGGTGATGCGCTCCAGGGGGACGTCACGCTCCAGCCAGGCGAGTATTCGCTGGCAGGCTCGCACCGGCAAAGCTTCGAGCGGCAGATCAACGAAATCAAGGAAGGCCTCTACGATGCTTTGTTTAGCGGCTTGGCGCGCCACGTCGAAATCGAACCCCTTTTGGGTGGCACCGCCGGCGGCGAAACCGACCGCTCCACCGCCTTCGACCGCGGGGAAGACAAGGCGTTTTCCAAGAATCAGACCTTTTGAATGGTGAATAGTAAATGGTGAATGGTGAATTGAAAGGTCAAATCGGTGGCTGGAATCCTGGGCCTGCCCTTTACTATTCACCCTTCACTGTTCGGATTGGAATGGGGCATAGTGAACTGAGAAGTTGCATTTCGTGCTGGAATCTCGGGACTGCCATTTACCATTCACTATTCACTATTCGGGGCTAAGATGTGGACTTCCTACTACAACGCGGGCCTATCGAAGCAGGTAGTTCGGCAACTACTCGCTGTGGTGAATCGCGATATTCAGGCGGCGCTGGATTTCGTCTCCGGCTCCCCCGGCTCTTACGCGCCCTTCGCCGAATACGATTTGGCGCTTCTCCCGGTGCAGCAGTTCCCGGCGATTCTGCTGACCCCCGATACGGTGACCTTCGACGAAGAGGCAAACTGCACGCTGCACCAGACGATGCGGCTCACCTGCGTAATCGCCGTCACGCATCAGGACCGCAACACCCTGACGGAGATGAGCCAGGATTACGCGCGAGCCGTGCGGGCAGTGCTCGACACCCTTTGGGAATCGACGCCGGGCGATTTCCTGCTCACGAATCTTCCTTTACCTTCGCCACCCTTTCCGAACGGTGCGCTCTCGCCGGGACTCGCGAGCGGGAAGCTCATGAGGATTTTTGCTGAAGGTCACACGTTTGAAGAAATTCGCCGCAGACCTCAGAGCGGCTTTGCCATGGCAGCGACGATGTCGATCATTGTGGAGGTCGAGGAGACCTGAAAGACGCTATCAGCCGTCAGCTCTCAGCTCTCAGCAAGCTGGCGGCGATTCGCTGATAGCTGATAGCTGAGAGCTGAAAGCTTACTGAATATGCCACCACCAGTATCAGCTTCAAGCATCCACCAAGGGCCGGGCCGCGTGTGGCTCTATGTGCCCGAGCCTGTCCACGGCACCCGCCTTGTGATCGGGCCAGACGGCTCGCCGGTACAGCCGGCCGGGCTCGCAGCGTGGTCAGCGACGACCGCTTACACGGTCGGCCAGATGATCAAAGACTCCAGCAACAACACGGAATTGTGCCTCGCCGCGGGGACCTCCGGCTCAACGGCGCCGGCGTGGCTCACCGCCCCTGGCCCGCCCATCACGGATGGCACTGCCGCATGGTTGTTTGTGGGCGCTTACGGAGCCTATTGCGCCGGCGCTACGGAAGGCGCGATCACTTCCACCTTGACGCCGAAGTACGAAGAGATTGGAGCCGACCAAGTCTCCTCTCCCATCGATGTGGTGATGACTGCAGACGCCTACGAAATCGACGTCACGATCAAGCAGTCGAACCTTGCCAACTTGACCAACTTCTTTCCCCCGGGCACCTTCACGGCAGGCACGGACACCAATCAGCCCTCCGGCGCGCAGTCGTATGAGCAGATCACCTTCGGCGGCATTGTTCCTGTGCCGAAGATCGGCGTCGCCGTGATCTCTCCGCGTCGGGATGTGACGGGAAAGTTCGTGGTCTCGCATCTCTACCAAGCCTACCAGGCGGAGGCCATTAAGTTGCCCTTCCAGCGTGGCAAGGAGACAACGTATGGGGTGAAGTTCAAGGGCGTCGCGGATTCCACGCGCCCAACCGGGGACCAGGTGGGGATGGCGTGGCGGCAAGTGTAAAAAAAGTTGTCAGTGATCAGTTCTCAGTAGTCAGTAAGAACTGAGAACTGAAAACTGAGAACTGAGGACTTTTCTTATGGCCAAGTCCAACGGCATCGCAAAGGCGGGCGACTTCAGAAAGCTCGCTGAGGCTAGCGCGTTCGAAGAACCGAGCCGCGTGGTCCTTCCCAAGAGCGGCTATGGGGTAGTGCTGCGGCGGCCCACGAAATTTTATTGGGCACTCCGCCGCACCGGGTGGCCGCGCGAGCTGCGCGAAAAACTGGATCTGGTCGGCGTAGGTGTGAAGCCGGAGCTGACGGCTGACGAAACGCTGTTGCTTGTCCGCGAAGACCAGCAGATGCTCAATGAGGCTTTCGTTGACCCTAAGCCTTGCCTTAATCCCGGCCTGACGCAGTTCGATCCCAAATGGCTCCCCAAAGAGGACGCTGAATTCATTCTGAAGTACCTGCGAGGCCAGGTTCTGGCAAACGGCCAGGACCTGGACGCCTTTCGTGCAAGCGAACAAGGACATCCTGAGGGCAGCGGCGCAGATGGCGCGCTGGTACGCGAAGACGCCGAGCGAGATGTTTTGTCGCGCGGTGGCGCTTTGGCGCATTGACGCCGCGGCAACCGCAGCATTGTTGTCCACCCGCCAGGAAGAATGGCGGGACACAGATTACGCAGATGAGAGTATGGCAAGACACATTTACTGGTGAAGGAAGTCATCAGTTGTCAGTTATCAGTTCTCAGTGAGGAGCTTTTGCTGATAACTGAAAACTGAGCACTGAAAACTAAAACGACTGACCGTCCGCCAGGAGTTATCTTCGCAATGGCCACCAAGACCCCCAAGTCCAGACCGATAGCGCCGAGCATGACGGCCGACCTGAACCGGGAACTCATCGCCCCGCTCCAGGAATTCGACACCGTCGCGGGGCTGGTGTCGAAGGATATGGTCAATGAGCTGACACCCAGCATCCAGACCTGGGCGCGTGAGACGACCCAATCCATCAGTGCGGTTCAAAGCGCCATGCAAACCTTTCAGGTGGTGGCTGTCGATGCCTTCATGGCGACAGGCGACGCCACGGTGAAGGCTGGAATCGCCGCAGCGATTTACGGTGAGAATACCGGCAAGGCGATGGAACAGGCCGCAAAAGCCGCGCTGGCATCGATTGCGGAGCAGGCGGGGGTAAACGCATTGAACGCCCTGGCACAAGGCCTCTGGTTCCTGGCGCAAGCCATCTTTTTCGGCGATCCAGACGCGGCGGCCGCAGCGGCGACGGATTTTGAAGCAGCGGCGGAATGGGGCGCGATTGCTGGTGTGGCGGGCGCAGCAGGCGCCGCGATGCCTAGTGGCGGCGGCGGTCGCGGAGCGGCCGCGTCCCGCTACGGCGGAAGCGACGGAGGTTATGGCAGCGCTCCACAAGCGGGCGGTTACGGCCTCGCGCCTGGCGCAGCCAGCTCGCTGAATCCACCTGGCGGGCAGCTCACCGTGATGGTGGTGGGCGAGGCGCAGGCGGGGCAGTGGCTGGCGACTACGCTCAACACTGCCGTGCAGCGGGGCGTGCCGCTGAATGCCACAACCGTCCAGAAGACGCCGTACGCAGCGGGGTAAATTACGAATGGTGAATGGTGAATGGTGAATAGTGAACAGTAAATTAAAAGCAGAGGAACCAAGCTCGCCCTTCAATTGACCATTTACTATTCACTATTCACCATTTTGAGTCCGACACGATGAGTAATCCACAGATTGTTTACGATCCCGGCACTGGCCCTCTGACGCTCACGTTTCTGCGCCCGCCGCGCAAGGTGCCGGCCTACGAGTACAACGCGGTCCGGCACGACAACATTTCGAGCGCCGGTGTGCGTGAGGCTGTGCTCGAGCGCATCGAGACTTTCCTCGAGTTCGAGATGGACTGGGTGGCGATCGGCGCGGACGTGCAGGCATGGAATCAGTTCATGCAATTCGCACTCGGCGGTGGGCAGTTCGGCTACTACCCGGACGCCTCGCTCCCCAGCTTTACGAACTATTGGCTGGAGGACTCCAACTGGACGGCGGCCTACAAATCGCCGGGACTGTACACCTTTAAGATAAAGTTCCGGCAGGTGGTCAGTTGAAAATCAGAAAGCAGAAATTAGAAAGCAGAAAGGAAAAGGGGATCGGGAATCAATGCGCTGGCTCTTGTTCTGATTTCTGATTTCTAGTTTCTAATTTGATACAAGGCAACCAAACCTGGCAACTGGCGTTGGCGCAGCCGCAGAAGCAGGCGTACTACACAGTCGAGATCCCGGACTTCGCCATCGCCATCGCCAGCTTTACCGCCTCGGCTGAGGCAGCGACAATCCTCAGCGGCTACGGCGTCATACTCTACGGCATAGGTCTGTACGGGACGTGAAAAGCAGGTTTCAGGTGTCAGGTGTCGGGTTTCAGGTTTTCCCTGGCACCTGACACCTGGCACCTGACACCTAACGTTTATGCCCACAGTTTCGCAATACTATCCCGGCGATTTTTACGGCGACACCGCCCAGTCGCTGGCCTGGCTCTATTCGCGCCAACTGAAGCTGGTGCAGGGCTGGGAAGCGAATGCTCTCGAGACGGGGTTCCCAGTGACCTCGCGGCCCGGGGCGCCGTGCGTACCGACCACGCCGCCCTTCATTGAGTGTGGCATCGTTTCGCAGAACGACCTCAGCCAGATTGCTCAGACTGCTTGCGAGAGCCTCTGCATGGTGCCACCCGGCATATTGATGCTGGGAATGGATGACCAGCTTGGCCCCGACGGCTGCCCCATAGACCTCTCACCGATCAGTCTTCCTTTCGGGAACCTTTTTCCTCCTATCCTGCCGGTTACCAGCGCGCAGATCAGCGCCTACTACCAGCAGATGTACAACGCCAATCCCAATGGCTCCGAGATCAACGGCGTGACTTATCCCGTGCTGCCGGGCCTGACGATCTACGGCTATCTCTTCAATTCCCAGCAGAGCATGCTCAATTACCGCATCGATCTTTTCAGCAAGACCGACATCTTCTATTACCAAGGCAGCGCGGTGGGGACAGGGGCCTACACCAGCGGGCCAATGAAGGGCCAGTATCCTTCGCCGTCACAGTTCCAATCGCTGCTCGTTCAGCAAGGCTTGTACGGCTATTGGGGGGCGCAAGTGCTTGGAGCGGGTGTAGTGATAGCGGTGCTCTACCCGACCAGCGTGGCGCAGCCAGCCCCAGGGTCGTCATTCAGCACCCTGCCCGCAGGCTGGATTTGCCACTCGAACACCGGCGTGGGCTACAAACTTTCGAATTATTTCGCGCGCATCTACGCCAAGACTGACGTCGAATATTTGCAGGAAGACAACATCCCCATCATCGTGCAGGATGATTTCCACGCGCGCTGCGGCTCGAGCTTGGTCCTGCGTCCAGGCACTCCCACGGTGCATGTGATGTACGTGGACCCGGTAAAGGGTCCCACGCAGGTTTGCACCTCGCTGGCGGCTGATTGGGCTTTTCCATCACTGCCACTTTCTTTTGTCGTGCCCACTTCCGACCCGCTTTATTTCCCGGATCCCACCCTGACAGAGGGTGCTGCGCTGCAAAACCGCAGCTACATCTACGATTGTGCGCTGGCGATTATCGCTTTCGCGGGATCGGGCAACTTCGTCGCCGCCGCCCGGATCATCAAGCAGCTGGACGCGATTCTCGACAGTCCCGGCTACCTTGCTTCCATTATTTTCGAGAATGGCGAAGACGGGGAATCGGCGAGCCGATGGACAAAGAGCAACTCTGCGGACTCCGTAACCGATGTCAATGACCCCACAGAGCCACCTTATGGCACCGGGCTGGTGGTCGATTTCCACGCCACTGCCGCCAACGATACCTTCACCTATTCTGGCAGCGGCTTCCCGGACACCACCGATAAGCAGGTCCAATTTGAGCACAAGGAAGTGGAGGCGGTCGGGTTCAATTTCGCCATCGGGGTCACAACGGCAGGCGGCAAAGTCACAAGCGTACAGGTAACTTCGGCAGCAGTTGCGCCGGCGTCGCTGGCGGGGACGGTCATCACCGTCGCTGTCGGACCGGGCAACGGCCTTTATCGTTTCCACCTCATCAACCTCGCTCAGCTCATCTCGACGCTCGCGGGCGACACGCTCAGCTCGATCACCGGATTCGTGGTCACATTGAGCGCACCGGGAGACATTTACTTTGACAACTTCTCGGCGGGGAACGTGCAGCCCACGAATTCTCTTGCTTTCAGCTACGACACTTACTATGGCCTGGTGGATCAGGCTTACATCCGCGCCGGAGCCATGGCCTGGGTGTGTTACGCCTACTGCATCTACATGCAGATCACCCAGGACTTCAGCCCGGCGCTCTACCTCCAGCGCATGATCAATTTCTTGCTCACCTTGCAATCCACAGCCTCCGACCTCACGAACGGGCTGTTTTATCTCGGCTGGGGGACCTACGAGAATCCGGGCTATCAGTTCGTGCCTGGTCTTATGCAGCGGGTTTCGACCGAACACCAGATCGACCTCTATTTTGCTTTCCTGCGCACCGCCGCGACTCTCCCCACCGCGGCTGTTCAGCTTCAAAAAACCAATTTGATCACCTCCGCACAGGCAGCTTCGCTGAACGCCACGGCCTCGCAATTGCTGACCATCGCGGATGTTATTGCCACGAAGGTTGTTGCCAATCTCTATATCGCCCCGAGCGGCGGCGTCCCCGGCCACTTTGCCCAGGGCGCAGGCTCCGCAGCGACACCGCCTGCCGGACTTGATACCAGCCAGGCTTGTGATGCCGCCGGCGCCTGGGCGGCGCTTTTCTGCCATGCCATCGGACGCGATGACCTCGCGCTCGAATGCCTGGAGTTCGTAGACCAGAATTTCCTGCTTCAGAACCAGCAGATTTTGCTATCTGCCGCCACCAACTCCTACAACGAAGCTTACCAGCAGCTCACTCCCTTCAACGGCTTCAAGTTTTTCAATGATTCTGCCGGCGGCTATTCGGGCTCGCCACTCAGTGTCTCGCAGGAACAGAGCTGGAGCATGCTCCTGGCGCTGCTCGATCTCTACAATATCTCAGGGGTCGCGGATTATTTTGCCAGCGTATATGGCGGCCTCGATGCCTATCTCACCACGCTCATCACGAGCCAGCGCATCGTGCGCTCCACTACAGGTGATGGCTCGTTGCTTTCATATTCCTTGGCTTCGCGCGATTTACCTTACGAATTTGAAGTGTGGCCAGCCTTCACGCCAACCGCGTGGTTTTACCTGGTCTCGACAAATCCCGGTCTGCTGCTATCCCTCGGCAACACTCCAACTATTATTCCCTACCTGCAAATTCCGCAGGGAGCCAGCCAGTCCGTGAACGAGCTCGAGGGGGAATCCTCGCTAGGGAGCATGACCATCACCTGCATCGATCCGAATGGCACGCTCAAGGGCCTCGCAGCTCAGGATGTGCTGATCGGCAGGATGGTGCAACTCAAGCAAGGCTTTCCGGGGCTTGCGCTGGGCGATTTCACCACTCTGCAAACCATGCAGATCACTCAAGTGGGCCAGGACACGAACGGCCGCATCACTATTCAGTGCTCGGATGTGCAGCGTTTTATCCAGGGAATGCAGATTTGGCTGCGTGGCGGCCCGCTCTGGTGGACACCCAGCGGTCCCATGGCGCAACAGCCCATCGGCGCTTCGTGGCTTGAAAACGGCTATCAGGTGAGCGACCAAAACCCGCGCTACGTGGCAGGCAACCCCATCGACATCATCCTGGCGGTGCTCCAGAACGAGCTGGGCGTGGGTCAGGACCCGGCCCTCCTGACCTCCAATCACGTGATGCAAAGCCTGTCGCCAATCTACCAGTCGCGACAAGACTACGAACCTTTGCGGCCGCCCGAAGGTTGGGCCATCTATGAGCCCGGCCAGGATTCGACGCTAATCAATCCCAATCCCTACATCGACATTCCCGGCTTCCTGGCCCTACGGGACGGCGAATTCTCCGGGGTTTGGTTTGATTTTGTGATTACGCGGCCCATCGATGGCAAGCAGTTCCTCGAGGAGCAAATCTTGAAGCCCTTGGGGCTTTATACGATCGTGCGCGCCAATGGCCAGCTCTCGCTCAAGAGCATGAAGCCACCCGTCGAGCAGACGCCCGTGTTCGCCTTCAGCTCCAAAAACATCATGGGCATCCCCCAGACCCTGCGGCAGACCATCGTCAACCTGGTTACACTCCAGATGGATGTGCAGCAGGGCGGCATCACCACAGCGGCGCGCAGCTATGGTTACCAGGTGAGCTATCAGCAACAAACTTCGCTCAAAACTTATCGGCAGGTGTACGAGCAGCAAATCCAGTCCACCGGCCTGCGCGTGGAACGCGGGGGCATGATGCTCTCCCGTTTGCTTGCCGACCGTATCTTTCGCCGCCACGCCTTCGAGCCGCCCGCCTACAAGTTCACCGCCCAGCTCGCCACCTTGCAGGTAGAACTGGGCGACTACGTGTGGCTGACCCACCCGAAAGTCCTCGATCTGACAGTCGGCAAGCTGGGGCTGAATAATGTGGTCTGCGAAGTGCTCGACAAGCAGCCCAATTACAGTCGAGGAACAGTCGATTTCACCCTGCTCGATACGCGGTTCATCAACATCTCGCCGCCCTACCAGATCGCCGCGGCGTCGGCCAATATTCCGCCCTGGAACGAAGCGACGGCCCAGGAGCAGGCAACGTATATGTTCATTTCACCGAGCTCATAATGCTGTCTCGACAGAACAATTTCGGCTACGCGATGGTCCTCGGCCAGCAGGAGTTCGGGCCCCTAACTGTCTCCTTCACTGAGCCCAACGTGGCGGGGAATGGCTTGATCGTGGTGGCCTATTTTCAGTGCCAGCAGCCGGGGATGAGCCCCAATCTGGCCATCCACGATTCGGCTGGAAATTCCTACGTGAGTATCGGAGGCGTGGGCGCGCACGATGGCAAGAATTGGAGCTGCCTCCTCCAAATTTGGTACGTGGCCACCTGCAAGGGAGGCTCGAACGGCGTGACGGTGACGCAAACCGCGCCAACACAGGGATCGGGTCCCGGCTATATCGGTGGAGCGATCCCCTTGATAGTCCTGGCCGCGAGCCTTTTCGAGTATTCCAGCGGCTTGGGGCCACTGGATGTGTCAGCCTTCGCAGGCGGCGTGGGGCGCTCGAGCGCTGCTCTTAGCCTCTCTGCTACTGCTGCGGACGATTTATTGTTCGGTTACGCTGCCGACTTCGGTGTGGCTGCGGCGGTGACCGTGGATAGCAGCGCCCCGGAATACATCACGGAGCAGACTGAAGCAACTACATCTGTCTGGAGCGTGGACGGCCCGGTGTCGCTGCTCGCTGTGGCTCAGGTCGCGGATTCAGCCGGGCTGCAAAGCCTTACGTTCGACTTCGCGCAAACCTCGCAGGGACTCGAGACCGCTCTGCTCGTGGCGCTGCCCTGTGCCCTGCCAGTCCCTCCACCGGCGCCGCCATCGCCCACCGCTCCGGTCTTGGGCGCGGGGCAGAGCTGGCCAACGATCTTTTGAGAGGAGTCGAGGAGTTGAGCAGTCAAAAAGTTAAAGAGTCCAGGAGTCGAAAAGTCGAGGAGTCCAGTTTGAACTTTTCAACTCTTCAACTCTTCGAATCTTCGACCCCGACCAAGGAGCTGAGATGTCCCAACTCACTTTGAGTGCCATTCCCGGCTTTTTCGATCTCGACGACAGCGCCATCGCCGCCGGCCAGCCGCTCACCGATGACTCCATGCTCAAGATCTCTCACAACGCCAAGTTTGGCACGGTGCGCAGCAAGCTGATTTTTATGGGCTTCTATGCGAACGGCAACACGGTGCCCACTCCAATCGATCCTGACGATGGCTACGCTTATTCGCGCGCGGAATGCCAGTTCGTCTGGATGATTTACAGCAACCGCGCGCCGGCGCCGGGATTCGTTCCCGGCCAGGCAAGCCCCCCCGGTCAGTCATCCTCACAGCCAGGCTCGCTCTATAACTTTCCGGGCGGCTGGGACGTCAATGATGCGACCGGCGCCGTGACTTTGCGGACAACCTACTGGCAGAATGGAACTGAGGTTGTGAACAACGATGGTATCCTCAAGGTTTATGCGGTCTGCCTGCGTCTGAGCCTGAGCAGTGCAAATTGAGAGAGAATAGTGAATGGTGAATAGTAAATTGAGGATTTCGACGGCTGTTTTGGAATACGCCATTCACTATTTGCCGTTCACCATTCTTTGAACGCGGAGCAACAATGGCTGTAACTAGAACAGTTCTTCCCCGCAAGGGTCTGATCCAATCCCAACACGGATTGACATCTTATGAGGCTGACCAGGACCAAAACTGGGCGCTCCTGGATGCCAATGTCGCCTTCATGAGTGATTTGCCACTTACGCCATTCCTGCAACTGGGATGGAATGGACTCATCTCCGGCTTCCTCCTTTCCACTTCCAGCACCTTGGTTCCTGGTATCACAGCAGGCAGCCTTTACGCGCAGGGGGCAGGCTATGCGCCGGCGACTGCGCCCACCCTCCCGCCCGCGCCCGCCAGCCAAATAAGTTACCTGTTCTACAATTCCGTAAGCGGCTTCTATTACCAATCGGGCGCCGTGGGCGCGACAGCCGGCGACGCCCTGATCGGTGTGGTCACCACCAACGCCTCAGCGGTTATCGCAGTCCAGCCGGCGACGCCGCTGTTCGGCGCCGTGAGCGTGACTTCCAGCGCGGCGGGCAATTGCACAGTTCCGCATCTACTCGGTCGAGTTCCCGTCTGTGCAGTCATTCAAATGACCAGCAGCGGCGCCATCTGGTTTCAAAGCCCGAGCTACGATGGCACGAATCTTTACTTAGTGGCTTCCGACGCGGGAGTCACGGGAAGCGTGATTGTATGGTGAACAGAAACGGGTTCGGGATTCAATCCCGTAGGCGGGAAGGATTCAGGGTCTTCAATTTCAAATTTCAAATTGCGCGCCTTCGTAGATCGTTCCTCAAGTTGGCCCCGGCGCTGCACCGTACCACATGGTACAGTGCGCTGCCACTCTGTTGCCTGTTGTTCTCCGGCTTGCTCGGAGCTCAGATGCCCCTCGGCACTCCCACCTACAACGTCAACGCCAAGTGGGTCACGGACCGCGGCAGCCAGGTTTACAATGTCAAGGCCTACGGCGCGAAGTGCGATGGAGTGACCGACGACAGTGCGGCATTCGCTGCGGCAGTAGCGGCTCTCCCCGCAGGGACGCCTTGGCCAACGCTCAACACGGTTGGAGGGGGAACGCTGTTTATTCCAGCAAGCCATACTCCCTGTAATCTGGCCTCCGCACGCCTCGCAATTACCCAGAGCAACGTCCTGGTTTCTGGCTACGGCGCGACGCTGCTTTGCAACGTGAACGACGACTGCGTGACGCTGGGAAGCCTTTCCAACGCATTGGCGAACTGGGGCATCGTGATCGAGGGTCTTGCAATCGAACCAGGAACGGGTTCAGCGGGTCATTCCGCGATTCGAGACAACGCGCAAGGGACGGTCATCCGCGACATTACGAACATCACTAATTATTCCATGTACCCGTCTTATCCTGGCTTCAATCATTTCTTCGAGAACGACAACGACCAATCGGAAAGCATCGAGCACAACTGGCTTAACGGTAACTACCTCGTCTGCAACTCGACCTACTGCGGCTCTACGCTTTGGGAGCCTGGGCCGCTTTCCACGAATGCCGGAATCACCTTCCTTAGCGATTTCAACTTCGACCCCGAATGCTCCGGCAACGGAATCGACTGGCAGGACGGCAACGACTTGCACATGAAGGGCGGGGTCATCCAGGGCTTTAATCAATACGCAGTCCGTGTTTTTGGTGGCATCACGAATAAGTACGATAGCGAGCAGGTCCACATCGAGCAGGGGAACTGCTCTAATCCGTTAGGAAATATAAGTGTGGGTGCGCTGATTCTGGGTAACGCAACGATGTCCTGGCACGGTGGCCAGTTGGGTGCTGGGCTTCCGGTGTTCACGCACACAGGTTCCGGTTCGGGAAATAATTTCCAATGGTACATCGTGGGCAAGAATGGCAGCGGTCAGGTGACCGCTCCGATGGCGGCGGGATACAACACGAACTCGGCGGCGGGGGCCTCGGACTCAAACGCCGTACAGTGGCCGCACTACGGAGCCACATCCTACACAGTGCTGAGGCAGTCGGCCTGGGGCATCACCACACCGGCTCCGTTTGGAACCGGCAACTGGGCTGTGGCTGTGGACCTCGCCGCGTCGAGCGCGTGCAATGCTAACGGGCTTTGCAGCTTCACGGACAACGTGGCCTCGCCAAGCTCTTATACCGTGACGGGCAACACGGGCTACAATCCTCTCATTGGTCTGTGGCCCGGCTCCGTCATACTCTCCGAGGGGGCGTCCTACAACGGCGATGCGCTTTCAACTGGTGGAAGTTTTATAAGTCCTGGTGGCTCTACCGCGACACTAAGCGGCGGATCAACGAGCTTCTATTACCAGGAGCCTAGTCCATTCAGCCCGGGCGTGACGATCAATGCACCGGGGATGGGCATTTACGGGCAACCCTTTAATGCAACCGTGCTGCCTGGGAACTACACACCAGCAGGAATGCAGACCAAGGGCGCGATTAACTTGGGCAACTATGCCAGCACATATTCTGGCGGTGGTCCGACCGACCTCTTCACCTTTCTGGATTCCAACCCCGCCAAGACCGCAGCCTACGCCAACCAACATCCGTCATACGATATTGGGGACACGGCAGCAGGGCTAGATGCGACAGGGTTCACATTAAGAGCGCCAGCAGCCATTACGCAATACATCGGCAGCTTGCCCGATAACCAAAGCTGGCTGGAACGGCTGCTTCCAGCGATCAAGGTATTCAGGGTTCCGCTGGGCAGCTTTTCCGTGTCACAGCTATCCACGATAAGCTATCACATCCAGAGTGACGTGGGCACTGGAGGGACGCTCAGCCCGAACACCCAGTACTGCTACCGAATCACGTCCCTCGACAACTTAGGTGAAACCACCGCCGACAGCGAGGTTTGTACTACCACGGCAAACGACGGAAACAGCACGCACCAGATCGAACTGGATTGGCAGCGAGCTTTTGCGTCGCCCGGAACAGTTGGGTTCAAGATATATGGGCGCACCAGCGGCGCGGAGCAGTATATCGCCACGACTCCCGGTGTGATAAACGGCGGCAACACGGGTTACTACTACTGGCGGGATACAGGCTCCGTGGCTCCGATCGGCGCACTGCCATCCGCGAACACGACGGGCAAAATATCGGCCACGAACGTACCACTAACCGGAACCTTGGCAACCACCATCGCCACTGGATCGACTTCCCTCGGCACCCCAACAATCAATGCTGGCCAGTGCGCGTCGCCGGTTTCCGTCACCACGGGCACTGCGGCGAATGTGCTCTCGACGGACGTGATCGAGGCGAGCTTCAATGGCAACCCTACCGGAGTTGTCGGCTATGAGCCGGGCGCGATGCTGGCCATCATTCCTTATCCGGGCAGCGGCTCGGTAAACTTCGTGGTGTGCAACAACACCTCCTCGAACATCACAGCGGGAGCGGTGACGCTGAATTGGAGGGTGACGAGATGATCGGGCCATCGAAGGATCTGGCCATTTTGCCATCGGGTCACCGGGTCATCGAAAATCAAAGGCATAGCGGGTTTTCAAATGGCTCGATGGCCAAATGGCCAGATGACCAAATGGCCAAATGGCCAGATGAACAAATGGGCAGATAGGAAGGCACGATGAATCTATTATTTGCAATCCTGTTCGCGCTGGGGACGCTGCTGGGAGGCAGCGGCCCGTGGCCAGGGCAGAGCGTTATCATGCCGGGGCCGGGGAATTCTTCCGCGCCGCCACTCTGGACGCATCTGAACAGCACTACGTTGGGTTCAGGGACTAGTCCCTATACTGTGAGCCTTGGCTTCACGCCCCCTGCCGGGAGCTTGCTTATCGTGCCCTGTTCTAGCGTTGGAAGCAGTATAGCAGTTGCAGACAACAGCAGCGGTCCGAGCGACTCTTACGTGCTCGTTGGGCCTTCTCCCTCGTCAACTTATCCCTATGTGGCCGGATTTGCCACCGTCGTGACATCGGGCACTCCGCCAACCACGGTGACCTGCACGAGTGGCACCGGGAACGTGCATCTGGCGGTTGACAACTACGGCGGAGGACCCCCAACCATCACGCTGGATGGATCAGCAACGAGTACTGTTACGACTGGAACGACTTGCGCGGTTAGTTTTACCACGGGGAGCCAAGCAGGTGACCTTCTTTGGTCTTATGAGTCCGGAGCTTCCTCGGTTTATGGACCCGTGGACAGCCCGTTTACCATTCGCGTTAACAGCAACTACGGCATAGTGACCGCCGACGATGGGATACCGCTCGGCGTGGCTGCTGGCACGCAGCAGACCGCTACGTATCACCAAAGTTCGCAGCCCACCACCTGCGTGATTGTGGGGTTCGAGCGGTGATCGAATCTCGGCAAGTCGCGCAGCGGGTGAGCCGAAAAGCGGTACTAAGCTTCATGGATAAACCCACCAACAGCCCGCAGAGCGTAAGTCTGAGTGGGGCTGGAGTGGTCCAAGTCATCTCGGGCCAAGTGTACATAATGTGAGGGAGGAACGAACTTCGCAGCAAGCATAGAGCTTGCGCCCACAACCTATCCTCTGTGCATCAGTTGCGCGATTCTCAACTAGGAAGCGGTCGGACATCCTGAACGCGGAAACACGGAGTCAAAAGTCGAAAAGCGAAAGCTCTCAACTCCTCAGCCATGAACCCTGCGCGGCCACAAACCGCGCGCATGGTGGTAGAATGTGGCGTGGCCAGGAAGTGCTGCCGGCAGTGTGGCAGGCCTCCCGGTGTAAGGAGTTTGAGGGTTTTCAGCACGGGCGTTCTTTCCCGGAAGAGTTGTTCTATGTCGCGCGTCGTGGGAGAAACACGGTGAGGTGAGCGAGTTAACCTATCTATCGCCGTGTGGATCCGATGCAGGAGGATAAATCAATGTTTCATCTTCGTGCTCCGTCCTTTTACGTAGCCATAGCGATATGCCTGGCAAGTTGCGCTTGGAGCTCTATCTCTGAGGCGCGGATCGCCCAGCCTTTGCGCGCCGCGCAGGCCAATCCCTTTACCGTAGAAGGCAAGGTCAATACCCTCGACCAAAATAAGATCACTTTGAGAGCGGAAGAAAACATCATTTTCCACGTGCGCTACGATGACAAGACCGAGTTCAAGAGTGACGACGGCAGTCCCGCCAGCAGCAAAGATTTGCGCGTCGGTTTAAGGATCAGGGTGGAGGGCGATCTAACCGAAAGCGGTGAGATTGTTGCTCAGCGGATTGAATTGCTGAAGACACCGCCCAAGAAGTAAGTCACGTGACACTCAGTGCGGGAGGCCGAGCTCCTCTGCGCGGTGGTCAAGAGCTACGTTAATTTCATGCAGCAAATCCTTGCGCAGGCGTTTGGTCTTCGCAGTCTCCGCAGAGAGATTCAGGGAAAGAAACGCGAAGCGAGTTCGATGGCGCAGCAGCCAAGCGTAGCGCCAAAGGTATAGGCCCGAGAGAGGAAGGGTGGGCGCGTAGTACCCCGCCGCGCGCCGACCCCAAAAGCGGGCGACCAGGAAAACCTCGAACGCATAACATCCCAACACCACCAAGCCGCGCGCCAGCCATTCGATGATTCTGTCTCGGTCGCTTTCTTTCTTAAGTAATCCCGTCAAATAGAGGAGCGCGATGGCCAGGAGATGATTGAGCAGGCCGTAAAAGGCGACGGCAAACCCTGCCACACTTTCAAGCCAGACTATGCCTCGGCCCACCGGCCGGTCCAACCAGGCGCCAGCCTCTTCGACTTCGAGGCGATGCAGCGAGCTGAGTCGACGGGCCTCGCGCCATGCCTCCAGTGACTCACGCAACGAAACCAGCAGGCCCGGATGCAAGTAATTCATTTGCTCCGCCCATTCGACCACAAACCGGCTCAGTTCAAACCCATCCTGCTTCTGTTTCCCTGCCGGGTGCGCTGCGCGTTCTTCCTGAAACTCATCGCGTAGCGCCTGTTCCAGGTCGCCCAGGAATTCCGCCAGGTCCGCGGGCTGGAGCCGGAAGGAGTTCTCCTGACATCTTCTTTCCAAAAGCCTGGCAATTTCTTGTACCTGATCGTGCGGAGTGCCGCCAGCGCGAGAAATGTAATCTTGTGCACTCTCCGGCTGATCTATGTCGATCAGTAACTCTCTGGCGTGGGTGTGTCCCACCGGCAGGAAGAGGTAGACGGGGAACAACATGAGTCCTAGGCCGCCGGCATGGCGACATTCCGCTTCCACAGCTATGGAGGCGGCAGCGGAGGTGAGCCTGCTCTCCCCGGCACGATGCGCTGGGCCGGGCTCAACGAAGGTCACAAGGGCTGCCCTCTCCGGCAAGACGGCACAGCACTTTTCCAGAGCCGCCTGCCGGTCTTCGGGGAGGAACCTAATCATGCCCAAGCCTCGCGCCATGAGAGCCTGGAGCAGACCCTTGATCAATCTTGCGGGGATGACGCACCGCACATAACGCTCGAATCCCGCCACCAGAATGAGGGCGTCAAGAAAGCTCTCCGGGTGGCAAACCACCAGGAGGGCTGGATCTGGCCTCTTCAACCGCTCCTCATGGAGCACACGGATTTTGCGAAAGGTGAGGGCAAACCACAGCCGGATTACTCCCCGCCAGAACCTGTAAACCATAGGTTTGGTTGGAGCCGGAATCGGAGGAGGAGTGTCTTGTGACATAGAACTTTCCATCCTAACTGCTCTCAGACGAACTTCTCTTGCAGGTTGCCGAAGCAAGCCGTTCCCGTGTATTGGCGAGAATCACGCGCCCGCACTATTTTTCCGCAGCCTTCTGATCCGTTAATGGCGGCGCCGGCCACGTCGTGAGAAAGACTGAGTCGGCATGGCATCGCTCTCCCATCCTTCTACGATCCCCAGTGGCCGCGTGATAGTATTAAACAGACCGTACACCTTTTGAATTCTGTTCGCGTCCTTATCAACCAAGTGCAGGCGGAAATACGGGACGTTGCCTGTCTGCACAACGCGAATGGGAAAGTAGCCTTGAAGCCCGCTTTCGACGTAGGCCGTAACGTAGCGGTGATTCTTGACCCACCATGTGAAGACCCGAATGTGGGTGAAATCCACATCCTGGTTGCCCATACGGTCAGCAACCAGATATTGAGGCACCTGGCGGTCCTCGTCGGGCACGGTGTTGAGCACCAGCCAAGCCACCACGTTGGAGCCTTGGGCATAAGCGCCAAGAGCCTCTGGGATATCGAGTGAAACGAATCGGCCCAGAACCCAACCCGCATGCGTGCCAGCCCGAACGAGATACCATGCTTCCTTGACCGGGGGTGAGGAAGGCTGATCAAGTTGGGAAGGCCTTTCCACGATCTTCCGCCCGAACACCTCCAGTTTCTGGTTATTGGGAAGTTGAGCCAATGGCGTTGAGTCACGGGAGGGTTCGAACCTCAGATTGACCGACTCTGGCGTGTGACCCTCAGCCTGCACGGGAAGGCCCTCCATGTCTTTCAGCAGCTTCTGCGAGGCTTCGTAGGTCTGTGAGTCCAGTAGATCCTTGCACTCTACCCAACCGGTGCGGCCGTCCGCCAGCTTGACTTTTGCCCAGTTGCGCGTGCGCAGAAGCACTTGCACTTGGTCGCCTGCCTTCAGGTATTCGACTGTGAGGCGAATCTCCGCAGGGGTATCCACCACCTCGAGCGCGGTGGGCAGGACATACGCCACCTCCGTGGGGGAGCCTTGCTTGCGCCGGGAGGAGTAATAATAGAATGCGAAGACCCCGGCGGCAATCAGTATAAGGAGGGCAAGTAACTTGAGTCGGATACGAAGTCTCCCTAGATTCAGGATTCAGTCATCACGCAGGCGCGCCTGGCGATTGACTCGTGACCACCCTTTCGGACCGGACTGCAACCGCTGGCTCGGAATCCGAAAAGTGCTTGAAATCTTGACGCTCATTCTACACTATTTCGGGTGGCAGATGAGAATGACTGCGCTCAAGGGTAGTGGGTCAATTTGATGCTGTAGCGGCGAGTTTACCTCGCCAAATGGCGGCGTAAAGCCGCCTCTACATCAAATTGACCCACTGCCTGCTCCAGCAGGGCCACAAGTCGCGCCTCGCAGTTGGAGCAAACGATTAATCTGGCCGCTGGAGGTGAATTACGAAAGTCGAACATCTTCTCATCCCCAGGATCGACGGGGCACTGGAAGCCATGCTTGAATGGGACCCGCGGGGAAAGCCACGCCTTGCTGCGGTGGTGTGCCATCCCCACCCGCTCCACGGCGGGACGATGCACAACAAAGTGGTTTTCCGAGCCGCGAAGGCCGCTCGGCAGGCAGGTCTTCCCACGCTGCGCTTCAATTTTCGGGGGGTTGGGAAAAGCACCGGAAGTTTCAGCGATGGCATCGGCGAATGTGAAGACGTCACGGCGGCCCTGGATTATCTTGGCACTCGCTTCCCTGCTGTTCGTGTTTGTCTTATTGGATACTCTTTCGGCGCGAGCGTTGGACTTCGTGTGGGAGCGAACGATCCGCGCGTGGTCGCTCTGGTAGGGCTGGGCGTTCCCGTATCCTCCGCGAACATGGACTTCCTCCGTGGCGTTCTGAAACCCAAGCTCATCATTCAGGGAACTCGAGACCAATTTGGGTCACGCGCCCAGGTGGAATCGTTTTATGGTATGTTGGCGGAGCCCAAACAACTCTATTGGGTGCAGGATGCGGATCATTTCTTCACGGGGAAGCTCGAGGAAGTCCAGCGCGCTATCCGTGAATTCCTGAGGTCGGAGTTGATCCTGCCAGCCGGAGAATAGATCGCCCGTCACTCCGAGAGCAAATCCCCTTGTCATTCCGAGCGTAGCGAGGAATCTCGCTCTGGTTTTCGGAGGAAAGGATCAAAGCGAGATTCCTCGCTACGCTCGGAATGACACGGAGGCGAGAGGCAAACAAATGCATGAAAACGAAGGCCAGGAAAGCCAGCCCCTCTATTGCCCCACTTGTGGCGAGGTTGTTCCGGAGCCGCTCGTATGCGGCGACTGCGCTGCGGTTATCTGTCGCAAATGCGGAACGCCGCTAGAGAAAGTAGATGAGTTGGGGATCGGGTTGCAAGGGGGAAAGTTTTCCCGAATAGCTCCCCTCCTCGGCGGAGGAGGGGCTAGGGGTGGTGGACAAGCGAAACCGTGCGCGCCAACCACCCCCTGGCCCCCTCCTTAACCAAGGAGGGGAGTGAGTGGCAGGCAGATTATCGACCGAAGACACTTTCTCAGTAGGCCGCAAGCTCCCTTGCCGCGCGCACGATATCTGCCGGCTGCGGCAGCACGGCGTCCTCGAGCACGGGGTGATAAGGAACGAAAACGTCTTTTCCTGCCAGTCGCCGCACCGGAGCGTCGAGAAACTCAAAGAGCTCATCGGCGATGCGCGCGGCGATCTCCGCCCCATACCCCCAGGAGATAT
>Ga0326728_10008416_pt1 | contig 25667 bp, 25 predicted proteins | sample MB3enrmetagenome_FD_207602 | JGI IMG/M metagenome (GOLD analysis project Ga0326728, IMG submission 207602) | Lab enriched peat soil microbial communities from McLean, Ithaca, NY, United States - MB31MN | ecosystem: Environmental > Terrestrial > Soil > Wetlands > Peat | place: USA: New York... | reverse complement strand
TGCCAAAGTCAAATAACTGAACATCGCTGCCTGCTTCTGATCGTCTCCACGCATACTTCTTATCTAAACCAATCCCCTGTGGAGAAACAGTGCCTTCGATGGCACTTTTTCCGCAGCCTGTTTAGCCGGGCCGAAAAGCGCAGCAAAAACTCGGGGCTTTAGCCCCTGCCGGGGTCCAGACAACCATTTTTGAAACACGCTGTACTCGCTGATTCCTGACCGCTGCCCGTCACGCCCGCTCGTAGAAGCGGAAGAAGAGCGCAGGCTTGGCCACAGGCTCGGCTTTGGCCACCACCGCGGCCATCTGCGCATCGCTCAGCGGGGTGAACTCCCGCGCCAACTGCACGTTCTCCTCAAGCTGCGCAATCGAGTCGCATCCGATAATGACCGTGCTCACCGGCCGCGAGAGCGTGTAGTACATGGCCTCGCGCATGGTCAGCGTGCCCGGCGATGTGGTCTGGATCGTCATGCCTTCCCAGCTCCTTTTCTGCACCTCGACGGGCGGCGGCGTCCACGAGGAAAGCAGCCGGCTGCGCCCCGGCACCTTCATGCCGATGATGCCCATCTGCCGCTCCACGGCCATCGGCAGCAGCCCCTCGTTGAAGCTGAAGTACTGCGGGTCGGCGGCGTTCATCGCCATCAGGATAGTGTCGAAGGGGTAGCGCCGCATGCTCTCCATCAGCGCGTCGGGCCGGTAGTGGCCGGTCACGCCCAGGCAGCGCACCACCTTTTGTTCTTTCATTTCGACGAGCGCCTCCATGGCGCCGCCCTTGGCCCAAATCGCGTTCACGTCGGTCATGGTGCCGATGTCGTGCAGTTGCCACAGGTCCACGTGATCGGTCTGCAAAAGCTGGAGCGACTTCTCGATCATGCGCATGGAGTCGTCGCGCGTGCGCTCCCTGGTCTTGGTGGCGAGGAAAGCCTGCTCGCGCCGATGCGCCATCACTTTGCCAACATACTGCTCGCTCCAGCGCTCCGGCCCGCCGTAGATCGACGAGGTATCGATGTAGTTCACGCCCAGGTCGAGCGCGCGCTCGATGATGGGCACAGCCACGTCGAAGTTATTCGGCTTCTCGAGCGAAGCCTGCCCGCCCAGCGAGAACAGTCCCACACGGTATCCGGTCTTGCCCAGATTGCGCGTAGGCATGGCGCTCGGCGTAACCGGATTCGAGGGCAGCCCCGGCATGGTGTGCGCCGGCTCGGCCATCGCCGCCGGCGTCAGCAGCGCCGCCGTCACCGCGCCTCCGGCCTTCAGAAACTCGCGCCGCCCCTGCCTGCGTGCGGAAATCCTCTCCTCATTGCTCATCGTGACCTCCTCGCGGAACAGACCGCTTGTGCTGCGATGATACCGCCAAGCAGGCGGCGAGGGAAGTACGATACACACCAACCTCAACCTGGGATATTTCGAATCCTTCCAGAGCGCCACTATCATTCTTCGCGGGCCTGATAACCACAAGTGTGCCGCAAATACGGAGGCAGCCTCCAGATCGTAAGGCTATGCCGCTGGTTACACGCTACTCGCAGCCATCAATAAGCAAGAGTCGAGCAGGGTGTCAATCACTCATGGCTGAACCACTGAAAACGTCAGATCCTCGCCTGGCACTGCGTGAACCGGCTGCTCCTGTTGCGGGTTGCACAGGTTTTCGGACTGACCATGACGGGGCCTCACCGTATATTCACCGGGTGGCAGATCGTAATCTGCTGTGAGTCCCGTCGTAAAGTCGTATTCGTCATTGGTAATGCAGGTGTGCGGGGGGATGTTAATCGGAAAATTTCTTGTGCAAGACAATCCGAGTTCATGGCTGGCGAGATCGGGATTGGTCTTACATTGTTCATGGCGCTTGGCCTCATACCGCCTGAGCACCCGATGTCCGTAGGCGTCATAGAGGTTAAATCCAGTGGCTTTGAAATAGTCCAAACCCATACAGGTCATCACGCCAGCTGGAGCATTGCTGGTGTTGTCGACCCAGACGTGAAGCGTGATGTCCTCACCGGCTTTGAACTCGTGCTGCGCCATTGACAGGCCGAATGCAAGGTCCCTGTCCATCGGCATCATCATAGGTCTTCCCATGGAGAGCAGTTCAGGCTTGTTGCAATCGCGCGGGATCGTAGTTGTCGGATCGGAACTGGCTGGGTGTGTCTTTGCCCATTGAACATTCTTAGGATCGTTGTCGAACTTTCCCTCGCGCCATGCGCTGACATCGAGGGTGCCACAGGCGCCGCCCGCGAACGGCAACGTCAGAGCCCTGCTTTTCTTGAACAGCCCAAAGGCGACCTTTCCAATCGGCTGACACTCGCTCGAGTAAAACCCGGTCTCGGAATGATATTCCGTTCCTACAAGGAAATGTGCGTTCTGGCCCGGTTTAAGGTCAATGCGTCCGTTGGGACGTGGAACAAAAAGGTCATTCGCGCAATTGGGGCACGGCCACATAACATACCGTTCGATGTGAATGAACGGAACGCCCGCCACAGTACACGCGGTGTCAGAGGTGTTCGTAGCTTCATACGCCTCCAGCGTCGTCCCTGGAATGGCGATGACGGGCGGCGACGAATCTAACTTGAGTTGCGATTCTGTGCAATCCGGCAAGGGATTAAGAATTGGGGCCTGGGCGGGTGGACTCGGATCGTGGGCAATGAGATCGATGTGAGCTTCGGCCCACGAGGGCCCATTGGAGCTGCCGATATTCGAAATGACATCGTACGCAATAGGCCCTGGAATCGTTGGCCCCATGGCAATGAATGCTGGATTGATGTTGGTCTGCTTTAATTCTGAAGAAGCGGCCTGTGCGTGGTTGGCCGTGCTCGTTATTTCATCGCAGTTCTGAAGCGAGATTGTTGTTGTCCCGTCAGATTCTCGCTTGCGCAACAGGCGATAGTCGCAGTCAGATTCCGCTTTAGCGGTTCTCTTTAGATTAAGCCCAAATATCTCTCCAACCATAACCCGGTTCGAACTCTTACCGATTTGAAAAAGCAAGGGGTCGCGCGAAATTTGCAGGTCCGTGGGCTTTGCTGGAACCGGGTAAAGCTCCTCTTGAACGTAGGGACTCCGCAGCCAATCGGGCGGAACCAGGGAACTTGGTGTGTATCTCCCTTTTCGGTACTCCGAAACATAGACCAAAGGGCATGACCGGATTTGCAAGTTTCGGACCTCAACTGAGGTCTTCGTGACTGGCGTCTCCCCACGATATTCGTGCATGAGCAGCAGCTTCAATCCAGAGTGTTCAATGCACATCCAATTGGCGCGATCTTGAGAATTCCACACAAGAAGTGTGTGCACCCAATCTCCGGGGGCAAAAACCGTCCTGTCGAACCTGCCATCGGATGAACTCCCATCGGGCAGGTACTTTATGCTGTCAAATTCATCGTATCGATTATTCAGCGGAGGCGTCAGTAGAACCGCCGGACTATCAAGTGAACAGACAGCTTTACCGATGTTTTGGACTTCGAATACCAAGAGATGGTTTTTGGGGACAGGCGACGAAGTTGCCGGCGGCAATGCATAGACGTCAAGGGAGGACGGAAGACAGGGGGGAACATCTTCTGGATTTTCGTCGGCGCGACAGCTAATCCCGAACGGCGCGACGATGATGGCCAGGATTACGATTGCGATACTCTTAGGCATTGCGTTCTCCTAAGCAAGCACCGAACAAGTCAGGGACCATTGTTGCATACATGGCTTGCGGGCACCTTGCGGAATTTCTCTTGCGCGGGCTGATGGCGAGTGCTCAGGAGAGCCCGATTACCCCCCGACGGTTAGCCGCCCATCCGGAAACTACACCGTCACCGAGGCCGTCCGTTTCCGACGCGCTGTGATAAAACTAAGCGGATGGACCACCTCCGCCGCATGGGCGCTTTGCGCCGCAAGCTGACTCGCGCCGGGTTGCCCGGTCTCCTCGTCACGCATCTTCCCGACCTTCGCTACCTCTCCGGGTTCACCGGATCGAGCGCCGCGCTGGCGGTTGCGCGGCGGACGGCGCGGCTCTTTACCGACAGCCGCTATGCCACCCAGGCGGCCGACGAGGTCCAGGCGGCTCAGGTCGAGATCGTCTCCAGCTCGCCGGCCGTGGCGGCGGCGCAGTGGCTGGCTGCGCAACCCGGCGTGACCATGGCGGGATTCGACCCCGCGCACACCACCGTGGCCGAGCTCAAACACTGGAGGTCGGAGCTGCCCAGCCGCTTGCGGCGCGGCTTTCTTGCGGAAGTGTCGGCCCCGTTTGTCGCGCAACTGCGCATGGCGAAGGACGACGAAGAGCTGGCCTTGATGGCCGAAGCGGCGCTCGTGGGATGCCGGTTATTCGAGGGGATTCTCGGGTTTCTGCGGCCGGGCCTGGCCGAGATCGACGTGGCTGCCGAGCTCGAACACAAGGCGCGGAGGATGGGCGCCGAAGGCATGTCGTTTGAAACCATTGTGGCGTCGGGCGTGCGCTCGGCCCTGCCCCATGGGCGCGCCACGGCCGCGCGGCTGCCGCGCCGCGGCTTTCTAACCCTCGACTTCGGTATAATCCTCAGAGGTTACTGTTCCGATATGACGCGGACCGTTTTTCTGGGCAAGCCAAAGCCCGGAGAGCGGAAGGCGTACCAGGCTGTGCTGGAAGCCCAGGAGAACGCGGTGAACGCGGTGGCTCCGGGAGCAAGCTGTGCGGAGGTGGACGAAGCCGCGCGCGGCATCCTGCGCAGGGAGGGTTTCGGCGAGGCGTTTTCTCACTCCACCGGCCATGGTGTCGGCTTGGAGATCCATGAACCGCCTAGAGTAGGCGCAGGACAATCCACGCGCCTGCAACCCGGCATGGTGGTGACGATCGAGCCCGGCATCTATCTTGCGGGCCGGTTCGGCATCCGCATCGAGGATATGGTGGCAGTGACGCGCACCGGCGGCCAGGTGCTCACACCGGCGCCCAAGGCGCTGATCGAGTTGTGAAAAGCGGGGGGGCATTGCAGCGCGGGCTTTGTAGCGAGCAGTTGAAATTGTTGGTGCCTGCGAGCTGTTTCAACGCCGGGTTTTGAAAAGGCACGGCTTCGACTGTGCCGAGCGCGCCGTAGGCGCATCGGTAGTTAGCCCCGCGCTTTAGCGTGGGGTGCAAAGCAAAAGAGATTGCAAAGCCCCGTAGGGGCGATGCAAGCTTTGAAAGGGCACGGCTTCAGCCGTGCCGCAAGTCGCATGGAATCCTCGGGGCTTTAGCCCCTGAGGGATGGATTTTGAAAAGATCTGAGGCGGTAAGGAAGTGACCTCCTGAGCAAAGAATCAAAGGAACGAATGAAACCACAAGACATTGAAGATTTGCGACAACTGATTGAGTTTTTGAAGCAGCACCAGGTGGCCGAGTTCGACATCGACCGCGGCGACCTGAAGCTGCGGCTCAAATTCAATCCGCCGGAGAGTGAAGGGGAAACGCTGAGCGATCTGGCGCGGCTGCTCAAGACAGAGCCGCCGGCCGTGGCGCAAGCCGCCGCGGCCAAAACGCCGGCAGTCTCCGCGGCAACTGCGGCGGAGCCGGCCGCCGATCCCGAGGCCGGGCTGCACATCTTGAAATCGCCGATTGTCGGCACGTTTTTTGGCTCGCCTTCGCCCGGCGCAGCAGCTTTTGTTTCTCCCGGAGACCGCGTGGAAAAAGGCCAGGTGATCTGCATCGTCGAGGCCATGAAGCTGATGAACGAGATCGAGGCGGACGTTGCGGGCGAAGTGGTCCGCTGCCTGGTGTCGAACAGTCAGGCCATCGAGTTCGGTCAGCCGCTATTTGCCATTCGCCCAGCCTAAGCGGGGCTAGCGGAGTTAGCGGAGTTAGCGGCGCTAGGTTTGCTGCGAGGGACCTATGGCACGGCCAAAGAGCTATCGGGATTTGATTGTCTGGCAAAAAGCAATGGCATTAGCGCGGCAGGCCTACGCGCTCACTGAATCGTTGCCCAAGCGTGAAGCATACGGTTTAACCGATCAAATTCGCCGTTCCTCCATTTCAGTTGCCAGCAATATTGCTGAGGGCCACGGCAGGCTGACTGACTTGCAGTTCCGGCATTTCTTAGGCAATGCACGCGGGTCGCTTTACGAGATGCAAACTCAGATGGAGCTGGCGATCGACCTGGGATACTTGGACAAGGAGAAAGGGTTAGAGTTGATGGATCAAGGATGGGAGGTAGCGCGCATCCTGAACGGCTTGCTGAGGTCGTTGCGCTCAGGGGCGCGCTCTAACTCCGCTAGCCCCGCTAACCCCGCCAACTCCGCTAACTCCGCTAACTCCGCTCGTAAGGTCGCACATGCTTCGTAAAGTTCTAGTTGCCAATCGTGGTGAAATCGCGTTGCGCGTGCTGAATGCGTGCCGGGAACTGGGCATTCGCACGGTTGCCGTCTATAGCGAGGCGGACCGCAACGCGCTGCACGTGCGCTTTGCCGATGAGGCCATCTGCATCGGGCCGCCGCGCGCCGCGGATAGCTATTTAAATGTGCCGGCGGTAATCTCCGCGGCCGAGATTGCCGATGTGGACGCGATCCATCCCGGCTACGGCCTGTTGAGCGAGAACGCGAACTTCGCCGAGGTCTGCCGCGCCTCGAACATCAAGTTCATCGGGCCGCCGCCGGAAGTCACGCGGCTGATGGGCGAGAAAGAAAAGGCGCGCCAGGCCATGAAGAAGGCCCACGTGCCCATCCTGCCGGGGTCGGACGGCGTTTTGGGCACTGCCGAAGAGGCGCGCGCGTGGGCCGAGAAGGTTGGCTACCCGGTCATCCTCAAGGCCAAAGCCGGCGGCGGCGGGCGCGGCATGCGCATCGTGCGCGATCCCGAGGAACTGCCCAACCTTTTCCATGCGGCGTTTACCGAGGCGGCCAACGCCTTCGGCAACGGCGAACTCTACATGGAAAAGTACATCGAGAATCCGCGCCACATCGAGTTCCAGATGCTGGCCGACGAGCACGGCAACGTGGTTTCGCTCTTCGAGCGCGAGTGCTCCATCCAGCGGCGGCATCAGAAGCTGATCGAAGAAGCGCCCAGCCTGCGGGTGACGCCGAAGTTGCGCGAAGAACTGGGCCGGACGCTGGTGAAATGCCTCAGGGAGATCGGTTACCAGAACGCCGGAACCGTCGAATTCCTCATGGACGCGAGCCATCAGCTCTTCTTCATCGAGATGAACACGCGCATCCAGGTGGAGCACCCGGTCACCGAGGCGATTACCGGCGTGGACATTGTAAAGGCGCAGTTGCGTATTGCGGCCGGCGAGCGGCTGGATGCGATTCTGCCGCCCCGGCTCGAGATCCGCGGCCACGCCATTGAGTGCCGCATCAACGCCGAGCATCCGCAGCGGTTCACGCCGTCGGCGGGGCAGATTACGGCCTTCAATGTACCCGGCGGCAACGGCGTGCGCGTGGACACGGCGCAGTATGCCGAGGGCGTGGTCCCTCCGTTTTACGATTCGCTGATTGCCAAGCTGATTACCCACGGCGTCGACCGCGCCGAGGCGATGGCGAAGATGGAGCGGGCGCTCGGCCAGTTCATCGTGCGCGGCATCGACACCTCGATTTCGCTGCACCAGGGAATCTTCCAGGATGCAGGCTTCCGCGCCGGCGAATTCGACACCGGTTTCATGGAGCGGTTCCTGGCGGCGCGGACCGAGGCGGAAAAACCGCCTGCCTGAAATCGGCCGGGGCTGGCCAGACGAGCAACCCCCTTCGAACTCAATCGAATCCGCGGGAAATCTGCCGCCTGGCGCGATTATTTTCTATTCTCCCGTACGTTTTCGCGGTATAAGAGCTTGTATGCGAGGGGGATGCGCGCAATGAGCGGAGATGCTGCAGCGTTACAGATTTCAGGTTTGCAACTCACGCAACTCATCACGGCAGTCGGCGGATTGGGGACAGCGGCATTTGGCCTTCTTGAAGCCATCAAGCCGGTCATTCCATGGATCAACTGGATGGGGTTCCGACGCATTCGCAAAACGGTCTGCGCCCTTACGCCCCAAGCGGCCCCTGCTGCTGCGCCCCAGGCTCACGGTGGGCAGCCACCGGCCGGGTCAGCTTCCGCAGCCGTTGCCGGCCCAATCAATGCACTGCCACAGGGCGGGATCGTGGAGACACTGCGATCCAGCTGGGTGAACGGGATCGATTTAACCAGCCAGAAAGCCATTGCGAAGTCACTCATCAAGCTGCACCTGAGCGCTGACAATGCGGCTGCACTGGCCACGGCGACTAACGTGGACTCCGCAATTCTGATTAAGGTTGCGAAGAAGACAGCGGCCGGGAAACCGCTCGATCAATCCGAGAGCGACGTCTTCGCGCGCTTCGACCTGATCGTGACTGCGACTCTCGACGATTGCTACCAGCGGGCCGACCAGTTCTACCGAAACTGGATGCGAGGGCTGGCTGCGTGCATCGCTGTTGCGCTGGCGCTTGCCGGCGCCTGTCTGATCGACAAAGATGGATCCTGGACGAGAAACGATTTCGGGCTGGCGTTGCTCGTCGGTCTGCTGGCTACGCCGCTGTCGCCGATTGCCAAGGATCTCTCCACGGCGCTGGCGACGGCCGTCGACACCATGCAGTCGGTGAAGAAGGCGGCAAAATGACGGTCGCGGAAGATGCCATCACGCGCTTTCTGGACCTTCGGGCACTGTGGGGCGGCGGCGAGGTCTCCGACAAGGTACAACCCAAGCAATGGCTCGGGACCGCGCGCATCGGCGATCCGAACTATGCCGTCCATTCCAGATATGTCGATCTTGCCTTGGGGGATCTAAGGCAATACGTCTGCGGCAGGGACGTTCTGATTGCCACGCACGGATTCAACAACAACCGCCAGCAGGGAATTCAGGCGCTCTCCGAGTGGAGAAAGCTGCTGAGCCTGCCCGATTCCGCGGCCTATCTCGGCCTGTTGTGGTCCGGCGATTCGGAATCCGTTCATATGTTGAGTTATCCCACGGAGCCGGCTCACGGCAGGGATGCAGGCGCCAAGCTGGCAGCGTTTGTGGACGCCAATCTCCAGAACGCGGCCAGCCTCTCGTTTGTCTCTCACAGCCTGGGCGCCCGTGTCATCCTGGAGGCGATGACCACGATGCAGTTGCCGGTGCGCAGGGCGATCCTCATGGCCGGCGCCGTCGACGACCACTGCCTGACCGGCGAGTTCTCCGCGATCCAGCAAAAGGCGCAGACCATCGCGGTGCTGGCTTCGAAGGAAGACGAGGTTCTGCGATGGGCATTCCCGGTGGGAGATTTTGTCGCCGAGATCGTCGATCGTGACCATCCCTGGTGGGAGTCGGCGCTGGGCCGCTTCGGGCCCGTGGAAAGGCCCGACCACTACCTGCCGCCCTGTGAGATTCCCAAGGGATGGAAGTATGGCCACGGCGATTATTTGCGCGTGAAGCCACCGGCCCCGCAACCGATTCCTCCGCCTCCGCCTCCCGCAATGCCTCCTCCCACGCACCCGCTTCCTTTTGACGGCGCCGGCGGCTGGCAGGAGGCGTGGTCGGCATCGGTGGTCTCAACCTTCTTCCGGTAGCTCCGGGTACTTCAGTTGCACAGAGGTTTTTGCGGAGGGAGCAGGGGCCTTCAGGCCCCTGATTGAGCCGTAAGACAAGGGAGGCCTTCAGGCCCGGACTCTTGTTCTTTCGGCACCCCAGCGAAATGCGACCGTGGGTCAGTGGCAGGAGAGGAACCTGAAAATTTATCGCTTTTTCTTCGCCTTTTTTAGCGAAATCGGGTATGCTGTTTGGGCAACGTGGAGGTTGCTTGCATGGACGCTCAAAAAGATCTGATTGCCGAATTTGACCGCGAAGCCGCAAAGACCCGTAAAATGCTCGATGCCATCCCGGCGGACGCCGATTTCAACTTCAAACCCCATCCCAAATCCATGAGCCTGGGCCAGTTGGCCGGGCACCTGACGGATTTCGCCGGCGAATGGGCCCTCTCGACGCTGACCAAGGACAAGGTAGAGATTGGCACGAACTCCGACTGGAAACCGTTTGTGCCCGCAACCAAGGCCGAGGCTCTTGAAAAGTTTGATAAGGAGCTTGGCGGAACGCGTGCGGCGCTGGTGGCCACGACCGGAGACACCTGGGACCGCAAATGGCAGTTGGTGTGGCAGGGCCACATCGTGATCGACGAACCCAAGCACGGGGTCTTTCGCGATGCCGTGCTCAACCACATGATTCACCACCGTGGTCAGTTGAGTGTGTATCTGCGGCTGATCGGCGCGAAGGTTCCGGGGGTGTACGGGCCGTCGGCGGACGAAATGTGAGAAAAGCAGGGACCAAGGGAACGAGGGACCAAGGGAACAAGAGAGCGAGGGAGCAAGGGAGCAGTGCGGAGTGCGAGTGTGAGTGTGCCGGACAGATAGAGCCCATTCACACCCACACTCACACTCGCACTTGCCCCTCGCTTCATGCCCTACTCTGGAAGCATGGCCTTTTCCTTTCCGAGGATTTACCCGATTCTCGATAGTGCCGTGATCCCGCAGGCAGGGCGCGGGGAGTTTGTGCATCGGCTGGGCAACGAGTTGGCCGAGGCGGGCGTTGTGCTGCTTGAATACCGCAACAAGGCCGGCTCCGAGGCGGAGCTGCTGGCCGATGCGGCAATCCTTCGTGCCGCAATGCCTGTGGGCAAAGTCAAGCTGATTCTCGACGACCGCGCCGACCTGATCGAGCGAACAGGCTTCGACGGCGTGCACGTGGATGCGGGAGACGCTACGCCGGATGAAGCGCGGCGGCTGGTAGGGCCGGAGCGCATTGTGGGCACTTTCGGAGGCAGCGAGGCGCTGCTGCCGGGGATTCTGAACACGCCGGTAGATTACCTGTCGATCGGCCCGGTGTTCGCGACCACGACCAAGCAAACCACAAAGGCGCCCATCGGCGTCGAGGGCGTGCGCCGGTTGCGGCAGAAAGCCGGGCCGCGTGCCGTGCTGGTAGCCGTGGGAGGGATAACGCTCGAAACCGCGCCCGCGGTTCTGGCGGCAGGAGCCAGCACGATCGCCGTGGCCGCGGCCATCTTTCGCAGCGCCGATCCGGTGGCGGAGTTCCGGCGGTGGAAGGCGGCGCTTCATTCGTCCACATTTCTCAAATGCGGCGAGAACTTGTAGCGCCGGTCTCCTGACCGGCTGTACTGAGGGCCTCCTGGCCCTCAGGGGACCCGCTAGACCTGGAATGCTAAAGAACCGCGCATCTGCAAGAAATGCGGCCCGGCTCCGCCGTTCTCATTAAAAGGTGTCCATAGATCACGCAAGACCGCCCCAATTCGAGACACCTGATGGCGGAAAACGAGGCATGCCTGCCCGAAATCGGGACAGGCGCTGGCTCGGAAAGAGACAGTCCCACGCGTCGCCGGAGGCCGCCTTCACGGGATGAACCCGGCGCGATCCAATCCCTTTGGTTGCGTGTCGTATGATGGCGTTACGCGATCCCTCTCGCGGTTTGGCCCTGCATTGGTTGCCCCATTCCATCGATCTGCCAGGAAGGATGCCGCCCTTTGATCTCACGATTGCTGCGCATTAAACCCATGTCGATGCTCACCGCGGAAGCGGGCGAGCAGGGCGAGCACACATTGAAGCGCTCGCTCGGCGCCGTCAACCTGATCACGCTCGGAATCGGCGCGGTCATCGGCGCGGGAATCTTTGTGTTAACCGGCCAGGCTGCGGCGCTTTACGCGGGTCCGGCCGTGGCGCTGAGTTTCGTGCTGGCGGGACTCACGTGCGCGTTTGCCGGACTGTGCTATTCCGAGTTCGCGTCGATCATTCCTATCGCCGGATCGGCGTACACCTATGGCTACGCGACCCTGGGCGAGTTTGTGGCGTGGATCATCGGCTGGGATCTGGTGCTGGAGTACGCGTTTGGCGCGTCGACCGTGGCGTCGGGGTGGGCGGGCTATTTGAACAGCCTGTTGCAGCAGGTGGGCATCGTGATTCCGCCGCAACTGACGGCGATTCCCGGAACGGCGCTGGTAAAGTACCACGGGATGTGGGGGCCGGTAGCATCGCTTCCACCGGGGGTGAGCGACGCGGGGTTGCCGCATGCGACGGGACTCTTCAACTTGATTGCCATTCTGGGAGTCATGGCGATTACGACCATCCTGGTGATTGGCATCAAGGAGTCGGCGAACTTCAACTCCGCGATCGTCTTTATCAAGCTGAGCGTGGTGGGGATTTTCCTGGTCGTTGGCGGGTATTTTCTCATCCGTCACCCTGAAGTGGCGCACGCGAACTGGCATCCCTTCATTCCGCCGAAAGACGCAGCCGGAAATTTTGGCTGGGGTGGCATTTCGAAGGGCGCATCGCGCATCTTTTTCGCCTACATCGGATTCGATGCGGTGTCGACGGCCGCGCAGGAGGCGAAGAAGCCGCAGCGCGACATGCCGATCGGGATTCTCGGGTCGCTCCTCATCTGCACGGTTCTGTATATTCTGGTTTCGCTGGTGCTTACCGGGCTTGTGCCTTATCAAACCCTGAATGTGGCGGCGCCGGTGGCGCTGGGCATCGATGCCACGGGCGTGAGCTGGGGATCGATGCTGGTGAAGATCGGAGCGGTCTTCGGGCTGGCCACGGTGATGCTGGTGATGCTGCTCGGGCAGACGCGCGTCTTCTATTCGATGTCGAAGGACGGCCTTTTATGGAAGTGGGCCTCCGCGATACATCCCCGATTCCGAACGCCGTGGATCACCACGATCGTGTTTGGATTCTTCGCGGCGCTGTTTCCTGCGCTGCTGCCGATCTCAAGGCTCGCGGATCTGGTCAACATCGGCACACTGCTGGCGTTCGCGATCGTGTGCGCGGGAGTCTGGGTGCTGCGCGTGCGGCATCCGGAGATGCACCGGCCATTCAAAACGCCGCTGGTGCCGCTGGTGCCGATCCTGGGCATTGTGTCGGCCCTCTACCTCATGTCGCGGCTGGCGGCAATCACCTGGGAGGTGATGATCGGCTGGCTGATCTTCGGACTGATCATCTACTTCACCTACTCGGTGAAGCACAGCAAGGTGCAGCAGATGAAGAACGCGCAGGCAGCGGACTGAAAACCGCGGATTCGCGCGCGAAGAACCACGGCCTCCCTCAAGCGGGAGGCCGTTTTGTGCGGCGAGAAATCACCTTGCTTCGGCAGGAGAAGTGAACTAAACTAACTAAACTTAGTTTACCGGGAGGCGGGGTGCGCACCTACAACATTCACGAAGCCAAAACACACCTGTCGCGGCTGGTGGACGAAGCCGAGCGCGGCGAGCCGTTCATTATTGCAAAGGCGGGTGAGCCAAAAGTGAAGGTGGTCAGGATCGATGCTCCCGCAAAAACTGCCAAGCGCAGGCTGGGAATGCTGAAGGGGAGAATTCGCGTGCCCGACGACATCAAGACTCCGTTTGCGGCGGAAATTGAAGAGATGTTCTACGGAAAGCCGTGAAGCTTCTTCTCGATACTCATCTCCTATTGTGGGCGGTTGGATCGCCCGATTTGCTGTCGGCTTCCGCCCGGTCGCTGATCAGGGATCCGTTCCATCAGCCTGTATTCAGCGTAGTCAGTGTCTGGGAGGTCGCCATCAAGACTGGTCGCGGCCACGCGGACTTCGACGTCTCGCCCATTTTGTTGAGAGAGACGCTTCTCGAAAGTGGTTACGAGGAACTGCCCGTCATGGGAAATCACGCGGTGGCCGTGGCGGGCTTGCCGCTCATTCACAAAGACCCCTTCGACCGGCTGCTCATTGCGCAGGCGATTGCCGAAGGGATTACGTTGTTGACTGCAGACTCGATGATTTCACAGTACCCGGGTCCTATCCGCAAAGTCTAGCGAGCGCCTTACGCCGTGGCTTTGGCGCAGTAGGCGTCGAAGGCGCGCATCAGCTCGCCGGCAATGTCCTGCGCGGTGGACTGCTCGATGACGGCGCGCTGCATCAGGTAGACCAGCTTGCCGTCGCGCAGGATGGCGACCGAGGGCGAGCTGGGCGGATGGCCTTCAAAGTAGCTGCGGGCGCGCTCCGTGGCTTCGCGGTCCTGGCCGGCAAAGACGGTGATGCTTTGATCGGGCGGGTTTTGGGAGTGGGTGAGGGCGAGGCGGATGCCGGGACGAGCCTTGCCCGCCGCGCAACCGCAGATGGAATTGACGACGACGAGAGTGGTTCCCGGCTGGGCGAGCGCGTCGTCGACCTCTTCGGCCGTCCGGGCTTCCTTGATTCCCGCGCGTACGAGTTCCTCGCGCATGGGGATGACCATCAGTTCTGGGTACATGTTTGCCTCCGGCAGGGGAAGCTGCCTGTTCTTATTCTACGGGACCGGGGCGCGCGGTGCTACTTGCTTCCATCAAGAAAAACGTTGAGCGAAGGCCAGCCAAAGGCAAGTTCCTGGAGTTTTGCCCCGCCGATCTCAATGGTGGCTTCGATGACCGGAACTGCTCCGAGATAACGGTAAAACCCCACCGCGGGATTTTCCTTTAACACCCATACGATCATGTTCGCCAGACCGTCCGAGCGCAGCGCATGCGCCAGGGCAGTCGTCAATGCGCGGCCCGCTCCGCGGCGCTGGCGATCCTGCAAAAGATAAATGGCGTAGATCTCGCCGTCGTAATCTGCGATGGGATTGCGCAGTTTTCCCCCGCTGATGAATCCGAATATGCCCGCATCGTCTTCGGCGACAAACACTGTGCTTGCGCTCTTGGCCAACTCTTCCTTCCAGTGGACAGACCTGGTTTCCACGCTCAGGGAGGCGATAAACGCGTCGGGGACGATGCCCGCATAGGTGGTCTTCCAGCTTTCCACGTGAACGCGCGCGATTGTCTCGGCATCGTCGCTGCCGGCACTGCGAATGCGAAAGCCCATGAGCAAAACTTAGCATGGCGCAGGCTTGTCCTTCGATTGGAAAGGGCTCCGCCGCGGACGCTCCAAGGTTACGCGGCGGGCGCCGAGCCGCGTTGCGGTACTCTTGATCTTTGAAGATTCTGGAGAACATTGCGTTGGCACGGCTCACGACCCTTGGCATTGGGGGCCCGGCGCGGTGGTTTGTCCGGACCGCGAGCGAAGCCGAGATCGCCGAGGCGTGCGCGTGGGCGCGCGAGCGCAGCGTGCCGCTCTTTGTGCTGGGCGGTGGCAGCAATGTGCTTGTTGCCGACGCGGGGTTCGACGGCCTGGTGCTACATGTGGCGATCCAAGAGACGGAACTGCGGGGCATCGAACTGGAGGGCGAACTGCTGCGCGCAGCCGCCGGCGTCCCTTGGGACGATTGCATCGAGCAGGCTCTTGGAGCAAATTGTGCAGGGATGGAGTGTCTCGCGGGCATTCCCGGCACCGCGGGCGGAACGCCGGTGCAGAATGTGGGCGCGTACGGGCAGGAGGTGGCTTCAGTCATCGAGCGGGTGCGGGCCTTCGACCGCGCGGCAGAGAAGTTTATCGAGTTTTCGAACGCCGAGTGCGGATTCTCCTACCGCAAGAGCCGGTTCAACACGGTGGATCGCGGCCGGTACGTGGTGACGCGCGTGGATTACCGGTTGCGGCAGAGCGGCGAGCCGGCATTGGCCTACGCGGATCTCCGAGCGCATTTTGCTGACTGGAAAAAGCCGCCGTCGCTCACCGAGGTTGCCGAAGCGGTGCGCGGAATCCGCAAGAGCAAAGGCATGCTGTTGGTCGAAGGCGATCCGGATTGCCGCAGCGCAGGCAGTTTCTTCAAAAATCCGTCGGTTGCGCCGGAGGTTGCCGAGCGCGTGCGGCAGATCGCCGCGGTTTCTGGCGTAACGGTGCGCGTATTTCCCGCCGAAACTGGACTCGTGAAGATTCCCGCGGCGTGGCTCATTGAGCAGGCGGGGTTCAGCAAGGGATATGCGCTGGGCGCGGCGGGGATCTCGTCGAAACACACGCTGGCGCTCATCAATAGAGGTGATGGACGCGGAGATGCGCGCGGAGATGGGCGCGGCGGCGCAACGGCCGCGGAGATTCTGGCGCTGGCGGAAAAGATTCAGACGGCAGTCGAAGCGCGATTCGGCATCCGGCTGGAGATAGAGCCGGAGCGGATAGGATTTTAGGGCGTCTTCAGGCGGAGCGCGATGCGTTCGCGTTCGGCGGCTAACACTTCGGCAGCCGAGCCGAGGGCGGCTTGGCGGCCTTCGCGGAGGAGCAGGACTTCGGCGTTCGTGGCCAGAGCGTCTGTTGCGTCGTGCGTCGCCATCACGGCCTGGACGCGATTTTCTTTCAACCACAATTGCAGGCGCTCGAGAAGCGCATCGCTCGCACTGCCGTCGAGCGCGGAGAAGGGCTCGTCGAGCAGCAGGAGTCTCGGCGCAGGTGCAAGCGCGCGGGCCAGGGCCACGCGTTGTGCCTCGCCGCCCGAGAGGTCCTGCGGACGGCGCCGAGCGAGGTCGGTTGCGCCGGCGAGAGCGAGCATGGCATCGACGCGGGCGGCGCGGGTTGCGCGATCGAGGCTGCGCAGGCCGTAAGCCACATTGGCGGCAACGCTGAGGTGAGGGAAGAGCGCGGGCTGCTGCGCGACCAGCGCGGTGTGGCGGCGGCCAGGCGGAAGATGCAAGCCGATGGCGGTTTCAGTGAGTGCGCGCGTGTCGAGGGCGATGCGGCCGTGCGCAGGGCGGTCGAGGCCGGCGAGTAAACGGAGCAATGTGCTCTTGCCCGATCCGGAGGGTCCGAAGACAACCGTCCAGTCGGAGGCGAAGGCGCACTCCACTTCGAGGTGGAAGCTGCCGCGGCGTGTGTCGAGAGAGAACTTAAGCACGTCCGGGCGCTCCGCGCTTTTGCGCCTTGGAGTAGATCAGTGCCAGGGCGAGAACGCTCATGCCGAGCAGGATGGCGGCGGTGCGGTTGGCGGCAACGTAGTCGAAGTTCTCGACCTGGTTATAAAGCACGATGGAGAGCGTGCGCGTCGCGCCGGGAATGTCGCCGCCGAGCATAAGAACCACGCCGAACTCGCCGATGGTGTGCAGAAAGCTGAGCACGATGGCGGCAAGCAGCGAGCGGCGCGCGAGGGGAATGAGAATGCTCGTGACCAGACGCACGGGACCGGCGCCGAGCAGGCGCGCGGCGTCGACGAGGGCTGTGTCGACCGACGCGAAACCGGCGACGAGCGGTTGCATGGCGAAGGGAAGGCTGTAGATGACCGAGCCGACAACCAGGCCGTTGAAGGAGAAGGCGAGAGGATGCCCGAGCAGGGCCGCGATGCCGCGGCCGATGGCGGTGCGAGGGCCGAGCAGGACGAGAAGGAAGAATCCGAGCACGGTGGGCGGCAACACCATGGGCAATGTGGCCAGGGCTTCGAGCGCGGCGAGCCAGCGGCCGCGGCCCAGCACAAGCAGCGCCGCGAGCGGCACGGCGATAGCGAGAAGAATCGCCGTAGTCACTGTGGCCAGACGGAGCGAAAGTGCGAAGGCTTGCCAGTCCATGGGTTCAATCATCAGAGTATCGTTCAAGAGCAGAGATTCCCAGCGATTTCGTCCGCGGCGGCCGATCTAACTCCGCTAACCCCGCTAGCTCCGCTAACCCCGCTAGCTCCGCTAACCCCGCTAGCTCCGCTAGCTCCGCTAACCCCGCTCATTTCACTTCACCGGCGTAAGGCCGCTCTTGGCGAGCTGGGCCTGCACTGCGGTCGAGAGGAGAAAATCGAGGAACTTGTGCACGGCGGCGCGCTGCCTTGTGCTGCTGACGATGACCGCGCCCTGCTCGATGGGCGGATAGAGATTGTGTGGGACGACGAGGTACTCACCGTCGGCGGCGAGCCGCGGCGTGAGCGCCAAGGTGAGCGAGATGAGGCCGGCGTCGGCGTTGGCGGAGTCGACGAACTGTGCGGCCTGTGCGATGTTTTCCGCGGTCACGAGACGCGGCTTGAGCGTGTCGTAGAGGCCAAGATTCTTGAGCGCCGCAACGGCGGCGCGGCCGTAGGGCGCGCGATCGGGATTGGCGATGGCGAGGCGCTTGAGGGCGGACGAGCGCATCAGGTCGAGCGACGGCGGAGGCAGATGCGAGTCCTTGGGCTCCCAGAGGACGAGCGTGCCTATGGCGTATGTGATGGGCGTGGAGGAATCGGTCGAGCCGGCAGCGTCGGCCAGGCCGGCGTCGATGAGGCGCTTGGGATAGCCGAGGTCGGCCGAAAGAAACAGGTCGAAGGGCGCGCCGTTTTCGATCTCGGTGGTGAGCATGGCCGAGGCCTGGTAGGTGGCTTCGGCATGGATGCCTGTGGCCTGCTCGAATTGCGCGAGGATGGGCGGCAGAACAGGTTCGAGGTCGGCGGCGGCAGCGATGCGCAGCGGAGTTTGCGCGGCGAGCGGCGCGGCTAGCACGCACGCGAAGGCAAGGAGCAGATTTTTCAGTCGAGGCGTCATTTTGGGGCCAGCGATAACAGCAGTAGCAACGTACTTCTTGAGACAGAAAAACAACTGCAGATCCTTCGGCTGCGTTTGGCGCAAACGCGCCAAACTTCGCTCAGGATGACAACGGTATTTGGGCTGCGGACCTCAGCAGCAATCCACTCAATGTCGTACCGTCCACAGCAGAAATCGCCCTGCACTGGTAGGCTAACACCAGGGAACTATGAACGATAACTTGCATCAGTTGCGCTGTTTCGGATGCGGGAGCCGGATTGCGGGCGCGGAGGCGCGGCCCGATTTCCGTTGCGCCCAGTGTGGAGAGCTGTTCGAGGTGGAGTACCCCGGCTGGAGCCAGCGTGGCGGGCACGACCGGCCGAATCCAGGCGCTCTGAAATGGCTGTGGAGGGAGCGGCGCTGCTCGGGCGAGCCGCTGGATGAGTCGGGCGTGTGGCGCTTCCGCGAGTTGCTGCCGATTCTTGAGAACTTTGGCAATGCCGTGTCGCTGCGCGAGGGCAACACGCCGCTCTATCGCCTGCCGCGGGCGGCCAAGGCTCTGGGCATCGACCGCATCTTTGCCAAGCACCAGGGCATGAATCCCACGAGCTCGTTCAAAGATACGGGCATGACGGCGGCGCTGAGCGTGGCGAAGGAGCGGGGATTCGAGTGGGTGGCGTGCGCGTCGACGGGGAACACGTCGGCGGCGATGGCGGCCTACGCGGCGCGGGCCGGTCTGCGCAGCCTGGTGCTGATTCCCGAAGGCAAGATCGCGTGGGGCAAGCTCTCGCAGGCGATGGACTACGGCGCCGTGACCTGCCAGTTGAAGGCGGATTTCGACGGCTGCCTGAATGTGCTCACCGAGATTGTGAAGCAGGCGCCGATCTATCTGTTGAATTCGGTAAATCCCTATCGGCTGGAGGGCCAGAAGACGCCGGCCTTCGAGATTGCCGAAGCTATGGACTGGAATGTGCCCGACCACCTGATTGTGCCCGGCGGCAATCTGGGCAACAGCTCGGCGCTGGGCAAAGGCTTTAGAGAGATGCGCGAGCTGGGACTGGTGGCGCGTATGCCGAAGATATCGGTGATCCAGGCGGCGGGGGCCAATCCGCTGGTGCAGAGCATTGCCAAGAGCCACGGCGCTACACTCGAACCCGTGGAAGCGCACACCCGCGCCACGGCCATTCGCATCGGCAATCCCGCCTCGTGGCGCAAGGCCGCAAAGGTGATTGAGGAGAGCGGCGGCTGGTGCCTCGATGTGACGGAAGCGGAGATAGCCATTGCCAAGGCCGAGATTGGCGCGGAGGGGCTGGGTTGCGAGCCGGCTTCGGCCGTCACGCTTGCCGGGCTGAAAAAGCTGCGCGCGCAGGGCGTGGTGCGGTCGGGTGAAACGGTGGTTCTGGTGCTGACCGGGCACACGCTCAAGGATGCCGACTACACCATCGATTTCCATCGCGGAACGCTTCTGACGGAAGACGAGAAAAAGGGATTGGAGCCGGAGATCGAGGCCCTGCGGCGGAACGCGATCACGCTCGATGCCACGCCGGCCGCGGTCCTGGCCGCGCTCGAGGGCAAATTGGGATGAGCGACGAAGGCCCCAGTGACATGCACTTGATGCGCGGAATCCGGCTGCGCCTGCCCGCAACCTCAGCCAATCTCGGCCCGGGGTTTGACGCCGTGGCCGTGGCTCTCGATTTTGCTTTGGAGATCGAGGCCGAACCGGCGCAGGAGTTTTCCATCGCGGCCACGGGACGCGATGCCGACCGATGCGGGCGGCTCGAAGACAACCTGATTCTCGAAATTTACAAGGATCTGCTCGCGGCTAATCAAAGACCAATGGTCCCGCTGGCGCTCAAGGTGACCAACGGGATTCCGCTGGGAATGGGATGCGGGTCGTCGGCGGCTGCGCGGCTGGCGGCCATTGCGCTCGCCGTGCACTTTGGGCAGTTGGACTGGGATACGGACCGTGTGCTCGAGGAAGCGTATGCGCTCGAAGGGCACCCGGACAACGTGGCGGCATGCTGGCTGGGCGGATTTGTAAGCGCGGTATGCGAAGGCAGACGCGTGCGTGTGGCGCGTGTCGATCCGCCGGAGACGTGGCGTGCCATTGTCGCGCTGCCGGCTGAGCCGCTGGCGACCAGCAAAGCGCGTGCCGTGCTGCCTGCGACCTACACTATTGAGGATGTGGTCGCGAATCTGCAATCGGTGGCGGTTCTGGGGCTGGCGTTTTCGCAGGCGCGTGGCGATCTGCTGCGGCTGGCGATGAGCGACCGGATCCATCAGCCGTATCGTGCGCCGTATTGCCCGCTGCTGCCGCTGTTGCTGCCGCTGGCAGGCAAAAACGGAATTCTGGGTGTTGCCTTGAGCGGTGCCGGGCCGGCGGTCTTGATAGTCATTGACGGCGAAGCGAGTTTGAAGGCTGCCACCTCTGCCATTGAGAAAGTCACGGAAAACCGCTCCGCAGCCGAACTGACAAGCTGCCGGTTCTCGCGGATTGGCGCAGGTCAAGTAATTGACAATAAAAAGTTTCGATAATGTAATCGCGCGGCCTCGGCGGCCAGGCCGGCCGTTATTAACAAGTGAAGGTGATTAATGATGTGGATACTCACCTTTCCGTGATAGATACTCACCTTTCCGTGTTATTACCACTCCCATTACCTAAGTTTGCTTGATATTTATCGATTAAACAACTAGATTACGCAGCGTGAGCAGTTCTGGGGGAGGGCTGCTCTAGCGCCCGCGATCCTTTCAGGGTCCGGGCGCTTCTCTTTGCACGCAAGGTCGTTTCACTCACCATCAAGAGCCCGGATTGTGCATTGCCAGCCTGTTCAGGGACACGCGGCGCCGGAGCGGCGATCGGCTTGCGACTTTGTGCGGTCCTTGCGCATCGGATGGGTACGCGCTCTCCTATACAATGAGCGATGCGGGGATCTGCGAGGAGGATCATGGCTGGGCAAGGTGTTCTGGAAGTGACCGACGCGAATTTCGACCAGGAGGTGCTCCAGAGCGAGCAGCCGGTGCTGGTGGATTTTTGGGCCACTTGGTGCGGCCCGTGCAAGGCGATTGGGCCCATTGTGGAAAGCGTGGCTGCGGCCTACGAGGGCAAATTGAAGGTGGCCAAAGTGAATGTGGATCAGAATGGCGCGACGCCGTCGCGTTACGGAATCCGCGGCATTCCGGCGCTGCTGTTTTTCAAAGGCGGCAAAGTGGCCGACCAAATCGTGGGTTACGTGCCGCAAGACGTGATTGTAGAGAAGGTGCGGCGGCTGCTGGCGTAAGCGGCGCGCACTTTGGAGTTGGGAAGGAAACAAGGCTCGGGCAGGTCGCCCGGGCCTTTTGTTCGTCAGGCGTGAGGTGGACCTTTTCTTGCTTGGCGTGATGAGAGAAGTTCGCATCCCAACGAGATTGTCATCCTGAGCGGAGCGCGTTTTGGGGCCCCGCATTCGCAGCGCGAATGTGGGATAAGCGGAGCCGAAGGATCTGCGGTTGTTCTTCCAAGGGCCTCCGGTTCGTGCAAGCAGATCCTCGCAGCCTGTGGCGACCGTCCGGTTTTGAAAGGGCACGACTTTAGTCGTGCCGAAACGCCCGCACAATCAGCGCGGCTTTAGCCGCTGAGGGATGCCTTTTTCGGAGTCCTGAGTTTCGCCACGGGCTGCTACGCGCGGCCGCGGAACTGGATGATGCGTCTCCGGTCGCGCTTGGTGGGTCTGCGCTCGGGCAGGGGCGCGAACTGCTGCATGGCTTTGCGCTCTTCGGCGGCGCGGAGGCGCGCCTCGCGGCTGGCTTCGCTCTCGCGGTAGAGAGTTTGCGCCTGGGATGCGGGGCCGCGGATATGGCTGACACCGAGCACGTCGATCTCAAAGCGGCCGGCATCGTTTTCGATCTTCAGGCGATCGTCGGGGCGCACTTCGCGCGCGGGTTTGGCCCGGAAGCCATTGGATTCAATCCGTCCCATGTCGCAGGCGCGCGAGGCTATGGCGCGCGTTTTGAAGAAGCGCGCGGCCCAGAGCCATTTATCCATGCGCACGGAGTCCATGGTTCGATTCTACGCAACGGCGTTCAGTTTGCGGGCGCGGGTTGCGCCGCTTCCAGCCGATGCATGAGCGCCTAGCTAGGATCTGCGATTCTTTGTGCGAATTGCCGCGCCAGGAGCGACTGCAATTCTGCGATCTGTTCCGGCGTGAAAATGCGCTTGGGCAGGATGATGAACTTTGCCGGAGCCAAATAGAGCAGAAATATCTTCCGATCTTCTAGATGGGATTTCACGGCTTTCCAGGACGCCTCGCTGCTCGCATTGTCTCCCTTAACGTGAATCGTATCTTCCCCGATTTCAACCCAAGTGTCGGCACTTCCGATTCTCGTGCGGCGATAGCAACGCCTAATCTTGGCGCGGAAGTACCACGGGTACGAGGCCAAGAAGATGCCGAGTCCAAAATTGAAAATGGCAAGGTGAGTAGGACGGCCCTGGCTGAAGATCAGTAACGACAAAAGGATGAGCAAGATGCCAAGTACCGGCACAACAAAGCGAGCCGCGAAATAGTTCAGACGAAGCCACCAATTCTTCTTGGCATGCAATCGCTGGGCGTTCAGGTAGTCCTCAAACGTGAGGTCAAATCGTAGCTCGATGGGCATCGCTACCAATTATAGGAGGCAGGGTGATTCCTGTTCCAATGTTCACTGTGCCGGCTGTTCCTCATGGAAATGCCGCCAGATGGTTTCGGCAGTTTTGCGGGAGACGACGGCTGAGAGGGATTCGGCTGTGGCCTGCTGGATGTCGCGGAGCGAGCCGAAGTGGGTGAGCAGGCGCTGGCGGGTTTGCGGGCCGACGCCGGGAATGTTCAGGAGTTCGGAGCCTCTATCCCGCATAGCCCGGCGCTGGCGGTGATAGCCGACGGCGAAGCGATGGCTCTCGTCGCGAATAAGCTGGACGAGATGCAGCACGGGCGAGCGGCGGTCGAGGACGATGGGCTCGTCTTCATTGCCGTGAAGGTAGATGATCTCTTCCTTCTTGGCGATGGAGGCGAGCGGCTGCGATGTGAAGCCGAGCGATTCGAGGGCTTCGGCGGCGGCGTGCAACTGGCCCAGTCCGCCATCGATGAGGACGAGGGACGGCATCGGCTGATTTTCGTCTCTTAAGCGTCGGTAGCGGCGCTCCACGACCTCGCGCATGGAGGCGAAATCGTCGACGCCGGCGACGGTCTTCACTTTGAACTTGCGATAGGCGGATTTGTTCATCTTGCCGTCTTCCCAGACCACCATGGAGGCGACGGTCTCCGCGCCCTGGATGTGCGAGATGTCGAAGCACTCGATGCGGCGGGGCAGCTCGGGGAGCATCAGGACGTCGGCGAGCGCTTCCTGAATGGCCTTGCGCGAGGGCTCGAGGACGCGGAAGCGCTGCGTGTAGGATTGACGCGCGTTTTGCCCGGCGAGATCGACAAGGGAGCGCTTCTCTCCGCGTTGCGGCACGGCGATCTCGATCTTGTGGCCGATGCGTTCGCTAAGCAGCGCGGCCAGGGTCTCGCGGTCGTCGAATTCGACCGGGACGAGAATCACGCGTGGGACGTAGTGCTGGTCGATGTAGATCTGCTTGAGTAAAGCCGAGAAAACGTGGCCGGCGTCGAAGACTTGATTTCCGCTTTCCGCAGCTTCGCCTTCTTGTTCCTTGCCGGGGTCCCCGGCGAGCGGTCTTTGCTCGCTGGGGTGGCTTGGTCCCTCGGTCCCTTGGTCCCTGTTTTCCATCAGGCTCGGCAGGTCTTCCCAGAAGAACTCGCGACGGTCGACGATCTTGCCGTTGCGCATATGGAAGAGGTTGACAGCGAGCGAGCCGTCTTCGAAGTGGTAGCCGAAGACATCCGCGTCATCGTCCAGCTCCGCAGTCGCAATGCGCTGCTTCTCCTGCAACTGGTGCACAGTGGAGAGCTGGTCGCGCAGGCGCGCGGCAGCTTCAAACTGTTCGGCCGCGGCAGCGGCCATCATGCGCGTGGTGAGCGCGCGCTCGAGCTCGGCGTGGCGGCCTTCGAGAAAGAGCTCGGCGTCGCGCACGGCTTCCTTGTAGGCTTCGGGCGTGGTGAGGCCTTCTACACAGGGGCCGAGGCAGCGGTGAATGTAGTACTGCAAACAAGCGCGCGGGTGGTAGCGCGAGAGATCGACCTTGCAACTGGGCAACAGGAAACTGCGGTGGATGAGCTCGACTACGCGGTAGGCGAGATTGCCGGGAAAGTACGGGCCGTAGTAGGCGGCGCCGTCTTTGCGAAGGCGGCGCGTGACGAAGACCTTGGGGAAGCGGTTGGCGAGGGTGAGCTTGACGTAGGGGTAGGTCTTGTCGTCGCGCAGCAGAATGTTGAAGCGCGGCTTGCGCTGCTTGATGAGATTGTTTTCGAGAGCCAGAGCCTCGTGCTCGTTAGCGACAAGGATGTAGTCGAGGTCGACGGCCTCGCGCATGAGCGAGCCGGTTTTGGCGTTGGCCTGCGCGGCTTCCAGCAGATAGGAGCGCACGCGCGAGCGCAGGTTCTTGGCCTTGCCCACGTAGATGACCTCGCCCTCGGCGTTCTTGTAGAGATACACGCCGGGTTGCGTGGGCAGGGCGCGGATTTTCTCGTAGAGATCCATGGCGGGCGCGGATGGCGTGAGGCCAGTTCTTAGGATAGCGGCATTGGCGCTCCGACTCAGAAATCGTGCGATCGTGGTAACCCACCCTAGCCGCAAAAACAAAGACGCGGCGAGGGCGGGGCACCCCGAATTCACAGCCGAGGGAGGGCCTGCGTGGGATCGCGCGCGAAGGGCCGGAACAAGGCAATCCTTACCGGGTTCGGTAAAAATTACATGATTCCTGAGGCGAAGGCGGCCTTCGGGTTGGAGGGAAGTCTGCTTATTTTCAAGGACTTGCGAAGATTCTCGCGATTGGCGGGCGACGTGCACATTTAGGAGTAAAGGAAACACCTCTCACGGCCGGGAGATCGAAGAGGAACCCGGACGGAGGTCGGAAAGGTTGAAGCAATGAGGAGCTATCGAATCGGATTTGCGTTGACAGTGGCGGCGCTGATCGTGTTCGGAGTGACGGGATGCGCCACCAAGAACTACGTGAAGACACAGACCGGGCCGCTGATCGAACATACGGACCAACTGGACCAGAGGACCGCGGACAATAACCGCCAGATTCACGAGGTGGACGATCGCGCGCAGTCGGGCATCAGCAAGGCGCAAAGCACGGCCGATGCGGCGAACGCGAACGCGCAGAACGCGAGCCAGGCGGCGAACCAGGCCAGCACCGCGGCCAACGATGTGGCGCACCGCGCCGACACTCTCGCCAGCCTGGTGCAGGGCCTGGACAACTACCGGGAAGTGACGAAGGTTTCCGTGACCTTCGGCTTCGACAAGGCCGTGCTGACCAGCGACGACAAGGCGCAACTGGATCAGTTTGCCGGCCAACTGGGATCGGCA
>Ga0326728_10008415_pt1 | contig 25668 bp, 21 predicted proteins | sample MB3enrmetagenome_FD_207602 | JGI IMG/M metagenome (GOLD analysis project Ga0326728, IMG submission 207602) | Lab enriched peat soil microbial communities from McLean, Ithaca, NY, United States - MB31MN | ecosystem: Environmental > Terrestrial > Soil > Wetlands > Peat | place: USA: New York... | reverse complement strand
CGATGCCGTTCTCCCATTCGCGGGTCTTCAGCGCCTCCTCCGAATCGAGGCCGTAAAGTCCGGCGCCGGCGTGGGCATCGATCGCGCACAGGGCGCCGTCTTTTTGCAGGAGATAGTCCAGGCACAGCACGAGGACGATATGCTTCAGCACATCGGCGAAGTTTCCGGCGTGATAGACGTGGCGGTAATTCATCCTCGCGCGCCCTTGCCCGCGCCAGCTGCCTGCATGGAAATTCGATGGCGAAGTGCGGTTGCGCCTAACCGGCCAGCCCGGGCTCCCAAGTGGAGGCGGGCTTCGCCGGCTCTTTCGCCGGCTCATGCACGATTTTTGCGAGCTTCAAAAGCGCTTCGCGGACGCCCTTGCCGGCCACCGCCGAAATAAGCAGCGGCTTCTTCCGCGCTGCGCGCTGCAGCTCGGCAGCCTTTTCCGCCGCGACCTCCGGCGTGACCGCATCGCACTTCGACAGCGCCACGATCTCGCGTTTGCGATGAAGGCCGGCACCGTAGGCTTTCAGCTCGCCGCGCACCGTCCGGTAGGCTTCGGCGACATCCGGCTCCGTCACATCGACGAGGTGCAGAAGCACACGGCAGCGCTCCACATGGCCGAGGAAGCGGTCGCCGATGCCGGCCCCTTCATGCGCGCCTTCGATAAGACCCGGAATGTCGGCGAGGACGAAATCCGTGTCGCCCGCTTTGACCACCCCAAGATTGGGATGCAGCGTCGTGAACGGATAATCGGCGATTTTCGGTTTCGCCGCGCTGACCGCCGCCAGGAATGTGGATTTACCCGCATTGGGAAGACCGATGATGCCGGCATCGGCGATGAGCTTGAGACGCAGCCAAATCGTCATCTCGATCCCCGCCTGCCCAGGGTTCACCCGGCGCGGGGCGCGGTTCGTGGAGGATTTGAAATGGGCGTTGCCGAACCCGCCGTTGCCGCCGGCTGCGATGAGCGCACGCTCGCCTGGATGCACAAGGTCGGCGAGAAGCGTCTCGTTGTCCTCGGCAAAAACCTGCGTGCCGGGCGGGACCTTGAGCACAGCGTCGTCACCGGAGGCACCGGCCCTGTTGGCGCCCATGCCATGTTTGCCGTTGCTAGCTTTGAAGTGCTGCTGATAGCGGAAATCGATGAGCGTGTTGAGATTGTTCACGCACTCAACCCACACACTCCCGCCATGGCCGCCGTCACCGCCGTCGGGTCCGCCGAATTCAATAAACTTCTCGCGCCGGAAGGAGAGGCAGCCATTGCCTCCATCCCCCGAGCGAATGTAAACCTTTGCTTGATCTAAGAAGCGCATAAGCCGCAATTAAGGAGAGTTGCGCTCCGAAGCAAGCAGATCCTTGAAGCTTGCCTCTATATTTCGCCGGCTTGCAGAGGCTGTCTGAGGCGGATGGCCCCGGACTTAGTCTGCGCGCTCGAGATTAACCGCCTTAGGACCTTTGCCTTTCGGATCGGGCTGCGTCTCGTAGGATACGCGCATGCCTTCGTCGAGCATCCCAACCCCAGAGCGCTCCACGGCAGAGATGTGCACGAACACATCCTTTCCGCCTTCGTCCGGTGTTATGAAACCGAAGCCTTTGGCCTGGTTGAAAAATTTGACCGTGCCGCTCTGGCGCATGGGATGTACACTCCTCTTCCCCAACGAAAAAAACATGGCCGATAGACCATGTTTTGACTTTTGCAGGCAAGACAGGTATCGGGGGGAGGACATGCGCACTATGACCGCTCGCGCGGTTTATTCGGCAACGCGTAGTTCCACGGGTTCCGATAGTTTGCCCGGTTGTGCTGGATTATGCTCGAACATTGCCTTTTCGTAAAGGCCCGCGCGGTAAGTTTTCAGACAGTTCCGATCCCAGAGCGCTGCAGTGATGCAGGTCTGCATCAGTTAAATGCGCTGCCGCTTCGAATCCCGCAGCCAAAAGCCTGTTTTTCATCTGCGCGCAGCCAATAACAGCCGTTACTTACGCTGCCCCCGCTCTTTCTCAAGAGCGTCACGCGCTTCTTTGGCAGCCTTCAGTGCGTCTTCCCTATCTTTCTCCGCCTTGTTCAAGGCCTCGCGCGTACCGGCCGCAGCTTGTGTCGCGTTGGCAAGCTCGCTCCGTATTTGGGCGAGCTGCTCATTGGCTGTCTTCGCTGCTTGTTCGGCCTTATCGCGAGCGCTTTGTTCTTCGGCCAATCGGGTGGAGGCAGCTTTGGCATCCTTCTCCGCCACCTGGCGGGCCCGCTCCTCAGCTGCGAGCTTGTCGTTCAGAGCTTGCAAATCTCTGGCTGCCTTATCGCGTGCATCGGTCAAAAGCTGGGATTGCTTCTCCGAGTCGGCAGCGAGCTGATAGTACCCATATCCAAGTATGGCTAATAAAACGGCTAGTAAGGCGATAAAAATATTGCGGAAGATCATTATGTCCCTCCTGGCGTGCTGGCTCGAGCGCGGCGGTTGGTTCTAACGAAGATGGCCGCTCTTATCATAACGGCTGTACTGCCAATATGGCATTTCCGCAGACGAATTAAATTTTGGATGATTGTGGCAACCGTGCAAGGCGAAAGCATCCCACGCGCCTTACGGGAAAAGCGGCAGCTGCTCGAGGCCGGCCGCTTCGGGGAAACCGCACATGAGGTTGAAGTTTTGGATCGCCTGGCCGGCCGAGCCCTTGACGAGGTTGTCGATGGCCGAAACCACGATGGCGCGTCCGGGGATGCGATCTGCGTAAACGCCAATCATGCAGTAGTTGGATCCGCGCACAAACTGCGTCGAGGGGAGCGTGCCCTTGGGCGCGAGCTTGACGAAGCGTGCGGCGGCGTAGCGCCGATTGAGCGCGGCGGAAAGATCGGCGGCCGTGTGGCCGGGCGCGAGGCGCACATAGGCCGTCACGAGCTCGCCGCGGCTCATCGGCACGAGATGCGGCGTGAAGTTCACGAGCACCGGCTCGCCCGCCGCCGCGGAGATTTCCTGCTCGATCTCGGGTGCATGACGGTGGCTTGCGACGCTGTAAGGCGAAAGCCCCTCGCCCGCTTCCGAGAACAGGATATTTTGCTTGAGCGAGCGCCCAGCGCCCGAAACCCCCGATTTTGCATCGATAACGATGTCGGACGCGTCGATGAGCCTCGCGTGCACGAGCGGCAAAAGCGCAAGCAGCGCTGCCGTCGGATAGCATCCGGGGCAAGCAACGAGGCGTGCGCCAGCGATGGCCTCGGCGTAGAACTCGGTCAAACCGTAGACCGCGTCCCTCAAGAGATGGGCCGCGGCGTGCTCGCGCCCATACCACTTCGCGTAGGTTTCCGTATTCTTCAAACGGAAATCCGCGGACATATCGATGACTTTGACGCGTTCCGGCAACGTCGCGATGATGTCCTGCGCCGTGCCATGCGGTAGCCCGCAAAACACAGCATCGCAGGCCGTCCAATCGGCATCCTCCGCCTTGACGAGTGGCGGCGCACCGATGAAGCCAAGATGGGGGAAGACCTCGCCGAGAGGTTTTCCCGCATGCGTATTGGCCGCGAGTACGGCGACTTCCATGCCCGGATGGCAAGCGGCCAAGCGGATGAGATCGGCGCCGGTGTAGCCGCTGGCGCCGATGACACCGATTTTGACCTTCGCCTCTCCCGGCATGAGCCCTGCTCTTAACGCTTCGAGAACTGGAAGCTGCGCCGTGCCTTCGCTTTACCGTACTTCTTGCGCTCGACCACGCGCGGATCGCGGGTGAGGAAGCCCTCTTTCTTGAGGACCGGGCGCAGTTCCGGCTCGTAATAGGTCAGCGCCTTGGAGAGGCCGTGGCGCACCGCGCCCGCCTGCCCCGAAAGGCCGCCGCCCGAAACGGTTGCGACGATATCGTATTGGCTCGCCCGGTTCGCCGTAATCAGCGGCTGCTTCAGGATCATCTGCAGCACCGGCCGCGCGAAGTAAACCTCGTGTTCCCGGTCGTTGATGGTGATCTTGCCATGGCCGGGCTTCAACCAGACGCGGGCGACCGCATTTTTGCGCTTGCCGGTGGCGTAAGCGCGCCCATGGGCGTCGAGCTTCTGGACGTGAACCGGACGCGACCGGTCCTCGGCGGCGGGTGCGGAAGCGCCCGCGCTCTTTTCGAGGCCTGCGAAAGACTTCGTTGCGCTTGTCTCAGCCATTAGCGCGCCCTCACTGCATTTTTGGGATTTAAGGCACGGATATCGAGTGATTCCGGATTTTGCGCCGCGTGCGGATGCTCGGGCCCGCCATAGATGAGCAGATGCGTCATCTGCTTGCGGCCGAGCGGCCCGCGCGGAACCATGCGTTCCACCGCCTTCATCAGAACGCGCTCGGGGAACTTGCCGCCGAGGATCTCGAACGGGCGCCGCTCCTTGATGCCGCCTGGATGGTTCGTATGGCGGTAATAGACTTTGTCCTGCACCTTGTTGCCGGTGAAGACGATCTTCTTCGCATTGATGACGATGACATGGTCGCCGTCGTCCATATGCGGGGTGAAGGTGGGCTTATGCTTGCCGCGAAGGCGCATGGCGATGATGGATGCGACGCGGCCAACGATCAGGCCCTCGGCGTCGATCAGAATCCACTTTTTCTGAATGTCCGATGGTTTTGCGGAATAGGTTCTCATGGCTCAAGTCCGGTAAGAAGCGGACGAGCCGCTCCAATGAAAAAAGGGCCGCGAGGCCCATTTGCAAAAGAAATACGCGAAGAGGAACGCGCTGTCAACAACGGAAAGGGCGCTGTAGTGGAAAATTACGCTGTAAAAACAGTGCGATAAAAATGCGGTGTTATGATACCGCCGCTGGGCTTCCCAAATTTCTTATCTCGTCTGCGCAAGCCGGCGCGCCACTTCGCCATGCGGTAAATAGAGATGAGCGGGCCGTAGGCGAACGCCCATGATGGATGCGCGAGGCGTTTTTTGCCGCGGCCGGTTTCGTATCCTGCTGCGGACGAGTTCGCATTGGGCCGCGAATTGGAGGATCGGGCCATGAACGGAAGTAGTCAGGAATAGCTCGGCCCACGGCAAACACCCTCCGTTTGCCATCTTGAATCATGCCGTAGCTGATTCGTGAATCCGGAAAGAGTTAGCCAATCGGCGAATTGGTATCAGCTGCTTAATCTCGTCGGCGACTGCACTCGACGTCAGCGCTTCCACTCGTCGTGCGCGGCCTTGATCGCGCCGGGGAAGTCGACGACGTCCGACGGGAACACCTCAATGAACAGCGCGTTCTGGCTGGGTCCTGACCCGCCCTTGGGATACATGCCGTTGTGGAGCAGGTTAAGGAAGGACTTCTCATTGCATGCGATCGGGTGCTGCAGCTTCTCTAGGAAGCTGTTGCCCTGTCCACCGCAAGCAGCGCCCTTGCCGATCTTGCCGAACCAAATGTTGGTCTGCCACGCGATCGGTAGGCTGTTGGCGCGCGCGAGGTTCACGGTCCGCTGGTCCGCTGGCAGGTCGCCGATGAGGAAGCAGTCCTGCAACACCAAGTGCCCCGGGAGCGCCTGCGTCGCCGTACGCACGAGGTCGTCGAGAAGCTTGTTGTTGAGTCCGATTGCCTTGAACCGTGGGATCGGCCGACCGTCTTCGCCGATGGGCGGCAAGGCCCCCATGACTATGATTGGGAGAGTTACCAGCTTGTCCGGGAAGGAGCGCTGAAACGACGCGGCGATCCCTCTCATGGCGCGGACAACGAGCGAAGGTCGATACCCGGCAGTCGCCCAGATGCGTGGGCTGTCCGTCACGCATGGTTTCGGATTGCGCGACTCGGCGGGATTCTCGTTGGGTAGGGCGAGTTCCTCGGTGAGGGTGTTGATGCCGGTGAGCTTGATCACGGCCACGTCGCGGTCGTAGCCCGTGGAGTGCAGATGCGCGGAGAGCTGCGCCAGCATGTCGGCGAACGCGTCCTGGTACCTGCGATCCCAGGGCGTGGGCATCGAGACCTTGTGGCAGGGCTCCACGCCGCCGTGGTACGTGATTTCAAAATCGAGGCGCTGGAGACCCAGACCGGCCGGAGGCGGCGTGAACATCCAATCCGGAATGCCCTGGCCCGCCGAGACCGCGAGCTCTACGGCTAGATGGCGCGAACGCGCCACCGCGAGCTGGCGGTCCATCGCCGTGAAGTCATACTTCTTGACCGCGGGCGAGATCTCCGACCAGGTGAGGTGCACGCCGACTCCGTCAACGCCCGGAATGGCAAGGGCCTTGTCGAAGTCGCCTTTCTTGACCGCCCAGTCGTACGGCCACACGTAGATCCCGCGAGCGGCCGGAGGAAGGACCATTCTACCAGCCGGGACAACTGCCCCAGGTGCTTGTGCGCTTGCGACTGCAGAAAGAGCCGAAAAAACCGTACATATTATCAATCTCAACGCGCGGGATCGCACCATAAGCCCCCTTATGTAGTATGACCACCAGTGCAGTGGCCGTAACATTTCAAATTTCGCTATTTGCTTTTTTTGATGCTCCGCGAACATGACTTTTCTTTGTTGCTATCCATTTCTTCCTCAATAGTACGTCTTCGCTTGTCGGCCTCGTATCGAAGTCGACCGGCCGCTTTTGGCGCCTCTAAGCGTTCGGGACCGCGAGGCAATTTCTGAGCGTCGCTGAGGGCAGTCTGAGCAGCTTGCCACCCTTCCTCGACACATTGCTTTTCTTGTTTAGTCTTCATCTACTGCAATGGTAGCAGTTGCACGAGGCACCAAAAAGCCCCGGACGACGCCGGGGCTTTAAGTTTGCTAAAGTCTGAGGTCAGTACTTCGCGACTACCGGGCCACTGAAGAAGAGGTTCACGCCAACCTTAAACGTGTTGACCGTGTCCTTCACAGAAACCAACTCGGTTGTACCCGTGGTCGTGTATGGGATCGTCGTCGATCCATAGTTGATATAATTATATTCCAGCTTTACTGACCAATTGTATTTAGTTGGACTGGGTGCGCATGTGGGTTACGGCTGGGGCAAGGATACCAATTCTTACGGTGCCTCAATTCTGCGACGCCAGCCTTGCCGTAGAACAAACTGCGGTCGACCGCACAGCCGAAACGGGCGGATATGTCGCTATTCCAACGGTTTTGCGTTCCAAATCCGGAAAACGTGCCGGGGTCGCCACCGTTGTCTTCAGCAATGAAGTGGTTGCCCTTGATACCGGACCAGCCGATTTGTCCTTCAGCACCGCAACAGCGACGCCCTTTTTGGCAAGTGGCGATTCCTTAACAGTAAGTCCGGCTATCAGGTCTCGAGTCCGCTCGGGGTCAAATGCGCGCTTGCCTCCGCACAGCCGGGAGATACCGCTTTTCGATCCGGAAGCTGCCATTCGCGAAACGCCTTGCCGCGCCTTGCGCCGGCTTCCGGGATGAAAGCACCATTGCGGCGATTGAGCCATTCGGCTGCAACGCTCTGCTTTATGTGTAGCGCCGCGCCACGCCATTTTCGTAAGCCCGCGCCGTGGTTAATGCCGGCATGGTAAACGGGGGTGCATTTTCATTTCTTCCCGCCGCAAAAATCGCGATTTTTCGCGAATTCACCCCCAAATGTGCGATTCAAAAAGTCCGTTAAATATAGATTGTTGCGCGGGTTAACCGTAAATCCCAACCTCTAGGTGTGAGGCTTGGCCGCTGCAATCCGACTTCTCTTTCGCGTCGCGAATAAGTTTTCTCTGTATTATCAATACGATGGTTTGTAGTGCGCCGCCCCTTAAACCTTCGGTAAGGCGCTTTCGTCGATGATGCTGCCTTAACCGAACCGCTCACAGTCATATGGAGTAATTATCTAACTCACCCCGCATTCGCTTTTACGGCGTGCCCGGCGAGCGTCTTGCCAAGCGACCAGACCGCGCCCGGCACCTTGTGCGCCTCCGCGATGGTGGCCTCGAACGAGGTCTCGATCCAGGCGCAATCCTCGTCCGTAATGGTGAGCGGCGGCAGAAGCTTGATGGTGTGGCTCGCATGGCCGGCGACCTGCACCAGGATTTTGTGCTCCTTGAACAGCGGGATGGTGATCATCTGGCAGAACAGCCCGGCGTTCGCGGCTTCGAGTGCGTGCCACGACATTTTCAGCGCGAGGGATTTGGGCGCGCCGAACTCGACGCCGATCATGACGCCCTTGCCGCGCACGTCTTTGAGAAGCTCGTAGCGCTGCATCATGGCGCGGAAGGATTGCATGAGGCGTTCGCCTTGGCGCGCGGCGTTTTCGATCACATGCTCCTCGTCGAGCACGTCGAGCGTGGCGAGGCCGGCCGCCATGGCCATGTCGTTCTTGGCGAAGGTCGAGCCGTGCACGACGGCGCGGTCCATCCTATTGAAAAGCTTATCGAAAATCCATTTGCGCGTGAGCACCACGCCAACCGGGATGTGGCCGCCGGAGAGCGCTTTGGCGAGCAGCACCACGTCCGGCTCCGCGCCCCAATGCTCGACGGCGAGGAACTTTCCGGTGCGGCCGACGCCGGTCTGGATCTCGTCGGCGACGAACAGCGTGCCGTATTTCTGGCAGAGCGCGGCCACGCCCTTGAGGTAGCCGTCATCGGGGATATTCACGCCCTTGCCCTGGATGGGCTCGACGAAGAAACCGGCGATTTTCTTCGATTTTAGAACGTCCTCCAGCGCCGTCAGATCGTTGAACGGCACCTCGGCGCAATCGGTCAAAAAGCCCTCGAATCCTTTGCGGAAGATGGTGTCGCCATTCATCGACAGCGCGCCGTAGGTGAGCCCGTGGAACGCGTGGCTGCAATGGGCGATGCCGGGCCGCCCCGTCGCCGCGCGCGCAAATTTGATAGCCGCTTCAACGCTTTCGGTGCCGGAATTGGCGAAGAACACCTTGTCGAGATAGGGCACGCGCGCGAGCAGCCGCTCCGCGAGGATGCCGGCCAGCGGCGAGACATCCATTTGCACGAGATTGGGAAATTCGCTGTCGAGCACCTGGCGCAGCGCGCCGTGCACTTTGGGGTGGTTGCGCCCGATGGCGAACACGCCGAAGCCGCTGAGGAGGTCGAGATATTTCGCGCCCGCGCGGTCCCAGAGATACTGCCCCTTGCCGCGCACGAACCCGGCGTCGTAGCCGATGGTTTTGAGCACGCGCACCATCTGCTCGTTCATATAGCGCGTGTGCAGCGCGTAACGCTCGGCCTCGCGCTCCGCGAACAAGGTTTCGATGTCGATGCTCATGCGTCTTTCTCCTCGCGGCTGCCCGGAACCTGTGCCGGGCGCCAGCTCTTTTAGACGTAGTCGTTGGATAAGTCATGTCACAGGGGAAACTTGGCAGCAATCCGGTTTGCGCCCTAAGAAATTCCACATTTGGAAGAGCATAACCGTCGCAGCAGCTTCAGCCGGAGTATGAAATGAAACGTTGGATGGTGGCGGGCGCGGCAAGCCTCCTCTCGATGGGAGCGGCATTCGCGCAAAGCCCGGCAGGGCAATGGCGTGTCGAGGACGGCTCGGCCGATATCCGGATCGCCGATTGCGGCGGCGCCCTTTGGGGCGTGATTGCTTGGACGAAGGACGCTCCGGGCAGAGACGAGCATAACCCCAATCCCGCGCTGCGCGGCCGCTCGGTCATGGGCATACCGATCCTCATTAACATGCGGCCGTCGGACAATCGCTGGAATGGCGAGGTTTACGACGCGCAAGACGGTTCGACCTACACATCGCATATCGGCCTCCAGAGCCCGGACGTGCTCAGGATCGAGGGGTGCGTGCTTGGTGGCTTGATTTGCGGCGGCGAGAGCTGGACGCGCGTACCGCTGCCGAAGGGTAGCCCTTCCGATCAGGTTGTGTGCTCGCGGCTTCCCAAATAAGCGGGTTCCTTCGCCGCTTCCTCCGGCTTTGCCTGTCCCCGCGGCGGTCCCATCAAAAGCGGCTGGAACAAAACGGCTGCGGCCATCGTGCTGATGAGCGAGAGGGCCAGCAATTGGCCCATGCTTGCCGTGCCGGGATGGTTCGAGAGCATGAGGCTGCCGAAGGCCACGGCAGTCGTCATGCCGCTGAAAAAGACTGCGCGGGTCAAGGGCGAGGCTAGAAGGCCGCTCCGGCCCTCCCGCCAGGCCGTGATGTAGTAAATCTTGAATGCGACACCGACGCCCAGCAGCAGCGGCAGCGCGATAATATTCGCGTAATTCAAAGGCATACCGATAATCACGGCCGCCTCAAGCGTGACAATGCCCGCAAGTATGAGCGGAAAAAGCGTGAGCGCAACGTCGGAAATGCGCCGCAGCGTTAGCCAAAGCAAAAGCGCAATCGATGCGAGCGCCCAGAACGCAGCTTCGATGAAGGCGCTGACGACGGTCTCTCCAGCCCGCACGATGCCAACCGTTTCTCCGGTTGCACTCGGAGCCGCCTCAAGGACGGCGTCCACGAACCGATGCAGGACGGCATTGTTGTTCGCGTCTCCTCTCGGCGTCACAGAAACCCGCGCCGTCCCGTCCGGCGACAGCCAATCCAGGACGAGCTCTGGCGGCAGGTTGCTCAGCGTAATTTTCTCAGGATTGAGGCTTTGCCGGATATCGTTCAAAGTGATTTTCAAGGGCGCCACGAGCGCAGCTTCGCCGCTAGCCCGAACCTCCGGGCTCGCTGCGGCAAGGCTCGAAAGCGCGTTCCCAAGCCGCTCCGCAGCCTCTGCGCCGGGCGTTGCGGGGGCCCGTTTTGCAGCGGCTCTCAGAGAATTCGACGCCGCCTCGAGGCTGCCGATAGTGTCCGCATCGGCGGGTGCAGGCTGAACTTGTTGCGGATTGAGTATGCCGTTGAGAGACCCCGCCGCTTGAGCGATAAGCGCCAGCTTGGCATCCTGATCCTCAGGCACAAAACTGCTCAAGGTCGCCGCATTGGCAACCTCGGGCAGGGCGGCGATTTTCTTTGCCATAGCATCGGCCGCGGCCAGCGACGGCTGAAGGATCTCGGCGGTTTGCCCGGACATCGCGGGGTCTTTTCTAAGTTCGAGGTAAGTCGCGACGGACTCGACATGCGGGTTGCGCAGATCCATCGGATTGAAATCGAAGCGCAGCCAATAGAGCAGCGGCAGACCCGCCAGAACGGTGCAAAGCGTAATCGCCAGCACTCGGATGCGGTTGCGCTCGAGAAAGCGGTCGGCAGGCGATAGGAAAGCATAGCCAAGCGGATGCGGCTCGGCTGGCGGGTTCAGAAGCCTTAGCAGCGCGGGAAGCACCGTGATGCTCATGACGAACGCCACAATCATGCCGGCGCCTGCGATCAAGCCGAGCTCCGAGAGCCCCCGGTAAGCCGTGGGCGTGAAGGAAAGGAAACCTGCCGCGGTTGCCGCAGCGGCCAAAGCTAGGCGGCTGCCGGTGTTTGAAGCGGCCGAGACAAGCGCACCCGTCAGATCGTTCCACTCGAAACGCTCGGCCCTGTAGCTTACGCTGAATTGCAGGCCGAAATCGACGCCGATCCCGACGAATAGGACGAAAAAGGCAACCGAAATCGGGTTGAAGGCTCCGACCATGGCGAGCCCGAGCGCCGCCGTTATGAAAAGCCCGGTAATAAGGCTGATGAATACGGCAAGGATGATGCGCGCCGAGTGCAGCGCGAGCCAAAGTATGACGAGGACTGCGAAAAGAGTAAGCGCGCCGTTCAGCTCCGCGCCTTGCTTGAGGGTGGCGAACTCGTCGTCGGCGATGGGTATCGACCCGGTCAGCCGGACCGTTACGCCGCTATCGGCGAGCTTGAGGTCCGCAACCGTGTTCCGGATCGCCTCGGTTGCATCTTCTCCAGGCTCGAGCGAATTGAAATCCAAAACAGGGCTGATCTCGACGAACTGGCGCGTCTCCTGCGGGGATGGGGGCTGACCGCTCAGAAGCTCGCGCCAGCTGAAATAGGCAGGCCGGCCCGCCAAGGCATTCTCAATGGGCGCGGAGAAGGAATTGAAACGGGGGGCGAGGCTGTCCAGCGAAATCCGCCGGTACTGAACGCCACGAAGCGTAAGCGAAATGGCGCTCATCACGCCTCGCATGCTCGGGTCGGCGGCAAGCGGATCTAAGAACGAGCTGGACTTGGAAATCTGTGCAAGGGTCTCCTTGATCTCGCCTGCGGAAAGAAAAAGAAGGCCGTTGCGCTGAAAGAACGGGCCGCCCGGCATTTGCTGGGCGCCGCGAATGATGCTGTGCTCGCGGTTCAGCTGCTGAGTAAGCATTTGAGCCGCGTCCTCCGCAAGCTCCGGCGTGGGAGCGCCGACGACCGCGAGGATTGCCGTCTCCTGCCTCGGAAAGGCTTTCACATAAGCGATTTCGCGCTGCCGCCAGGGCAGTTTTGGCGAAATAAGGGCGGTGATGTCGGTGTTGAGCGCGAACTGGTCGGCTGCATAGTAGGCCGAGCCGCAGGCAAGGGCGATCGCCGTGGCGAGGACCAGCCAAGCATGGTGGGCACAAAACCGGACGATTGTCACAATGAGGTACTTGAGCATCGCCTTCCGCAAGCCGTACAAAGCCGGTCAAGGTGTCCCGGCCACGAACGCCAAGCCTCTCCCGCCCGCCTTAAGGCAAAGAGGTTAACGGCCGGTGCACTGCTGTGTTCCGGCAGGGCCGCGCGCAAACGGATCGCGAGTGTCTGCCCGCCCGATCCGGAACGCGGCAAGGCACGGAATCCGTATATTAGAAATCTACTGCCGATGCAGCATAAATATTGCGCGCAAAGCCGGCCGGCGCGGATTGCCCGTGTGCCTTTATCCGGCGAGCGCAAACTCCTGATCCATCGCGAGCGGGCCCGGCTTCTTCGTAACGACGGTCCCCTTTTCGGCCATGAATTCGAGCTGAGCGAACACCGCCAGCGCCGCCGCCCCCGACAAGGACGGGTCAAGGCCGCTATACATGCGCGGCACCATTCCGGCGATCGAGCCCACTCCGCCCCGCAGGCATTCGGCAATCTCGCTCTCGCGCCAGCGCCTATGGAACATGAGCGCCTTCACAAAGCGCTGCGGCTCGCGGACCGGTCCGCCGTGGCCCGGAAAATAGACGGTCTCGCCGCGCTCCAACAGAAGCTCCAGCGAACGCATATAGCTTCCCATATGCCCCTCCGGCGGCGCGATCACGCTTGTGTTCCACCCCATAACGTGATCGCCGGACAGAAGGATATTCTGGCCGGCGATATAGAAGCAAAGGTGATCGGGTGCATGGCCGGGCGTATGGACCGCTTCGATCTCGAAGCCCGGTCCTGCAATCTTGCTGCCTTGCTGCAAGGGCACATCGAAATCGACCGGAGTAACGAAGCTGTGCCCCGAGGGGCCTTTCGCGTCCGCCGCAGGATCGTCTGCGCTGCGCGGCATGCCGCAAGTCAGCGCGCCCGTCCGCTTTTGCAGCTCTGCAACCGCACCGCTATGATCGCTGTGACAGTGGGTAACGAGAATGTGGGTCACCGTCTCGCCCGCCAGCGTCTGCGCCAGCACGTTGAGCTGACCGGCCGTAGCCGGGCCCGGATCCACGACCGCCACCTCTCCCTCTCCGATCACGTAAAGGTTGGTCCCTTTGAACGTAAACGGGCTCGGATTGTGGCAAACGATCCGCCGCAAACCGGGCGCAACCTGCTGGAGAGCGCCGTATTTGAATTTCATCTCGCGGGAAAATGGCGGAGTTTTGGGGTCGGTAGTGCTCAATGCGGCCTCATTGTTGCGGTGATCTGCCGCAGAAAGCTTTGGCCGCGCGCCGCATTTGTCAAATGGGAAACGCGAAAAAAGCCCCGGTGAAGTGGCACAGCGCCGCCTTTCCCGCTGGCTGACGGAAAGAACGGGGAACGCCCTTTGGAGCTTCGCGTTCTTTGGCGTGAGGTTGCCCGGTTCCGGGCCCAGCCGGGCCGGCAGGGTTATTATATGACGTTGCTAAAGCGCATGGGGTAGCTTCGCAAATGGCAGAGATAGACATCTTTACCGCGGTTGACAGCTATATCGCCGATTTGTTCGCGCAGGAGGACGAGGCGCTCAAAGCCGCACTGCAAGATATGCGCGAGGCTGGCCTTCCCGAGATCAGCATACCGCCGTCCCTTGGCAAATTCCTGCAGCTGCAGGCGAGGCTCGTTGGCGCGCGCCGCATCCTCGAGATCGGCACACTTGGCGGCTACAGCACCATCTGGCTCGGCCGGGCGCTGCCGGAGGATGGCCAAATGATTACGCTTGAGATCGATCCGCTGCATGCCAAGGTCGCGCGCCGCAACCTTGCCCGCGCCATGCTTTTGGGAAAGGTTCAGGTGCTGGAGGGCTCGGCGCTTGAGCTTCTGCCGAAGCTCGCCCGGGCTGGGCAAGCGCCGTTCGATATGATTTTCATCGACGCCGACAAGGAGTCCTATACCGAATATCTCGAGCTTGCGCTCAAACTCTCGCGGCCGGGCACGCTCATCGCTGCCGACAATGTCATCCGTGCCGGCAAAGTGCTCGATCCGGCTGCTGCGGCCTCCGACCCTATGGTTGCCGGCATCGTCCGCTTTACGGCTGCGCTTGCAAAAAACCCCGCCCTCGAGGCCACGTTCCTGCAATGGACCGGAGCTAAGGGGCATGACGGGATTGCGCTCGCCATCGTGAAGCCCCGCGCGTAAGTTGCCGTATCCTCCAGCATCCCGCAAAAAACAAGCGTGAGCCGCGCGCCCCGCTTGACTTTGCTTTATGCGCTGGCCTAGAAACAGTCCAAATTTCAAACGCGCCATCATTTCGCGAACGGACTCTTATGGCCTCCTCCGGCGACGGTGATCCAGACGAACGCGCGGCTGTCCCGAAGCCGGCCGATCGCCTAAAGGAGCGGCTTAGGGAGCTTGAGCGAAAGCTCGAACCGCACGATGGCGAGCAGCAAGGTCTGTCTGAAGAGGAACGCGAGCGGCGGGGTTCCGCGCTTGGGAAGGCGTTCCGGCTGTCCACAGAGCTCGTTGCGGGGGTGTTCGTTGGGGGTTTTTTGGGCTGGCTGCTCGATCGCTGGTTTGGAACGCTTCCTCTATTCCTGGTGGTGTTTCTTCTGTTGGGTATCGCCGCCGGATTCTTAAATGTGATCCGCGCGGCGCGTGAGATGGGTGAGAAATAGAGACGGCTGGGTACTCGAACTCAGCAAGGATTGCTATGATCGACGGGTTGTTCATAAGCGCAGCGCACGCTGCTGCGGCGGCGGAAAGCGGCGGCCATCATGGGGGGGGCGGTTTCAACCCCATGCATCAGTTCGTTATCGACCGGTACGTGCCGATTAAGCTGTTCGGCTACGACGCGTCCTTCACGAATTCGTCGCTGTGGATGGTGATGGCCACCGGCCTCGTCATAGCTTTTCTCGTGTTAAGCATGAAAAATGCAGGCAATGTGCCGAACAGGGTGCAGTCGCTGAGCGAAATCACTTACGAATTCGTGGCGAACATGGTCCGGCAGAATGCCGGTAGCGGCGGGATGCCGTATTTCCCAGTGATCTTCACGATCTTCATGTTCGTGCTTTCGATGAATTTGATTGGCATGATCCCAATCCCGGGGCTCGGGGCCTTTACTGTGACGAGCCACATCATCGTCACTTTCGCGCTGGCCGCGTTTGTCTTCATAGGCGTCACGGTCATCGGCATAGCAAAGCACGGCTTGCGCTTCTTCAAGCTCTTCGTGCCGTCTGGCGTGCCTTTGCTGCTTCTGCCTCTCATCACCGTTATCGAGATCATCTCCTATTTCACGCGCCCGATCAGCCTCTCCGTGCGTCTGTTCGCCAATATGATGGCAGGACATACGATGCTCGCCGTGTTCGGAAGCTTCGTCGTAGGGCTTGGCATTCTAGGCGGCTGGGTTCCCTTGACGTTCATGGTCCTGCTCATGGGCCTCGAAATTCTGATCGCCTTCCTGCAGGCTTACGTCTTCGCAGTTCTATCCTGCATCTATCTGAGCGATGCCCTGCACGCAGGCTCGCACTAGCCCTTCAAAACCGCTCAACCGAACAATCTAATAGGAGAAATCGTCATGGATCCAGCAGCAGCAAAGCTTATCGGTGCGGGCCTCGCCTGCTCGGCTCTTATCGGCGCCGGCGTCGGCATCGGCAGCATTTTCGGCAACTTCTTGTCTGGCGCCCTGCGCAACCCATCTGCGGCACCCGGCCAATTCCCGAATCTTCTCCTCGGGTTCGCGCTTGCAGAGGCCACCGGATTGTTCGGCCTCGTTATCGCGCTGATCCTTTTGTTCGTATTCTAGTTCAAAGGAATGGTGGCGCCAAAGGCGGCGCCATCCTTAGCGCTTAGGCGGCTCAATCCATGCCTCAATTGCAACCAGGCGATTTCGCACCCCAGTTGATCTGGCTTGCGATCATTTTCACGCTGTTCTATCTGGCGCTTTCGCGTCTCGCCCTCCCGCGCATCGAGAGCGTCATCGCCGCGCGGAAGGCCAAAATCGAAGGCGACCTGAAAGGGGCGCGCGAGGCGCAAACCCTTGCCGACCGGGAAGCCGAACGCTACGAGGCCGAAATCGCCGCGGCGAAGGCGAAGGGTCAAGGTAGCATTCGCGCCGCCCGGGAAAAGCTCGATGTCGAGCTGGGCGGAAAGCGCGAGACCCTCGATCGGCAGCTCGCGGCAAAAGCAGCCGAGACAGAGAAGCGAGTTCAAGATCTGCTTCAGCGGGCTGCCGGCGAGATGGAGTCTATGACCGCTGGGGTTGTGGGCGATATCGTGAAAGCATTCGCGGGCGTCGAAGTAAGCGAGGGTGAAGTGCGCACCGCTCTTCGCCAAGGCTCGAAGGAGTAGTGAGCATGTTCAAAGACCCGGAAGTCTGGGTTGCTATTTCCTTCATGTGTTTTGCTGCGCTCATTCTCTATTTGAGAGTACCCGGCAAGATCTTGAAGTCGCTCGATGCGCGCTCGGCCGCGATTGCACGCGAGCTGGAAGAGGCACGCAAGCTGCGCGCGGAAGCTGAGGCGGTTCTGGCCGGCTACAAGCGGCGCGCGGAGAATGCGGAGACGGAAGCCGACGCTATTCTTGCTCAAGCCGAGCGCGAAGCTGCCGCCTACGCCAAGGAAGCGCGGGCCGCGTTCGACGAAACGATTGCCCGGCGCCTGAGCGTCGCTGAGCAGAAGATCAAGCTTGAGGAAGAGAAGGCGCGAAAGCAGATCCGGGCACAGGCGGCTGAGCTAGCCGTTGCGGCTGCAGAGCACCTGATCGAGCAAAAGGTCACAGGCAAAGTTGCCGAGGACATGATCGCGTCAAGCCTCGACCGGATCAAGAAGCGGCTGCATTAAAGACGCAAGACAAAGCTGCTTCCCTACGCATGAGCTGCCCGTTAAGGCGCTTAGGCCCTCATTGGAGGAGGAAGCAGTGAATTTATTGTTCGCAGCCGCGTCAGCATTCTTTGTGCTTCATATGCTGCCCTCGACACCGCTTCGAGGGCGGCTGATTGCGTCAGCTGGGGAAGGACCCTATTTGGGTGCCTTCTCGGTCCTATCCCTGATTTCGGTCTGGTGGCTGGCCTCCTCCTTCGAAGCGGCTCCCTATGGCGGCAAGTTGTGGCTCGTTCCGGCGTGGTGGCCGTGGCTTAAGGCTGCCCTAATTCTGTTCGCCCTCATACTGGTGGCAGGCGGCGTTCTTTCGCCCAATCCATCTTCGCCCGGCGCAGCAAAGCTCCTCGGCAACCGCAACGTGGCCGAAGGTATCTTCGCCATCACCCGCCATCCCGTCATGTGGGGAATAGCGATCTGGGCTATCGCGCATGCGATCAGCCAGGCAACGGTGCGCGGTTTCGAATTCTTTGGAGCGTTCGCTGCCACAGCGCTGATCGGAAGCTGGCTACAGCAAAAGCGCAAGCGCGCGGCACTTCCGGGCTGGGCGGCGTTCGAGGCCAAAACGTCGTTTTTTCCCTTCGCGGCAATCCTTGAAGGACGCGCCAAGCTCAGCGTCACGGCAATCGGCTGGTGGCGCATCGCCATAGCCGTCATCGTGTGGGCCACGATCTTGCACTTCCACTACCGGCTTTTCGGCGCGCAGCCCTTGCCCATCCATACCTAGGCTGAGCTGCACGCCCTACACGATTAATGCCGGAAGTGCCGCACCCCGGTGAACACCATGGCAAGGCCGCGCTCGTCGGCCGCCGCTATCACCTTGTCGTCGCGCATCGAGCCACCCGGCTGGATAATCGCTGTCGCGCCTGCATCGGCCGCCGCGAGCATGGCATCGGGGAAGGGGAAGAATGCATCCGAGGCAACAGCGGTGCCCGCCAGCACCTCGCGCGGATCCCTGTTCGCGGCCCGCGCCACTTCCTCAGCCTTCCAGACTGCAAGCCGCGCGCTATCGACCCGGCTCATCTGGCCTGCGCCGACGCCAACCGTCGCGCCGTCTTTCGCAAAAACGATAGCGTTCGATTTGACGTGCTTAGCCACGCGCATGGCGAAAATCATGTTGGCGCGTTCTTGCGGCGTGGGCTCGCGCTTGGTCACGGTGCGCATCGTATGCTCATCGAGCCCTGCGGCGTCGGCATCTTGCACCAAAAACCCGCCCGCCAGCGAGCGGATATAGGGTGCGCGCTTCTCGCGCGGCAGCAAGCCGCCCGTGAGCAGCAGCCGCACATTCGGTTTGGCGGAGAAGGCCCGCTTGGCCTCCTCGCTGGCCGAGGGCGCGATCACAACTTCGGTGAAGATCTTCAGGATTTCCCGCGCCGCTTCCTCGTCCAAAGGCTCGTTCGAGGCGACGATTCCGCCGTATGCGCTGACGGGATCGCAAGCGAACGCTTTCCGGTAAGCCTCCAGCACCGTTGCTCCGGCCGCGGTGCCGCAGGGATTGGCGTGCTTGATAATCGCGATGGCGGGCTCGCCTGCCGGAAACTCCGAAATCAACTCGAAAGCCGCGTCCGCGTCGGTGAGATTGTTGTAGCTGAGCTCCTTGCCCTGGACCAGCTCTGCCCGGACGAGGCTTGGCCCGCCTCTGGCCGCGGATTCGTAAACGGCGGCATTCTGGTGCGGGTTCTCGCCATAGCGAAGGGACTGGCGGAGCTTGCCCGAAAGGAAGAACGTTGAGGGCGGGTTTTCGCCCGCGGCCGAGGCAAACCAAGTTGCGATGGCCGAGTCGTAAGCGGCCGTGCGCGCAAAGGCTTTGGCGGCAAGGCGCCGGCGCGTCGCAAGCGTAGTTGTGCGCGCCTCGCCGGATAGCTCCTCCAGAACCGCATCGTAATCGGCGGGATCGGACAGCACGGTCACAAAGGCATGATTTTTCGCCGAGGCCCGCAGCAGCGCCGAACCGCCGATATCGATTTCCTCGATCATCGCCTCGACATCGTCCGCGCGCTTCTTAACCGCCTCTTCGAAGGGATAAAGATTGACCACAACAAGCCCGATCGGCGCGATGCCGTGGGCTGTCAGCGTCTCGCGCGTGGCGCTCTGATCGAGATTGGCGAGGATGCCCCCATGGATCGCCGGATGCAGCGTTTTGACACGCCCCTCCAAAATCTCCGGAAAGCCCGTTACCTCCGAGACGGGAAGCACGGGGATGCCGTGATCGCGCAGATGGGCGGCCGTGCCGCCGGTGGATACGATCTCGATGCCGAGGAGTTCCAGCCGCTTCGCGAATTCGGCGAGCTTGGTCTTGTCGGAAACGGAGATGAGCGCCCGGCGAACCGGGAAATCGTGATGTTTTGTCATGGCTTGTAACTGTGGTGCCCGGAATGAAGATCAAGGTCAAGAAATGCGCCGCGGACCGGCGTCCATGAGGACCGGCCTTTGCTGTGTCACTTTCTCGAATTTCCAATGGACCGAGGTGGTCTTTGTGCAGGGGCCTTTTAGCACAATTTGCAAGGACCGCCGCAGGCAAATTGGATCGGCGAAGAAAATGCTCTCCTCGACGTCGAGTTCTGCGCCTTCCGCAAGGAACCGCCACACCTGGCCGCCCGGCGTCGTCAGCGTAACCGCGTTGGTGTTGCGCGCAAAGTTTGCCGCCACGCGAGGATGCAAATGGAAGCGGATCGCAAAACGCGCGGCCGCGCCCGCGCTGCTGCTGCCCTCGGCGGCAAGTTGATCGTGGCCTTCAAGCTCAAGCCCGGACTTGCGCAAGGTGAGGCGCCTGCGGTGGATGTAGCCGAACCGGTCGCGGTAGCCATCGTGGCTGATCCTGACGCTCACCGCATTATCGAGCTCAGCCACCTCATTCTGGACATGACCCGGCCCGGCAAGCCAGAACAGCTCGCGGCCGTCGACGTGCCCCTGCGCCTTGATGAGCCGGGCCGAGGACAAATCCTCGATGGTCAGCGTGGAGTGCGCCGCGGTCGAGCGCGAGACGACGTACCAATCTCCGGTCTCGTCCGTGGGAGCGCCGCAATTGGTGATAATCGGCTCGAAGCCGGCGCTCATCTCGAAGGACGCGCAGCCCGCATGAGCGCGATCGCTCAAATGCATGGGCGGGGCGCCGCCGGCATCGGCTAGGACAATCGTTTCTCCGCCCGCCAGCCGCGCGTAGCCGGATTGCGGTGCGAGCGCGCCGGTAAAGATTCCGCCCGCGTCGTCATAGGCGAGCACGGTCGACACCTGGTCGAGCAGCGTCGGCCCCATGCCGTTGAAATGCGCTAAGCTGCCATCGCCGAGCCGCAAATAGCGCAGCATGGGGTTCATGCGGCCAATCGCGGTGTATAGAGCCTCCGGCGGCTCGAGCTGGCGGGCCACGAAGCATTGCTTGAGCGGCAGCAGCTCCAAAAGCAGCTCGATCAAATCGCCCGGATCGCGCGAAGCATGGCCGCCATCCTCTAAGATTTGCCTGTCGAGCTCCGAGCAGAAAACCGGAAGGTAAGAGGTCAGATAGGCTTCCTGCTCCGCGACACACAGGCCTGCAAGCAAAATCGCAGTGAGCGCGCGAAGTCTGGCCACGCCGGGGCTATCGCCGTAAATGACTGTGAGATTGTGCAGATCCCGGCTCAGCGCCCGCACAACCACGTCGTAGAAATCGGGATCGGCGCCGTCGAGGAGGAAAGCCGCATGCGAGAGCATGGCGATGACCCGCTGTGCCGCCGTGTCTGCATCGTGGGCAAGGGCGGGCGCGCTGCGGCTCACGGCGATCCACTCAAGCATGAGCTTGCGCGCCTTCTCGCGCGCGATCTGATCCTCCGCGGCGTGCAAATGGCGAAGCCAGCCGAAACCGTACAGCTCCTTCTGCCACGGCAAGGACGGCGGCGCGACCTTGAACGGCGATTCCGAGCCGACAGGCGCAGCCGCCCCGGCGAGGCCGAAATAGCCATCGTAAAGCTCGACCGCAAAACTCGGATCGCCGGTGCGAAGGTCTTGGGGAAGGATCAAAAGATGATAGGCAGTTGGCACACCGGCCATCCAGCGCGAGAACGGAGCTTTCAGCGCTAGCTTGAGAGCTGAGCGCCCGGCTCTATTGACGGCGAGCGCGGCAAGACGCGCGTGATCTGAAATTCGAGCGGACATCATCTCAATTTTTAATGATGGCCGGTCTGACAAGCAAGAGCATAGTACAACCCCAGTGGGACGAGAACACTCAATTTTGCCCTAGCCTGGGGCGTGCCCATGATTCGCGCAAGCGTTGCTTTTACGGGTGTGGATAGAGCTGCGGCATTTTTAACTGCCTTGGCAGCAACTTTTTTGCCATAAGCTATTGTTACACTACACTTCGTTGGGGGGGATTTCTCATGGCACAAGACGGAAGCGTGGGGAAGGGCGAGGGCGTGGATTTAAGGGCCGCGACGCCGCAATGGCTGATCGATTTGAAGGCGCAAGCGGCTGGAATGCGCGAGCGCAGGCAGCGCCCCGCGGGGCTTGCCTTCGGGCGCTGGCTCGGCGACTTCCTCGATCAGGATACGCCAAGCGGGCTTTTGCCGGCTGAGGAGAAGCTGCTGTTCGCGGCGGCAAAGGGCGAAGCCTGCGTGCTGCAAAGCCGCGCAGCGCGGGTTTGGGACGTCTTCCACGGCTGGCGCCAGAAAATCCAAGAAGCCTCCGTCCCGGCGGAGGAAGACTTCGCTCAGGCGATGACGAAATTCCTCGAGGGCGCGCCGGAGGCCGTGCAGGAGGTCATCCACGACGCGACCATCCAGGCCATCGTCGAGCTTGGGCTGCCCGCGGACTGGGAGCCGAAAGATGCTGCGGAGGCCGAAACGCTGGCATTGGCACAGCAGGCCTATTTCGCGCGCCTCGAAGCCGAGACCCATCCCGCAAAGGTTCTCAGCGAGGCGCGCACCAGCGCCAGCTTTTTCCTGCTCGCCATCGAGGCGGTCACCCAGGCGCTGGCGCAGCCGCAAGGTAAGCCGCTGGAGCTTAGCGACGAATGGCTGCGCCCTTTGCTGCATAGCGATCCGCTTAATCTGCCGTACGAGACGCGGGAAAAGATCGAGGCGCAGCCGCGCGTGCTCCGCGATTTCTTCGGCGAGTTCGTCCGCCATGTGAAGAGCGCGCCGGGCGCCGATCAGGCTTATTTCGCCTGGATCAAGGCAGATCCCACGCCGCTCAAGGCAATTTTCGATACCGCCTTCCAACGTTACGAGCGCGAGGCTTGGCGCTGGGTCGATCCGCACGATCCAGAAGTGCGCGTACGGGCGAGCTTTCTGCGATTCCTTTCGCTCGGCGGCGACGATGCGGCGCCGGTCTGCGAAGGCCCGCTGCAACTTGCGCAAGCCTATATCGAGGACGACACCGATCTCTCCGGCAGCATCATCGCTCAGCCTCTGAGCTTTACGCACTGTTACTTTTCAAAACGGATTCTTCTCACCAACGCCACCTTGAAAACGCTGAATTTCCGCGCAAGCCGGGTTCAGGCGATCGAGGCCGGAAACGCCCGCGTTGGCGGTGTTGTCTTCCTTCATGGCGGCTTTAAGGCCTACGGCGTTTCATTCCCTTATGCGGCCATCGAGGGAAGGCTGTCCTGCCAGGGAAGCACGTTCCGCCCGGCTGGCGATTTCGCCATCAACTTCACCGGAGCGCAGATCGCCGGAAACGCCGATCTCAGCGACGGTTTTCTCGGCGAAGGCGGGGTGTTCCTCGCTGGCGCAAATGTCCGCGGGGACCTCGATTGCGCGGGCGGCACTTTCCGCAACCGCACCGCGGACGGCGCGGGCACCGCACTCGATTGCAGCAATGCCGGAATTACCGGAAACGCCATTCTCGCATCCGGTTTCCGGTCGGAGGGCGCGGTTTTATTTCCCGGCGCCAAGATCGGCGGCGCTCTAAACTGTGCTGGAGGAACTTTCGTCAATCGCACGCAGGATGGGACAGGCGTGGCCTTGAACGCAGCCTATGCTGAAATTGACAATGGTGCATCTCTTGGCGATGGGTTCTCGGCTCAAGGAAAAGTAAGCTTCCACGGAGCTCATGTTAAAAGCGACATCGTATGCACGGGGGGGCGCTTCAATAATCCGGCCCTCAACAAAGCCGATGGAAGCCCGGCATGGGCTCCGCAGGTCGCGGACGCCCTCATTCTTTCCGGCGCCGCGATCGATGGGCTTCTTCGGCTAGGACCGCAGGACCAAAACGCATCCGCGAGAGCCGATATTCAGGGGTCTGTCGCGCTGGCCGGCTGTCACGCGCATGAGATCGCCGATCATTCAAGCTCCTGGCCTGCAAAGAGCTTAGCTTGTGAGGGTGACGAGGCAGTGCCGGCCTTCATAACTTTGGATGGCTTTACGTACGATCGAATGGCGGGAGGCGGCACTTACGATGCGGCCACTCGCAAGAAGTGGCTGGACCGGCAGCCTTCCCGGCATCTCGGGCTGGATTTCCGGCCGCAGCCCTTCGAGCAGCTCATCAAAGTCTATCGCGAGATGGGCCATGAGAGCCACGCCCGCGAGATCGCGAAATTCAAGGGCCGCCGCCGCCGGCGCGCGAATTTCATCAAGCTTTGGCATGGCTGGGCGGACCAGCCGCGTCTTGCGCAACGGCTTTTCCCGGCGGAATGGCAACCTTATGCGGCACCGCTGAACTGGCTCGCCTGGCCGTTCGCTGCCATGTGGCGGGTTGTTTCGCGATCGTTCGTCTCCGCCCTTTATGCGCTGGAATGGTTCATCGTTGGCTTCGGCGCCGCCTACGGTTACGGCTATCTCCGCCTCATTGCCTTCCTCTTCGCGCTCTGGATGGCGGGCGGGCTTTTCTACGGCACGGTGGCGGACCAGGGCGGCTTCGCGCCCTCGAATCCGGTCATCTATCTCAACAAAGAGGTGCAAGCCAAGTGCGCCAAGAGCTGGACCGATTGCAAGGGCGCGCCGCCGGAGCTGCCCAGTTTCAGCCCGTTCGCCTATTCGCTCGACACGATGCTGCCGGTGCCCGGCCTCGGCCAGAAACACGATTGGCAGCCCATCGGCCGGCCGGACCATCCGGTGAGACTTGCGCTGCCAACGCTGTTTTGGCTGCCCATCAGCAATCCGCATCACAGCGAGTTTCCCGATGTGGCGATAGAAATGCAGCCGCTCGGCGAGGGCACGCTCGACAGCATCGTGAGGACGCAGACGCTGCTCAGCTGGTTCACCCTCGGCCTCCTTGCCATGATGCTTTCGGGGCTCATCAAGAAGGATTGAGCGCGAGCCGCGCTTGAGCAGACCCCCTCACTCCGTCTCTCTCCCCAAGGGGAGAGAGGACGCTGCCGCAACCGCCGGAGACTCCCTCTCCCCTCGGGGAGAGGGTTGGGGTGAGGGGGGACTCTACCCTTTCCTGACGGCGAGCCGGGCGGCGAAGAAGCCGTCCATGCCGCCCGCGTGAAAGGGCAGCGTGCGCAGCATCCCCGCCGGCGTAACGGTCTCAGCGGGAATGCTGAGTGCGCTTGGATCGATGGGGACGAGCGCCACATCCGGCCGCGCCGCGAGCAGGCGCTCGATCTGCGCTTCGCCTTCCTCCGCTTCGAGCGAGCACGTGCTGTAGACGAGGCAACCGCCGGGCTTGACGAGGCGAAGCGCGCGATTGAGAAGCCGGGACTGAACGGCTGAAAGCGCGGCGATATCGGCCGCGGACTTCAGATAGGGGATATCGGGGTTGCGGCGGATGGTGCCGGTTGCCGAGCAGGGTGCGTCGAGAAGCACCGCGTCGAACGGTTCCGGCGCGGTCCATTCGCCTGCATCGACTTGCACAACTTCGGCGGTGAGATTGAGCCGCGCCAGGTTTTCTTGCAGGCGGCGCAGGCGCGAGGCCGAAACATCGACGGCGGTCACATGCGCTCCGCGCGCAGCAAGCTCCAAAGTTTTGCCGCCGGGCGCTGCGCAAAGATCGGCCACGCGCAGCCCGCGCACATCGCCCAGCAGTAGCGCGGGCAGAGCGGCGGCGGCGTCCTGCACCCACCACGCGCCCTCGGCGTAGCCTTCGATGTCCTCGATGCGGCCTTTGTGGGCGAGGCGCACCGTGCCCCAAGGCAATGCCACACCGCCCAGCCTGCCGGCCCAGCCTTCTGCATCGGCCTTCACCGAAAGATCGAGCGCCGGCTCCTCCAGATGCGCGGCCGCGATCTTTCGAGCGGTTTCCTCGCCGTAATGACCGGCCCAGCGCGCGAAGAGCCACGCGGGCGTGTTGAGCACGGCCGCATCCTGCTGTGCGGCCAGCGCAGCGGCGTTCGCGCTGACCTTGCGCAAGACCGCGTTGATAAGCCCGGCATAGCGGTGCGCGCCACGCGATGCCTTCGCCTGTTCCACCGCAAGGCTGATCGCCGCATGCGGCGCGACCTCCATGAAGGCGAGCTGCACGGCGCCCTCGATCAGGACGAACCGCGCCTCGAACGCATCCGCCGGCAGCGGCTTTTCGAGGAAGCGGCTCAGCAAATCCTCGATCTGCCCAAGCCTGCGCAGGGCGGTCGCGGCGATGGCGCGCGCGAAGGCGCGGTCGCGGAATTC